>Ga0163162_10001980_pt1 | contig 19236 bp, 17 predicted proteins | sample S55metaG_FD_115310 | JGI IMG/M metagenome (GOLD analysis project Ga0163162, IMG submission 115310) | Switchgrass rhizosphere microbial communities from Kellogg Biological Station, Michigan, USA - S5-5 metaG | ecosystem: Host-associated > Plants > Roots > Rhizosphere > Soil | place: USA...
ATCAGCAAATATTCCTTTGCATTAAAAACCACTTTTAGCGGAGGCGTACAATGGCAAAGTAACAAATCGGTGCAGATCCAGAATAATGCGCTGCTGCCTTTCAGTACTACCTCCCAAACACTTAATGCAGGCACCAATACCAAAGTGAACGAGCAGGTGAACTTTAGCTATAAGGCAACTTTTACCCAAATACACAGTCATTCGGTAGCGGAGGCCTCGGCTTATCATATTAACCAGTTGCTTCAACAAGCCTCATTCAATTATGATCCAACAACCTATTTACAATTCAAACTATCGGGCGAGCATTATTTCACCCGCCAGCAAGGCAACCCCGATCTGAAATACTTTTTTGCTGATGCTGATGCAAAATTCAGAATAGAAAAATGGAAAATAGATCTGGATTTGAGCGCCATCAACTTCATGAATGTAAAAACTTACAATACGCTTTACCTATCGGCCAATACGTTGACAGCCAGTTCGTATATGCTGCCGGGAAGGATTATACTGCTCAAGGTACAGTTTCATATTTGAGTGATGATCAAGAAGGTGTTTAGAGGCAATTTTATAAAAATGCTATTGCAAAAAAGCGTCATTGCGAGGTACGAAGCATTCCCAAACTATACAGGGAAACTCGCATAGCCGATCTGCTAATTGAGTATTGTTTTCAGAACAGCCGAATCAGCATGGTGTATACATCAGGGGCCTCTGTTCGTTTAAGTTAACCCAGAAGTCTATAGTCAAACTGAGTATTATGCATAAGTTGAACCCCTCTGGGGTTCGGGTAAGGGGTGTGACGGTATTTCTACAAACCTTTTCCCCCTCTGGGGGATTTTTACAATTTAATAAACATGTATTAATTGCCCAAGGACAGGTGCACCAGAGGTGCAAAAGGTTTGTAGCTCGTATAGTTATAGAATATCCTTTGCCCCAGAGGGGCAAAACACGACGACTTGCTGCTTAAACGACAAGCCATTTTGTGGGTTAACTTAAATCTGCGAGAGACCCTGATGGGACGTTAATGCTTGCAATAAATCCCTCTCTCCGCTCCTGCTGTTTGTAAGGATAACGCCTTGTTTCTTTCATTATTGCGCTCAAAAAAATATACTTGACAAACAGCGTTTTGATCCATTTTACCTTATATTTTTGGTTATAAATCTCAAAAAAACCATCAGCATGACCGCGGAAAACAAGCCCAACACAGTAACAGAAGCACATACTTATGTACTCGATTTTCAGGATCTCGACAGGTCAAAGCTTATGCTTGCAGGTGGCAAGGGCGCAAACCTCGGCGAGCTATCCGGGATCAAGAAGATCCAGGTGCCGGAGGGCTTTTGTGTAACCACCGAAGCTTATAAAAAAATAACCGGAAATAACCCGGAGCTTAACAGCCTGCTGGATGAATTAACAACATTTAAGGCAGAAGATCGGAAAAACATCGGCGAAGTATGTGCAAAAATCCGCGGGGCCATCGAAAACCTGTCCATTTCTAATGATATAGCAGATCCCATTGCAGATCACCTTGCACAATTTGATACAAAAGATGCTTTTGCCGTTCGCTCCAGCGCTACTGCGGAAGACCTGCCTACGGCATCCTTTGCAGGCCAGCAGGATACCTATCTGAACATTATCGGGAAAGATGCTATCCTGAAGCATATCAGCAAATGCTGGGCTTCGTTGTTTACCGACAGGGCGGTGATCTATCGCCTTCAAAACGGTTTCGACCATCGCAAAGTTTACCTGTCGGTAGTTGTTCAAAAAATGGTATTTCCGCATGCGGCAGGAATTTTGTTTACTGCCGATCCGGTTACCGGTAACAGGAAGATCTTATCCATCGATGCAGGCTTCGGGCTTGGGGAGGCTATGGTTTCCGGCCTGGTAAACGCCGATAACTATAAAGTGTGTAACGGCATGATCATCGATAAAAAGATCTCCACCAAAAAACTGGCTATTCGTGCATTAAAAGATGGCGGTACGCAGGAACAGGACATTGAGCCGGAGCAACAGAGCAGCCAGGTGCTCACAGATGAACAGATCTTGCAGCTTGAGCTCATTGGCAGAAAGATAGAAGCGCATTTCGGCAGCCCACAGGATATTGAATGGTGTTTGGCTAATGATATGTTTTACATTGTTCAAAGCCGGCCCATTACTACTTTATATCCTGTTCCTGAAACCAACGACCAGGAAAATCATGTTTATATCTCTGTCGGTCATCAGCAAATGATGACCGATGCCATGAAACCATTAGGGCTATCTTTATGGCAGTTAACCGCCGCCCGCCCCATGTTTAAGGCAGGCGGAAGGTTATTTGTTGACGTTATGGATAGCCTTACCTCTTCTGCCGGTAGGGCAGCTTTGCTAAATGGCATGTCGCAGCATGACCCACTCATCAAAGACGCATTAACAACCATTATTGAACGGGAGGATTTCATAAAACTGGCACCAAATGAAGAACAAGATCCCGCTAAAAGCAATAAAACTTTGCCACCCTGGGCTGCTCCGGCGCCAATCGAAAACGATCCAAAAATCGCTGCAGACCTGATTGAACGGAGCCAGACATCTGTAGAAACATTAAAACAAAACATCCAAACCAAGTCGGGGACTGAGCTATTTGATTTTATCCTGGAAGACCAGCAAAATTTAAGAAAAAACTTATTTACCCCGCAAAGCATAGCTGTGATAATGGCGGCTATGAACGCTTCGGCATGGATCAATGAAAAAATGCAGGAATGGTTAGGTGAAAAAAATCCAGCAGATGCGCTTGCCCAATCTGTACAGAACAACGTCACTTCCGAAATGGGTCTAGAACTTTTGGATGTTGCAGATGTGATCCGCCCTTACCCTCAAGTAATTGAGTATTTACAACATACAAAAGATGATAACTTTTTGGATGAACTGGCAAAGTTGAATGGTGGCAAGGAAACCCGGAGTGCAATCAGTGCCTACCTTAACAAATACGGCATGCGCTGTGCTGGCGAGATAGACATTACGAAGGCACGCTGGAGCGAAAAGTCTATTGTACTGGTTCCCATGATCCTCAATAATATCAAAAACTTTGAGCCCGGTGAAAGTGCCCGAAAATTTGAACGGGGGCTACAGGAAGCTTTGAAAAAAGAACAGGAATTGCTGGACAGGCTAAGACAATTGCCGGATGGCGAACAAAAAGCCGAAGAAACCAAACAACAGATCAGTCTGATCCGAAATTTTGCCGGTTACCGAGAATACCCTAAATATGGTATAGTTAGCCGCAGTTTTGTTTATAAGCAGGCTTTACTGCACGAAGCAGAACAGCTTGTACAAGCAGGACTGATCCGTGAAAAAGAAGACATCTACTATCTCTATTTTGATGAGCTGCGCGAAGTAGTACGCACGGGCAAACTGGGTCACCGGATCATTGGCAGGCGAAAAGAAGAACATAATTTATACGAAAAACTAAATCCGCCGCGTGTTATCACATCCGATGGCGAAATTATTGCAGGTAGATATAAACGGGAAAACCTCCCGGCCGGTGCTATAGCAGGCCTCCCTGTTTCTGCCGGAATCATAGAGGGAAGGGCACGTGTGATCTTAAATATGGAAGATGCCGACCTGGACGAAGGAGATATATTAGTGACCTCATTTACCGACCCCAGCTGGACACCATTGTTTATATCCGTAAAAGGCCTGATCACCGAAGTTGGCGGACTGATGACCCATGGTGCAGTTATCGCGCGTGAATATGGCTTACCGGCAGTTGTTGGCGTGGAGCATGCTACCCAACTGATCAAAGACGGGCAGCGAATTCGGGTGAATGGAACGGAGGGCTATGTGGAAATCTTGTAGATCTTTGTTATGCTGAGTGTTTAAATACGGTGAACTCTGAAAGTGAAATGAGAAAGCGGAGAAGACTTACGAAGTTTTAAAAACTTCGTAAGTCTGGATTCTACAACTTATCATTGATAGCCCGTCGAAGCATGGCGGGCGGGCCTCTGCGCGCGAGTCTTCGACAGGCTCAGACTGACAGGCCGCTTTTTGTCATCAATAAGCGTTTCCTATCAACAACCTGATCAGGTCAATACAACAATTTTACCACCGGCAGTATTGCCGTCCATTAAACGGTGGGCAGCAGCTATGTCATCCAGGTTGAATATCCGGCCGATGCTGAATTTAACTTTTCCTGCTTCTACTTCATTTATGAATTGTTGAAAGCTTTGCTGATCAACCCTGAACTGCCCACTGTCATACACAGTCAGGTTAACAGTTGCTGGTATGTATTCCATAGGTGCAAAATCCTGGAAGGCCCATTGCTCTGCCAACATCCCCGTCATGCAAACGACACCACCGGGAGCAGCGCATGCCAACGAATCTTTCAGGGTAGAGGTGCCAACCAGTTCCAATACTTTATTTACGCCGGTTGAAATGATCGCTTTTACTTTTTGCGAGATATGACCATCTTCAATTACAACATGATCCGCGCCATTACTTAACAGCATTTCTTTTCTGTCCGGGTTTCTCGTCGTTGCAATCACGGTGAGCCCGTTGATTTTAGCCAGCTGGATTGCCAGCATGCCAATAGATGATGTACCGCCCCGGATCAGGATAGATTCACCCTGTTTAATTTTTAAAGAAAGATGAAGAGAGCCATAAACAGTTTGAAACATTTCGGGCATGGCGCCTAATCTTTCCCAGGAGAGGTTACTTTCAAACGAACCCAGCAATGATTTTGGCAACAGTGCATATTCAGCGTAACCACCATCAAAATCCCTGCCCATGCCTCCCATAAAGGCGGCAACTTTTTGTCCACGTTTAAATTCACCGGAAGGGTCGTTTTCCACTTCACCAACACACTCGATACCCAATACCCGCGGAAACTTAACACCGGGTGATAATCCTTTACGGGTCATCAGCTCTGAACGGTTAAGGCCAAATGCTTTTACTTTTACTAAAACCCAGCCTTCAGTAGGTGTTGGAACCAGCCTTTCTTCAATAACAATATTTTCAGGCCCACCGGCCACTTTTATAACTGCTGCTTTCATGTTTTTCATTTTTAACAAGCGCTCCTCTATTGCGCTGAATATCTTTTTGCCGTAATTGGGATCATTGATATCACCGCCGGGTTAGCGTTTTGTGATTTTCAGATCTTTAAAGTAGCCTATTGTTGCAATATCCACCCAAAGTGCTATTTGACCATGTGAGGTGCTCCCTTTCAATTTCTCTACGATGAAAGAAGGATGTTTTGAGTTATTGACAAACAGGTTTGCCTTGCTGCCGCTTACTTCAATACGCACGGTGATCCATTCGTTAAGGTCCACGTCTGCATATGTTTCATAAGCGCTGTTAGTTTCCTTTCGGAGCTTATCAAATTTGTAATCCGGATAAGCATAGTATTGCACAGTGTGGTTTCTGGCATATTGGCTATCTGACCTGCCAACCCTGGGCCTTAGATAAATTGATTCATAAGCCGAGTCATTTTCATTAATACGAAAAGCCATACCGATAAACCCCTGAGCTTGATCAAAGGGTGAAGGACTTTGGATTTGGCTTAGCATTTTCACTTCAATAATGCCGTTCTCCAGATCAATATTTTTGAGCTTTACATAGGTCGGTTCGTCCACTGTTGCAGAAAGGTTTTTTACATCAAATGGTAGTGCCTGCAAATCCCTCTCCACTTTCAGTACCTGTTCGCCACCAAAGCTTACTACCGATGCTTTTACATTATGCAGCTCAAATTTTTGGTTTTGCCATGTAAGCTCCTGCCCAAATGTGTAAAGTGTACAAATGCTCAGTATGAAAAATGTAATAGCTGTCTTCATTAAGATTTAAATTCTTTGATTTATGACAGCAAATGTCACCTATCCCCCTTTAACCTACCTATAAGGTATCTTAAGAAATACCCTTAAGATAGTTTAAGACTTATCCTTTGCGCGCGCGGGTTTTGCGGATGGTGCTGAGAAATTCGGGTGTAATGCCGAGATAAGAAGCGACCTGTGTATTAGGAAGCCTATTAGAAAGATTAGGATATTGTTTCAGAAAATACTCGTAACGCTCTTCGGCCGAAGAACTGATATTTTGCAGTACTCTGTTTTGCAGTTCGATATATTTTTGTTCGATTATCACCCTAAAATTATGGTCGAATTTGGGAAAATGGGTGTATAGATATATGACGTCATCATGTTTGATCTGCAACACCGTGGCAGGTTCAACAGCTTCAATATAAAGCTTCCCCGGCTTTTCTGAATAAAAGCTGCTTAGGTCAGTAGCCCAATCGTTTTCGGCAATAAATTCTATATTATGTTCTTTGCCATTCGCATCAACGGCATACATTTTCAGGCAACCAGACACAACAAATGTAAAGTGCCTGCAAACATCGCCCTGCTGTGATACAAACTGCCTTCGCTTAATATTTCTTTCGGTAAAAAGCGCATTCAATGCCTCACGCTCCTGGGTATTGAGCGGAAAGTAATTATCAAAATGTTGCTTCAGTTTTTCTATCGACACGGCTGCTTATTTATCTGCGCTGAGTTCGAATTTAAACAAATGAGAACTATTTGTCCAACTCAGCTACAAATTCAATCCATTATATCTCATTTTTAATAACATAGGGCATGCAGCCGCATTGTTAACCATTTACGGCGACTTATATTTGTATCACAAATTGCATAGTTTTATTACAAACCAACCGTAAACCCAACCACATATGTTTCCTCACTTTAAAGAACGCATTAGCTTCGGCAGCCTTGAGATCAATTTTTTGCTTGACGGCGATGATACCGACGGCTCATTGGTACAATTTGAGCTTGTTGTCCCGCCCGGAGCAAAAGTGCCCGCACCTCACTTTCATGTTGAAGTAGATGAAACACTTTATATACTGGCAGGAACGCTTACGCAATTGATTGGCACAGAGACGCGGGAGTTACAACCCGGCGATCATTGCTTTATAAAGAGAGGAACCATACATGGCTTTAACAACCTGCATGATAAAACGGCAAGGGCACTGTGTACCCTTTCACCGGCATCTATCGGGCCGGTCTATTTCCGTGAAATTGCCACAATAATTAATGCCGGCGGTCCGCCGGATATGCAAAAAGTCATGGCCATTATGAAAAAGCATGGACTTGAGCCTGTTAAACCAAATTAACAGCTCCTTATAATGTTGTTTTTACACCCGGAGTAAGGATCTTAAGCTGCGGGCCAATACCAAGTGCATTAAATGATTGCTGCAGCATCTCCCCTGTTTCGGTATAATGCGACCATCCTTCAAAATGCACCGGAATAATTATAGCATTAGGAAAGGCAAAGGCCGTATCAATGGCATCATTGGTACCCATGGTTACATTGAACGGGCCGCGTGGTTTGGCTGCCCCGGCAAATATGAATACATATTGAGGCTTAAATTTTTCTGCAACCTCTTTAACCCCATCATAAAACACGGTGTCTCCGGTGATGTAGATCTGGATGCCGGCTGCTGTTACTATAAAGCCTGTTACATCGCCGGTAAGCTTTTCGCTGCCCGCTGGGCCATGCCTTGCAGGCGTACCGGTTATAACTACCTCATCGTTTAATGTTATGCTTTCCCATGGTGCCAGGCCAATGGTATTACCGCCTAATCTTTCGGCACCTATTTTTGTGGTTAATATTTTGTCAACCTGTTTCAGCAAGTCCCGGCCAGCATGGTCGAGATTATCTCCGTGCTGGTCGTGGCTCAGCAATACCACATCAATTTTACCGATCTCTGTAGTAGCCGGGCCTTCAGTTTTGTGATAGGCGGGCTTGTCATTGATCATGAACTGCTCACCGGCTGGGTCAAGCGTAGGATCGGTCATGAGCCTTAAGCCGCCGATCTCCAGGATGATTGTCGGTCCGCCCAGGTAGGTTACATTAACTTCATTTTTCATGGGTTCATCATTTTTGTAGTGTCTTCAATTATCGACTGCATCAGCGCGGCAGCCCTGGTATGTTTTAATATCGGCGCTATCTGTCCGCCCCAAAATAAGATCATATCCCATTTTTGCTGTTCAAGCGCAGCTTTCCTTAATGGGCCCATAAACGTTGTTTGCAAGGGAAAAGGTAAAAAACCGGCTTCTTTCCCAACCAGGTCTTTAGCAATCCTACTGGTAATACCCCGGCCAAGCCTGCCGGTAAACGCTCGGGATAGTGTAGTATATTTTGCCTCATCTGAAAAAAGCATTTGCCGATGGATGAGCAACGCGCCCGATTCGTCACACGCTAAAAAAGCAGTGCCTATTTGCGCGGCATCGGCTCCCAGCGTTAAGGCTGCTGCAACTCCCCTGCCGTTGGCAATACCTCCGGCTGCAATAACCGGAATCTTAACCTTATCTTTTATCAGCTGTAGCAGCACAAAAGTGCCGGTAGTTGATGCTTCTGCCGGGGCAAGGAACGACGGCCTGTGGCCACCGGCTTCAAAACCCGATGCAATGATCATATCTACACCGCTTGCCTCCAGGGCTATGGCTTCATCCAATGTAGTAGCTGCACCAACGGTAATCATGCCTAACCTGCGGCATTGCTCCAACACATCGGCGGGCAAGGTGCCAAACATAAAGCTGAACACCTTCGGACGCAGGTCAAGGATGGCCTGCAATTGATTTTCAAATCTCAATTTAAATGGTGCGGGCTTAGGCGGCAGCGGAATCCCGACTTCATCAAAATAAGGTTTAAACAATTGCGCTGCATCCTCATACTGCTTATCAGTAGCTGCACCATCGGTCGCATCGGTTTCCGAAACCCACAGATTAATATTATATGGCTTGTTGGTTGCCGCTTTGATCTGCTTATCTACCGCTGCAATTTCCTGCCCGCTGAGCGTGTACGCCCCGTAACCGCCCAGTCCGCCCGCGTTTGAAACAGCGGCCACCAACTCAACCGACGATAAATTGCCGCCAAAAGGCCCCTGCAAAATGGGGTAATCAATGCCCAGTATTTCTGATGCTTTTGTGTTATACCACATGATTTTAGTATTATTTGCTTGTATCGCTGATCATTTTATTTACAATGAGCCATTTACCATCAATCTTATGGAATGATAAAAACTCGTAGTAATTAAAATCGTACATCTTAACCGTTACTTCGGCAACTGCAATTGAGTTCACCGCCTTAACAAAAATAACCTTCCCTTCAAAAGGTTTGCCCGAATCCTTCGGACTTACCCTGTTTTTTACACCATCCAGATAATTGTCCAGCGTTTTTGCGTAAGGCTGTCCTTTTACGTCACCAAAAAGCAGGGTACCGGTATTCATCACCTGGTTTAACAAATCCAAATCACCTTCATAAATTCCTTTGAAATAGTAATTTTCAAGCGCCTGTTCAATGGCAGCTTTGCTTTGATCGTTAGTTTCCATTTTATTTCTGATTTTAAACACTAAAGCCCCGCCCGCCGGCAGGGCATTAATGCTGTTAATTATAAGGAGGAAAAATCTTAATTATAGGTTACGGCCGGCAGCTGTACCACCGTCAACATTGATAATGGCGCCGGTAATAAAATTGCTTTTGGCAACGGAGTAAGCCATTTGTGCTATGTCCTCAACTTCGCCAACACGGTTTAACAAGTGCAAACCTGCAGTTTGATCGGCATTGTCGCCGTGCATTGGGGTGCGGATGGTACCTGGTGCAATGGTGTTTACCCTGATGTTATCTTTACCAAACTCGCCGGCCAGCTGTATGGTAAGCGCATGTACGGCACCTTTTGAGGCCATTTGCGCTGTAATAGGAACCCCGCTAAGTGCATGGTTAACCAACGGTGTGCCTATATTGATCACCACGCCATCGTGCTGTTTGATCATTTGAGGGATTACGGCCTGGGTGGTAAAATAAGTGCCTTTTAGGTTGGTATCTAAAAAACGGTCAAGGTATGCCTCATCAACCTCAAGGAACGGCCTTGTTTCGAAAATCCCGGCATTATTGATCAATACATCAACGCCGCCAAATTTATCAATAGCTGTTTGGGCCAGCTTTTCGCCTGTTGCTTTATCGCTTACACTACCTGCAACCATGGCCAGGTTTTCACCGGCACCAAGCTCCTGGTAAACAGCTTCCAATTTATCGGCAGTTGTTGAATTAATCACTACATTATCGCCCATTTCTAAAAAATGACGGGCTATTTCTTTACCGATACCGGATGATGCCCCGGTAACGATCACTGTTTGCTTTTTCATTGTTTTATTTCTTATCGGCAGTGATGCCTTTTTCTCTTAATACAGATACCTGTTCGCCTGCATAGCCCCAATCATCCAACTCAACTTCACTGATCACCACATGGGTTAAATGCGGGTCTTTATTCAGGGTACTGGTAATTAAATCGGTCACACCCTTTATCAGGGTTTGTTTCTGCTCGCGGGTAACACCTTCGCGGGTCAGTTCAATTTTTATGTATGGCATGGCTTTGGTTTTGGTTTTTAAGCAAAAGCTGTTAATTAAACAGCTTTTGCAGTGATATTTACATCCAGATCAAAATCATTGTAGATCAGCGTATCGCCAAGATCTTTGAAGAAATTACCTGAGCGAAACCTCATACCGTATTTGGTACGGTCGACCACAATTTTACCTGTTGCGCTTACAGTATCGGCAGCAACAGTAACTTGTGCGTCAAAACCAACAGGCTGGGTGATCCCTTTTATAGTAAGATCGCCATTGATTCGGTAAGTGTCATTGCTTCCCTTGTTTACCGATGTGGTTACGAATTGAGCTTCAGGATAATTTTCTGAATTAAAGAAGTCGTCGGAAGCGAGGTGGCCTGCAAACTGGGCATTGGTAGCCGGGTCAGTTACGTCAAGGATTTTAATAGAAGTGGTGTCAATATCAAATTGACCGCCGGTTAACTGTCCATCTGCAAAAGTTAAAGAACCTTCTTTTACAGCGATAGTACCGTTATGTGCGCCAGTAACTTTACGGCCAATCCAGTCGATATTACTTTTTGCGCTGATGATTTCAAATTTTTGAGTTTCCATTTTGTTATGTCTTTAATGACAATACAAAGTTGCGTACTAACCGCCGGGAAACTGTGTGATGTACATCACAATCGAAACACCACTTTATTTATGTGACCTACATCACATTTCAGGAATGATATAAACGGCTTAGCGTTTCTCTTGAAACACCTAAATAGGAGGCTATTAGCTGCTTTGGAACTATATTGTACAATGTTGGGTACTGCGCAAGCAACTCTTCATAGCGATGTTTGGCGTCGTTATTCATGAAGGATAAAAGCCTTTTTTGAGTGGCCACATAGCCTTTGTTGGTACGCCAGCGAAAGAAATGCTCGCCCTCGTGAATTTCATTACAAAGTTTTTCGCGGTCCTGGCTGGTAAGGCAAAGTACTTCGGCATCGGTAATGCAATCAACGTTAACTGTAGCGCGGTCGCCGCTATAAAGTGCGTTGTAATCCGAAGCCCACCAGGTAGGCATGGCAAACTGCAGGATGAACATTTTCAAGTCATCATTGATAAAAAACGATTTCAGATATCCCGAAAGCACAAAATACTCACAGTCTACTTTATCGCCCTCCCCTATTATAGTTTGTCCTTTTTTGAACTTTTTGTAAGTAAAATGCGAAAAGAAATAATCGAACTGATCGTCGGTTAATGTAATGGTTTTACTTACGTGTTCTTTTAAAATTTCTTTTGGCTGCATGATAAAATAAAATAACTACAAAAACTTTATTTTGATAGGGAAGCTAACGTTTAACTTTCTCGTTTATACGGCTTCCGTTTATTTTAGTTTCGCCCTTTGAGCAATAACAGGCGTAATTGGTTAGTACAAAATTAACTCAATTATATACTGTTGCTGCTATGACGGGCATAAAAAATTTACTTTTACTATAACATGAAAAAACTGAGTGATATTTTGCTGCTTGGCGACGAGCGCCTTTACCAGGTTTGTCCCCCGGTATTACAAAGCGAGTTGCCGTTGGTTGACGGCTGGATTGAGGACATGCATAACGTAATGCAGGCAATCAGGCAGAAATACAATTTCGGCCGGGCTATAGCGGCGCCCCAGTTGGGTATCATGAAACGTCTTGTTTATATGAATATTGATAAGCCTGTAATTTTTATCAATCCCGAAATACAGGATGCCAGCGACGAACTTTTTGAACTTTGGGACGATTGCATGAGCTTCCCTAACCTGCTGGTAAAAGTTAAAAGACATAAAACCATCACGGTAAATTATATTGACGAAAACTGGCAGCAACAACAGTGGGTAATGACCGATGCCCTGTCTGAACTGATGCAGCATGAGCATGACCATTTAAATGGCATTTTATGTACCATGCGTGCTATTGATAGCATGTCGTTTAAATGGAGGCCATAAATCTTTCGGATAAAGCTAATTCTGTAATTGAAAATCACTTTTAGCTTTGGTCTTTTCGCGTTCAGCTTTCAGCTTAAATAATAAATATTAAAACACCTGTAACGTATAGGGGTAAAGGAGGGTCATAGCTGTATCACATTAAAACCCCTTTTATGAAAAATTATATTTTACTCCTTTTGCTTGCCGGGCAAACTGCTGTGGCGGCAGCGCAGGATGGCGACAGCCGTTCATTATATCTCACCCGGTCATTAGCCAATGATGCTATTACCAATGCTGTAGTACGTACATCAGCCGGCGGTATTGTGGTTAGCGGACAGCCGGGACAGGCACCTCGTGTTGAAGTTTACATTAAAGGCAACAACGGCAATGATCTTTCAAAAGAAGAGATTAAAAAACGCCTCGATAAAGATTACACCCTTGATATCTCGGTTAGCGGACATGAAGTTAAAGCAATTGCCAAAAGCAAACGCCAAAGTTTTTTTAACTGGAGAAGCTCTCTGAGCATCTCTTTCCGTATTTATGTGCCTCAACAGTGCTCAACCGACCTGGAAACCAGCGGCGGCGGTATTGGCCTTGATAATTTAAAAGGTAACGAAAAGTTCAGCACCAGCGGTGGAGGCTTGCAAATTGACAGACTTTATGGCACCATTCGCGGTAATACTTCGGGTGGCGGAATTCATGTTTCAAACTCCGGCGAAGACATCTCATTGGAAACCAGCGGCGGCGGTATCGAGGCTAAAAACTGCAATGGCAAGATCAGGCTTGAAACCAGCGGCGGCGGCATCACTTTAGAAAATCTAAAAGGCACTATCAATGCCGAAACCAGCGGTGGCGGGGTTAATGGCAATAATATCAGCGGCGAGCTCATTACCAGCACATCAGGCGGCAGCATCGATCTTAAACGTATGGCAGGCAGCGTTAGCGCAGAAACAAGCGGCGGTGGCTTGTATGCCCAGATGCTTAAAGTTGGCAAATACCTTAAATTTGAATCAAGTGCCGGCAATGTAGATATCGAACTTCCGCAAAACCAGGGCTATGACCTCGACCTGCGTGGTGAAGGCGTATCACCATCATCTGTTGCTAAATTTAACGGGCAGTGGGAAAAGGAACGGGTTAACGGCAAATACAACGGCGGCGGTATTCCGGTTAAAGCTGAAGCATCTGGCGGCAGCGTTAATATTAAATTCAGGTAATTTCATACCTTGAAACACATAAAACAAACAAGCCCTGGTAATGCATCAGGGCTTGTTTGTTTTTGCGTTGGTAATATTTATTTGGCAACGTTTTTTGAATTGTAATCATTAAATGCTGTTATTATACCATCAGCTTCTTCCTGTTTAAAAGCGGCCTTTTTCGCCATAGCAATCATTCGCGCAGCCAAGCCTTTTTTAACCGGCTGATTTCCGTAGGTGCCCGTTTTATATTTTTCCAGCACTTCTGGTGTATCTTCAAAATACTTCTGAAGATCATAATCAAAAGCATTTCGCAGTTTATCGTTATCCTTTTGAGCTAATATAAAATACCCACGGATCAAAGCATCCTTTTTCTCTTTCTCTCTTCTTTCCACTTCCTCCTCGCTGGCTATATAAATCGCTACATCGGCAGGATACTCATAAAAACGATGCGCAGTGATCCGGCCAACAGCCAGTCGTTCCATCATATGGTCGTTAGTACCCATGCTTTTAAGCTGAAGGTTTTGCATGTCAACATAATGCACTTTATCAAACAGTCGTGCGCCAACTGCGTAAAACTTCATATCATCAGCCTTGATGCGCCTTGGCTTCACATTTGGGTCTTTAGCAAAAGCAACTGAATCTTTTACTCTGATGTAACGCTGATTATACCATGGCTCGGCTTCATTAAGGGCTATTACACCGCCCACACGCGTACCATCATTTAATATCACATAGCCTGGTTGATAATCTTGCGCTTTACAAATTGAAATTCCAATAAATAAAAGAAATACTAAGAAGGTGTACTTTTTTTTCATGTTATAAGGTTTATAAATAATTATAAAGCTACCAATTATCTACAAATACCCTACGCCAATATTATTTAATAACATTGGCATAATAATGCCGGTTAGCTATTACTCCTTTTTAACAATGCCAGCAAACCCAGTACCGGTCCAATTGCTAATAACATATAAACATATCTTGCATTTTCGGTTGTACGCAAAGCTGTGATCAGCTGGATGCAGACAATGGTGACAGCAAAGCCTATACAGTTTACAATAGTGAGCGCGGTACCCTTTGATCGCTGATCTGCATTCTGCGCTACTAATGTTGAGAACAATGGCGAATCGGCAATAACAGCGATACTCCATACCAACAAAAACCCGGTCATTACCCATGCCGAACCGGCAGATAAAAACAATGGTGATACCAAGCAGCAGGCACACGAAATTGATAAGGCAATAGTGGCCACATTTTTTACGCCCAGATATTTCGATATAATACCGCTGCCCGCGCAGGCCAGTGCCCCTATCCCAATAATCAGAAAAGATAACAACGGAACATTTAAAGCAGTTGAAAACCGGACGTTGTAGGCGCTTAACATTACCGGTACAAAAGCCCAAAAAGCATAAAGCTCCCACATGTGCCCAAAGTAACCAAAGGCCGCGGCCCTGAATTGCCTGTTGCCGAAACTTTGTAAAAACGCGGCAGGGTTCAACTCCAGTCCTGGCTTTCTTTCGGCGCCGTCTGGCACAAGCAATACCATGGCGCAGCCACCCAAAGCAGCCAATACCGAAGTTGACAATATCACATAGCGCCAGGGCAACGCGGCCATCATACTTTTAAGCAGGTGCGGGAACGATGTGCCTAAAACCAATGCCCCAACCAAAAAGCCCAGCGCTTTTCCTAATCCTTGCGGATAATGATCTGAAGCTATTTTCATCCCCACAGGGTAAATTCCTGCCAGGAAAAATCCGGTTGTATACCTAAGTATCAATATCACAGCAGCATCTATTCCCGGTAAACATGCCAACGCATTGATAACAGCGGCAATAAGCGCGCAGGTAAAAAATACACGTACCGGCGAAAACCTGTCGGCAATGCCCAGAATGGCAAAAACCAGGGTACCAGTTATAAAACCAAGTTGAACAGCACTCGTTAAGTAAGCCAGATAGGATGGTTCAAGTTGTAGTTGTTTAGCGATATCGCTCATAACGGCATTACCCGCAAACCACAACGAAGTGCAAAAAAACTGGGAGAGTACAATTACAGGAAGGATCCGTTTCATTGGTTTTGCCAAACGCTGGTAAGCTGAAATTAAAGAAGCACAATGATAATTATAAACTATTCTTTATGAAAAATTGTGCCGCTTTTATCGGAGAAATAATTCGATCTGTTTTACTAAATCTCATGCTAAAATTTTCTACACGAATGATTTGCGAGCCCTGCACAATTAATCGAATTACACGAATCTTAAATTAACATCAATTCAAAATTCGTGTAATTCGATTAATACGTAAAAATTAGTGTGAAAATTTTTTATTTATTGTTTTCAATCTGAATGTGATCAAATGTAATTTCCTGATGCTTTTATTTCCACCTCTATTGTCTTTATAAAAATATGTATCTTGAATTTTAAAATAAACCTATACCTCTCCCAAATGGATAAGCAGCAAATTACCGACCAGATAAAATGGATGATTGCCGACGGCAATACCGATCATGAAATTGAGGCTTTACTGATTGCTGAAGGTGTTGCCCGTGCTGAAGCTAAACGGACCCTTGCCTTAATTAAACACGAACTGTTTCCTGACGAATACCCTGAATTTACGGAACCCGATAAACGTCGAAATTATTTATGGCCCGCTTTATTAATTGTTGCCATGATATTGACGGGCTTATATTTCTGGCATCAAAACAAGGTAAAAACAGCGGAAAGAGAAATAAGTGCTGCTGATTTGATCCTGCTGATTAAAGCGGGCCCCGGCGTTTACACCACTGAGCTCAATAAGATCAACCGCGGCTGGGCCTTTAACCAGGATAAAGACAGGTGGGAAAACAAAAAACAAAAAACAGCCATCGCTATCAGAATGGAACAAGTCATGTACATGTGCCCTGTACTGCATGATCGTTCATTTCAGGACTATCTTGAAAACCACGACTTCAGAAACATAATTTATACTAAGCCAGGCAGCACGATCTTTCAAAACAGCGAGTTTACGTTCACTATCCAAACCAATGAACATTATACTATGATATCACTGGCGTACAGATAAACATTTTACGTCCCCGCTCAATTCATCACATCCACCACCGTGTACCTACCCGCTACCGTCCATAAAATAAGTGTATAAGCCACACCATTACAAAAAGCCCAATCAGGGTTAAGGATATTATTTTATCAAAGCTTAACTTCATGATAATGTAACTATGTTGTAAAACACCGGCAACCATCTAAAAAACAATAAATTATAAAGAGCCATAAAATAATCTGCGTTTTTTAATTAATAGATAAGTTAACCCTATATTTATTTCCTGATAATAAAACAACCGTTGCTTTGCACCAATTATCGCCCTCCTATTCTCAACTTGGGCAGCTATTAAAAGGGGTTTATCATTAATTAAAAACTATGGAAAAACATTACAGATCTATCTTTAGGTTATGGCAAAGATCGTGTAAAACGATTTGTCTTTTTATGCTGATGTTCGCGGCCTCATCAATGGCCTTCGCGCAGCAACGTACCATTAAAGGTACCGTTACCGACGAAACTAACCTACCGTTACCAGGGGTTGTGGTAACGGTTAAAAGCACAGGAAAAGCTACTTCAACCACAGCTAATGGTATTTACCAGGTTGTAGTAAGCGGCCCCGACGACGTGATCAAGTTCACATTTTTAGGCTCACTGCCGAAAGAGGTTACTGTTGGCGACAAAAAAGTGGTTAATGTTACCATGGTAACCGACACCAAGCAACTTAAAGATGTTGTAGTTATTGGTTACGGTACTGCCAGCCGTAAGGATGTAACAGGCGCTATCACTTCGGTTAAAGCCGAAGATTTTAACGCCGGTGTATTAACAACTCCTGCCGAGCTATTACAAGGTAAGGTAGCCGGTTTAAACATCACAAAAAGCGGCGACCCTAACAAACAACCGGCCACTATTTTAAGGGGACCATCTACATTACGTGAAGGTGCTGCACAGCAGCCGTTTTATGTAATTGACGGTGTACCGGGAGCGTCTATCGATCTGTTAGCCCCTGCCGATATCGAAAGTATCGACGTATTAAAAGATGCATCTTCAACCGCTATTTACGGCTCACGTGCTGCCAACGGTGTAATCATTGTTACTACGCGCAGGGCAAAAGCCGGTCAAACCCGCTTAACTTACAGCGCGTATGGTGCCGTTGAAAACGTATCAAAAAACATCGACGTACTTACCGGCGACGAGCTACGCAAGTATCTAACTGACAATGGCGTGCCTAAATTAAGCACCGCCGATGACGATGGCTCAAACACCAACTGGCAAAAACTGGCCGAAAGGACTGGCTATTCTCAAAACCATAACCTTTCATACGGTGGCGCAGGTACCAACTCGGAGTATGGCGCAAGTGTAAACTACATGAAAAACAATGGTATCCTGAAAAACACCAGCCTGGAGCGTACTATTTACAAAGGCTATATCAACCAGCGTTTTTTTAATGATCGTTTAAAACTGGGTATCACCCTTACCAACAGTGTTACCAAAAACAACGACATTTTCCAAAGCCAGGTATTATCGGGTATTTTATTCTACCTGCCAACGGTTAGCCCTTATAACCCCGATGGTACTTACAAGGAAAATTATACCCGTACAGGTAGCGGTCCTTTAAACCCGTTATCGTTGATCAATAACAACTTTACTAAAACAGAGAACAACAAAACCCTGATCAATGGCTTTGCCTCTCTCGACATTTTGAGAGGTTTAAAGTTCACCGTATCAGGATCAACCCAAAAAGAACAGAATAACGTTAATACTTACTCTACCAGCCAGTCGGGTATCTATGTTAACGCCGGTGGTGTAGCTGTACGCAGCGCTTATACCAACACCAGCAACGTTGTTGAAGCTTATTTTAACTATGATCGTGTTTTTGGTAAGCACTCGCTGAAATTATTAGGCGGTTACTCTTATCAGCAGGATCGCAACAATGATGGCTTTGGTGTTCAAACACAAGGCTTTTCAAATGATGCGTTAACTTATAACTACCTGGCGCTGTCAAATCCAACCCAGCTTTCGCAGATAGTTTTTAATCCTAACTACATCTCAACCTTGAGGTTCGTATCGTTCTACGCTCGTGCCCAGTACGAGTTTTCAGATAAATACCTGTTACAGGCTTCACTCAGGGAGGATGGTTCATCGGCATTTGGTATTAACCAGCGCCATGGTTACTTCCCGGCTGTTTCGGCAGGATGGAAGCTCATTAACGAAGATTTCATCAAATCGATACCTGTAATCAGCGACCTGAAATTAAGGGCTGGTTACGGTGTATCTGGTAACAGTTTAGGTTTCGATGCCTTTACAGCACGTTTAATTTACGGTGTGCCTCCGGGCGGTGGTAAATTTTTGAGCAATGGTAACATCGTTAACCCTATCGGCCCGGTTCGTAATGATAACCCGGACCTGAAATGGGAAAGCACTGCTACTACCAACATCGGTTTGGATTTTGGCTTGTTCAACAACCGCTTAACCGGTTCGGTTGATTACTATATCAAGAAAACATCCGACCTGATCTATACCTACCCGGTATCAACTACACTTTACTTCTATCCGTTTTACACTGCTAACGTAGGTAAAATCAAAAACAGCGGTATTGAGGTTGTTTTAAACGCGGTACCTGTAAAATCACAGGCCTTTACATGGCGCACTTCATTCAACGTTTCGCACAATAAAAACGTTGTACAAAGCTTATCAAACAGCCAGTTCGGTCTTAACTTTATTCAAACTGC
>Ga0163162_10001982_pt1 | contig 19232 bp, 8 predicted proteins | sample S55metaG_FD_115310 | JGI IMG/M metagenome (GOLD analysis project Ga0163162, IMG submission 115310) | Switchgrass rhizosphere microbial communities from Kellogg Biological Station, Michigan, USA - S5-5 metaG | ecosystem: Host-associated > Plants > Roots > Rhizosphere > Soil | place: USA: Michigan...
CTTCGCACCCGTAGCTCAGTTGGATAGAGTACCTGACTACGAATCAGGGGGTCGCATGTTCGAATCATGCCGGGTGCACCAATAGGATCAACGACTTGCGGCGGGCTGTATGGTCTGCCGCTTTTCTTTTGCGACAAACTTGCGACAATGCCGTTGCCGATACTCTGACAGCACCACGATCGCTCCGCGCTTCCCTTGATCAGTTGCGTGGATGTACCGCATCGTCGTCACAATCGAAGCATGTCCCATGAGCTCCTTGATCTTCACCACGTCAACGCCGGCGTCGGCTAACCTCGTTCCGAACGTATGACGTAGATCGTGAAACCTGAAATCGGTGATGCCTGCGTTGCGGCAGGCTGCGGAAAAGGCTTTCTTGACATCGGTATAACGCGTTCCGGTGTCAGGATTCACAAAGACGTACTCCGCATCGCCAGCCCTTTCCCGCAATTCGAGGAGAGCTGTCCGGACGATCGGCTCCATCGGCACAGAGCGATCCTTGTTTGTTTTTGTCTCTTTGAAAGTGATGGTGTTGAGGTCGAAGTCCACATTGGCCCAGCGGAGTTTTAGCAATTCGCCGCGCCGTGGTCCTGCATAGATAGCCACCGTCACGAGGGTTCGCAAATACTCACGCTCGCCAGTCATTTCAGCGAATAATCTATGTTCTTCCTCGAAGGACAGATGCCTTGTTCGCTGATTGTTTTCCGGTAGCGATTGGACCTTTCGGCACGGATTCTGTGGTATTTCGTCGTAATCAACAGCCATCCGAAAAATGCCAGACAGAATCGCGAGCTCCCGGTTCACCGATGCCGGTTTTCGCGTTCTACCATAGCGAGTGATTGACTGCATTCGTTTGATTTTGAACTCCTCGATCATTTGGTGATCGATTTCGCTCAAACTCTTGTTTCCGAAGTGACGACAGAAAACTTCCGCGTGAAATACATCGTCACTGCTGGAACGTTTATTAGCCTTGGACCAGGGTAAATACACGCCGTGCACGAACTCAGCGAACGGTATGCTTGCCGTGACTTTGCCGTACTTGCGCTCATAGATTTTCGTCTTGATCTTTGTCTCGGCTTGCTCCGCTTGTACCTTCGTGCGCGCCTCGGGTAATGCTCCTCTGTACCTCTGTCTGCGGATCATGAAATCGTAGTAATAACGTGTTCCGCGTTTTCGGATAGTCATCCGATTGCTCCTTTCCGGTTGCAGCCGCCAGGAGCAGGCGCCACTTTACCACGTATCGCTCGAAGCCCTCGTTTCTTTTCACGCTTGCGATCGGCTTCATCCAACATCCAGTTGTGAATTGCAATGGGATCGAATCTTACGAGGTCGCCGGCGATCAGGAACGGGATGTAATCGCGCTCAACCCATCCGTAGATTGTGCTCTCACTGACCTGTAGACGTCGGGCCAGTTGCGTTACGGTGAGATAGATTGCTTCAGTTTGAGCAGTCGATTCAGAACACATACTCACGAACATCCAGTAGTCTTCTGAGTTTATGTTTCCAACCGCTGGCGCCATCGCATTTCACTTTATCCGGTAGCTCTGGGCCACGTTGGAAACAGCTTCCTTGACGCGCGAAGCGCGAACAGCGGTTACCTAGTGGGGGTAGGGCATGCTATATGCCAGAAACCTGTGAGTTCATCTCTTCGGCTTCTAAGTTGAATGGGTTCTAAGGAATGAAGATGAGTCAGCAAATGTCGTGGTCCAGTTTGCGGCCTTCAGACTGCACAGGAAACGAGGCACCCATTGCCGGGATCTCGGCACTCGTTACTTCGACTTGCCAGCGAATCTGCCGTCGTTCATCAGTGCACGACGAATCCAAACGATGGGTTCGAACTTCTTTATAGACTTCGACTCGAAGGGTATTCAGTCGCTCTTGAATTCACAGACAGCGATGTTTGCTTGCTCGCGTGGTCTCTCGATCCGGTCATATAGGCGCGAAACTTTAAGGTCTAAATCGCTGATTGAAATGAGCTTACACGTAATCTTAAAGTTCTTAAGGAAATTCCTTAAAAACTCCGAAACTTTAAGGTCTTAAGAATCTACAATTTAACTCATTTCTAGAGGGCCAAAAAAGTCGTCTATCCTGTCCGCTCACTTAAAGTCGACTTTAAAGTCGAATGTACCTCGGTTTGGAGCCTCGGATCAGCTGTGAACTTCAACCTAGGGCACTAGACACGAGCCGCAGGCGAGTGCTGGCCGATACGGCAGACGCCTGTTTGAGAAACTGCGACACATGGGAATTAAAAGAAAGGAATAGAGGGGGCGTTTGATAACACGCGATTATGTTCGAGGCTTTGGGAGAACATAATCCGCTGTTATCAGACGACCGTCCTTATTGAGCCACCTTGTTGCTCCATTACTCGGAGGCGCTTATGTTTGGTGGTCGTTGAAATGAGATCACGAGACACACTGGCGTTTGACAGGCACCATTAGGAATGACTAAACGCGCCCCTGATTCATGATAACCTTGATGAAACTCGTCGCTGGAGCCATGAATGTCCGCTGAATCGATTCCCCCTACGCAGCAAGCCATTGCCGAAGCGTTAGCGCTTACGGCCGAAATCTTAGCCAACCTTGAACTTGCGCAACTACCGTTGTCGAACATAGCTCTAAAAACCAGTCGAGTAGCTCGTCTGCTCAATGATTTTGACATGCTTAAGATCCTTGAGTATGAAGTTTCCGGCTATCCAACAACCTCGACCGGCGTTGCGCCCGAAGTTTGGAAGCTAGCCCTAAAGGCAGGTCGGGGATTTGTCTACACTGAGATCATCACTAAAAAGAAGAGTGAACGTATTTACATAGATTCGATAGATTCTCTAGAGGACACTATTAGAACAACGGAGGCTGCACTAGCAGCGGCGCGCGACCCTGAGAATCCTGGCGCCGGTCGGAAGTTTATGGGAACCGAACTTGCGCCAGGAAATTCCGTGGAGCGCGGCGTTCGACTTAGCGCTTCGCAAGAGGCAGCACAGCGTCTCGCGTCCCGAAGAAACCTAATTTACCAATACGTACAGCGAAAGCATTATGAGCTAAAATTCTCGGGTATTGCCGACGATGTTTTTAGCAGAACGCGAGAACGAGTAGATACAACAATTGGCGAGATTCTCCCAGATGCTGTAAGACGTTTTACCGCAGTATACGATAACTTAAGATCTGAGAACCCCGAAGATTGGTCAAATGCAGTCCATAGTTGCCGACGCATACTGACGGACTTGGCGGATGCAGTCTTCCCGCCTACCAATGATCAGCGTGAGGTGAAGACGGAAAGTGGCATAAAGCTCGTGAAGCTCGGCAAAGAAAATTACATAAATCGAATCCTCGCATTCGTGGAAGAGAGAAGCAATTCGGAGCGATTCCAAGATGTCGTCGGTTCCCACATCAACTTCGTTGCGAAACGGATCGAGAGCATAGTATTAGCGGTGAACAAAGGAACACATGATGTCGTTACGAAACAGGAAGCGGAACGTTACGTTGTATATACCTATCTGCTTGTAGGGGATATTCTTAGCCTACTCTAGTGAGATCCAGATTGGCTCAACTGGATTCTTCCCAACTGATAGTTCGGCAGCAGGAATAATGCTCACTGAGAAGACCACGATGCGAATTCTGCTATCACTGACATCTGCGTCACTGGCGAGACAGTTAGGTGTTCCCGATATGATGGTTCCGTTCTTAAGGATGTTGATGTTATGACTCATCTTTAGATAATCTCTTGTTTACCTTTCTGTTCTAGGTGGCGCGCTCAAAATAGGATCGAGCTATCCTTTCGAGTCCCTTAGCGAAATGAGTGAGGCCTTCAAATACGATGTATTTATTAGCCATAGCGCTAAGGACAAGCCCGTGGTTCGCGAACTGGCTGAGCGTCTCCGTGCGGACGGCCTCAAAGTCTGGTTTGACGAATGGGAAATCCGGCCAGGAGACATAATCGGGCTTAAAATCGAACGAGGTCTAGAACAATCCCGCACACTCGTTATCATCATGTCCGCAAACGCTTTCGCCTCCGATTGGATGGCACTGGAAAGATCTACCGCGATCTTCCGCGATCCTATAAACACCCAACGGCGCTTCATTCCTGTCCAACTCGATGATGCTGAGATTAAGGACTCCCTTAAACAGTTCGCCTACATTGACTGGCGACGAAAGTCGGAAGAGGAGTACGCGCGGCTACTGGCAGCTTGCCGCGCTACCCCACTTGAGGCGGTCATGCCTGCTCGAGGAGAGCGGTCACTTGCAAGAGTTTTCAAAGGCCACAAAGGGCGAGTGCAGTGTGTAGCTCTTACACCAGATGGACAACAGATCGTATCCGGTTCCTCTGACGGCGGCTTGCGATTTTGGGAGTTGAAATCCGGCAACAACCTGGCAAAGCTTTCTGTAGGCTCAGGGATATGGAGTATTGCCGTTTCATCGGATGGGAAGCAAATCGTTGCCGGCTTACAAGACGGATCTGTTCGCGTCTGGGATTCTGATCGGCGCAAGAACATTTTGACCTTTAACGGACACTCTGACGTTGTGCGGGGAGTAGCACTGACCCCTGACGGACGCTACGCCGTTTCTGGTTCGGCAGACAAGACAATACGACTGTGGAACCTGGCAGGAGTATGTCTTAGGGTTCTAGAAGGTCACACTGGACGCGTCAACAGTGTCGCGATAACGGCCGATGGCAGGCATATCATTTCCGCTTCAGAAGACAAAACTCTTATCGTGTGGGATTTGGAATCTGGGAAATCTTTGCACGTTCTGCGCGGACATACACAATCAGTTCAGTGCGTAGCATCAACGTTCGAGCGCGGACGATTCGTCTCCGGTTCGTGCGACCAGACAGTTCGGCTCTGGGAAGTAGAGACCGGGATCTGCCTGATGACTCTTCAGGGACACTCCGAAGATGTATTGTCTGTAACCGCAGACGCCCAATCGATTGTTTCAGCTTCTCGCGATCGCACTGTTAGGGTGTGGGATTTGAATTCCGGTGCTTGCAACCTCATCCTTAGAGGACACACGAAGGAAGTGACTGATGTTGCCTTGAATCCGGATGGACGAGTAGTCGTTTCAGCTTCGTTTGACAAGACAGTGCGCGTCTGGTCTCTCCCCACTTCCAATATTAATTTGGAACCCATCCACTACACCAATGCCAAGGTGCTATTGGTGGGCGACAGTGGAGTCGGTAAATCCGGACTCGCTCTCCGGCTCGCTGAAAACCGTTTCGAGCGCACCGCTTCTAAGCATGCCGCCTGGGTAGCTCGACTGAACCTACGGGACGATGCAGACAATGATCGCCGGGAACGAGAGATCTGGTTGTGGGACCTGGCTGGACAATCAGACTACCAGTTAATTCACCAACTCTTCATGGATGAGACGTCACTAGCGCTTCTTGTCTTCAACCCGACGCAGGAAAACTCACTTGAAGATTTAAGGCAGTGGGATAGGGCCTTAGAGCTGGCTGCGCGCCGGCCTTTTCGAAAATTGCTGGTGGCTGGACGATGTGATCGCGGTGGGCTGATATTCAGTCGCAAGAGTATTGAGCTATTCATGAAGGAGCGAGGGTTTAGCGGTTACTTTGAAACCAGCGCCGCCACCGGCGCCGGGTGTGACAAATTGCGCGACGCCATCATCCGCAACATCCCCTGGGACGAAATTCCATGGACCACCTCACCACGAACCTTCAAGCTCTTGAAAGACGAAATTTATAAGCTCCGGGATCAAGGACGCGTGTTGTTGCGTATGTCTGAGCTCAGGCAGCAATTGGAAATGGCCCTCCCAGCAGAGAACTTCACCCTTGAGCACTTGCGCTCGGTGATTGGGCTCCTCGCCGGCCAAGGTATTGTATGGAGAGTCGAATTCGGCGACTTCCTCCTTCTCCACCCGGAATATCTTAACTCCTACGCTGCAGCACTAATTCGGACCGTTCGAGCGCATCCAGACGAACTCGGCAGTATCGCCGAAGAAGAAGTGCTGATGGGCAATCTCCCCTATTTAAAATCTAGCGAACGATTGCCACGGGAGGAAGAACAGATCGTCCTCCGCGCAATGTATCAGACTTTCGTTGATCACGGCTTGTGCCTGCGAGAGCACACAGACGCGGGCACACAATTGGTTTTCCCGTCGTACTTCAGACGCGAGAGACCCCCATCGGAAACTGCTTCTAAGCCCTATGTTACTTACCAGTTCAGCGGTCCACTAGACGAGATCTATTCTACTCTCGTGGTGCGTCTGCACTATACAGTTACGTTTGAAAAGGATCACCTCTGGCGCAATGACGCCGATTTCAAAACACTAGAGGGCCAGCGCATCAGCATCAAGCTAACGAAGAAATCAGGTGGTGTGGGTGAGTTGGGCATCTCCTTCGAGGAGGGCATCCCGGACGTCGCAAAACTGATGTTCATTCGGTACGTTGATCATCACCTCAACGAAAAGGCGCAGGATATAGTAAGGGTAAGACACTATTCCTGTCCTCACTGTACTACGCCAGTTGACCCTGAAAACGCGCGACTGCGTCTTAATCGCGAAGAAAAGGATGTCCGGTGTACAGTCTGTTTCGGACAAGTCCCTCTGGTCGATATCTTTGAGCAGCAATTCGTCTCGGATGACCTGTCGGTAAAGGTGCGCGAAATGGCTGAACTTTCACGTGCAAGTATCGACAGCGAAAGCCGGGAACTGATACTGCTCGGTCAAGCATTTTCGGTCGCAGGAGAGGCAGGACAAATCTTTCGTCCCACCTCAGCCGCAAACGAAGTGGGTATAGACGGTGAGATCGAGTTCAAAAACGAACAAGGTCAGCCCAGTGGTCGCCGGATCTATCTTCAGTTCAAAGACGGTGATCACTATCTACGCTCGCTCAGGGCAGACGGAACAGAGATTTTCACCATCAAGAATCCGCGTCACGCTGAATACTGGAAAACACAGGCTTATCCGGTGATGCTTGTCGTACGCAACCATGACGGCCAGATTTTATGGATGAATGTGACCGAGTACCTTCGGTCTAAAAAAACCGAAGATAAAACCGACCAGATCCTGTTTAGTGGAGAGCCTTTTACAGTCCTAAATCTCGTGCGTGTGCGCGACAGCCTTGCCTCGCGTGGTTTCGCTCAGGCGAGTGAACTAGCGAAAAGAGGTCATCGATGTCTTGAGACAGGTCAACTGGACGAAGCAGTAGGGCAATTTACGGAATTCCTTAAGCTTGGTAGACCAGATCGCAGCGACCTAGACTGGCAGACCGTTCGGTCAGGACTGCTGGAGGTCGCACGCCGCAGTATCGATAAGTCGCCGGGACGCACAAATCTCGCCTTAGCCACCCTGATTAAAGAAGCCCCGGAATGGCTGGCTCGCCGTCTTTGCCGGGACGTGAATCTCACGAGCGCCACATTAGGTAGTTCTCTCTCTGTTGATCTGGAAATGCATCTAATGCCTGTCACGCTCATCGCAGCAAATTCAAACGGCTTCGGGTGGGATGTACAACTCACACCTGTAAACAGCGAGTCATCTGGTACTCAGACAGTAGCCTTGTCGCCCACGGCTCGAATTATCGGCGGAAAGATTGTGCGACTGACTGCTCAAACGCCGAACCTTTCGACGGCCCTGTATCTATTGACGGTGCGTTTCCTCGAAGGGGAAAAAGTATACTGGCAATCGGATACTTCTCTTTCACGTGGCGAGTTCAAGAATCCATACATCGCGGGTCCCCCAATCCGTAAGCCGGAATTCTTCTTCGGTCGGGACGACCTGCTTAAGGAGGTAGGTTCATGGCTTGAGGACTACTCGGTCGTGTTACTTGGGCCGCGACGTTCCGGAAAGACGAGTTTCCTCTACCAACTGGCGCGAATATTCAGTTCCAGGAAAATCACGGTCAGTATAGACCTGCACACCTTTGCTGGGTATTCAAGCACCAAAGTAGCAGCAGGCCTTAGGCGTGACATCTTCCGCGCATGTGTGCCGAGTGCTACCGGACGCGTTCCTTCGGATTTCCGCGGACTGCAGCGCAAGATCCAGGAAGCCGGCGTCGAGCAGTTGCTTATTCTTTTGGACGAGATGGCAGTACTCGCAAAGCATCCGACGGTAGCTCTTCAATTGCGGGCAATGTCCAAGTGGCAACAACCAGCAACGAGCTTGATTGTGGCCGGAACAATTTCTGACGAGCAAAAGGTATCAGCATCGGCACTCGATATCGGTAGTCCACCTTTCAACGAATTCCGAGTTTGTAAGTTAGAAGAAATCTCTTCGCGGCATGCGCGCGAACTGCTCGAGAAACCGGTATTGGGCTTCTATCGTTACGAGAGCTCAGCCATAGAAATGTTGCTCAAACTCGGAGGCGGACAGCCATTCTTCCTCAACATCCTCGGGCAGCTCGTGCTTAAGTTTGTGCAGTATGAAAAGGAATTTATCATTAGACCAAAACACGTCGATGCAGCGCGTAAGGAGGCCGTCTATGAATTAGGCAGATGGTTTCAGGAATTCGTCGTGGAACTCGCCCCGGCTACCCGCAACGCACTCCCAACACTGGTACGTGATTACTCGGAAAACTTACCTCCTGTCCATTGCGAGTCACTTCAAAATGGCGGACTAACTGTAGGCCCAAGATCCCAACTGCGACTCAGCCCCTTATTCACCGACTGGTGGAATTCAAACCTTAGGGAGGAACCCCGATCATGAGCGCATTCATTGTTAACCCACCGATCAAGAATGACGCAGACTATTACCGTGCTGACGATCACATTGTGCAACGTATTCTGGACGGTGAGTCGATGTTAGTTCCCGGCTTACGCCGGGCCGGCAAGACTTCGTTTCTGCTAAGGGTCGGACGGGCGGCGAACGTTGCAAAACGGAAGTCGTTATTCTTTGACCTCAACGACTTTTTTATTGACCGAGACCTTCTTTCCAAAGAAGTCACTGTGGTGGCTAATAGAATTCAGGAAAGCGACAAAGCGATTATTCTGCTCGATGAGGCTGAGGTCTTCCGGACTGAACAGAAGTACTTGAAGCAGTTATTGAGTGCTTGTCGTGAGCATACGTTTGTGATGACTTGTGCGCCCGTGTTCGTCCTAGAGCTCGACCAATATTCCGATTGGATTCAGGCGCGTGTCGAACAATTGCACCGGCATCTCCTCGGTCCTTTAAGTTGGGAAGAGGCAACTAGTTTGCTCTCCCAGAGCAAGCGTCCTCGCCCGGTCACACTCGAGAAAGATGTCATTGAGGAGATTCTGCGGAATGGAGATCGTCTACCGATTATTCTTCAGGCCCTGGGAGCAAAGTACGTCGATGGTGTGGACCTCTACGTTTCTCTGACGCAGTTCGGAACGCGAGTCTTAATGGGCCTCACTCCAAAAGCTAAAGAGGCATTTGTTTTGGCCGCCCACGGGGGCGAACCAGCGCGAAATTCAACCGAGGTCAAACTCCTGACGGCTTTAGGAGGCTTGCGTCATGAGGACAATGGTCGAGTGACAATTGCAGGGAAGACCCTGGATGATGTAATTCGTGAATCAAGCGAGCCTCCCCCAATTGGAAACGAGGCTCGCCGGATAACATTGCCGGCGGCTGACTGGGTTCCTTACACTACTATTCTGCACCTCTCTGACTTACATTTCGGTCCACACTGCATAGAGAAAAACGCAACAAACAGTCAGTTCAGTCGCCTTCGCTCTGCACTTGAGAGGGACCGTGTCTCACCAGATTTTGTCGTTGTGACTGGAGATTTAAGCTGGTCGGGCCACCGAAATGAGTTAAAGGAAGCAGAGAAATTCTTGGAGCTATTCACAAAGTGGCTCTCAAAGTCGAGGCGTTGGACGGATAAGCAAACGCGGAAACGTATTTTGCTGCTGCCAGGTAATCACGAAGCTGCATGGACCTTAACAAACGGACTTCAGGAGGACGAAAGGGCGATCTGGTCTTGTTATAGCTTGGCTCCATTTGCCAGTCTGGTGCATCGATTTCACCGCGGGGATGAGTTCTGGGATGTTGAGCGACCATGTCACAGTCGTTGCTTTGCGGAACCATCACTCGCCTTCATATCGATCTCAACCTCCCATTTCATCACACAGGAGTCTAAGCGCGGACAATTTGGTGATACGGTCAGGAGCGAAGTAGTAGCGCTTCTCGAGCAGAAGTCTGTAAAGCAAGCGCGCTTCCGCATTGGACTTATGCATCACAATCTCCGTTCCTTTCACAGAGACGGCCAGGTGCTACTTGATATTGAGTCTGCCTGGCTTCACTTCGCGAAATGCAAACCCGGGTTGGATTTCGTCCTGCACGGGCACGTTCACCAGGGCGAGGTCAACTTCTTTGCACCACGCGAGGGTTCACCTGTTCAGTATTCAGCAGTTGGCAGTTTTGGCGTTCGGGCAGCTCACCGGCCTGGTGACGATACAGTCGGAAGAGTACCCAACGAATTCGCCGTCGTCTATCTGGAGACGAACGGAACTGGTCGACGCTTCACCACCCAGTTCTATGAGTTGTCTCACACTCCTACCGGAGATCTGGAATGGCATGCGGCAAAGCGAACCTCGTCAAAAAATCTCTAGCTTACGATTGTCGAATCAGCGATTGGAATCGGAGCAGTGCTAATAGTCGGCATACCAAGTTGGTCCAAGGAGGATGGCTGAATACGTTAAAAATTTGGGGCCAATTTGTGGACAGAATTCTCAGCACAGCACGGTGAGGCGCTGGCAACGAATGGGAAAGAACCGCAAAACCCCTGATTTTCCTTGGTGGCTGCAACTTTCGAAAGGGCAAATACTTAACGATCTGCCGGTTGTCTAATTCGCAATGCGGAGGTCTGGGTTTCGATCTCCCATAGGCAAACTTAAAGCTAGCTAGACGTTTCGATCACAGACCCAAAACCTGCACCCTGAGTTGCGACAAACTTGTGACAACACCACAGCGAAACTGGCAGTAATAGGTGGTAACACATGGACTCGCTGGCGGCTGCAACCTGTAACAAATGTTAGTAAAACCTAAGAGCCGTAACCTGATGCTGTGCTTATGAACGCACTACGAATCAGGGGGTCGCATGTTCGAATCATGCCGGGTGCACCAGTAGGATCAAGAGTGGCGGGCAGTCATAAAAACTGCCCGTTTTATCTGTGTGCCGTAAACAACTGATCGTGGCGAGCTCTGAACTAACCCGCGCTCGTTTGCAGACTCGACGCAGTTCACGACTGACTCTAGTCTCCCATTTACCACCAATCAAAGTAACAACCAGCATGATAGATCCCGACTCCCAAGGCGGCCACAATTCCAATCGCCAAAAGAACGGGCGCACCTACAGCACCAACGGCAATTCCAATCGCTCCGGCGGCGATAGCGAGTCCTCCAACGACACCCACTCCGCCCGCAGCAGTGCCACCGGTGTCATTGGCCTCTATAGCTCTAACCATACTCACTCCTGATGCGACGGCAATTCCTAGCCCACCAATAACAAGCCCCGCGGTCATCGCACTGACCCCAAGTACGGTCGCACCTGGAGTGCCCATCGCATAGATTTCAAGTCCTCCTCCAAGTGTGCTCAGTCCATCGCCGATACCCATGGGCACGTCCTTACGCGCGATGTCGCCACCCAGAGCAAAAGCCGATAAAAAGAATCCGATGCCAGTTAGAACTTTACCCGCAATTCCCACGAGTCCAGGTAATCCTCGAACATGTTCGGGCGGTACAGCCCCAGGCGGTATCTTTCGGCCTCGACCTGGATTCAGGGCAGAAGCCAGATCATCTCCAACCGACGCCGGCGCATCAGTCGGTGTGATAACTACCGCCTGCGGACTCTTGCCCGTCATCGTTCCGGTGGGATTGGCCCTAACGGCATTAGCCGCATCTCTCGTAGCGCTTCTGGCCAACCCCCCGACATTATCGGCAGAACTCGTCGACTTTATTTGTTTGACTTCCGTGGCAGTCTCAACGTCAAAGTCCTTAGTGTTACTTCGCCACGGCACACCATACATGCGCTCCAGAATCCTGCCGCGCTGCGCTCCAGAGACTCCTTCGTTTTTGAACTCGTTGTGCCAGATATAGCGCTCGCCGGAAGGTGCCGCTTGGGCGGCAGCTCCACCTCCGGTACCTAGAGTTCCATCCTCTGCTTCTCCGGATGACTCAGGCTCCCCGTCTGCCTCTGGCTCGGCCCCCAGGTCAGCTCCCGGTTCGACTGGTGGTGCTGGTATCGGAGGCGCTGGCGGAAGCGTTCCTTGTCCCGCCGATTGACTCGCTCCGGAGCCGTTCCCGTTGGCTCCGTTCCCAGGCGTATAAGACTGGTCGAGCCACAGATTCTCGTCCGGAACCCACACCAGCGGTCCAGCACCTTGATATCCATGCTCCTGGAAGATTTTCAGGACTGCCTGGGGATCAGAGTCAGGATTGCCGACTACTTCCCGCTCGGCTTGGGTAGCCTGGTCGATCTTCCATACCGGTTTAATATCTTCTGCTTCGGTAGAAGCCAAACCAGAATCATCTTTCGCAGTAGTTGGACGATTCCGCACATATGCGAACGTGTTCAGCCCATCTACGAATCCAGCCGGGTCACTGCTCGTCCATCTGCCGAGCCATGCTGCATAGTACCGGGCGCCAAAATAGTCCAACCCGGTTTCAGCATCCCGCTCTTTGCCACTGAAGCGATAACGCTTCAGGCTTAAGTCAAACCCAGGCTTGGCTGAACGATATGAGGTCGTGCCGTAAGGATGGTACTCCTCGTACGAGATGACATTTCCAACATCGTCTGTCTCCAAGACAGCAGAACCGAGATGATTCGCGTATTGATAGCGAATCAGTGCAACGTCGAGTGGATTTGCGGGATCACTTTTGTCGTCATCACGAGTCTTGGTATCCACCTGCGCAACGTGACCGGCATTGTCGTTGATATGAACTGTCCACCGCTCAAAGCGAAGTTCGTCAGTATCGCGACGACGGCGACGGAAAATCATGACTGGTCCCAGAAAGATCCATTCCAAATTTATATTTCCACTTCGCTCGATTACTTTGCGAACACGCTTTTGCCCCAGACCGTAGACGTAGTACGCCGTACCTCCGCCGCCCAAATCCACTTGCCGAAGTTGGTCCAGGAAGTCCCAGTTCATGACGGCGAGGTGCGGCATGCGAGTCATGTTCCCGTAGGCGTCGTAAGTGTATGTCGCGCTGTATGGACCATCGTCGGGATCGCCGGGCAGGCTGGATGAGATCAGGTGGTTAGTGCGATTCTTGGCATCATCCTGATATCCATATCGGTAGTGGCGCGTCCAACCACTCCCAATTCCACCTCGGGCACTGAAGCGATGTCTCAAGAGCTTGATGTTACCCATCAAGTCGTATTCATATTCTTCGGTGTAGTTCCGCACGGCATTGATGTCGTTGGCATGAGGCAGTTGCGGTACGAAATCGAGATCCGTATGAGTGCGAATGTTGTCGTTAACAAGCCCGGCGAGCTCGCGTCCTGACGCACGGATCAATTGGTACGTAGCGTCGTATTCGTAAAGGTTCTCCGGTTTTACCACTGTGTTCCGGAAAAATTGCGTTTGCTGGGCATCGTCCCGTATTTGAGTGATGTTACTGCTCGGATCATACGTGTAGTGCAGGTTTTGGAGCGCCTGTGTATCCGGATCACTGCCTGACTTGAACGTGACGAGGTTAGTCAGGCGAAACGTTTTCGGATCGTAGAAATAGCGGGTGAAGACGTCATTCCCATAATGTGCAAACTGGCGCTGGCCTTTAGCATCGTAGTCCTGCTCTTTCAGAAATTCGATAAATTTTCCCTGACCCCGAATTTGTGCCTGCAACGAGGCCAGGAAGTTCGCTTCGTTGTATGTTGGCAAGATAATCGTGCCGTCGGGAAGTGTTGCTTGTGTTGGGCGGTTCAGCGCGTCGTATTCCGAACTCGCAGTAAAGACCTCTTCCTGTAAAACGGATTTGGCCGCAGCCTGTAGGGAGGGAACGTCAGTTTGGCCCGCCAATGTTTTCCAGTCGAGATTGTTTCTGTATTCTCTGGCAAAAATGCGCTCGAGACGTTTGGGATTGCCTTTGAAGTCCACTGCCGGTATGCGCACCATACCCGCCTGATCAAGAATCTCGTTTGCGACGCCAAGTAAGTTCAACTGTTCGGCGTCGGGAAGCCGGTCTCCATACTGGATGTGGTTGAACAGAATTTCAGACTGCCTGACTTCTTGAACGAAGCTACTGGTGGGTCGATGTAGCGCATCGTACTCGACACGAAATTGTCGTCCGTGTTCATCCCAAGTCTTCACGACGGCAGCCAGCACGTTTTGGAAAATCCACAGGCGCCCTTTCTCGGCGCTTTCACCGGTGATCGGTGCGCCAACCATGCTGGTAAATCCGCTGCTTACTGCGCGTTGTGACTGATCGAACACCTTTACAAATCGGCCTGTGAGATCACTCTCAGAACGCACCGCAGCTTTTTTCCCGTCACCATGATCGGCGATGGCATAGACAGATCGCCCAAGGCTGTCAAAGTGATTAACGGCTGGTGTCGCAGCGTGTTTAGCCGCCAGCCACGCTGCGCGACGCTCGGGATCCTTGACTGGTTCGGGTTCGGTGGCTGGATCGGGGCTGCCACGCTCCGCGTACCACTGGCTTTCTTTAACAGTGTCGTTCGTATCGAAATTACGTTGTATCCACGAGTCGAATTCCACCTTTGAAAAAGTGCCGTTCGGGAACTGAGTTCGGATATTGCGTCCCACTGGATCGTAAAAGCGGATTGGCGTGACACCGATCTCGCGCAACGCGCGCTCGTCTTCGTATTCGTGCGTGGTGCTGAAGTATGGTTCGTACTGTTTGACCACGCTGCCCTTGTTATTCAGGATCGTGCGACCGTTACCAATCCATCGCGGATTGGCAGCCACCTCACTGACGCTGCCATCGGGATTTACGCGCAACGCTTTACCGGGATTCGTTTGCGCTTTTACGAGCGCCGTGCCGCCACTGCCGTTGAAGTAGGAATAGCTTTCCTGCCAGCGAGGATTCGCCGCTCCGTGTTGCTCGCGCGCAAAGGTGTGGACGAAGTTGGGTTTCTGATGGTCCACCCAGTTGAATAGTTCGTACTCCATCCGCACGGTTGGATCGTCCAGCGTATCGCCTTCACCTGCACCCTCTTTTCCCATAACAGCGGATTTCACCACCATGCCAAGGACGTCGATCTCTACTGTCGAGCGGTTCTTGTTTACGTCTGTCATCAACACTGGTCCAAGCACGCGGTAATCGTTGACGACAGTCGACTGATTCCAGGTGGCCTGTTTCATCTGGACCTGTTCAACCAGCAAATCGTACTTATCGAACGTGGCGACCGTCTCAACGCCGAATGAATCTTTCGCGCCGTTAGGTATGAAGAAATGCGCGGCAGGATCGGCTGGGTAAGTAGCCGTGCCCGAAGTGATCCACCAGTTATTATCGTTGTTGAAGTGGACATAACCTGCCGCAGTGAACTCAGCATCGGTTACTCTTCCTTCGTAGTGAATACTGGTTACGCCGGGGGTAAAGGCGAGCCGGAAACCACGATCGGTTAATCCGAGCGAATCCCATTGGCCTAAGGGCATTGGATTGAGGTTGTTATCGAGAAAGAGCGTGCGGCTGTGCGACAGCAGGCGTTTCTGTGGTGTTACATCATCGGCAACCACTTCGTAGTCAATTGCAGTACAACCTGTGATAGCGGTCTTGATCTCAGCGAACTTAAACAGATTGTTGGCAGGTGAGACTCCAGTAATTTCAAAGCTTCGCGACTCATGAGCGACTCGCAACCGGTAAGCGGAGTCGTGAGCGATGTCCGCGGTGTAATCCGCTTCGGTATAGGTAATATAGAGTTTTTGCTGATCGCGAGTTACTTCCGCAGGCAGTGACTCGTCGGTAAGCTGGCGTCCATAAACCACTGCGCACGACTTTCGAGGATTGCCTAGCTCGTCGAGCTCCAAAGCGAAATTGTGAGCGACGCGCGGATCAGCCGGGTTACGTTCGTAACTGAGCGAAACAGATTCCCTGATAACTGGAAGAAATACAGCATGTTTCTGATTGATACGTGGTTGGACCAGCTTGACCTCGAAAGTATTCTCGCTGACGGTGTATGGATGTTGTTCCTGTTGCGAGCCATCGAAGCTGTAAACTTCTCGGCGCAGCAGTGACCCTTTCAAAGCCCTCAGGCATTCGCGAAGTTCTTCGGCAGTCAATCCCGGCGGCACAACTGCCTCGGGCAGGTGTTGTTCTTTTTGGTAATACTCGTCACGAAACCGATGCAGAATTCGATCGCGATCGAAGAATGCGCCCGTGTGATACCACGTCCGTGTTGTTACCGGAGGTTGGAACAGCTCAGGTGACAATTCCTGGCCACTCCCGAACTTCCGAACGCCTCCAACGTAGTCCGCGAACGCTTCAGTGTCGAATTGCTCCACCATACCGAAACCGCGAAACTCGCGTTCTTCACCGTCGAAGTAGCCGTGGTGGTAAGCATAACGGCTCGCAAAACGGTTCCGACTAATGTGATCCAGGACCTCAACGCGCTCGACAACATGCACCGGGAAAGGCAGTCGTGTAATCCAGGGTTTTCCGTTCGCCTGATCCGCAAGATAGAACTTCGTTGACGCCGCGTACTGAACGCGTGTCTCTCCGCCTATATTGTTCCTTGTTACCGTCAACAGATGTGGCTTCTGCTCCATCAACTTGAGGTAACGCATCGGGCGCTTACTGTGACCAGGCAACGAAGACGACCAAACGAGGCAAGCAGTGCCGTTGCCGAGCAGATCAGCGACTGCGATCGACGAGAAATTGTTTGTGATCGGAAAGTGATTGAGTTGCCGAGCCTCGCTCCAGCTATTGCCTGACTGGTTGAAGTAAAGATTGATGCCGTCGCTCTTCAAATAGATGACGTCGGTTACTCCGGAACCATCTATATCCGCAAGCCTGATTCGGCGCTGATCGAATTGATCGGGAGCATCGAACTGCGGGGCTCCGTCCATCGTGACCTTCGCGCCGAATCTTCCGTAACCGAGATTGGGCCAATAACAGATCTCACCATTGCGAATGCGCACGAGATCGCCGAGGCCATCGCCTGACATATCAGCGATGAAGATCGACTGCGTGCTCTCAGCAAAAACGACGTGTGGTCCCCTCTCTTCGTCGAGTGCCTGTCGCAACTTTTTAGCGGCGCCAAATCCGTCTTCTGCCAGCGACGGGTACCAGGTCAGCACTTCATCCTCAGTCACGAGAATGTCTGCATGACCATCACCCGTGAGATCAACAAATCTCAGATTTTGATCCTGCCAATCCACATTAGGCGCGGAAGTGAATGGCTTAAAGTCGGACCAGTCGCCCTCGGGTGAGCGTTCATGAAATCCAGACTGCGAAGGAGAAAACTGCACCAAATCGAGTTGTCCATCGCCGGCGAGATCCACCAAATGTTGATTGCGCCTTAGATCAGCAATCGTTGGTTTGAGCGCGACCAACTGCACGGGGCCGAAATTCCCTTCACCGATGTTCGGCTTGTAGAACCAACCTTTTCCCTGATCGGTGAGAATGCCGGAGAGGCCTTCGCCGTCGAGATCGACGAACTGATAGTTGTAATTATCCACGCCGTATGGCAGGTTCTCGGCGTCAACTTCATAAACGTCGTTCTGAATCACCGCCTCGCTATACTCAAACTCAACGCGCGGTAAAGACTGTTTCAGATAGTTGCCATCCGGCTGTCGCAAGTAACCTGAGTGCGTGACTGAGGTGATGAAGGAGGCGATCGATTCCTGCTTGTAATTGAACTCAGTTGAGGTCACCAGATAATCGTCAGTGCCAAATTCGTCGGGGAAGTGATGAAAGATCAAAACCGAGCGGCAGAGGCGGTACGTTCTGACTTCAAACCCGGGTCGGAATGTGGAAAAAGGATCTTTTCGAACCGACCACGCGCGCGCCGGTGCGATCCCGGCATTCACAAACTGCGACCTATTCTGCGAAGAGATGAGTTGTTCGTGACCTTCGTCGTAGTCGAACACGACTTCAAACAGCCAATCAGTCTGAGAAAGATCAGCTTGGACCAGGTGCGAGGTTTTGTTGCCATATTTGATTCGCTTCACGTAACGATCGGCTGAGCGGCTTTGACTGTTTCGATTTTTTTCATGCGCCAATCCCACATCAAGGCGGCGCGAATCTTCAGGCACGTATTCGTAGACGATTGCATTACCCTTGTCGTCGCGACTCTCACAGATGAGCCATGAAAAGATTCGCTTCGAATCAGCCGGATCGGCGATGCGGCTTTCTGATGTTTTGCCGTAAATGGTAGTGACGTTACCTGGTGAGATCGAGCGCCAGTGTGTTTCGCTGGTTGTTAAGTTGGTCCACCGCTCGATGCGCGCGAACGATCCTTCGATGCGCGGGCGGTAACGTTTGACCTGATACTTGAGGCCATCGACGGTGCGTTCAGATACATCCGGACGCCAATCATTTCCGACCTTGGTTAAAAGTGGAACGAGATCTTCTGCGCCCGAGAGCATGAAGACGTCGGATTCGTCGGCTTCGTCATACTTCGGCAGGCCCTTATCGGTTTTGCGCGTGATCGACGGCAGCGAAAGTTTCCAACCAAGTCCAAATGCTCCATTGCCGGAGCCGGAGTCGTAGGAGAGTGCGAGCTGTGGTGAGAAGCCGGAGCGACCGGGCGAAAGAGCGATGGGTATGGTTAGTGTTCCGGTGCCAGTGACGGGATTTGCCGCAAACTTTTCACCGATTTCGCGAATGGCTCCGCCGCCTTTGGGAAGCGAAATTGAGGAAATGTTCGAAGTTCCACTGTCGTTCGTCCCTCGTTCAGCGTCCGCGTTGTTGCGCACAAAGTTGTCTTGGTTCACTGATCCCCACCTCCACGCTCAATAGTGGTGAGTAATCCGGAAACGTCACATCCTGAAAATCCTGAAATTCATGTCGATAGGTTATTTGTCAAAACGACTTCCGCACGGACACCTGTGATGTTTTCTGGTTAGTCGCCACTCTAGAACGTGACGAAGCGCAAAGGCCGCGCGAAACAGTAGAGGTAGACCGGTGTATCACGAGCGCGATAATTCTGTTTCCAAGACTCAGCAGAGTGAAGGCGGTGCAAACCTTCAATTACTCGAAAGACTGACAAAGGCCTGCCGCAGTATTGCAACGCGGAAGAATCCGACATCTTCATTATCTCCCATATTTTGGAGGCTATCATGGAACTACTTTCAGTACGCGACTTAAAACGAGGCGACACGGGTAAAGACGTCAGCGATCTTCAAACCGCACTACTTGAGCTCGGCTATA
>Ga0163162_10001983_pt1 | contig 19229 bp, 16 predicted proteins | sample S55metaG_FD_115310 | JGI IMG/M metagenome (GOLD analysis project Ga0163162, IMG submission 115310) | Switchgrass rhizosphere microbial communities from Kellogg Biological Station, Michigan, USA - S5-5 metaG | ecosystem: Host-associated > Plants > Roots > Rhizosphere > Soil | place: USA...
TCCTAATTCCATATCCCCTAATGATAGTCCAGGACCGTAAGGAATAACTGCATAACCTAATAAAGCAAATATTAATGTCACTATAGGTCCTAAGAAAAATAGTATTAAATTAGCTTGTGTAGGAGCTACATATTCTTTTAAGATTAATTTTAAAGCATCTGCAACTTGTAGATTAATTAGCATGTTTCCATACTAGTTAGACTATATAATCTTATACCCATTTCCATTTAAACTAGACAAAGTATAAGTAAAACGTTTAGTCGTTGAAGATCCAATTTATTATATTATAATTTAAGTGTCCGTTTTATCTTAAATTACTATAATAAAAAGTTCCCTGCTGATTGTCTTAGTTATTATTATTATTTCCTAAGGGTTTCCAGCAATTTGTTTTATTCTTTAATAGTATTATAAAGAAATACCATCGTTTATATAAGGAAATAGAATATAAAGATATTTCTTTCATTTAATACTATTGGCACTTGCAGATTTAAGAAGGCCATCTACATCGGAAAATTTTATAATAATGATAGCCTGTTATACCTCGCTTTCTTATATGAATGCGCTAGCTAGCGCATTCATATAGCTAAAAGCTACTCGCCTTACTAAATGTTAATTTATTCATGATTAATAATTAACTATTACTGTTTAGTATTAAAAAAATATAAACCTTTATAATTATTATTAGTATTTACATATCTTGTAATTGTTTTAGGAGTAATACCCAACTCTTTTGAAGCTTGCAATTTAGATTTAAAAGGTTGGTTATTACTTAATAAAACGTATTTATCATTTAATTTTGTATAAACTCATATGGGGTATACAGCGTTTTTAGCTATTTGAGGGTTTAAACTCAATTCTTGTAAAGTTGTTTTATCTAATTCATTTGAGAAAAGATAAATAAACTGACCTCCTTTATTTATAGTTAATTTAGTATCTAAATTATTAGAAATACTACGATAATCTACATTAAAAAACTCAGCACATTTTTGCATACTTACAAATGAAGAATTATTTATTAACTCCATAGATTTAACATCATAAGCTCACACTTGAGTTTTACGAGTTAAAGGTTCCGATATTCATATCTCACGTAAACTATTAATTTCTATATCTGTTAAAAGTCTACTAAATAAAAAATAACCTTTATATCCTCTACCTTCTCAAGAATCCATGTAATATCTTACCACGTTATGACTAGTGTTTAAAAATTTAGCTGCTGATTCTCTAGATTTAAAAGGTTCATTATTAACTAATAACACTTTATTATTAGAGTCTATACAATAAACCCATACAGGTTTACTTTCTAAATCACTTAAAGGTAAACTTTTCTCTGACTGTTTTACTAAATTTAATGCTAGTTTCAAGTCTTCAATAGGTCTACTGAAAAATAATAAACCTTTAATAGGAACATTCGTATCTAAATATACACTTACAGTCTTACGGGCTATACCTGTATGTTTACATGCTTCACTTATACTAATAAAGTTTCTATAATTTTTATCTATATTAGTTCCATTATAATTATAAGCTAAAATTTTTATTGAAGCAGAGGTCGAGGGATAAGAATTTAATCCGGTTTCTGTTAATTTTTCTTTAGTTAAAGCTTCTTGTTTTGATTTTAAGATACTTCTTAAAGTTTCATAAACAGAAGTTTCTGAAAAATTAGAACTAAACGTAGAGTTTAATAAAGGTAAATATTTTTGAAGATAAAAGTTTTCTCTTCTACCATGTTCACTTCTATCACAAATTTCTATTATACTCAGTGTAAAATTCTTTCAACCTACTAAATTAGCAAATACATGGAATTTGTCCGTAGTTTTATGCATAATATGAGATTTAAATCTATCACTAAAGGAAGAAGTTCTACCTATATAATAAACCAAAGGATCATTGTTATACTGGAAGATGTAAATACCTCCTTTATCATAATTAGGTATTTCTTTTAAATTTCGAAAAAATTCGACTCTTTTTTCTAAGTCTAAAATATTAAAACAAGATATTAGAACTTTATCTGAAAAAGTCTTTACTGGTGCAACTCTATTTTTATAAAGTTCTTTAATCAAGGGCTGGTCGTCATTATGTAAATTATCATTATTATTTAATTTTGATGTAGTATGGAAGCTTCTCGTAGTCTTATTTTTATTTAATGCCTGTAAAAGACCGTAATCAATTGTGTTATAAAGATTTTACTCTTAATCCATCTCTCACAAGATGGTTCAGACTATGTTTTCTTCTAATTTTTTTGGATAATGTAAGTATTTCTGTCATACTATTACAAATTAAATTAGAAGGAGAATACTGAAGTATTTATATAAAAATACTCTTTAGTCGTTGAACGTTCTTATTAGTAATAATAAGCTTCGCTTCAAGTTAGCTTAACAGCTTTTCTTGAAATTCATCCTCTGTTTACCTTAATTTAGTTAAAAATAAGGGGGACTAAACGGGTTTTAATCCTACTGCATTAGGACCAAGTCTTCTTTGCATACTTGCCATAGTTTTTCTTTCCGCTACAGTTACATAAGCTACCACTAATAAAGCGGGTAACATTAATATTATATTTTCAATTATTGAAATAATAGTAGGAGAATAATTCATTTTTTTTTTTATTTGCTAGTGCTCCGAAGGAAGCACTACATCTTTCTTTGTTAATGTGTGCTAACTCACTAGGCAGATTTCTATAGCTAGTAGGAGGCAGGAAGGGGTAATATCCCAGCTACGCAGGGTGTAAAAAAAAAATAAATTTATTTATTTTTTTTTTTTTCGTCTAGCAAGTTCTTTATTTTAGAGCGGACTTCGTTCGCGTAGACGAAGTCTCTCCGTGAAACGAATATTACCCCCCCCTCCCCTAATTCCGGCTCAATATCCCTCCGGGATTAGGAGTCAGAAACCACTAAAAAATTTTTTTAGATTGCGAGCTAGCGCCGTCGGCGATTTTAATATCCATATCCCTCTGGGAGGCGCAAGCTCGGAAGATTTTTTTCGAGCTTGCTAGTACGCAGTACTACGAAAAAAATCCGCAAGCTCGAAAATACGGCGCATGCTCGTACCTGAATAGAGCTTGCGCTAAAACTAGAAATAAGCTAAGCATAAATATAGTAAGCTAGCTATGTTTTATTTTGTTTTGTTTAATCTTATAATATTAATAATACTAAATTAGTATACGAAGCAGTAGCCATATCCCCTAACGAAGTGTATCCCTAACGAAGTGTACCCGAATTCCCCATTCCCTAACGAAGTGTACCCGATTCCCTATTCCCGGCTGCGTAGCTGCCGGGAATAGGGAATTAGCTATTCCCGGCCTAGCCGGGTATAGGGAATTAAGGAGGCATTCTTCAGGGAGGCATTCTTCAGGGAGGCATTCTTCAGGGAGGCATTCTTCAGGGAGGCATTCTTCAGGGAGGCATTCTTCAGGGGGGGAGTAGTAGACGAAGTCTAGAGCTTGCTAATTCCTCCGAAGGATGGAATAGTCTAGGGCGTAGCTCTAGACTTCGTCTACTAGATAAATAACAGAAGAATAAAGCTAAAGTTAGAGCTATTAATGTTTATAAGAAGCATTTAATCTCTTAAATTCATTGACTTTATCTAATATTTGCGAAGTATAGTTAACATTTTCTTTCTTTAATTTACCTTCTATTTCTAATCCTTTCTGTAATAAATCATTTATTTCTTGACCACGTGTTGTTATTAAACGATCAATAATACTTATTCTTCTACTAAATTTATCTGCATCAGTGTCCGACATAGTACCAGGAACATCTAATGACATATTACCGCTTGCATCTGTTATAACATTTATATTATTAGTCAAGATGATACTGTGAAATTGACTTATAAAATCAGAAAGTTGAGGTAATAGTTCATTAATCTTTAAAGCTATATCTGTAAGCTCTACCGGTGAAACCGTACTTTTTAACGGAAGATTAACAAAGACATGAGGTCTAGGTATATCTATATCTTTATATGTTAAAAGATTAATTAATTTTAGGGCTTTTGCCTTCATATTTTTTGTGATTGTAATTTAATTATAATACGTGCACACCGCGTCACTCGTAGGTAAATAAAAAGTATATAAGAGCTTTAGCTAGCTTGGCTATAGGTTTGCTAAAGCTAACCTTATATACTATATATTAAACTATTTATAGAATAATCTAATACGTTTAGTTTATGGCAAGGAGGAACTTTGTTCTAGGGTAAAAAAAAATAAATAAATTTATTTTTTTTTATTGCGTAGACGAAGTCTCATCCATCCTTCGGAGGGAATACTAGTAAAAAAAATAGGGTGGCATTCTTCCGTGGAACGAATCGAGCTTGCGCCCGACCCCTTACTCGAGGGCGAAGATGCTCTCCACGAATAGTCCCAGCCTACGCGCACACAAAAGAGTAGCTTTAGCTGGCTATTTTTATTTATATCTAAGCGTACTCCTATTTATACGAAGTCGTACCCTCCTTCTATAATTCGTGCTTTAGCTTTATAGCTTTAGCTAAGCCAGCTAAGCTAGATATTAAATATTATGATCTAGAAGCAAAAATAGCCGATAAAAAAATTTTCTTTATTGATTTAATAGACTACTTATTATCTTTATAATATAGATTTCTCTATACCTATCTCATCTTAGACTCGAACTAAGATCTAAATATTAGAAGTATTCTGCTCTGCCATTGAGCTAATGAGACTTAAATCTAGCTTTTCATGTATACGAGGAATCGGCCTTGCCCGATTCCCGATTCCCTCCGAAGGGTGCCTAATTCGGGAATTAGGGAATTAGGTAATACGAAAAGCAGGCTATACAACTAATTAGCAAGCTATATAAAGCTAGGAATATTGTACGTACTATGTAGCGTTAATATACCCAGCGAGTAGGCAGGGAGGCTAGCTTCGCTAGCCTCCCCCTAACTCCCTGAAGAATGCCTCCCGGACGGAATATGGCGCTAGACGAGCTTGCTGCGCAAGCTCGTCTAGTATAAAAAAAATATATTTTTTTTTATTCGTCTAATCCCAAAGGGATATCGCCGGGAATATGGTTACTGCTTTGTTATGAAAAGCTAGATATAAATAGGCGTACTGCGTACTACGTACTGATTTTAGCTTTGTAAAGGTAGACTTACAAATGCATGAGGTTTTGGTGGGCTTGATAATCCTCACTCTAAACTAGTGTAGCTTCTATTTAAATTAGCTTGTAATACGTCTGTGTAGAATCCTGGAGTTAATCAAGGATTTCTAGAAGCCACTTTTCCTTCTACTAATTGTGAATATACAATATATAAGAATAATCATGCAGCTATTACACTTACTATAGAACCTATACTACTTATTAAATTTCAACCTGCAAAAGCATCAGGATAATCACTAATTCTTCTAGGCATTCCTTGTAAACCTAAGAAATGCTGAGGGAAGAAAGTAAGATTACATATTGTGTGGACTATATATTGATTATTTTAATTAATTAAAATAACCTCCTTCGTGAAGTCTCTGAGGATCCTACTAATAACATGTGTTGTTACTTTGGTTTCCTGCTGATTGTCTAGATACACTTAAGATTTTTACTTATTTAATAAGTACTTAAGCTTTATGAGAGTTTCCAGCATATAGAAGGATTGGGAGGGGCTAATCAAATTAATTTTGTTTAGGGATAGATTGTATTAATCAATCTTCACCATTAAGAGTTATTCATTCATTTTTATCAATATTATTTTTTACAAGAGTTCATCTAACTTTGAAGTGTTGTCTAGCTCCATTTATGGAAGGGAAAATCAATTCTTCACCTTGTCTATTATAACAATAGACGAATTTACCTCCTATACCATATTGAGGAGCTAATGAACCTTTCAATCCTTTACTTGGATGGCTATTTTCTGTATAAAAATACTTTATACTGTCACTAATAGCTTTCTTTGTCTCAGTTGAAGTCACACTACCAAACTTAGGATGATTCTCTTTGCTTAGTTTTTCTTTTAATTTAGTAATTGTGTCGATACTATGTTTGTAACCTAATGAATTGCCAGCTACAGTTAAAACATTATATTTAGGTGTATAATGATCAATTCATTTTTGTTCTAATATTAAACAAAGATCTTTTTCACATAATTCTATAATTGCCAAAGAAAAATTATCTAAACCATATTTTTTCATAGCTCTAATTATAACTAACTTAGATGGTTTTTGTGAGTTAGTATAGTAATAATAACTAACCATTCTGCTAGTTAAATTTGTGCTACTACCTATATATAAATCATTAGTAATGTTATTTATAAACAAATAAACACCTGATTTTTTTCTTAATTCTTTATATATATTTCTTTTTTCTTTGTTAACATTTTCAAAAAATAATTCAAACTCTTTAGGATCAAACTGAGAATTTCTACGCTTTGTAGAAAATCATCTATGTAATCTATCCTTCATTACAAAAGTACTTCCCTTTAGAAAAACCCCTATGAATAAAAGTCAGAATTGAACTTTAGCTAAATTTAAGTTATAATTTAAACCTAATATTTTAGGTATTCAGAAGTATCAACCAGCAAACATTGCGAATACAGCTCCCATACTTAATACATAGTGGAAATGCATTTTATAATAATTTATAAAATTGTGGACTATATCTTTACCTGTAATTAATATGTTATTTATTTTCAGGAGCTTGCTGGTCCTCCTGATCCCAAAGGGATATGGATGGACTAGGGCTAACCCCCAAATGTTTGGTAACAAAAGGTACTTTATATCATAAAGGGTTATTATATTTAATTCAATTAATCATGAAATCTGAGTATATTTTATGTTCTATACTACCTTTAGGTGATGTTTTATATCCCCTAATTTCTATGAAAGGTTTAATTTTACTTACTCTGTAAAATTTAATATCAGAATATAATCTATTATGCATAAAATAATCATATATAAATAACATATTATTAACATTTTGAAATTTAAAGGTTATAGATGAGAATTCTTTTTCAGGCGCGGAGTTTGATCTTTTACGTTTAATAATAGTAGGTTTAGAATTTAATAGAGTATTATCAAAATTTAACTTGGAAGAATATTCATTATATTCAAATTCCAAATTACATTCTATTCTATTTCCAGCATAATTAAATACTATAGAACCGTCAGTATCTATTAAACCTGCATAATAAGGATCATATAATTTTATATTATAATCAGCTTCAATATAATCTAGATTATATAAAGCACAAGCTTCTTTAAAACCTGGTACTTTAAGTCTGATTAATCCATTAATATGTTCTAAAATATATTTCATCTCTTCTTTTGTAGATACTATATATATTGAATAAGGTTTATTTTTATCTGCTCTAATTCTACCTATATGTAAATAATTTTGTATGTGTGTTAAAATTCTAATATCTCTATTATGTAATTTTATTCGGATTTGTTTAAGAACTCTTTGTTTATTAGTAGAATTTGTTCTAATATCAAAATTTCCATCCCCATCTATTATACCGGCAAATCAATTTCAAAATTTATAATCTTCAGTATCAGGTAACTGACGTATAGTCTCTGAGAATCCTTTTCAGTTTTCTGCTGATTGTGTATTCATAAGTTCAGAACTTATTGCTATATTGTTATTTTGACTATTTAAAAGAAAAATATTCTTACTAACATCTAATTTATAAAGATAAGCCGTATAAATAAATAGTAAACAATATGCAAATAATACAGTTTCCAGCATATAGTCAGTTGCAAAATAGCACTTAAAAGAAGATATACCATTCAGGCCCATTTGAGCAACTACATAATAAGTATCATGGAAGGCTATATCAAGTGAAGCATTAGCTAACACAACACCACTCACGTGTATGTGTTCGATTTAATTATATTAGTTACTTCTATGGTAACTAAATAAGTACCCATTGTACGTAGTATTTTTTTCAATATTAGATCTTATTGTATCATGAGAAATATTTAAAGCTTTTGCTACAGCCAGTATTCCATCATATTTTTGTACAAATTCTCCATCTTTAAATACAAAGATGGCTTTTCTAATATGTTTTTGACTCTTCATTTTTTCTATTAAACTCATATACTCAATAGAATCAACCTCCATTAAAGGTTTATCGTTTTCATTAAAGAGTTGATTTGATATATATCAAGAAGATCTAAATAAAGATTTATCTGCCATAGCTCTCTTTAAAGCCACACTAATAGAAGAACTTCCTAATAGTACTGCAAGTGATCTTAAAGAAGGAACTATAACTAACAGTGTTTTAAATTCATCGTAAATATATATAGAGGCTGAAGATCTACTCTTTTAAATTCTTAACTTAGTGTCTTGCAGATGTGGAACGCGAATATTTCTAGCTCCTTCCTTCACTGCATTATATTCAGGTTTAATTAATTGAATTCAAAAAGTTTCTCTTTCTTCTAAGTTATGTACATTTAAATCTACTTTCTCTAAAACAATGAAAGCAAAATTAACAAGTCCGTATTTTATAATAGCACTTGAAATAGGTCTTCCTTTTTGTGCAGCAGCCAAGGCCAAATTAAAATAGTTATATAGTCTAGTTTTAATTGATCTTGAGCTTCCTACATAACATTTACCATTCAATTTATTAACTAAGGCGCAAGCTCGTAAATATATCCTGTTTTATCTTCTTTAAACTCTTTATATAAATCTTTTCTATCTTTATAGAAATTTTCGTATATTTTCAAGGCCTTGTTATGTTTTAATCTATCCAAAGCATTAAGTATATTTTTATTTAATAAAATAAATGAAACCAAAAATAGTAATATACCACTCACTGTCGTTTCATTAGGTCAGTGATCCACTAATGGGTCTATTTTTAATTTTTAATCGAATAAAATACATTAATCATTTAATCTTTCATAACTAAATATGTAACCATTATAACAACCTCCTATTTTAGCATATTTTTTAATTGTACTATGACTAATATTTAAGTCTCTTTGTGCATCCGTTACTCCTTCATACTTACGTATGAAATTTTTATTAGTATCGTACACAAATATTCCTTTTCTAATATGACTCATATTATTAATATCTAATATTAATTCTTTACATCCTTTATGTGTTCAATTAGATATTAAAGGATTATCACTTATATTATAAGGTATATTGGTAAAATATCATTCACCTCTAAATATAGTTTGCTCTTTTATAGCCTCAACAATAGTAGAGTGATTAGATTTAATTAAATGAGCTAAAGATGAAACGGAAGGGAAAATAACCAATAAATTTTTAAAGGAATCATAAATATAAACAGGATAAGCTGATTTAGCTTCTATCATTCTTACTTTACTTTCCATAGAATGACTTTTATTATAAAAAGGGTTATTTTCACCTGTTAAAGCTTTAGCTATTAAACCTTTAGTTGTATCACTATGTACTCTATTACTAGCCAATTCTGATAATAATTGTTTAGTTTCTTCTGTATGCTTATATCCTAAAGAAGAATAACCTTGCTTTAATACATTATAATAAGGCAATATAGATGTTATAAAATAAGTCTCTCTAACAGTTAAAACCTGGGGTTCTACATACTCCACTATTAGTAAAGTAAAGTTAGATTGACCATACTTAAGTAAAGCTTTTACAATGGGCATATTAGCATTTTGTCTACTTTTTAAGAAAGTATTGTTAAGATAATTTTTCATTCTAGAAGCTAAGTTAATAGAACTACCTATATAAGAATGCCCGTTTATGTTATTTATTAAACAGTAAATCCCTGATTTATCTTTTTGTTCTTTTAAAATAGAAGATCTATCCTCTTTAAATTGAGAATATATCTTTAGTGGTGCTACTGACGAAGTGTATCCCGCCTTCGGCGGGAATACAGCTAAAGCTACGAAATTTTTTGTATTATCTTCTTTACTAGAAGTTGAGTAATGGTTACGTAAGCTATAAATAGTTTTTGAATTAAAACTATTGTTACTAAATGAAGAGGCGGAGCCTATTAATGCATTTTTATTTCACGGACTATATCTTCTCGTAAATATATTACGAGGATCGCGTGTAGTCTCTGAGGGTCCTACTAAAGCATTAAATACCCATAGGTTCCCTGCTGATTGTTCAAAATTATACATTGTCACTGAATATAATTCTAGTAGTATAATTGTCAGAAGTTCCCAGCATATAGCGATCTTTAAAGGGAGAGCTAAGTGGTTTTTTATTAACCCTCCTATTGTAAACATAAATACAAAACCTAATGAGAATAACATAGAAGGTGTCATTTTTATAGATCCTCCATAGCAAGTAGCTAATCATGAGAATATTTTTATACCTGTAGGTACAGCTATTATTAATGTAGCAGCTGTAAAGTAAGCTCTTGTCGAACTTAGTAATTTGGACAGTATCTTAATTTAACGTAATATGTTAAATTTCTTGCGTGCTTGTCTCTGAGGATCCTTTTGATGAAATACTTTTAATTTTTTGGATACCTTTCTCTTCTAAATGTTTACCCTCTGTTATCATAATATAAACTTTTCTAAATTTAATATAATCTACATATTTACCAGCAAAAATATTATATTTATCAAAGTAATTAATTAAATGAGCTGCAGTTTTATATCCTGTACTTTTATAACATCATACACCTGTATGATATTGAGAAAGATTACCCATTTCTAATTCATTATATAATAATCTTAAAGGTAATACATCATTTTGCTTTAAAGAAAATTCTAATCTTATACTATATCCAGCTTTGTGTGTTTTACTTTTTACAACACTTATATGGAAACATCCATCAGCTTGAGTAAAACCCGCCAATCAATAATTATCTAAAGATAAAGACATTAAGGGAGGTAATATATTAATATTAAAATCTTCACTATAATTATGTTTAATTAATTGTTCATATTTATAATTACTTACAAATTTCCCATTAATTAAAGATAAAATAATAGATAAGCCTTCTTTATTTTTACAAATATATCTCACAGCTTTTTTATCTTTAATTTTATATATATTACCGTGACCTATACGTTTTTTAATAAGGTAAGCCAAAGATGAATCATTTTCGGAAAACACTATATGTAGTTCTTTCTTACCGAATCAACCATCACCTTCTATTAACCCAGCTAAAAAATAACCAACCTCTTCATCATTAAGATTACTATTATGAATAGGGACATGCTCAGATATTTTTACCATGGTAGTAAAATTTCCATTGCTAAAATAAGGATGATTATAAAGAGAAGGTCTTATTGAATTAATTTTTCCTCCCCTTATTCAAGGCGCGAGCTCTTCTTTCAATTTTAAAATGTTAATCATCCCTTCTTCAGTAAGATGTTCACCATTTTTAATTAAAAGAGCAGCTGTTTTAAAATCTTGATAATCAAGATTTTTTGCACCTAAAACAGAATATTTGTCAAAAATAGGTATTAATATTTCAGTTAAATCATTAATTCTACTTATTTTATAATCTATTGCAGAATTATTTTGATAAGAGTAAATATTTCCACAACCTAATAAATCAGCTAAACTAGCCATTAATTCTTTATCCCTATTATGTTGAGTAATAGTAAACGTTAATCTAATAGTTTTCCCTAATTTAGTGTTTGATTTAAAAGATTTTATTTGGAAACATCCTTCTCCGGTTGTAAATCCTGCCAATCATTCCAAACTAGTAACTTTTTTATTTTCAATAAAAGGTAATTCAACTACTTGTATATCAGGAAAAGACTTTTTTAACTCTTCAGGTAAACCTCAATTCATAGAGGCCTTTAAAGCTACAATTTTTTGTAATCCTTCCAAAGTTAAATGATCTTTTTGAATAATAATACCAAGAACTTTAGTTAATAAAAAAAAATCGACTTTTTTTTTAGTTATTAAAGGGTAATTACTAAAATGCGGTATTATTACATTTACAAGATCTTCCAGTGAACCTACTGTATATCTAACACTATCATTACTAGAGGAAATATTACCTACTCCCTTAAAATAATCTTTAAGAAGAATTAAAAGATTTAAATCTTTTTTATCAAATCCTATTACAAATAATGTTTCAACACTTCAACCTAATTTAGCATTAGGATTTCTTCTTACTCTTACAGTAAAACAACCTTCGGCATCAATAAGCCCAGTAACAAAATAAGGGTCAAGTTGTTGTATAGGTAATACACTATTAGGTTTTTTATTCGAAAAAAAAGGGGTTTTTGTACTAAAAGTATTCATATTCAAAGGCTTTAATTGTTTACTATTAATAAATCTTCGTATTTTAGTCAACGAAGCCGGTAATTCAAATCATTTATTATAAGTATTTTTAGTAGCGGCCTTAGCCATTGTACTAAAACAAAAAAAGTTTCCTGCTGATTGTCTTGTTAAATATAAGTAGATTGTGCCTAACGCTATAAAAACGAGTGGACTACTTAATCAAGAGTTCCCAGCATATAGCAAGATTTTTACCGTGAACACAAGTTTATCCACGTCTAATCCAACTGTATACATGTGATGCCAAACCGTTAATAAATATTTTTTTTTTTTATTTACCCATACGAGCTTGCTGGTCCTCCTGATCCCAAAGGGATATGGATGGACTAGTGCTAGCTCTGTATGCTTCTTTCACAAGAAGTGTCGGACTATATCTTCATCTTTGTAGCGATTAAAAAAAAAAATAATAAATTATTTTTTTTCTAGCGCCGCTCCTACTTTATTTGTCGTACTATTATTTAAATTAATTTGTTTTTGCAGAGTTCTTACTTGTGATAATCCTTCATCAGTTAAATGTAATTTATTATACACTTGGTTATGAACAATTAATCATTTTTCAAAAGAAAAAGCTTTTTTAGTTTGTAATGGAAATAATTTAAAGTATACTATCACATCATGCAATGCTTTAAATCCGGTAGCTGTATAACGATAAACATCCTTAGTTCCAGATCTTAATGTTACTTTACCAAATCCAAATAATTCGTATACTTTATTTAGTATAACACCATCTTTTTGATCTAATATATAACGCATTTTTATAACATGACCTAATGTATATCTAGAGTTTGCTGTAATAGATACATTAAAGCATCCTTCAGCATCAGTAAACCCTGATAATCAGCCATCCTGTAATGTAACTGGAACAGGAGTATTATTTAACTTTATAGTTTCAGGAGTTGCTCCGCAACTACCAAAACGATTATTTAAAGCATTAACTCATAGAGCTAATTGTTTAATTCTATGACTTTGAGCTAGATTACCATTAAATAATAAAGCTAAAAGTAAAATATGTGAAGGGTTATCTACCCTTCATCTATAAAAACCCTGATTTTTTCCACTCTTTCCTTGAGGAAAATGTTTAACAACACCTATGTTAAATTTAAATTGTATTTTATGAAGTATATCACTTTCTTTTTGAGTAAGAACAAAACGAACTCTTTTACCCTCATCGTAGGTTTGAATAGCTCCATCTCCCTCTGCAAACCCAATAAATCAAGTTAATCATTCATCAGATAAAGGGTCTTTATTTTTAAATAATGTATTATAATAAATATGGAATGCGGAAAATTTAAAAGATGTTTCGCGTGTAGTCTCTGAGACACTCTGTTTGTTATCCTTTAAGGAATACAGGGACAGATTGTCTGCTGATTGAGTATAGCTAATTAGATTTTTACCATACAAGGTACTAATTAGCACTAAACTGTTCCAGCATATAGCGAAATTAATTGTACTCCCTATATCACTATAGGGCGAAGCCATCGTTACTCAACTTCATACTATAAATCCTAGTATTCCTATAGACATCATAGCATACACCATACCTATGTACTTTTCAATTTAATGAAAATGGACCATCTCTTTGCCAACAAAATATATGAAAATACTATATATCCTAGAATATTTACTCTGTATCATTACCCTTTAGGGTAGAAAGTAAAGTCACTGCATCCTTGTCTAATAAACTATTTCATTTAACCAAATAATGTTTTCAAGCTTTACCTAAATCTGAGGTAGGTGAAGCTGAATGTGCATGTAATTGTCTAAGTTCATAGAATCTATTAGCCATAGTTAATCTTGTTAATTTTTCAGATCTACAAGGATTAACTTTAAAATAGTCATTAACTAGAGATAAAATTTCTTTTTTTTTATAACAAACTCATTTAAATGCACCTTGTTTTACCATAGGATAGATAGTACCACCGTATAAATCAACCAAGGCATCTAAAATAAATCTATTTTTTTGGGTAGCAGTTATATAAATTTGACCTGACTTTTCGTTCAAATAGATACTACCGTCAGTATCAAAAAATCCGGACAATCATCCATTATAATATGTTAGTGGTTTAGTATCTTTTAACTCTATATCATATAAATTACAAATTTGCCCTAACTGAAGGATTCTTGCAGGATTTCGAATTAAACCGTTTATACCGTTTATTAAATTTAATAAACCAGCTTTATGGTGTAATCTATATCTTAAGTAATTATACCCAGCATGAAGCTTAACTGCTCCCCCGTATTTTTGCTTTATTAGATATAAAATACGTTTATCTCTTAGTTGTGTAACTATTTCTAGGCTAGCATAACCTTTTTTAGATACTTGAAAACAACCATCTCCATCTATAATTCCAGCCAATCACTCATTAAAGTTATCTCTCTTTTCTTTAAGAGAACTATTTTTATTCAGAGTATTAGCTGAATTATCTCCTGTGTCCTGCCCAGCTAGGGTCAGGGATGGATAACTGTCGCTCGCTAAAGCACTATATTTTAAGGATTTCATTAAAAAATATCCTTTTTCTAATCTTATAAAGTATTGCAATACTGCAAATATTAAATCCTTTATCTTTTTTGATAAAGATGTTGGCAACAAACGTATGGCCTCTGAAATTCCTACTCACATGCGTAACCCAAGAAATTTTATGATCCCGGGTTTGTAGTTTTCACTACGTGCTTTGGTTATCTGCGGGTTGTCCATTATTACCAGAATTTTTACTAGGAATGAAATTATATATTTTCACATTACCCTAGTATCCAGTAATAGTAAATTGATATAACAATTTATGGCGTTCCTGCATATAGTTTGTTGCATTATTCAGACAATGATGCTGAATAAAGAGCCATATTGACCAAATATTGGTTTATTTGAATTAGTTGAGATAGTTGTACTAATTATACCGAAAGCTGGCACAATTAATATATAACATTAATTTTGATTAATTTAATAGTCGTAAATAAAACATAGAGTTAGTCCTACTAATATTAGGAAGTTTAACTTAATGTCTAGATCTATTATAATTAATACTCAAAGATTTACATCTTTGTTAGGACTCTATCTTATACTGAATTTCTATTCATAGAAGAGCTTGCTGGTCCGTAGGACTATTAATTTTCTTATTTTATCTAACCCTTTTTCCGTTAAATGATCTTTTTTTTGTATAAGTAAATAAGCTTTTCTTCATTTAAGATAATTAATATGTTTACTAGATTGTAAATGAAAATGATCAAAATAATTAATCACCTTTTTAGCTGAACCAAAACTAGTTGATCCATAATAATAAGTACCCTGACTTGATCTATAACCTATATTACCTCCAAAAAATTCCTTTAATAATAACAATATAGGATTATCTTTTTTAGCGGAGCGTACTACTTGGTAATTTAATCTAATTTCAGGTCTAGGCTTATCATCTCTAGTAATAATTTTTATTTGAAAACTAGCATCTGCATCCGAAAATCCTGCTATTCAATGATTATATAAATTATTAGAATCATTTATTTTAAATTCTAGATTTTCTTTTGCATATGTAGGGTAAGCTAATATATTATTAAGAACTTGATTAAATTTATTTAAAGTTCTCAATTTACCATTAATTAAATTAATTACTCTAAATAAACCTTCTTTGTTAGATATAATATATAAGTAAGCATTTTTATCTTTAACTTTTTTTACATTACCAAATCCTATTACTTCTTTTATATAATAGGCTAATTTAACGTCAGGTGAACTAAATACAATGACTAATTGTTGTTTAGAACTAAAATGCCCATCTCCATCTATCAAACCAGCTAAATAATGCCCAAATTGTTCATCGTTTAGGGGTTTTAAATGAGTAGGCACATGAATAGAAATATTTTTTATTGTTTCAGTATTGTCGCATATAGTCTCTGAGGTTCCACTTTTAAGGTTAACCTTAAAAGTGTTACCTGCTGATTGACTTCATTGTTTTAACTTTTTTACTATATCTTTGAAAGGGGAGTATTTAAAACTTGATATCGAAGTGTTTCCAGCATACAGCAACATTATGAGGCTTATAATTTTTACCTCGGGATGCTACATTTTAGTGTGTAACGTGTAACACTAAAATGTTTGGACCATATCTTTAAACATAATTTATCCGTAATTTTTTCATTTAGCCATAAGAGTCTCTCAGCTTTTAGCTAATAAAGACCCTGAAGGCGCAGTATGAGCTTTCATACTCTTCAATTCATATATCTTAGGCACTAAGTGCAATCTATTATTTTTAGCTGATCTAGAGGGATATTTTTTAAAATATTCTATCAGGTTAAGTACATCTTCTTTCTTAGTCACATATCATTTAAATGAACCATTTCCACCTCTATCTATGTAGACATAACCCCCAAACTGTTCAACTAAAGGTGTTAATAACTCAGATGTCTTTTGGCCTGCAGAAATAGATAATTGTCCATCTGTACTCTTTATAGTAATTGACCCATCTGCATCGAAAAATCCCGATAATCAACCATTATCTCTAGTCAACTTTTCAGGATATTTTAATACTATATCATATTTTACACAAATATAATTTAATTGTATCAATCTATTAGGGTTTCTTATATGACCGTTTACATCATTAATAAGATTTAGAAAACCTTCTTTACTATGTAATCTATATCTTAGTGCACTGACACCTGATCTTAATTTAATTGAACCTCCGTAAACGTTTTTTACAGCTTGTAAAGCACACTCATCTCGAATGTCCATTGTAATTTCTAAACTAGCATAACCTTTTTTAGATAATGAAAAACAACCATCTCCGTCTATTAATCCGGCTAGTCATTGTTTAAATCTTAAACTATTAGGGGACTTACTAAGATTATGAATTGATTTTATGTTTAACAAACGTATGGCCTCTGAAGTTCCTACTAGCGTGCTAAGCGCGTTGGTTACTTGCGAATTATCGTAAATTTTTAGGATTTTTACTATAACGGTGTACAACAAAGTACAACTTATGTGCATAGTACCTAATAAATATAAAACGAACTCCTCGCTTATAGTTTGTTGCGATAAATTGAATTTAAAGGGCCATTTTTGACCGAAGAATCCATTTCTTCAAATTTAACTTACTTGTTTTTCTCTTGTTAAATCCAGGTACCAGTGATATAATAATCATGGGCTTGTGCGTATATCGGAAATACGGAAGAAACCGACTGTACATTAAGCAGCATTTCAGCTACCCACCAGTGAACCAGTCTGTAGCGGTCACTTAAATAACCGACGGTCTTCGAATGAGAATATTCATTGACCGTTAACACTAGTGTTGCTAGTATTTATATTAACTTTTCCTTATGTTATCTATTAACATGTACAATAACGTATACTTTATTATATACGCATTATACTTAAGAGTTACAAGTAATATCCGCTAAATACTAACTAAATCTAAGGTATATTCTATATAGAATATTTACTCTTACGGATCTTATATCTTTTTACATCTGTCCTGAGAGTTTCATAACTTATACGTTAAACCTTGACTTTTTTTCCCTATACTTTAATTAAATTTATTAATTAATTTAGCTTTTTCTTTTAATTCAACTCGTTTTATAGGATCTAAGTGATTTTTATTTAATAAATCACCATGTACTTCTTTTCATGCTACATATGCAGCAGATTTTTTCGTTATTAAGTTATAGTTATTAAAATAAGTAAATACATTTCTACAATTTTCTAATCCGCCTATTCTATATTCATAGGCATTATCAGAACTATGTTTGGATACTTTACCTGCATTAAATAATGAACAGAGATGTTCTAGTATTTTAACATTTTGCTCTCATTTTTGAGATATATTAAAATTAAAACTGAATCCTTTATCTTTATTTATTGAACAAGTAAAACAACCTTCTCCGTCAGTAAAACCTGAAAGTCAGTTGTTATCTAAACTAGGTAAAATATAGGTATGTTTTATTTCAACTGTATTTAATTGAATTCTTCCTTTAGTTACTCATGTATTAAATCCTTTTACAAATTCTTCAAATTTTTCCTTTCTACGTGGTAATATAAGATTACCGTTAAATAAATGAACAAGCAATTCTATTTCTTTTTTATTTTGAGTAACATATCTACTTGTAGTTTTAGATTGAGGTATTACTTTACCAAACCCTAAAATTTCTTTTATATATTCTAATACATAGATATCTAGGTTACTTTGTGTAATAACGAAACAAAGATCACCTCTATTATTTACGATAAAAGATCCTTCACCTTCTGTAAATCCTATAAATCAAGTTAAGAATTTTTTTGAGGGTGAGGTATTGCCAGGAAAATGTTCATTATATTTGGAGTAAAAGGATTCTAAACAAAAATTACTTGTTGAAGAAGTACTATAATTTAATTTAAGAGCTTCGCTATTTTTTTCTCCGAAAAAAAAACAAAAGCTAGATTTTTTGGCTATTTTAATTATTGGAATAATAGCTAAAATATAATAATTAATTAAAATATCTCTTAAGAAAAGATGTTGGAATAATATAGGGTCTCCACCACCGGCTACTTCAAAGAATGAAGTATTAAAATTTCTATCTGTCAATACCATAGTTATACCCAAAAAAATATTCTTGGCCTGCTAGACCAGGTCTCATGGTTAATTAATTAACCTCATAAACAAAACTGTTTAAGGCAGACACTCAATATGTCGCCATATTGTTGGGACTATATTTTATTTGTATAAGTTATATAAATTATTTAAATGATCTCAATTAAATTCTGTTCTTTTATTATTCATTTGTGCTTTAATTTCAACTATAGCTTTAATAGACTCAGATTTTGTATGACTTTTGGCTTTAAAATATGACAATACTTTTATTCAATCTTTATAATTTAAATATTTACTAGAAAATAAAGGATATTTATCAAGATATTGAACTAATATAAAATTACTATCTACATTTGTAGTTCTAACTCTATATTCAGGTTTTGGCCTATTCATTCTGGTTTCTTTAACAGTAGAAGATAAAAAGTCCGCAATTAGACTCAAATATTCCAAATTATTTTCATAATTATGATCATTTTGTCTTTGCGATAATTCA
>Ga0163162_10001985_pt1 | contig 19227 bp, 14 predicted proteins | sample S55metaG_FD_115310 | JGI IMG/M metagenome (GOLD analysis project Ga0163162, IMG submission 115310) | Switchgrass rhizosphere microbial communities from Kellogg Biological Station, Michigan, USA - S5-5 metaG | ecosystem: Host-associated > Plants > Roots > Rhizosphere > Soil | place: USA...
GATCAGGTGCGCTTCACCCCGACCACCGAATACGCTTTCCGGCATCCGCTGATCCGCGCGGTGGCCTACGAATCACAGCTGAAATCCGATCGCGCCCAATGGCACCGGCGCCTGGCCACCGCGATCCAAGAACGTGCGCCCGGCTCGGTGGAGGAGAACGCGGCGCTGATCGCCGAACACCTCGAAGCAGCGTGCGAGCTGCGCGCGGCGTATGGCTGGCACATGCGCGCCGCAAGGTGGGCCACCAACCGCAACATCGGCGCGGCCCGGTTGAGTTGGGAGCGCGCCCGCAAGATCGCCGACGCTTTGCCCGCCAATGATCCCGACCGGGCGGCGATGCGTATCGCCGCACGCACCATGTTGTGTGGGACCGCCTTTCGAGTCCACGAGAATATGGCGGGCGCCCGTTTCGATGAACTGCGTCAGTTGTGCAGCGCCGCCGGGGACAAGGCGTCGTTGGCCATTGCGATGGCGGGGCTGGTGATGGAGCACGCCTATCAGGCGCGGATGCGCGAGGCGTCGCAGCTGGCATCGGAAGCCATGGCCCTCATCGAGTCGATCGGCGATTCGAACTTGACGGTGGGGCTGTCGGTACAGTTGACCTACGCCAAGCTTCAGAACGCCGAGTGGTCCGACGTGCTGCGGTGGTCACAAACGGCTATCGACCTGGCCGACGGTGACCCCTCAAGAGGCAACCTGATTACCGGGTCTCCGTTAGCAATCGCCTTTACGCTCCGGGCTATCGCCCGGTATTGCCTGGGCCGTCCTGGATGGCGAGACGACCAGCGGCACGGCCTGGCCATGGCCCGCAGCGTCGACCCCCGAACCTACGCCGGGGCCGTCATGTATGTCTACGGCGCGGCAATACCGAATGGCGTGCTGAGACCAGATGATTCCGCGATGCGCCAGATCGAGGATGCCCTAGACGGTGTCGAACAATTCGGTGACGAGTTCGCGTTGGTCCTCGCCCGACTGACGTTGGGCCTTGCGCTGCTGAACCGCCCAGCAACTCCCGAGCGTGACCGTGGACAGAAGCTTCTGGCGGACGTCAGCGAAGTGTTCCTGAGCCAGCGACACAGCCTTGGCGTATTGCCGATTGTCAACGTGTACCTGGCGCGTGAGAAAGCCCGGCGCGGAGATCGCGATGAGGCCATACAGCTCATGCATGCCGCCGCCGACCGTCTCTTTCGGGCGGGACAGCTGGCCGCGTGGGGCACTCCGGCGACGGGTGTATTGGTGGAGACACTGCTGGACCGCGGGACCGACGGTGACGTAGCCGAAGCCGAGGCCGCGATCGAACGGTTGGCTTCCGCGCCAGCCGATGAGGGTCCGGTGTTACGCGACATCTGGCGGCTGCGGCTGCGGGCTCTACTGGCCCAGGCCCACGGCGACGAGACCGGCTATCGAGACTACCGGGATCGGTACCGCGCCATGGCGACATCGTTGGGCTTCGAGGGCCACATGACGTGGGCCGAGGCGATGCCGTGACGGCGGTCAGGCAAGTGGTTGCCCCCGCCTCGAATTACACGTCATTTGAGACAACGGGCTCATCGGTCCGTCGCTGAGGCTTCGCAAGGTCATCATGTCGCAAGGTGCGTCTCGCACCTCACGCGCGCCCCGCGATTGTCGCTCGCTACGCGGGCAATTCGCGGACTATGCCTGGAGCGCCGCGAACGCGTCGGCGGCGGCGAGGTCGAATTCGCCGTGGTCGCTGCCCAATCCGCCTGCGACGAGCGCCGCGACGGCGTTGCCGAGGACCGCGGCGTCACGGGGCTGCCTGCCGAGATGAACGCCGCACACGAACCCTGCAGAAAACGCGTCGCCGCAGCCCGTAGTGTCGACGGCATCGACCCCGAATACCGGAACCTGTTCTGTCCCTTCGGGACTGACTACCAGAGCTCCATCGGCACCGCAGATGACGGCCAGCAACCCTGCGCCGGCGTCAAGGAGCCTGCGGCATCCGTCGTCGAGGTCTTCGGCGCCAGTGAAGCCGAGGACTTGTTCTTCGTTGGGCAGCAGATAGTCCGTAGGGGGCCAACGCAGGAGCGATGAGGTCGAACGTCCCCATGCCGCCGGGCGCGATCAAATCGACTGACGTCGTCACTCCGTTTTCCTTGGCGTGCCGCAGGACTCGGGTGGCGAAGTCGGAGCCGAGCATCTCCGTACCGCCGAGATGGAGGTGGTCTTGGGCTGCGACGGCGGCCCAGTCGATGTCGTCGAGCGTGTATGCGAGGTTAGCCCCGAGCAGGTGCAGGCTGGGTCGCTCGCCGTTCGGTCTGATCGGCAACACCGATATCGACGTCGGCACATCGGGTTTGCGCACCACGAGGCAGGTGTCGACACATGCGCGGTCACGTAGCGACACCAGCAGATCGCCCGCAGGATCCGCGCCAATCGCCCCCGCCGTTTCCTGCCCCGGTGGGATGTCCGTGACGGGGCGGACGAGCACATCGAGAATGTGGGCACCCATCGTGATGACGTTCATCGAACAATGAGCCTAGCGGGTCGGGTAGACCAGACTGGGGTCGACGTTCTGCGCCTCGTACAGCCGCTTGTAGAGGCCCCCCTCAGCCATCAATGCAAGATGATCGCCCGCCTGCGCGATGCGTCCGCGCTCGAGGACCAGTATTCGATCCGCAACCGCGGCAATGAAGTCCATGTCGTGGCTGATGACCATGCACGTGCGATCGCGCGCATAGTCGCGGATGACGCCAGTCAGCCTGGCCCGCTGGTCGGCGTCGAGATTTTCGGTCGGCTCGTCGAGCAGCAGCACCTCGGGTTTACGTAACAGGCAGCGCGCCAATGCGATCAGTCGCTTCTGGCCGCCGGACGGCACCTGCACGTCCACCACCGTGTCGTAGCCGTCGTGCATCTTCGCCGGGTCGGTGATGACGGAGTGGATGTGGGCCTGCTCGCAGGCCTCTTCGACCTCTGCGTCAGTGGCGTCCGGCCGCGCCAGTCGGATGTTCTCGCGGATCGTGTCCTTGGTGAAGAACGGGAACTGGGCAAGCTTGGACACCTGGTCGCGCAGCGAGGCGATGGTGACCCCCGCGATGTCGCGGCCATCGAGCACAATCCGCCCCCGCTGCGGATCCAGGAAGCGCAGCATGAGATTGAACACCGTCGACTTGCCCGATCCGATGCCACCCACCAGGGCCACCGTCTCGCCTTCGGCGACCGAGAACGACAGCCCGTCGAGAACGTATTGCCCCGGGGTGTAGCCGAAGGCCACGTCCTCGAACACAAGGTTGCCGTGCACGTCGCCGAGAGGGACGGCGTCCGCGCGGTCATGAACCGACGGGCGGGTATCGAGCAACTCGTACGTCGAGGCGGCGTTGGGTGCCACCGACTGATAGGTGGTGTACGCGCCCATGACCCGCTGCGCCGCGCCGAACATCGTGGGCACCATTCCGGCGAACACCAGCAGGCCGGCGAAGGTCAGTCCGAAATCGGCGCTGAATCCGATGCCCACGAGCAGCACCACCACGGTGCTGAGCGCGACGAATACCTGGGACCCGTTCGCCGTGGCCTGCATCCACATCACCGAGGTCGCGTCGCTCTGCGCGGCGTCTTCCGACACCTCGTGAAAACGCTTGCTGCGTATCGGTTGTGCGTTGAACATCTGGATCTCGGCGATCCCGCTCACCGTCTGCTCCAGCTCGGCGGCCATCGCGCGGTCCGCGTTCATCACCCGTCGCACCGCCGCCTGGACGCGGCTGCCTGCGAATTTCAGCGTGATCAAGGCCAGCGGCGTGAGCCCCAAGGCGGCGACCGTCATCTGCCAGGAGATCGCCAGCAGGTAGCCGACCGCGACGATCAACACCACGGCGTCGATCAGTGGCGGCAGCAGACAGCGGGTCAGAAGTCGTTGCACACCAGCGGATTCGGTTGTGACGCGCTGAATCAACTCGCCGGTGCGCGACCCGACGAAGAAGTCGAGCGACAGCGACTGGACGTGGTCGTGGACGCGTTGCCGGATGTCCACCAGGAGCACCCGTTCGACCTTCGCGGCGACCCAGGCGTTCACGAAGTACATCAGCTGAGTGAGCAGCAGCGACCCGGCCCAGGTCGCCAGAAGCACCGCGAACGGCACCGGGCCGGCCAACGATCGCAGCAGGCCGTCCTGACGGGCGACCAGCGGGCCGCGCAAATCCCATACCCCGCTGAGGTTTCCACTTCTGCCGGCGTCGGCAACGACCTGCATCATGGGTCCGAACGCAGCGCCCGAGACGTAAGGCAAGGCCGAGGCGACGATGCCTAGGACGAGCAGGACCAGGATCAGGCCGCGCACTGGACGCAGCATTCGCAGGCTGCGCCACACGAGACCACGAGAGGTCTGGACCTTCGCGTCGGCCAACGGAGCCTAGCCGGTCGCCGCGGGATGCGCAGGCTGATCGGCAGGCGCGCCCTTCAGGCCCCGCCAGAACAGGTTGATCATCAACTCCGCAGCCTCGTCGACGTCGGCGTCGCCGGTGCTGACCCGGTTGGCGACGGCCTCGCCCGCACCCACCAGGGCGACGGCCATCATGTCGAAGTCGGTGTCCGGCTCGGGATGACGCGTACCCGAGCGCAGCAGCCTGCCGACCAGATCGACGATCCGCTCACGACCCTCCCGCACCGTATGGGCGAACGCCTGCGAACTGGTGGCCTGGTTATAGAGCACCATCCAGGACGCGCGATTGGCGTCGATGTACTTCAGGAACGCGAGAACAGCGTTGCGCAACAACTCTTTTGGGCTCTGTGAGAAGTCGATTTTGTTGCGCACCTCGTCGACGAAGCGATTCAGCTCCCTGTCGAGGCACGCACCGAACAGCTCTTCCTTGGAGCCGTAGTACAGGTACAGCATCGGTTTGGAGATCTCTGCCTCGGCGGCGATCGCGTCCATCGACGTCTCGTGATAGCCGTTGACCGAGAAGATCTGCACTGCGGCGTCAAGCATCTGCTGTTCGCGCACGGCGCGCGGCAAACGCTTGGTGCCTCCGGCCATCGCTCAAGAGTAAGCAATAGGTGACGAACTAGCGGCCACAGTGTGGATTCGGGCCTTTCACCGCCGCCATCCGCAGCACCGACGCGTCGATCCGCGGCATCGTCAGCTCCCCGGCCGCCAGCGCCTTCTCCAGCCGGTCCAGCACCGCGGGGACCTCGTCTGTCGTCACCCACAGCGCGATGTCCGCGCCGGCCTGCAGCCCGCGCAGGGCCGCCTCGGCGACACCGAACCGATCGCTGATCGCTTGCATGCTGGACAGGTCGTCGGTGAACACCGGGCCGGTGAACGGCGGGCCACCGTAGTGGCCCGAACGCAGCAGCGCGTACGCCGCCGGGCTCAGGCTGGCGGGGTCGCTCCCTGTCAGGCCGGGTACCTGGATATGCCCGACCATGACGCCGACCGGCGCCTGCGCGGTCAGCGTGCGATAAGGGATGAGGTCGTTGCTCTGCAGTTGCTCGATCGGCGGGGTGACGACGCTTCCGGTGTGCGTGTCGCCCGAGCCGTGGCCGTGTCCGGGGAAGTGCTTCAGCACGGGCAGCAGGCCGGCGTCGCGCAGCCCGCGCGCGTAGGCGCCTGCATAGTCGGTGACGACCTTCGGGTCGGAGCCGAAGGAGCGATCGCCGATCACGGTGTCGTCGGGGGCGTCGGTCACGTCGACGACGGGTGCGAAGTCGATCGTGATGCCTAGCTTTTTCATCGCCTGACCGCGCGCCAGCGCGATGTTGTACACCTCGTCGGGCGTATGGCTGCCCGCGAGCACCCGCGGCGACGGCTGCGTACCGATCAGCTGGGCGAGCCGGGACACCCGGCCGCCCTCCTCGTCGACGCTCACCGCGAGCGGCAGCGGGCCCGCAATCCCTGCGATGTCGGTCAGCGATCCGTCCGACAGCATCGACAGGTCCGTCCAGCTGCCGATGAAGATGCCGCCGACGTGGTGGTTCTCGACGACCGCCCGTGCGTCGGCGGCCCCGGTGACCCCGACCATCAGCAGCTGCGCCAGCTTGTCGCGGGTCGTCATGCTGGCCAGCAGCGCAGACCCGTCACCACACGCCGGTATCACGGGGACTTCGGCAGGAGCCGGCGCCGCGGTCGCGGCGATCGTGGGCCGTGGCGTCGATGTCGCGGGAGCGGGCGTCTGAGCATGCGACGAACAGGCAACCAGAAGCGAAGACAGCGCGGCCAGGACACACAGTCGACGAGGCAAGGCCATTCCGCCATGCTGTCATGCGCGCAGAATGGCCGCTTAGCGGGTATTCGTGTCGCATGTCGTGTCACGCCTTCGTGCTGGGTGGCGGCGGCCTACTGGGAGCCGCCGAAGCCGGCATGGCGAGCGCGTTGCTGGACGCCGGTATCCGGCCGGACGTTGTCTGCGGCACGTCGGTCGGCGCGATCAACGGTGCTGCGCTCGCGGCGGATCCCACGCCCGCCGGCGCCAGGAGGTTGGTGACGTTTTGGGACACGTTGATGGATGAGGGCGCACTCGACGGCTCGATGCTTCGGCGGCTGGCAGAAGTCGTCCGCCGCAGGACGTCGTTGCATGGCAACGGCGAGCTTCGCCGAATGCTGCGCGCGCAACTGCCTGTCCAGACCTTCGAGGAGCTCACCGTGCCGTTCGAATGTGTCGCAGCCAGCATCGAGCAGGCACGCGAGCGCTGGTTCAACACAGGCGATCTCATCGAACCCGTACTCGCGTCTTGCGCGCTGCCTGGCGTCTTCCCACCCGTGCAAATCGGCACCGAGCACTTCTTCGACGGCGGCCTCGTCAACAGCATTCCGCTCGACCGGGCGGTGCGACACGGCGCGGACACCGTCTGGGTGTTGCACGTCGGCCGTCTCGAGGAAGAACTCGCGCCGCCGCGGTTCCTGTGGGAGGTCGGGTTCACCGCGTTCGAGATCTCCCGCAGGCACCGATTCCACAGCGATCTCGAACGGGTTGGCTCCGATGTGGCCGTTCACGTCCTTCCGAGCGGCCTACCGCAACGACCTGCCACAACATGGTCGAATCTGCGCTACCGCGATACTCGCCGAATCAGCCGGCGTGCCGAGCTTGCCTACAACGCCACCCGCGAGTACCTCGAGGCTCTGCCATGACGATGCTGCGTCGAGCGATAACGGTGCCGTTGGCGACCGCCTTGATGATCGGCGTCCTGACGGTCTGGCCGGTGCTGCTCGTGGTCGGAGGGGTGGTGGGACTGATCTCTCGGTCAAGCCTTCCGGTGCGGACGCTGGGCGTGGTGATGGCGTATGCGCTCTTGGAACTTCGGGCGTTGTGGCAGCTGATCCGGGGCGGTCAAGACCGCGACGAGTTCATCCGCGATCTCCTGGAAAGAACTCATACCGTCGGACGCCGAACCCTCAACGTCGACGTGCGAGTCGACGAAGCGTCGCCGACTCCGGAGCAGATTCCGCGGGAGGAGCCGGTGATCGTCATCTCGCGGCATTGCGGACCGGGAGACACCTTGTTGGTGGCCTGGCTGCTCAACATCTACTACCGGCTGCAGCTGCGCATCGTTCTGAAGGCCGTGCTTCGGTGCGAACCTGTTCTGGATTTCGCCGGCGACCTAGGCTGCCTGTGCTTTCTGGGACATCGAGGTGCGAAAGCGCGCAAGCAAATTCACGATGTGGCCGCACTATTGCACGGCGGCGAGGCGCTGCTGCTGTTCCCTGAGGGCGGGAACTTCACCTGGGCGCGGTGGCAAGCTGCGATTCTCAGGCTCCGATCGTCGGGGCGGCTCCGCGAAGCCCGCCGTGCCTGGCGACAGACGCATACGCTGCCACCTCGCGCGGGCGGGACAGCGGCCGCGCTGTCCGGAGCCCCCAACGCAGCTGTCCTCGTGCTCGCACACACGGGTTTCTCACCGGATGGACGGGATCGAGCCTGGTGGCGCCTGCCCGTGCACCGACGGCTGCTGGTTCGTACAGTTCTGGTTCCCGCCGCTGAGCGTCCCCCGCCTGATCAAATAAGCCCCTGGCTGGAACGGACCTGGAGCGAAGTCGACGCTTGGGTCGCAGGCCATGTCAAGGGGCCCCAGTAAGAGTTGCCATGGTCCTCCAGCCAGCGTCAGAACACGCGTTCGCAGGCGGGTACGCAAAATATTGTCTGCTACCTTGGCCGCATGGATCGGTTCATCGTTCCCGCGGCAGCCAGCATTGTTGTGGGCCTGCTGCTGGGAGCGGCGGCCATATTCGGTGTGACGCTGATGGTCCAGCAAGACACCAAGCCCCCGCTGCAGCCGGGCGATCCGGCGTCATCGGTGCTCAACCGGGTCGAGTACGGCGACCGAACGTAACGTGACCGCGCCGCTCTCGCGGCGCTGGCTGTGGTTGGCCGCGGCGGCGGCGCTGATCCTGACCTTCGCCCAGTCGCCCGGAAAGATCTCGCCCGACACCAAGCTCGACCTCACCGCGAATCCGGTGCGGTTTCTCGCGCGTGCCTTCAACCTGTGGAACAGCGAACTCCCGTTCGGCCAGGCGCAGAACCAGGCCTACGGCTACCTGTTTCCGCACGGTGCGTTCTTCCTCGCCGGCGACGTGCTCGGTCTGCCGGGCTGGGTGACGCAGCGGCTGTGGTGGGCGCTGTTGCTCACCGTCGGCTTCTGGGGCCTGCTGCGGGTCGCCGAGGCTTTGAACGATGGGCGGGGCATCGGCACCCCGACATCGCGCGTCATCGCCGCAGCGGCATTCGCGCTGTCCCCGCGGGTACTGACCACGCTCGGCGCGATCTCGTCGGAGACGTTGCCGATGATGCTCGCGCCGTGGGTGCTGTTGCCGGTGATCATCGCGCTCCAGCGCGGATCGACAGAAGCGCTGCGCGGGAACCGGCAGGTGCGAGTGATGGCCGCCAGGTCCGCGGTGGCGATCGCGTTGATGGGTGCGGTCAACGCGGTGGCGACGCTGACGGGCTGTCTGGCCGCGGCGATCTGGCTGGCCAGTCACCGGCCCAACCGGCTGTGGTGGCGGTTCACCGCGTGGTGGACGTTGTGCATCGTGCTGGCCGTGCTGTGGTGGGTGGTCGCGCTCTTCATGCTGGGCCGGATCAGCCCGCCGTTCCTCGACTTCATCGAGTCCTCCGGCGTCACCACGCAATGGATGTCGCTGACCGAGATGCTGCGCGGCACCGACGCCTGGACACCGTTCGTCGCGCCCAACGCCACCGCGGGCACCTCGCTGGTGACGGGGTCGGTGGCGGTGTTGGCGACGACGTTGGTCGCGGCAGCGGGCATGGCCGGGCTGGCGATGCGCACGATGCCTGCGCGCGGCCGACTCATCGTCATCCTGCTGATCGGCGTCATCCTGCTGGCCCTCGGCTATTCGGGTGGGCTGGGATCGCCTCTTGCCCACCAGGTTCAGGCATTCCTCGACGCGGACGGCACCCCGCTGCGCAACATTCACAAGCTGGAGCCGCTGCTTCGGCTGCCGCTGGCGCTGGGGCTGGCGCATCTGTTGGGCCGAATCCCGTTGCCCGGCAGCGCTCCCCGACGCGAGTGGGTCCAGGCGTTCGCCCACCCTGAACGCGACAAACGGGTGGCCGTCGGGTTGGTGGTGCTGGTGGCGCTGGCCGCCGCCACGTCGCTGGCCTGGACTGGCCGGCTCACCCCGCCCGGCGCCTTCGACGCGATCCCGCAGTACTGGCACGACGCCGCCGACTGGCTCGACGAACACAACAGCGACGGCGGCCGCGTGCTGGTAGCCCCTGGCGCGCCGTTCGCGACCCAGGTGTGGGGCACCAGCCACGATGAACCTCTGCAGGTGCTGGGCAACAGCCCGTGGGGTGTGCGCGACTCGATTCCGCTGAACCCGCCGGAAACCATCCGCGCACTCGACTCGGTGCAGCGGCTGCTCGCCGCGGGGCGACCGTCCGCGGGTCTGGCGGATACGCTTGCCCGGCAAGGTATTTCGTATGTGGTGGTCCGCAACGACCTCGACCCGGAGACCTCGCGGTCGGCGCGACCACTGCTGGTGCACCGTGCCATAGAGGGATCGGGCGGGTTCGTCAAGGTGGCGCAATTCGGCGAGCCCGTCGGCCCCGGCACGCTGGCCGGCTTCACCACCGACAGCGGGCTGCGGCCCCGCTTCCCGGCGGTGCAGATCTACCGGGTGGACGACTCTGCAGGCATGCAACCGTATTTGGTCGACACCGACGCGATGGCGCGCGTCGACGGCGGCCCCGAGGCGCTGCTGCGGCTCGACGAACGCCGCAGGCTGCTGGGCCAGCCCCCGCTGGGGCCGATGCTGCTTACCGGCGACGCGCAGCGTGCGGGGCTGAGGTTGCCACCTGGAACAGGGGTCACCGTGACCGATACCCCGCTGGCGCGGGAAACGGATTACGGCCGCGTCGATGACCATTCGTCGGCGATTCGTGCGCCCGACGATGCACGGCACACGTTCAACCGCGTGCCCGACTATCCCGCTGCCGGTACCGACGTGGTCTATGGGAAGTGGAACGGCGGGCGTATCTCGGTGTCGAGTTCGGCGTCGGATTCGACGGCGCTGCCCAATGTCGTACCGGCGACGGGGCCCACGGCGGCCGTCGATGCCGATTCGTCGACGAGTTGGGTGTCCAATGCGCTACAGGCGGCCGTCGGCCAATGGCTGCAGGTCGACTTCGACCATCCGGTCACCAACGCCACCATCACGATCACGCCGAGTGCCACCGCCGTCGGCGCGCAGATCCGCCGCATCGAGGTGTCAACGGTCAACGGCACCAGCACCCTGCGATTCGATCAGGCGGGCAAGCCCTTGACGATCGCATTGCCCTACGGCGAGACACCGTGGGTGCGGATCACCGCCATCGCCACCGACGACGGGTCGGCCGGCGTGCAGTTCGGTATCACCGACTTCACCGTCACGCAGTACGACGCGAACGGCTTCGCCCATCCCGTCAACTTGCGTCACACCGTGGTGGTACCCGGTCCGCCACCCAATTCGGCTGTGGCGCAATGGGATCTGGGACCGGAGCTGCTCGGCCGGCCAGGCTGCGCCGAAGGCCCCAACGGCACGCTGTGCGCCGCGTCGATGGCGATCTCGCCAGAGGAGCCGGTGAACCTGAGCCGGACGCTCACGGTGCCTACACCGACCGCTGTGACGCCGACGGTGTGGGTGCGCGCGCGCCAAGGCCCAAACCTCGCCGACCTGGTCAGCGAGCCCGGCAAGGCACGGGCTCTCGGCGACGCTGACCCCATCGACGTGCTGGGTTCGGCGTACGCCGCCGCCGACGGCGATCCCGGCACCGCGTGGACCGCGCCGCAGAGCGTCGTGCAATACAAGACGCCACCGACGCTCACGCTGAAGCTGCCCGCCCGCATTGAGGTCGCCGGACTGCAGATCACACCGAGTTCCTCAGTGCTGCCTGCACATCCGACGCTGGTGGCCATCGACCTCGGCGACGGCCCCGAGGTGCGCCGGCTCGTCAGCGACGGCGGAACCCAGACACTGCGCCTCCGGCCGTACGTCACCGACACCGTCAAGCTGTCGCTGCTGCGTTGGGACGACGTCATCGACCGCACCGCACTCGGCTTCGATCAACTCAAGCCACCCGGGCTGGCCGAGGTCTCGGCGCTGAACGCCAGGGATGAGCCGATCGCCTCCGCCGATGCCGCTCGCAACCGTGCACGGACGGTCGACCTACCGTGCGGGCGCGGTCCGATCATCGGCGTGGCAGGACAATTCGTGCAGACCTCCGTCTCCACCACCGTGGGCGCTCTGCTTGACGGCGATCCTGTGCAGGCCAAGCCGTGCCGGACGGAGCCGATCACGCTGCCCGCCGGTCAGCAGGAACTGCTGATCAGCCCCGGCGCCGCGTTCGTGGTCGACGGAGTACAGCTGGCAGGCCCGCTGGCGAGCCAATTACACACGGCGGGAACGGTTCCCGCGATCAAACGCGAATGGACCGCCGACCACCGGCAGCTCGACGTTTCGCCATCAAGGGCATCACGGGTGCTGGTGGTGCCCGAGAGCATCAATCCCGGCTGGACGGCGCGTGCGGCGGACGGCTCCGCGTTGAACCCGGTCGCCGTCAATGGGTGGCAGCAGGGCTGGGTGCTTCCGCCGGGCACCGCGGGACCGGTCACGCTCAGCTTCGAATCGAACACGCCCTATCGCGCCGGGCTGATCGGCGGGCTAGCGCTGCTGCCCCTGCTCGGGCTGCTGGCGTTCCTGCCGGTCCGCAGGCCCCGTCCCGTCGACGAGCCGCCACGGCCGTGGCATCCGGGGCGGGTGACTACGAGCGTCGCGGTGCTGGCCGCGGCGGCGCTGGTGTCCGGGATAATGGGCATCACCGTCGGCGGCGCGGCACTTGGCCTGCGTTATGTGCTTCGTCGACGTGAAAAGCTCTGCGAGGCAGTCACGGTCGGCATCACGGTCGGTGGGCTGATCATCGCGGGCGCGGTGCTTAGCGAGAATCCATGGCGGTCTGTGGACGGCTACGCAGGCCACTCGGTCGGCGTCCAGCTGCTGGCGCTGGTCTCGCTGGCGATGCTGGCGGCGTCGGCGGTGTCGTCGAGCGGCTCGACGGCCGACACGCAGGCCGAGCTACAGGGTCTCGTCCAATTGACCGAGAGTGTCGGTCAAGCGAAGGTTCTCGGAGTAGTCGACGGGGCAGGCGATCAGTGAAACTCCATCATCGGCCAACGCCGTCTTCAGGGTGGGCAGCAACTGGTCGGCCTCGGTGATGCGATAGCCTTTCGCGCCGAAGCTATCGGCGAACTTCACGACGTCTGGGTTTGTGAACGACACGTAATGGTGTTCGCCCAACTCGAGGTCCATCTTCCATTCGATCAACCCGTAGCCGCCGTCCTCCCAGATGAGGACCACCAGCGGTATCTGTTCGCGGACCGCAGTCTCGATTTCCTGCGAGTTCATCAAGAAGGCGCCGTCGCCTGCCACTGCCAGCACCTTCACATCGGGCTCGGCAATCTTCACGCCGATCGCGCCGGGCAGCGCAAACGCCATGGTGGACAATCCATTCGAGATCAAGCAGGTATTGCGTTCGTAGGTCGGGTACAGCCGCGCCATCCACATCTTCGTCGCCCCGGTGTCGACCAGCACGACATCGCTGCGGCCAAGGGCGGCCCGGGTGTCCGCGACGATACGCTGTGGCGCGAGCGGGAACCGCGAATCCTGCTGCCCCCGCGCGAATTCGTCGGCGAGCAGTCCGGATCCAGGTGCGGTGTCGTCGTAGTCGAATCGATGACCGGCCAGTGCGGCGGTCAGCGCGTACAGAGACTCGCTGATGTCACCGATGATGCCCACCGAAACCGGGTAGTGCACGTCTACCTCGGCCGGGAAGCGATGAATGTGGATGATCTTCTTGTCGCCTGCCGGGTTGATCCTGACCGGATCGAATTCCTGCAGTTCGTATCCGACCGCGATGACCACGTCCGCCGTCTCGAATCCGAAGTTGACGTAGTCGCGGCGCATGAACCCCAGCGTGCCGATGCTATTGGGGTGGTCATCGGGCATCACGCCTTTGCCATGGAAAGTGTTCGCCACCTGGACACCGAGTTCGTCGGAGAACCGCACCAGCGCTGCAGTCGCGTCACCGCGTGCAGCACCGTGGCCTGCCAACACCACGGGCCGCTTCGCGTTGCGAAGAATCTCGACCGCGCGCTGCACCTGTCCGGGCGACGGCGCTTCTGCTCGTACGACGTTGCGCGGCAACGGCGTCAGGTCGTAGTCCGCTTCGTCGGCATCGATGTGCTCGGGGACAGCGAGATAAACGGCGGCGGGGCGTTCGGTCTCGGCCAGCTTGAACGCCTTGCGGACCATCTCGGGTATCGCCCGCGACGTAGGGACGCCGTCCGCCCAGCGGGTGATGGGGGCAAACATCGATACCAGGTCGACGTACTGGTGCGACTCCTTGTACTCGCGGTCCTGGCCGACCTGAGCAGAGATTGCCACCAGCGGGGTGCTGTTGGTGGTGGCGTCGGCGACGCCCAGCTGCATGTTGATGGCGCCCGGACCCAGCGTCGCCGATGCCACGGCGGCGCGCCCGGTGACACGGCCGTACATCTCGGCCATGAACGCCGCACCCTGCTCGTGGCGGGTGAGGACATAGCGGATCGGCGAGGCGGCCAGCGCCTGAATGAAGCGGATGTTCTCCTCTCCCGGCACCCCGAACACGACTGAAACACCCTCGTTTTCCAGGCACTTGACCATCAACTGCGCGGCTGTGGGCATCCGGCACCTCCGCTCGTCACGATAGCGCCATAGCCGGCCGATGGTGCCTGCATGCGATGTTCGGTGAAGGGCCCCACATCGCTAAGGTCCGCCGCTTAGCATCGGCGGAGTGCCCAACCTGAACACTGCCCGCGGAGCCATCGATACGACAGATCTCGGCGTGACGCTCATGCACGAGCACGTCTTCATCATGACGACCGAGATATTGCAGAACTATCCGGAAGCCTGGGGCGATGAGTCCAAACGCGTTGCCGACGCCGTCGCTCGCTTGAATGAACTGAAATCCCGCGGCGTTGACACCATCGTGGACCTGACGGTCATCGGCCTTGGCCGATACATCCCGCGAATCGCCAGGGTCGCGGCGGAGACCGACCTGAACATCGTCGTCGCGACCGGGCTATACACCTACAACGACGTGCCGTTCTACTTCCACTACACAGGTCCGGGCACCGCGCTCGACGGACCTGAGGTGATGACCGACATGTTCGTCCGCGACATCGAGCAGGCATCGCCGACACCGGCATCAAGGCCGCGATCCTCAAATGCGCGACCGACGAACCGGGAGTGACCCCGGGCGTCGAGCGGGTGCTGCGGGCCGTCGCACAGGCCCACCGTCGTACCGGCGTGCCGATCTCCACCCACACACACGCGGGCACCCGCCGCGGGCTCGAACAGCAACGCATCTTCGTCGAAGAGGGTGTCGATTTGTCCCGGGTGGTGATCGGCCACTCGGGTGACACCACCGATCTGGACTACCTCGAGGAACTCATCACCAACGGCTCATACATTGGCATGGACCGGTTCGGCGTCGACGTGTATCTCCCGTTCGAGGACCGCGTCGAGACCGTGGCGCGCATGTGCGAGCGCGGGCACGCTGACAAGATGGTGCTTTCCCACGACGCTTCTTGTTATTTCGACGCGTTGCCGGAGGAGACGCTGCCCGTCGCCCTCCCGAATTGGCACTATCTGCACATCCACAACGACGTCATCCCCGCGCTGAAGGAGCGTGGCGTCACCGACGAGCAGCTGACGACGATGCTCGTCGACAACCCCCGCAAGATCTTCGAGACCGAGGGCGGCTACTGATGGCCGCAGCCGTCGCGCCGATCGGCACGCAGTTCTCCCAGCTGGCCGAAGCCGCGCCCGACGTACCGGCCGTCACGTGCGACGGACGGACGCTGACCCGTGGTGAACTCGAGGTGTCGACGAACCGACTTGCCCGTGCCTACGCCGAACTCGGTGTGCGCCAAGGTGACTACGTGACGATCGTGATGCCCAACTCGATCGAGTGGGTGCAGGCGGTGCTGGCCACATGGAAGCTCGGCGCGATTCCCCAGCCGTTGTCGGCTCGCCTCCCGGACACAGAACTGGCCGGTCTCCTGGCGCTACGGCAACCGTCCTTGCTTGTCGGCCGCGACGACCCCAACGGCAAATCGCGCAGCATCGCAGGCGATTACACGCCCGATCCCACCCTGTCGGCCGCAGCGCACGCCGAATCGGTGTCGCCGGTGTGGAAGTCGATGTCGTCGGGCGGCAGCACCGGCAGGCCCAAGCTCATCGAGGCGGGCGGCGACAGCCGGTTGCCCGCGGCGGCGGGCTACGCGCTGGGCGCCCAGGAGGGCGACGTTCAGCTGATGTCGGTGCCGCTCACTCACAACACGGGTTTCACCACATTCGCGATCGGGCTGATTCAGGGACACCATCTGGTGGTGATGCCGCGCTTCGAACCGCGCGAGTTCCTCGATCTGGTCACCAAGCACGGGGTGACGTTCCTCGCGACCGTGCCGACGATCATGCAACGCCTGCTGCCCGTGTACCGCGCCGCCCCTGATGGCTACGATCTGTCGTCAATCCGTCGGTTCTGGCACCTGGCCTCACCCTGCCCGCCCGCGGTCAAGGAGGCCTGGATCGATCTGCTTGGGCCAGAGGTGATCTGGGAGCTCTACGGCGGGACCGAATTGCAGGCGCTGACATTCATCAACGGCGCGCAATGGCTGGAGCATCGCGGTTCGGTCGGCATCGTCGTGGCAGGCGAGATGAAGGTGCTCGACGACGACGGCAACGAGTGCCCGCCCGGCGTGGTCGGCGAGATCTACATGCGGCCGTCGCCGGGCAGCGCGCCGACATACCGGTACATCGGCGCCACCGCCAAGAGCCGCGACGGCTGGGACTCGCTCGGCGACCTCGGTTATTTCGACGAGGACCGTTTCCTGTATCTCAACGACCGCCGGGTGGACATGTTCACCGTCGGCGGCCGGAACGTCTACCCCGCCGAGATCGAATCGGCGCTGTCGGCGCATCCGAAGGTGTTGTCCTGCTTGGTGGTTGGCGTGCCCGATGCCGATCTGGGCCAGGTGCCTCATGCGATCGTGCAGGCCGACGGTCTTGACGAAGCCGCCGTCACGTCGTTCCTGGCAGAGCGCATCTCCTCGTACAAGGTGCCGCACACCGTCGAGTTCAGCGACACCCCGTTACGCGACGACGCAGGCAAGGCGCGACGGTCGGCAGTGCGCGACGAGATCATCGCGCGACGGCAGGCTCAGGCGCGTCAGTGACCGAGCTATCAAGCGGCGCTGGGTCGTTCCGTCGCTCCCAGCGCCGTAGCGCGACTCGGCACGGCGACTCGACCAGCGCGTAGCTCACCGCCGCGATAGCGAAGCCGAACACTACCGTCAGCACCAGGACCACCGGCATGTGCCCGTTGAACGGGAACTCCCCAATGACGGGGAACACCATCGCCAGCGCGGCAAGGTGCCAGATGAACAACCCATACGACCAACGGCCCAGCGTCACCATCGCCGTGCTGCCCAGCAGTCGATGCGAGGTCTCGGGACGGTCCAGCACCAGCGGGGCTATCAATGCGGCCGCGAGCACCGCGCCCATCGCGATCTTCACGACGAGTTGGCTCACGGTGCCCGGTGTCAGCCTTTCGGGGCCTGCCAACGGCGTAGCGGCCACCAAGAACGCCACCGCCACGACCACCGCCATCAGCACTCGCCGCCTGGCCAACCGGTGCGCCCAGCCGATTTCCGTGAGGGTGAGCTCTGCCAGCAGCATGCCCGCCGCGAACCACGAGAAGAACGCGGGCGGCCAGGTCTGCGGGTTGATACCGAACGGCGCATCGAACGGGATCAGCACCCATGCGAGACTGGCGACCGCCACGGCGGCGATCACGGGGATGCGGGCACGCACCGGCAGTCGTCGCGCCAGCAGAGCAAGGAACGGCAGCGCCAGGTAGAAGGCGACCTCGACGGAAAGGCTCCACATCTGGGTCAACCCGGCGGTCAAAGTGAGCGGTACATAGATCTGGGTCAGTGACAGGTTCGCCAGCCAGACCGTCACATCGGCCTTGACGTCGGGGAGCAGAGTCAAAATCACCACGACCGCAACCAGGTAACCCGGCATGATGCGGACGATGCGGGACCGCAGGTAGCGGCCGGTCGGTGGCACTGGCCGCAGACCGCGCGCGGCGGCGGCGTGGCCGCGCCACAACAGGAAGCCCGAAAGCGCAAAGAAAACCGCAACGGCCAGGTCGAACCTGCCGAACAGCCGGCCCGTGATCCCACTCGTATGGTCGGTCTGGAATGCGACGTGCGTCACGACGACGCCGACGGCGGCACACGCGCGCATCCCCTCGACCGCGGGCAGAAAACTGCGGGTCCCGCCGACGATGCTGTCCGTCACGTCGACCAGTGTGCCCGGCGGATCTCCACCCACCTAAAACGGCTAGTCAAGCCGCCGCCAGTCGATGCACTCGTAGTAAGGGATGGCTTTAGTTTGTGCTGTTAGGGTCGAACGGATTTGCCGTCGCTCCCAGGTAGGGGCGGTGGCGGAGCGTCTATGGCCGAAAGGTGAAGGAGGCACGGCTTGAACCGCGCAGTGGCTCTGCGTATCGCGGCGTGCGGAATCATGGGCTTGGGGGCCGCCCTGCTCATAGCGGCGCTGTTGCTGTCCACCTACACCAAGAGCAAGATCGCCAAGATCCCGCTGGACATGGACGCCACGCTCGTTGCCGACGGAACCGGCACGGCTTTCGACCCCGAGTCACTCAACGCCGACAAGTTCGTCATCAACAAGAACGTCCCGCTGGCGTTGCAAGAGCAGATCAGCGTTGAGTCGCCGTCCAATGCCGACGTCATCACCCTGCAGGTCGGCAGTACGCTGCGCCGCACGGACAAGCAGCAGGACGCAGGCCTGTTGCTGGCACTCGTCGACACCGTCACGGTCAACCGCAAGACCGCGAACGCGGTCTCGAGCGAAACCAACCCGGGCGGTGCCGTGCAGAAGCCTCGCTCCATCGACGAAACCCTGCCGCCGACCAACATCGCCCTCCCCCACGACGGGCTGACCTACCGGTTCCCGTTCGACACCCAGAAGCAGACCTATCCGGTTTTCGACCCGATCGCGCAGAAGCCGTTCGACGCCAACTACGACGGCGAGGAAGACGTCAACGGGCTGACCACCTACAAGTTCAGCCAGAACGTCGGCTATGACGCCGATGGCAAGCTCGTCGAGCCGATCAAGTACTCATCGCTCTACGACGATGACGCCGACGCCGACGTCACCGCCCGGGCGACGCTGTGGGGTCTCCCGGGCAATCCGGACGAGTCGATCACCCTGGCGCGGTACTACGCCGCCCAGCGCACCTTCTGGGTGGATCCGGTGTCGGGCACGATCGTCAAGAAGAAGGAGCACGGCTTCCACTACTACGCGCGCGAGCCACTCAAGCCCGAGGTGACGTTCGTCGACTTCACCGTCACATCCAACGAGCAGACCGTCGAGTCGCAGGTGGCCGCCGCGCGGGACGAGCGCGACAGGCTCGGGCTGTGGGGCCGCATCCTGCCGATCACGTTCACCGCGATCGGCGTGGTGGCATTGGTGGGCGGCGCGCTGTTGGGCTCGTTCAGCCTGCGCGCCGAGTCCGCGCTGATCGATCCCGGGCTGGACGAGGCTGATCGATTCTTCGGGCCACGCGGCGCCGAAAGCGATCGGGTGCCAGGGGCCGAGGCACAGACCGAGAAGCTACCGGCTCCAAGACCGTCGGATCTGCCTCCGGACAGACC
>Ga0163162_10001986_pt1 | contig 19222 bp, 16 predicted proteins | sample S55metaG_FD_115310 | JGI IMG/M metagenome (GOLD analysis project Ga0163162, IMG submission 115310) | Switchgrass rhizosphere microbial communities from Kellogg Biological Station, Michigan, USA - S5-5 metaG | ecosystem: Host-associated > Plants > Roots > Rhizosphere > Soil | place: USA...
CGCTTTTCGATCGGCGTGTAGTTGAGGTCTTCCGGCCCGATGTAATTCGCACTGGGTCGGATGATCTTGCCATCCTCGCGCTGCTCGATGATGTGCGCGCTCCAGCCCGAGGTGCGCGAGATGACGAATAGCGGCGTGAACATCGCGGTGGGCACGCCCATCATGTGGTAGGCAGAAGCGGAGTACCAGTCGAGATTGGGGAACATCTTCTTCTGATCCCACATCAGCTTCTCGATACGCTCGGACACTTCGAACAGCTTCGGGTTGCCGCCATCGGTGCAGAGCTTGCGCGCGATTTCCTTGATGATCTCGTTGCGCGGATCGGACACCGTGTACACCGGGTGGCCGAAGCCGATGATGATTTCCTTGCGCTCCACGCGGGCACGGATGTCGGCCTCGGCTTCATCCCCATTGCGGTAGCGGGCGATGATCTCCATCGCCACTTCGTTGGCGCCACCGTGCTTGGGACCGCGCAAGGCACCAATGCCACCGGTGATGGCCGAATACATATCCGAACCGGTACCGGCTATCACGCGCGAGGCGAAGGTGCTGGCGTTGAATTCGTGCTCGGCATACAGGATGAGCGACTTGTCCAGTGCATGGGCATGCAGCTCGCTGGGCTTCTTGCCGTGTAGCACGTGCAGGAAATGGCCGGCGATGGAGTCGTCGTCGGTCTCCACTTCCACGCGCTTGCCGTTATGGCTGAAATGGAACCAGTACAGCAGCATCGAACCGAAGCTTGCCATCAGGCGGTCGGCGATGTCCCTGGCGCCCGTGCGGTTGTGGTCGTCCTTCTCGGGAAGCACCGTGCCCAGCACCGAGCAGCCGGTGCGCAGCACGTCCATCGGATGGGTAGCGGCCGGCAGCAACTCAAGCGCGCCCTTCACCGGCGCAGGCAGGCCTCGCAGGCGGCGCAGGCGCGCCTTGTAGGCATTCAGTTCCTGCCAGGTGGGCAGCACGCCGTGCACCAGCAGGTGCGCCACTTCCTCGAAGCAGCCCTTGGCGGCCAGGTCGTGGATGTCGTAGCCGCGGTAGTGCAGGTCGTTGCCGCTGCGGCCGACCGTGCACAAGGCCGTGTTGCCGGCGGCGACACCGGACAGGGCGACGGATTTCTTGGGCTTGGGAAGGGTTTGTTCGCTCATGCGCTTGGGTTCCTTCGAAGAGGCGTGCGATCAGGATTTGCGTGAGAACAGTTCGTCGAGGCGGCGTTCGTAGTCGTGGTAGCCGATGCGGTCGTAGAGTTCCTCGCGCGTCTGCATGGTGTCGATCACGTTGCGCTGGTGTCCGTCGCGGCGGATCGCCTGGTAGACGTTTTCGGCGGCCTTGTTCATGGCGCGGAAGGCGGAAAGCGGATAGAGCACGATGCCCACGCCGACACTGCGCAGGTCATCGACGCTGAAGAGCGGCGTGCTGCCGAATTCGGTGATGTTGGCCAATACTGGCACTTTGAGCGCGTCGGTGAACCGCTTGTAGGTGGCCAGGTCATACGCAGCCGCAGCGAAGATGCCATCCGCACCCGCCTCGACACAGGCGATCGCGCGCTCGATGGCGGCGTCCACGCCGTCGACGGCGATCGCATCGGTGCGGGCGATCAGGAAGAAGTCGGCGTCGGTCTTCGCATCGGCGGCGGCCTTGACCCGGTCGGCCATCTCGCCCGCGCTGACGATCTCCTTGCCGGGGCGATGACCGCAGCGCTTGGCGCCGACCTGGTCCTCGATATGGCACGCCGCGGCACCGGCCTTGATCAGGCTGCGCACGGTGCGGGCGATATTGAATGCGCTGGGACCGAAGCCGGTGTCGATATCCACCATCAGCGGCAGGTCGCACACGTCGGTGATCCGCCGGACGTCGGTCAGGACGTCGTCGAGGGTGTTGATGCCCAGGTCCGGCAGGCCGAGCGAGCCCGCAGCCACGCCACCCCCGGAAAGATAGATGGCACGGTATCCCGCGCGGCGCGCCAGCAGCGCATGGTTGGCATTGATGGCGCCGATCACCTGCAGGGGCGATTCGGCGGCGAGTGCGTCGCGGAAGCGCGCGCCGGGAGAAGGAAGCTGTGCCATGTCTGCTCCGGGAAAACGTCGATTTTAGCGCATTCGGCGTGCCCGCCTCGTGTTGCAGTACAACAAGGCTATTTCCCGAAAGACGGAGTTCTTCCTCGACGCTAGGGTTTCGACATGAGCCAAGCCACTCCCCTCGCCCGCCGCATACTCGTCGGCCTCCTCGCCGGCATCGTTGCCGGCCTCGCCACCCTTGCCCTGGGCCAATTCCATCCCCCGGCGCTCACCCTCATGCAGGGGGTGGCGAGCGAAGTGCTCGACCCCTTCGGCCAGGTGTTCCTGCGGTTGCTGTTCTTCGTCATCGTGCCGCTCGTATTCGCTTCCCTGGCCTCGGGGGTCGCCCAGCTGGGCCGGCTCGACCGCTTAGGTCCCCTGGCCGGGCGAACCTTCGGCCTGTTCGCGGCCAACATGGGCGTAGCGGTATTGCTGGGCCTGTTGATGATGAACCTGCTCGAACCCGGGCACTTTCTCGACGCCGATACCCGCGCCAGCCTGGTACGCCAATACAGCGGCACCTCGGCCGGGCTGCTGCAGACCCGCGCGTCGCAGCCAGCGCTCAACGCCGCCACCCTGGTGGACATGTTCATGCCACGCAACCTGCTTGGCGCCGTGGTGGGCAACGATCGCAACCGCCTGGGCGACGTCTTGCCGTTGATCGTCTTCGCCATCTTGGTGGGCGCCGCGGCCACGCAACTGCCGAGCGAAACGCGTACCCAGGTGCTGGGCGCACTGGAAACGGTCGCTGCACTCATGACCCGCGTGGTCGACTTCGCCCTGAAGCTCGCGCCCTATGCGGTGCCGGCGATGATCTACAGCGTGGTGGTGAAGGTGGGCGTGGATATCCTGGTCACGCTGTCGCTGTTCGTCGCCGGCTGTGCGGCAGCCCTGCTATTGCATCTGTTCGGCACCATGTCGCTCTGGCTGAAATTTTTTTCAGGTCGAACGCCGCTGACTTTCTTCCGGCAGATCCGGCCCGTGCTGATCACGGCGTTTTCCACCAGCTCCAGCAGCGCGTGCCTTCCCGCGTCGCTGGCCGTGGCCCGCGAGGAACTGAAACTTCCCCCCAGCGTGGCGGGCTTCGTGCTGCCACTTGGCGCCACCATGAACATGAGCGGCACGGCCCTGTTCGAAGGCTGCGTGGTGCTGTTCGTGGCCCAGGCCTTCGGCGTGGAACTGTCGCTCTCCCAGCAAGCCGTGCTGATGGTGTTGGCGGTGATCTCCGCCGTGGCCGTGGCGGGCATCCCAGGAGGTTCGTTGCCGCTCATCGCGGGCCTGCTGGTGAGCTTCGGCATCCCGGCCGAAGGCATCGGTATCGTGCTTGGCGTCGACCGGCTGCTCGACATGCTGCGAACCACGGTCAATGTAGGCAGCGACCTGGTCACCGCCAGTGTCGTGGCCGGACGCCCGGCCGATACCGGGGTGTCGACATGAAAAAGGCCACGCATGAAAATGCGCGGCCTTTTTTTGTCGCAAAGTAATTTTTACTTCTTGAAGAGGTGTTCCACGCCGGCGCGCTCTTCACGCAGTTCCTTGTTGGTCGCATCGATGCGGGCTTGCGAGAAGGCATTGACCGGCAGGCCCTGCACGATCGAATACTTGCCGCCCTTCACCGTCACCGGGTAGCCGAAGATCACGCCCGGCTCGATGCCGTAGGAACCGTCCGACGGGATACCCATCGATACCCAGTCGCCCTCGGCCGTGCCCAGCGCCCAGTCACGCATGTGATCGATGGCGGCGGAAGCCGCCGACGCGGCGGACGACGCACCTCGCGCCTTGATGATGGCCGCGCCACGCTGCTGCACGGTGGGAATGAAGTCGCTTTCGTACCAGGCCTGGTCGACCTGCTCGAGCGCCGGCTTGCCGCCGACCGTGGTCTGGTGCAGGTCCGGGTACTGGGTGGAGCTGTGGTTGCCCCAGATGGTGACCTTCTTGATATCGGTGGTGTGCTTGCCGGTTTTCTCTGCCAGCTGCGACAGGGCGCGGTTGTGGTCCAGGCGCACCATGGCGGTGAAGCACTTCGGATCCAGGTCCGGGGCGTTCTGCTGGGCGATCAACGCATTGGTGTTGGCCGGGTTGCCCACCACCAGCACGCGCACATCGCGCTTGGCATGGTCGTTCAGGGCCTTGCCCTGCGGGCCGAAGATGGCGCCGTTGGCTTCCAGCAGATCCTTGCGCTCCATGCCGGGGCCGCGCGGACGCGCACCCACCAGCAGGGCGTAGTCGACATCCTTGAAGGCGACGTTGAGGTCATCAGTGGCAACGACCCCTGCAAGCGTCGGGAACGCGCAGTCGTTGAGCTCCATCACCACGCCCTGCAGCGAAGGCAACGCCGGGGTGATTTCCAAAAGGTGCAGGATCACCGGCTGGTCCGGACCCAGCATGTCGCCGGCGGCAATGCGGAAAAGGAGGGCATAACCGATCTGGCCGGCAGCGCCGGTCACGGCAACACGTACGGGAGCTTTCATGGGGATGACTCCTAACAGTCGATGGGTTCAGTGAAGTTCGGCAAAGAACTCGGCGATCCGTGCCATGCCCTTGTCGAGCTGATCGTCGGGACAGGAATAGGAAATACGCAGGGCGCGCGGCTCGCCGAAGGCCGAGCCCGGCACGCAGGCCACGCCCTTGGCTTCGAGCAGCGCCGCGCAGAATTCCACGTCGTTGTCGATGCGTGTGCTGCCGTGGCTCTTGCCGAAGGCAACGGAGATATCGGGGAACGCATAGAACGCACCCTGCGGGCGCGGGCAATGCACACCCGGGATGGCCACCAGCGCCGAATGCACGCGATCGCACTTGGCGGCGAACTCGCGGGCCTTCTGCCGGGGAACATCCTGCGGCCCGGAAAGGGCCGCCACGGCCGCTGCCGACGCCACTTCGGGCAGGTTGGTGATGTGGTTGGAGTTCATCGTGGTGACGGCGCGAGCCACGACTTCAGGAGCGGCAATGAAGCCTACGCGCCAGCCGGGCATGCCGTAGGTCTTGGACAGCGAATCGACGAAGATCACGCGGTCTTTCAGTTCCGGCCTGATGTGGATGAAGTTGTGGTAGCCCACATCGCCGAACACCATGGTGTTGTAGATGTCGTCGGTGATCACCCAGGTGTCCGGGTATTTGGCGATGACGTCGGCCAGCGCCACGATTTCTTCCCTCGTGTACACCATGCCCGTCGGATTGGACGGGTTGTTGAACAGGAAAACGCGCGGCTTGCGGGCCAGGGCTTCATCCAGTTGGGCCGGGGTGAGCTTGTAGTTTTGCTCGGGCGGGCATGGCAGCAGGTTGATCTTCGCGCCGACGATCTCGGCGATGTCGACGTAACTGGTCCAATAGGGCGTGGGGAAGGTGATCTCGTCGCCTTCGTCCAGCAGGGCCTCGGCCAGGTTGTACAGGATGTGCTTGGCGCCGACGCCGGTGCAGATGTTGGCGCGGGTATAGCCGGCGAATCCCAGCGCCTGGATATGGCCGAGGAACGCATCGAGCACAGCGTCCGCGCCGCGGTTGCTGCCGTACTGGCCCGAATCGCTGTCCAGCGCCTTGTGGGCGGCTTCATAGACATGGGCGCCGGGAAGGAAATTGGGCACGCCGATCGAGAAATTGACGATGTCACGGCCTTCGGCCTTGAGCTTCTTCGCCTTTTCGGCGATGACCATGATCGCGCTGGGTTTGGCGCGTCCGATTCGCTGGGCAAGCTGCGGCATGCGGGTACTCGTCGTGGCAACGGGAGGGGCAAAGCCTGAAAATTTTACCACGGGTAGCAGACTTCCCGCCCCGGCCGGGTGCATGATGCGCCTACACCAACCAACGGGGAGAGGCTATGCACTGGCTTTGGGTATTCCTGATCGGTCTTGTCGTGGGCATCATCGCCAAGTTCCTGGTGCCGGGGAAGGATCCGGGTGGCTTCATCATCACCGGCCTCCTGGGCATCGCCGGCTCCCTGCTGGCCAGCTGGGCGGGGCAGCAATTTGGTTGGTACGGACCGGAAGATTCGGCCGGCTTCATCGCCTCGGTGGTCGGCGCCATCGTGCTGCTGTTGATCTGGCGGATGTTCCGGCGCCGCTCAGCCTGACCGGCCGTTGGCCTGGAAAAGAAAAGGGGCCGCGCCATGCGCGGCCCCTTTTTTTGTATCGCTAGCCGAAGACCTTCCCCGCCAGCCCGCTAAGGGCCGAGGCATCAAAGCCACCGGGCGGGTGCTCGGGCACCTGCCCGTTCGGGGTGAGGTGATCCACCGCCTGCGGCAGTACCCCGGAAAGCTTCGCCATCAGCTCATCGGGGCTGGTACCCATTTTCGCTGCAGCTTCCTGCACCAGATCCCCCAGCCCTCCGCCCTGCAAGGCCTGGGAAAGCTGAGCCGGCGCCACGGACTGGTTCTCACCCGTGCCCACCCAGGATTGGACGGCACTGCCCAGGCCATGTTGCTGGAGCATGTTGACCAGCCCGCCCACGCCGCCGGCACGGCTGAGCAGGGCGGTGGCTACGGCCATCAGGCCACCACCGCCCAGCGCCGATCCCAGTCCGCCGCTGTTGGCATCGTTACCCGCGGCACCCTGGCCGCCAAGCAGTTCATCGAGCAGACCCATGTCGTATCTCCCGTGAAAGCCCCCGGCCTTGGGAGGGTATACCCGGCAGATGACGGTTAGCCACCGCTTTCGATGGGTCCATCCGGCAGCACTTTTCAGCCCGCGTCGAGCACCTTGTTCCACTCGCCCACCTGGAAGGCCTGGGCGGCGAGCAGGGCATCGACGTCGCCTTCCACCGTTACCTTCTCGATGATGTCGTCCTGGCGGATCTGGTTCACCACGGCCATGTCTTCAGGCGAGATCACTTCGCCGAACACGCTGTGCTTGCCGTCCAGCCAAGGCGTGGCGCCATGGGTGATGAAGAACTGGCTGCCATTGGTACCCGGGCCGGCATTGGCCATGGAGAGCACGCCCGGCTTGTCATGGCGCAGGGAAGCATCGAACTCGTCGCCGAAGCGATAGCCGGGGCCACCGCGGCCGCTGCCCTCGGGGCAACCGCCCTGGATCATGAAATCATTGATCACGCGGTGGAAGCTCAGGCCGTCGTAGTAGCCGCGCTTGGCCAGGTTGACGAAATTGGCCACGGTCAGCGGCGTCTTGTCGTCGTGCATGCGGATATGGATCGGGCCTTTGTTCGTGCGCAGGGTAACGGTGATCGGCATGGGGAGTCCTTCGGTGTTCTTGGAATGACCGCCACGGGACATGGCGGACGGCAATGGGGGCAAGAGCATACCCGACCCCACGTGGGGGGGCCGTCCACGCGATTCAACCGGACGTGAGCGCCAGGTGGCCCGCCGTGAGTTTCCCCGGTCCTCGTGGCCGGGCACCCGCGGGCACCGCGTCCTCGGGCAGGGACCTGCCCATGGCCAGGTGAGCCCACAGTCGATCCAGCGCCGCATAGCCGTAAGGCAGCAGGGGCACGTAGCGATCGCCGAACTCGGGAAAGGCCAGGAAGGCGTCGAAATGCTGGGCGTGGGGCACGCGCCAGTACACCGGCGAGCGGCCCGAGGCGCGCAGCCATGTCACGTAAGGGTCGGCGCTGAAGGCGGCCGGGACCAGCCCGTCGGCGGCGCCGTGGACCACGATCACCGGCAAGCCTTCGGCGGGAAGATTTGCCCGGGTGGCATCGACCGAGCGGCGCAGTTTTGCTGCGTCCGGCGAGGTGCCGTCCCACAGCGCGCGAAGCCCCTGCTCGCCCGGCAGGTTCACGTCGACGCCGATCGTGATGCCGCCCTGCATGGCCACGCCAGGACCGGGAGGGACGCCACTGGCATCGGCCCACCAGGTCGGCCGCAGGGCCGGCATCGTGTTGCGAAAAACGAAGCCGCAGGGCATGCGATCGGGCGGGCAGCGTAAATAAGAAGATGCGTACGTCGCGCCCAGCGCGCGCCAGAGATCCAGCGAGGTGGATGACGCCGCCGTGGCCAGCGATTCATCGCGCCAGCCGCTGGCCCGCAACCGCGCCAGCGCATCGGCCGCCTGCGCCGCCGGGGTGGCCCCATCGACCAGGCCAAGCGCCCGCAGGCTGGCGCCGCGGGCGATCCACGGCAATGGCGAGGTGCCCATCGATTGCGCAAATGGCGCACCAGCGAAATGCGGCGAGGTAAGCGCGCTGGGCAACAGTAGCGCGGCTTCCGTGGCGTAGTCGTACAGGGGCCGGCCACGCCCGGGCATGTGGATGTTGGGCTCCAGGGCGACCACGCCGGACAGCACGCCTTCGGTATCGTCGCCGGCGGCGCGCAGCACCGCGCCACCGCCGTTGGAAAGTCCAGTGGCGATGATCCGGGTATTGGCCGGGGTGAACGGGGCAAGCTGCGGATAGGCGCGGTCGAGCATCGCCAAGCCGAAGCGTGCCGCCGCCAGCACGTGGCGCCCCCAGTCGGCCTCGGGGTTGTCCTGCGAGTGGGCATGCTTGGCACCCAGGCCGTCGAACGGGCCCAGCCCCTCCACCGCGAATTCCAGCGGCGTCTCGCCCACGCGCGCGCGCCGCCCGTCCAGCGCCACGCCGCTCATGTCCGAAGGATCGAAATACCCTGCCCCGGTGCCTTTGTCGGTGTAGGCCACGGCAAAGCCACGCGGCAGCGCCCAGCCGCCGGCCAGTGCGATGGCACCGTAGACCCCACGCGACCCGGACGAAGGCGCGACCACCAGGCAGCGGGCCTTTTCATCGAAGGCATCAGGCGCCTGCAGCAGCACGCGATGCGGGAAACGGGCGCCGTCCAGGGTGTCAAAGGCGGTGAATTCACGCCCAGGTACATCCGGCACCGCGCCATAGACCTCGCCGAAGCCGCCAAGCACGCCAAAGTCGGCAATGCCCTTCCAGCTCGACTGAATGGCGCGTCGGCGCAGTTCTAGCGATGTAGGGTAAAAGGGATTGGCGCACGAAGGCACCAGGCCAACCAGGCCCGCCAAGCCCAGGCCGGCACTGAGCAGGTCGTCGCCGTACCGGTGATCGGTGACTCGGACCTCCGGCATGGGCCTTCCTTCGATCAAGGGAAGGCAACGATAGCCGGTGGGCCCGGCGGCCGCGAGAGGGCGGCCATGTTAACGATTCATGCGGATGCCACCGATTGGCCGTATACTAGGCGGCTTCCTTAACCACGAAAGGTGCTCCGGCCTTGAGCCGGGGGGTCCGGGCATGTCCATCGAAAAACTGCGCAATATCGCCATCGTCGCTCACGTCGACCATGGCAAGACGACCCTCGTCGACCAGCTGCTCAAGCAGTCCGGCACGCTCGCAGAGCGCACCGTACTCGCCGAGCGCGTGATGGACTCCAACGACCAGGAAAAGGAACGTGGCATCACGATCCTTGCCAAGAACACCGCCATCAAGTGGCGCGACAACCGCATCAATATCGTCGACACCCCGGGCCACGCCGACTTCGGTGGCGAGGTCGAGCGCGTGCTGTCGATGGTCGACTCGGTGCTGATCCTGGTCGACGCCCTCGACGGCCCGATGCCGCAGACGCGCTTCGTCACCAGCAAGGCCTTCGCCATGGGCTTCAAGCCGATCGTGGTGGTGAACAAGGTCGACCGTCCCGGCGCACGCCCGGACTGGGTCGTCGACCAGGTCTTCGACCTGTTCGACAAGCTCGGCGCCACCAACGAGCAGCTGGACTTTCCCATCGTCTATGCCTCGGCCCTGAACGGCTACGCGAGCCTGGATTCGGAGACCCGCGAAGGCGACATGACGCCGCTGTACGAAGCGATCATGCAGCACGTGTCCAAGCCGGACGTCGATCCGGACGGTCCGTTCCAGATGCGCATCAGCCAGCTCGACTACAACAGCTTCGTCGGCCTGATCGGTATCGGCCGCATCCAGCGCGGCAAGATCAAGAAGAACATGCCCGTCAGCATCGTCGGCCCGGATGGCAAGAAGCGCCAGGGCAAGGTGCTGCAGGTGCTCGGCTTCATGGGCCTTGAGCGCATCGAAGTGGAGGAAGCCGAGGCCGGCGACATCGTGGCCATTTCCGGCGTCCAGGAACTGGGCATCTCCGATACCGTTTGCGCACTGGATTCCCCGGAGGCCCTCCCGGCCCTCACGGTGGACCAGCCGACCATCAGCATGACCTTCCAGGTGAACAATTCCCCGTTCGCCGGCAACAAGGACCTCTCCGGCGGCAAGTTCATCACCAGCCGCCAGCTGCGCGAGCGCCTGGAGCGCGAGACACTGCACAACGTGGCTCTGAAGGTCGAGGAAGGTTCCGATCCGGATAAATTCCTGGTCTCCGGCCGCGGCGAACTGCACCTGTCGGTACTGATCGAGAACATGCGCCGCGAAGGCTACGAGCTGGCCGTGTCCCGCCCCGAGGTGATCATCAAGGAAATCGACGGCGAGCTGAAGGAGCCGGTCGAGCAGTTGGTGATCGACATCGAGGAACAGCACCAGGGCGGCGTGATGGAAAAGCTCGGCGTCCGCAAGGGCCAGCTGAAGAACATGGAGCCCGACGGCAAGGGCCGCGTGCGCCTGGATTACATGATCCCGGCGCGCGGTCTGATCGGCTTCCAGAACGAGTTCAAGACCCTCACCCAGGGCTCGGGCCTGCTCTCGCACGTGTTCGACCATTACGGCCCGAAGGAAACGGGCGCCATCGCCAAGCGCCTGAACGGCGTGATGATCGCCAACGCCCCTGGCGCCACCCCGGCCTATGCGCTGGGCCCGCTGGAAGAGCGCGGCAAGCTGTTCGCCGCCGAAGGCGACAACGTGTACGAAGGCCAGCTGATCGGCATCCATTCCAAGGACAACGACCTCACCGTCAATGCCATCAAGACCAAGCCGCTGACCAATATGCGCGCTTCGGGCAAGGACGACGCCATCAAGCTCACCCCGGCGATCAAGTTCTCGCTGGAGCAGGCGCTTGATTTCATCGAGGACGATGAGCTGGTGGAAGTGACCCCGAAGGAAATCCGCCTGCGCAAGAAGCACCTGACGGAAAACGACCGCAAGCAGGCGTCGCGCAAGGGTTGATCCATCCGCGGACAGTCAAAAAAAGCCCGGCATTGCCGGGCTTTTTTTATTCCCGCTACCATGGGGGAATGCCAATGCCCCCTATCGAAGTATTGTTGTCCTGGAGTGGCGGCAAGGATTGCCTGATGACCCTGCAGCGCCTGCGGGACGACGCGTCATGGCGCGTGGTGGGGTTGCTCACCACGGTCAACCGCCAGTTCCAGCGCATCGCCATGCACGGCGTGCGGCGGGATGTCCTGGAAGCGCAGGCCAGGGCGCTGGGCCTTCCGCTCGTGGTGGCCGAACTTGAATGGCCTTCGAGCAACGATGCCTATGAGGCCGCCTTCGCCGCGGCGCTGACCGAGGCCCAGGCACGCTGGCCGGGCCTTCGACACATCGCCTTCGGCGATCTGTTCCTCGAGGATGTCCGTGCATATCGCCAGAAGCAGCTTGCACAACTGGGCTGGGAAGGCATCTTCCCTCTTTGGGGCGAAGACACCACCGCGCTCGCCCATCGCTTCGTCGCCGAAGGCCACCGTGCCCGGCTTTGTTGCGTGGATACGCAACAACTGCACGGCCGTTTCGCCGGCCATGACTTCGATGCCAGCCTGCTGGCGTCGTTGCCCGGCAGCGCCGACCCCTGCGGCGAGCGGGGTGAATTCCACACCTTGAGTTTTGGCGGTCCTCTTTTCGACCGCGATCTTTCGTTACGGCACGGAGAGTTGGTGATGCGCGAAGAACGCTTCCGCTACTGCGACTTCATCCTCGATGACTGACGACACGGCCGAACACGTCTTGCCGGACGTGATGCTGCCAGGACTGCGCCTGGTGTTCTGCGGCACTGCCGCGGGTACGCGCTCGGCACGGGAGCGGGCGTACTACGCGCACCCCGGCAACATGTTCTGGCGCACCGTGCACGGCGTGGGGTTGACGCCACGCCTTCTTCGTCCCGAGGAATTCCCATTGCTGCCGACCTTCGGCATCGGGCTCACCGACCTTGCCAAGCATCACCATGGCAATGATGACGAACTTCCCCGCGATGCCTTCGATGCGGTTTCGCTGCGCATGAAAATCGATCGCTTCTCGCCACACGTGCTCGCCTTCACCAGCAAGAATGCCGCACGTGCGTTCTACGGCCGCGACGTGGCCTTCGGCGAACAGCCTGCCCTGCTCGGCACCACGCGCTGCTTCGTATTGCCCTCGCCATCGGGGCAGGCGCGCGCATCATGGCGGATCGAGCCCTGGGCCGACGCGGCATCGGCCGCGCTCAGCCACTAGATCAATACGTAGGGGTCGAGCGGTACTTGCGCACGTCGTCGACGGTAACCGGCGGCGCGTTGTTGCCCCATGAGCGGCGGATGTAGGTGGTGACGTCGGCCACCTCCTGGTCGCTGAGCTTCTGGGCGAAGGGAGGCATGGAATACGGACGGCGGTTGCCGGCCGTGACCGGAGCGAACCCCCCGGAGAGCACGATGCGTATGGCATTGACGCCCACCGGTTCGGCCACCGACGAATTGGCGTCGAGCGGAGGATAGACAGCAGCCACACCGGTGCCCGACACGCCATGGCAGTCCGCGCAGCTGTCGGCATAGATCTTCTGTCCGCGAGCCATCGATGCACTGGCATCAATATCATCGCCCTGATCGGGTGCGGGGCGCGGCGGCAGCGATTGCAGGTAGGTGGCGATGGCGGCAAGGTCGTCGTCGGACATGTATTGCGTGCTCATCTGCACCACTTCAGCCATCGGGCCAAACGCCGTGCCACGTGCCGAGCGACCGGTCTTGAGAAGGTCGACGATGTCCTGTTGGCGAAAGCGGGCCAGCCCCCCTCCCTTAGCCGTGCTGAGGTCAGGTGCATACCAGTCCTGCACCGGGATCAACCCGCCGGCCAGGCGCGGCGAACTCACCGTGGCGCCAAGCGAGTTGCGAGCCGTGTGGCAGTCGTTGCAGTGGCCGGGCCCCTGCACCAGGTAGGCGCCCCGGTTCCACTGCGCGGACTTCGACGGATCGGGAACATATTCCCCCTTGTCGAAATAAAGCAGGCGCCAGGCACTCATCAACGAACGCATGCTGTACGGCCAGCCCAATTGCGGCTCGTCGTTCCGTCGCGACACCTTCGGTACCGTGGCCAGGAAATCGTATATGGCATCGACGTCCGCGCGCGTCATCCTGGTGTACGAGGTGAACGGGAACGCCGGGTACAGCAAGGTGCCGTCGCGTGATACACCCTCGTGCATCGCGAGGTAAAACTCATCCTTGGTCCACGCACCGATGCCCGTGGCGCGATCGAAGGTAATGTTGGGCGTGGGGATGCTGCCGAACGGGGTGCCCACGACGCGGCCGCCCGCATACGGTGTGCCATTGCGAGCAGTGTGGCACGCAGCGCAATCACCGACGGTGGCGAGGTAGCGGCCACGCTCTACCGACGCGGTATCCGCGTGTGCTGCGGCAAACCCTGCCAACACCATGCCCAGGACAAGCGCGGCGCGGAACACGATGTTCGATGCGCGCATGGTCTTAGCTCCCTACACTGCCGCAACGCAGCGGCATGGTGACCGAACCCGCCGCCTGGGGATGCGGGTCGTCTGGAATCGGATGCGATGCAAGGTAGGCCGCGGCAGCACTGATGTCGGCATCGGAAAGATGGCTGACGATGGTGGCCATGCAATCGGGTGCGGCAGCGCGACGCGTGTCGGTGCGCCAGGAACCCAACTGGGCACTGAGATAGTCGTACGGCAGGCCGATCAGCCCGGGAATATCCGGCTGCACACCGGTGAGGTTGCTGCCGTGGCATGCGGTGCACGCCGGCACGCCGCGCGCCTTGTCGCCTTGCATGACCAATGCCTCGCCACGCGCTTTCTGCGCCGCGGTCATGGAAGGCACTGGATGGGTTCGGTAAGGCACGTCCTGGGCGGCAAAGTAACCGGCGATCTCGTGGATGTAGTCGTCGTCCAGCGGACGCACGGTGTATTCCATGATCGCGTAATGGCGCAGGCCGTTGCGGAAGTCCTGCAACTGCCGCACCAGGTAGCCTTGCGGCTTGCCCGCCAGGCGCGGGAAGAACGCATTGTCGGCGCCCTCGCCGGACTCGCCATGGCAAGCCGTACAGCTGGCGATGCGTTGCTTGAGCGTGTCGGGCACCTTGGGCGCATCCGTCGGCGCGGCGTGCGCGGCCATGCCCGCCCCCAGCAGCGCCAGCAACATCGCAGCGCAACACAACAAGCGGCTCATGGCTTCTCCTTGAGTGGCGGCGACTGCTTGGGCTCGGATGGATTGTAAACGCCGCCCGTAGTGCTAACGTGAGACAGATCGCCGCATAGGGGAATCCAACGATGACACGTCGCGTCTTGCCGCTGCTCCTGGCCATGGCCTGGACCTTCCCCGCACTCGCCGCCGCGCCAGCGCCGCTTCCGGACGACACGGCGTTCGCCTCCATCGCGCAGTTGAAGGAGCGCTTCGCCAAGGGCGAACTCACGCCGCAGCAGCTTACCGAGCTCTTCCTCGCGCGCATCGCCTCGCTCGACCAGGCTGGCCCCCGCGTCAATGCAGTGATCGAGCAGAACCCCGATGCACTGGCCATCGCGCGTGCCGCCAAGCCCGGAAAGGGCTCGCTGGCCGGCATCCCGATCCTGCTGAAGGACAACCTGGACACCGGCGACCGCATGCAGACCACCGCCGGCTCCTTCGCCCTGGCCGGCCCCCCGGCGCCTGCCGACTCCACGGTCGCCGCGAAGCTGCGCAAGGCCGGCGCTGTGATCCTGGGCAAGACGAACCTGTCCGAGTGGGCGAACATGCGCTCCAACCACGCCACCAGTGGCTGGAGCGGACGGGGCGGCCTTACTCGCAGTCCCTATGCCCTGGACCGCAATCCCTGTGGCTCGAGCGCCGGTTCCGGCGCCGCGGTGGCGGCAGGCTTCGCCACCGTCGCCATCGGCACCGAGACCGACGGCTCGATCATCTGCCCGGCCTCGGCCAATGGCATCGTCGGTATCAAACCTACGCTGGGTCTGGTCAGCCGCGCCGGCATCGTCCCGATCGCGCACAGCCAGGACACCGCTGGCCCCATGGCGCGCAGCGTGGCCGACGCCGCCGCGGTGCTGGGCGCCATCGCCGGCAGCGATCCGCGCGACCCGGCCACCGTCGATGCCAACAAGCACGCCACCGACTACACGAAATTCCTCGACCCGAACGCCCTGCGCGGCAAGCGCATCGGCGTGGTCCGCGCACTGGCCGGCATCGAGCCCAATGCCGACCGCGAACTGGAGGCCACCATCGAGGTACTGCGCCAGCAAGGCGCGACCATCGTCGATCCGGTGCTGATCCCGCACTTGAATGAACTGAGCAACTACGAGTTGCCGATCCTGCTTACCGAATTCAAGCACGACATCAAGGCTTACCTCGATACGCGCAAGGGTCTGGACGTCCACGACCTGGCCGACCTCATCGCCTTCAACAACAAGGAAGCGGCGCGCGAAATGCCCTGGTTCGGCCAGGAACTGTTCGAGCAGGCACAGGCCAAGCCACCGCTCACCGATCCTGAGTACCTCAAGCAGCAGGCCGACGCCAAACGCCTGGCCGGCCCCGAAGGCATCGATGCGGCGCTCGCAGCCAACAAGCTCGACGCCCTGCTCGCCCCCACCTGGGGCCCGACCTTCGTCAACGACCTGGTGCTGGGCGACCACGTCGTCAGCGGCGATCCCACCGTCGGCGGCCCTTCCGCTCCCGCCGCCATCGCCGGCTATCCGTCGATCACCGTGCCCTCGGGTTTCGCCCACGGGCTGCCGGTCGGCATCATGTTCTTCGGCACCAAGTGGTCCGAACCCACCCTTATCGCCATCGCCTACGGCTTCGAGCAACACCGCCCGGCGTACCAGCGGCCGAAATTCCTCGATACGGTGGGTGGTTCGCCTGTCAGGTAACGCTGTGATATGTCGCGCTGATCGGTCAATTAACGGACAGCGCGACAATCGAAAACTTTCTACTGCTCCGTAATTATGATCCCGCCGATGGGATGGTGTGGCGGAATGCACGCCTGAGGGTTACCGGCGCATATTGGACCGTCGCCGCCGGCACCCGCACCAGGAGGCTTGTCGTAGTCCGGAGCGCCCCACAAGAATCTCGGTGTGTACATCACCAGGTTTCCGTCAGTCTGGAAAGCTAGATAGCCCAAGCCCGCCCAACTTTGCGAATTGCCGTCGTAGTCGGAAACGTAAGAAGCACCATCAGTCCCTCTCATCATGAATATCCGCGACTGGCTGATTACGGCTTCATTTACGCCTTTGTTGTGCGTGTCGGTCTTGAAAATCGGCCGCCCGTCCTTGAACAGGACAAAATTCCCATCGGTTTGAAATGCCAGGCGATACTGCCCATTGTTCTGAAAGAACGACCTCCCATCCATCGGAATTCGCGAGGCGGCCCCAAAAAATATCGGAGCGCCCGGCCGATCCACCGACTTGTCGGACGTCTTTGAAGACCAAACCGCGTCAGTACCGAGCACTACCGCCTGCCCACTATTTGAAACCGTAAAGTATGCGCCACGGTTACCACTAGTACGGGAATTCCAAAGGGCAGCTCCACCGGGGCTATATACGACGAAATTTCCATCCGTCTGCATGTGTGCGACCGAGCCAGGTGCCGATGTAGTCGTTGACCAGAGCGGGAATTGATCTGATGATCGATAAACGACGAAATTGCCGTCTCCTTGCATCACCCCAACATACTGGCCGTTGGCAGAACTTACTGTTTGTCCTGGGGAAATCGTTTGACCCGCCGCCACGACCGACGCGGTTGCTGCTGAGCTTGTTGCAGCCGCAACAAAAAGACCTAAAAGAAGCTTTCCTATCATTGAACCTTCCTGTGTAATCCCTGAGTTCGCACACGTAGATAACCGTGTGCGTTTTCGAGGCTACCCGGAATCTTTTGGCTCTTCTTTCAAGAATCGCGCGCGCAATACGAACCACCTGCCGAACGATTCCATCTCATCGCATTCGGAGGAACACTTCACCTTATCGTCTGACGTGATAATCCAAGCAATGCTTGCATTGTCCCGCTGCACAGTCTTGAGATATGGCGACAAATAACCCGCCGCCTCTCCTCTCGAAAAGTCGTATATCAATGGAGCGGACGTGAGATAGCGGATCCACATGCCATGGTAGAAGGGCTGGTGCATCGGCCCCATTAGCACATCGCCGTCTCCGCTTCTTCGATCGAGCCATTGGGTGAGCGTGATGAGATCCGGCGAAACGTGACGCTGCTTGGCGATCCGCCAGGACTTCTCCATCATAAGACTGGTTTTTAGCGGCATTGCAAGGGCTGCAGCAAACAAGGCATTTCTGACAACCGCGGTCATAAAACCGGATGTCTGCTGCGTCAAGGTATTTAATGCACTCCCGGCGAGCACGCCAAGATGCAAGGTCACAAAGTATCCGGCAAGGCGAAACCCGCCATAAGCAAACCCTTTGATAAGCATCGCCACTTGCGCTAAAGCAAATACAATAAGCGCCGCTGCATATAACGAATCAAAGTCATGGCGATCCTCACCCTTGCCTCGCCGACGGAAAAAGCAAAATAAAAACGTGCATAGTGCCAAGCCAAACAACGGAAGACCTTCCGCAACGTCACCATGCAAGGTGGCATCTTGCGAACTTCCGATGCCCAACGTCGTGGCATAGACGATGAACGCCGCCTTTGTCGCCCACGGAACCGCCATGCACCCCAATGCCAGTTCCGCCCCCATTAACACTGGTGTCCGTGCGCAAAACTTCTTTTCCGATCGCGCGCGGAACAGCATTGCCAGCACCCGGCACGCCACGAGGAAGACCAGGAGTTCCGGATAGCCACCGAGTAAACTAGCTACGAACAAGGCGCCTAACGCCGTTCGTATTCTCCAGTTGGAAACCAGTGCCAGTGCGACATAGGCCGTGGCGGGAGCTAGGTTGAGATTGTTGGCGAAGTTGGAATTGATCGCGACATACGCCAATGCTGGGCAGCCGAACACCATGGTCGCTGTTGCCCACATTCGAGACTTCCCTCCTTCAGATGCCGAAGGGGGGAGCAAAGTAAGCACTGAAAGCCCAGCCAGGAAGAATCCGGCTCCCTGCATGGCGTTGTAGAGGTAAAGCGGGTCTCTCGCCGAGAGCGCCGACAACCATGCCAGGTAACCCTCGGCGGCGGGCCGTGGTTGGTTCGCTGACTCGCCGAAATAACTTCGAGAGATGCTATAGACAGGGTTCTCCGGCGAGAAATCCGCGGCGCCGAAGAACGCATGCTCGATCATGTATCTGGCATTGGATGTGAAGGTAAAACTGTCAGCGTTGCGTGATCCTTCGAATTGAAGCGCGTTTCCTATGAGGATCGGCACGTTCAGCAACAGGGCAACGACACTCCCGACGCAAATAAATGCAACAACTGCGTGATGATTCAGGTGCCAGAGTCGACGCACGGCGCTACGCGTTCTTGTCGGATACCAGAGCGCGACTAGTGCAAGCAGGGTTGCAGCCACCATCCACATTGCTGCGACACCGATGGGATATGCCATTTGCACGGCCCGGCATACGATCAGGATCATCGCCATGCCAACAGCGACCCCGAAACCCAATCCGCGTATGCCCTGCCCCATATCCCACCTTGCGACCACCGGCAAACCAAGCGCCAGCGGCAAGGCACTGGCCACGACAAACGTGGCAAGAAAAAACAGTGATGTTTCCACAGTCCTCCAACCCCTCTATGGGCTACGTAAATGTCCTTATTCGAGGTCTCTTCGTCCGCCCTAATGCAGGGGATGCCGAAGCATTACTAACGCATCAACCGCCGACGCGGCTTGATCGGGAACTTACCGCGCCAGTATTCGATCAGCAGGTAGCCGCCCAGCATGCCGCCCAGGTGGGCGAAATGGGCCACGCCTGCCTGCGTGCCGGTGATGCCGAAGAAAAGTTCAACCGCTGCATAGCCGGTGACGAAAAGCCAGGCGGGCATCGGGATGGGGATCAGCATCAGCATGATCTTCTCGTGCGGATACATCATGCCGAATGCCAGCAGCAGTCCGAAGATGGCACCCGATGCACCGACCGTCGGGAACATCTGCCCGTTCTCGAAGAAATACATGAAGGCGAGCTGGCACAACCCCGCGGTGAGCAGGCACACGAAGTAGTACAGCAGGAATTGCTTCTCACCGAAGAGGCGCTCAATCTGGCCGCCAAACATGAACAG
>Ga0163162_10001988_pt1 | contig 19218 bp, 18 predicted proteins | sample S55metaG_FD_115310 | JGI IMG/M metagenome (GOLD analysis project Ga0163162, IMG submission 115310) | Switchgrass rhizosphere microbial communities from Kellogg Biological Station, Michigan, USA - S5-5 metaG | ecosystem: Host-associated > Plants > Roots > Rhizosphere > Soil | place: USA...
ACCCGCCCGATGCCGCGCGCGACGGCAAGGCCGCCGGTGCGATAGCCGGTCTGGACACGGCCGAACAGCGCGAGGCGCGGGGCGATGCGCCACGATAGCCCGACGGTCGGGTCGAAACGCCGCGTCGAACGGCCGCGAATGAAGCTGCCCGCGGTCGGCTGGGTCGATGGCTCGCTGTCGACCCGGGCATAGGTCAGGCGCGCCCCGAGCGTCGCCGACAGGTTGCGCGTGAAGGCGATGGTCCCTTCGCCGAACAGCGAGGCGCTCTGCGTGACGTTGGTCACGCCGATGATGTCGGTCGGGTCGCCGACGGGGCCCGACACCCGCGCCTCGACATCGCGATTGCGCAGCAGCGTCAGCCCGAGCACCCAGCTGTTGCCGCGCGGCGAAGAGCGCGACAGGCGCGTCTCATGCGTCAGCAACAGCCGCGCATCATCGGTGCGATAGATCAGCGGGAACGGAAAGCCCGGCGGCGTCGCATCGAACAGGTCGCTGGAATGGACGTCGCTGACGCCGGTCGAGGACAGCAATTGCAGCCCGTTGCTCCAGTTCTTGGTCACCACCACGCGACCGAGCATGAAGCGGTTGAAATAGGGCTGGGGCTGGACCGTGTGGCGCGTCAGCGGATCCCTGCCCTCGCCATAGCCGGCATCACCACCGTCGATGCGCTGCATGAGCCCGCTCGCATCGACCAGCCATCCGTCGCCAGGATCGAGCCGCGCCGCGATCCGTCCACCCACCGTGTCGGTGCGGTTGACGTTGGCGCGCCGCTGTCCGGCATCGTCGATATAGCCGCCGTCGCGCACGCGATAGGCGATGGCGCGCAGCCCGAAGGTCCGCGCCGCGATCGGCAGGTTGAGCCGGCCACTGATGTCGAAGCCCGGCGTGCCATGCGCGGTGGCCGACACACCGCCCTCGATCGCACCGCTCGTCTTGTCGAGCTCGGCCGGTGCCGGGGTCATGCGGATGATGCCGCCGATCGCGCCCGCGCCATAGAGCGTGCCCTGCGGCCCTTCGAGCACCTGGATCGAACGCATGTCGTACAGCCTGAGATCGGGCTCTGGCCCCGAATAGGCCAGCTGGACGTCGCCGAAATAGATGCTGGCGGTCGATTGCGTCGCCCCGTTGAAGCTGCTGTCGGCGACGCCGCGGATGAAGATCTTGTTGCGGCCCGCGCCGAGCGCGGTGCTTTGCAGGACCGGGATCGATTGCACCGCCCCGTCCAGATCGGGTGTCACGGTCGCACCGCCGGGGCCGGCTGGGCCGGCGATGATCGTCAACGTGCCGGGATAACGGATCAGCGGCACGCGCTGCTTGCTTGCCGTGACGACCACCTCCGTACCGGCATTGTTCGACGGGGCCGCATGGCGCGCCGCGACCGGTATGGGCGCCCTGCGCCGGTCGGGCACGATCCGGAAGCTGCGCGCGTCGACCGCCAGCGCGCGATAGCCCGAGCCGTCGAGCAGGCGATCGAGCGCGGCGCGCACCGACATGCGGCCCCGGATCGGCCTGACGCGAACATGGCTCAGGCCCGGCTCGGTGCTGATGATGTCGGTGCCGGTCTGCCGCGCGAGCGTGGTGAGCGCGATATCGAGCGTGGTCGCGGTGATGGCGATCGGCGAATCCGCCGCGCGCGCCACCGACGGCGCGGCGAGCACGATCAGCGTCGCAACGATACGGCTAGTTGCCGGCCTTGCCCTCTGGCGAGATAATCCACCGCTCGCCATCGCGACGCCACCCTGCACCGACCAGCGCGGCGATGTGCGGAACGTCCTTGGCCGCGTCGCCGGTCAGCCGGACCATGCCGGTAAAGGGCCGGGTCGACAAGTCCGGATCAAACCGTATGTCGGCGCCATCGGTACGGCGGATCGCCTCCGCCACGTCGCCGAGCGGCATCGCGTTGAAGGTCAGCCGGCCGCTGCGCCAGCCACCCACGGCATCGACCGGAACCGGCGTCAGCGCGACCTGGTGGATATCCTCGCGCGCCACCAGCGCCGTGCCGGCCTTGACCAGAATCGCCTCGCGACCGGGCTGGAACGACACCGCCCCCTCCGCCACCGCGACATCGAGTCGCGTCCCGTTGCGTGACACGTCGAACACGGTGCCGACATCCTGCAGGGCGAGCGCGCCCGAATGGAGCACGAACGCCTTGCCGCCGTCATGACGGACCACGAACACCGCCTCGCCGGCGTCGAGCGACGCGACGCGCGGATCGTTGCGGTCGAGTCGCAACGTCGTGCCGCCGTTCATCTCGATTCGCGTGCCGTCGGCCAGGGTGACGGTGCGGCTCTCGCCCGGCGCGGTGCGCACGGTATAGCCTGCACTTCCCGGGGTCAGCGCCAGCGGCATGACCAGCGCGGCGATGCCGGCGGCAATCGCCGTCCCGCCGACCGCCCAGGCCAGGCGACGCGGGCGCGCGGGCACGAAAGGTGCGGGTGCCGGTCGCGGCAGGTCAGCGAGCAGCGCATCGTCCAGCGCGACACGATCATAGGCTGTGGCGTGGGCCGCATCGGCTTCGAGCCAGGCGACGAAATCGTGCCATTCGGCCGACGACATTTCGGCGTGGCGCAGATGCCAGCCGATCGCCTGGTCGACGATGTCACGTCCCTCTGTCATCAAGGCTGAATACCCCTCACCTTCCCTAAGACGTCACCGTCACGCCATTCCCGCACCTTCGCCGCCGCCGGAATCGTGAATCTGTCGGTAGGCGCGCTGCAACAGCTTCTCCACGCCGCTGACGCTGATCCCGAGCGTGCCGGCGATTTCGCGCTGCGGCCGACCCTCGAGCCGGAACATGCGAAACGCCGTGCGGGTGCGCTCGGGCAAGGCGTCGAGCGCCGCCTCGACCTGGCGCAGCCGCTCGCGCGCGATCAAGGTCCGCTCGATGTCCGGTATGTCGTCGGCCTCCGACTGCGCCTCCATCCAGCCGGTGTCGCGCGCACCGCGCCGCGCCGCCGACAGGCGTCGGTCGGCCGCGAGATTGGCGGCCATGCGGAACAGATAGGCCGCCGGATCGGCCACCGGTCGGTCGACGAACTGGTCGAGCTTGAGCCACATGTCCTGCAGCGCATCCTCGGCGTCGTCGGGGCCGCCGAGCCGCGCCGCCAGCAGCCGCGCGAGCATCGGGCGCTCCGCAAGGAACACCGCCTTCAGTCCGCTCTCCGTCGGGCTACCCATTGCGGCGACAATGCCCGACCTTAGATGGGAAACGCTAGTCCGTGTTTTGCCGCGATTTGATCGATCTGTAGCGTTTCGAGCGCCGCGGCCTCGACGACCCGCGCCGCCGCGATGTCGTCGCCGGGGCGCGATCCGGCGCCGGGGTGGCACATCACCAGATGCATCTTGCCCGGCGCGCGCAGGAACCTCGGGAAGATCGCCGCATAGTCGCCGGCAAAGCCGTAATGCCCGGCAAAGCCGTCATTGCAGCGCAGGCCCTGCGCCGCCGCCGCCGCGCGCAGACCGCGCGAATGCCAGGCGCTGCCGATCGCCTTGCCGGGAAAAGGCCGCGCCAGCATCGCGAACAGGCCGTCGACACAATCGCGTATCCAGGCCTGGGGCGCGCGGCGCGCCGTCTCGGCCAGCATGATCTGGCGCACGCCGGGCAAAGCATGGCAATGCTCATGGCCGTCGACAAAGGCCGGCGGGCGCCCCAGCGCGTCGATGAAGCGGTCGAACTGCGCGGCGATCTCGCGCGCGATCGCGGCGAGCGGCAGGTCGCCGCGCGCGGCGCGGCGCGCCAGCGGGTCGATGTCGGGCAATGTGCCGTTTTCGGTCAGATCGCCGAGATCGGTCAGCGGCACCTCGCCGGTCAGGACGAGATGCAGGCCGATCTCGACATGCGCCGGCAGGTCGCGGAGCAGCGCGCTATCTGCTGACCAGCCGGGCATGATCGCCATGCAGCTGGTCGCGTTCAGCTTTCCCCGCGAAGCGAGCCCGGCAATGACGGCACTGACATCGGACGAGAATGCGAAGTCATCAGCACATAGAAGCAGCCGGCGCATCGACGATCCTCAACGCCTGGAAGGGGCGCTCGCGGATGCGTTCGCTGGTCATGCTGCGGCGGTCAAGCCGGCGCGCGAGAAAGCGGTAGAAGAACCAGTCGCCCGCGACCGGCGCCAGCGCATGGTAGAGGATGCGCTCGCCGAGCGTCCAGCGGATCGACTCGCGGTTGCGCTCGCGCGGCGACGGGGCGCACCAGAAACGCGCACCATATTTCACGCGGCCTTCGCGGTGAACGCGGTGGATGATCTCATGATCCTCCAGCACATAGTTCCAGCGCGCCGCGTCGAACCCGCCGGCGCGGCGCAACGCGGCGGTGCGGAACACCTGGCCGGCGCCCCCGGTATGGCATTGGCGGCGCAGCAGCGACGGCATGATGCTGATGTGCCACGCCTTGCGGCGCTGCTCGGCGGCATCGTCGCGACCGGCGAAGAAGGCGCCGGCGGCAACGCTGCCGCGTGCGGCGAGCAGGGTCTCGGCCTCGGCGAGATATTCGGGCGGATACCAGGTATCGGCATCGCATGTCGCGACCAGCGGCGAGCGCGCGCATGCGAGCCCGGCGGTCAGCGCGAACACCTTGCCGGGGCGGCGTTCGCTGAGCAGCGTCCAGTCGAGGCCGAGTGCGACACAGGCATGGATCGCCACCTGGGCACTGCCGTCGGTCGAGCCATTGTCCACCAGGATGAGCTTGAATCGCCGGGTCTGCGCGGCGAGGCTGGCCAGCGTATCGCCGAGGAAGTCGCGTTCGTTGAAGAAGGGCATGACGATCGACCAGTCGGCCGGACGGGTCGGCACGACGCGTCGCGTCGCTGGCGCCCGATCGATGTCGTTTGCGACATCAAGCAGCATGCGTCATCTCTCCGGTCGGGCCGGTCGTCCCGTCCATCATCATCAATACCAATGCAGAGACGGGTCGGCTTGTAGACTCCCCAGCCACGTGCCGACCCGCTCGCCCCCCTCGAGTGAAGCTCTCTTGTTAGAGGAAGACGGCGCCGCCCGGCGAAACCCGCACGCGCGATGTCGCATTTTCAGTAAATTTTTTCCGGCGGTGCCGGCGGCGGCGAGGCCGGCCGGCTCAGCGTTCCGGCAGCTGCCAGTCGATCGGCGCGGCGCCGTTGCCCTCCAGAAAGGCGTTGGTCCGCGAAAAGGGCTTGCTGCCGAAAAAGCCGGCATGCGCCGAGAGCGGCGAGGGATGCGGCGCCTTGAGCACCAGATGACGTCCACCGCGCGAGATGTCCTCGACGAACGCCGCCTTCTTCTGCGCGTAGCTGCCCCACAGGATGAACACCACCGGATCGGGCCGCGCCGCGACCAGCCGGATCACCGCGTCGGTGAACTTCTCCCAGCCGCGCTCGCGGTGCGAGGCCGCGCGCCCGCTCTCGACCGTCAGCACGCTGTTGAGCAGCAGCACACCCTGCCGCGCCCAATGCTCGAGATAGCCGTGGCGCGCCGGCGCGATGCCGAGATCGGCGCGCATCTCCTTGTAGATGTTGACCAGGCTCGGCGGCACCGGAACGCCGGGCCGCACGCTGAAGCACAGGCCGTGCGCCTGACCCGGGCCGTGATAGGGATCCTGGCCGAGGATCACGACGCGCACCTGATCGAGCGGCGTCAGGTCGAGCGCGCGGAAATACTCCCCGCCCTTGGGGAAGATCTGCTTGCCCGCCGCCTTCTCGGCGACGAGGAAGTCCTTCAGCGCCTGCATGTAGGGCTGGGCGAATTCGCCAGCGAGCGGCGTGCGCCAACTTGCGTCAAGGCGCACCGCGCTGCTGGCTGGTTCTGGAGAAAGGGCCGGATCCATCCGGCCTGCTTAGCCGCCCTGAAGCGGCGGGCAAGCCCCGGGGCGGGTCGGCTCAGCCGAACGCCCCGACGCCGGCGAACTGGCCGACGATCAACAGGCCGGTGAGCGCGAACGAAGCGACGCCGACGACGATGCTGCGAGTCATGTTGTGATATCCCTGTAATGCCGTTCCGGTCATGCGACCGGAACGACAGGGACGGCAGCGCTGAACAGCACGGCGGAGAAGAACAGCGCGCCGACGAGCGAGAGCGCGACATGCTGGACGGACTGGAAACGAGCGAACATGGTGACAACCTTCCTGAACTTGGTCATCCAGACCATCTGGTGACCGATGCCCACAAGGTTAGCATCAAGCGTGCCAACTTTATAAATCATTGAACTATAATGATATTAAAAGTTCGCAGCCGACGGCAGTCCGTGGTGCGCCCGATTCTTTCCGCAATCTTCACCACAAAATGGCGAAAATCGCTACGCGGTGCGAAGGAGGTTGCGGCCGCCATCCTTGGCGGCATAAAGGAGCGCGTCGGCGCGCCCGAACACCGTGCCCAACGTCTCGCCGGGCTGCGCCGCGGTCAATCCGGCCGAAAAGGTCACCGCACCGAGCGGCTCGTCGGATTCGCGCAACCGGTAGCGCTTGGCGGCGACCTCCTCCCGCGCCGCGTCGAGCGTGGTGAGCGCGGCCTCGCGCTCTACGTCGGTGAACAGCACGGCGAACTCCTCGCCGCCATAGCGCGCGACGAGATGTCCCGGGCAGCCTTCGACCAGCGCGGTGGCGATCGCCTTGAGCACGCGGTCGCCGACCGCATGGCCGAAGCGATCGTTGACGCGCTTGAAGTGGTCGACGTCGCACACCGCGATGCAGAGCCGCTTGCCGGCGGCGACGGCGGCGGCGAAGGCCTCCTCGAAGGCGCGGCGATTGGGCAGGTCGGTCAGCGGGTCGCGCCGGGCATTGTCGCGCGCCTCTTCCAGCTTGGCGCGCAACTCGGTCGCCTCACGGGTGGCCGCTTCGAGCCGTTCCTCGGCGGTGCGCACGCGGTCGAGCATCGCGCCGGTCAGCCGTACGACCTCAGTGACGCCCAAGGTGCTGTCGGCGTTGCGGATCGCTTCGGCACTGGCGGCGAGGTCGCGGCCAAAGCCCTGTGTCTCGGCGCGGATCGAGCGCATCATGTCGGTGAAGCCTTCGACCTGCATCTGGGTCTGCGCGACCAGGCCATCGGCGGCGACCCTCGCATTGTGGCTAGGTGCGCCGATCTCGCCGCCCAGCGCCGCGATGTCGCGCGCCGACAGGCGGATGCCGCCCTCGGTCATCGCCGCGACCGATTGCGCGACGGCGCCCTGCGGCTCGCTCAGCACGCGAAAGGCAAAGGCATAGTGACACGGTTCGGGGCTGAGCCGGTGCTCGTTCAGGAACACGCCGATCGCATGGTAGAGGCGCGCTCCCGCATCCTCCCCCTTTGCCACGCGTGCAGCGCTTGTTCCGGCCATTCGACCCCCGACTCCTCGATCCCGCGGCACAGTGCCCGCGGTCGACCGCCCCCTCCAGCGGGGCGATTAGCGCGAAATGGCTAATATCCGGTGACCATGATAGGAGAAAAGGGCCATTACGGCCCTTCAGCGCGTAAAGGCGATCCCGGCGCGGAGGTGCGTCGCGCGCTTGTCATAGTCGATCAGCGCCTCGCCATAGCCGGTATAGGCCTGACCGAAGAGATAGAGATGCGGCAACGAGTCGCTGATCCGCGCCAGCGGGTAAGACAGGAACGCCTCGGCCGAGCCCTTGCCGGTGCCCGGATTGCCGCGCGCCGTGACGGCGAGCTTGACGCCGTCGCGCTGGCCGAGCGACACGCCGAGTGACGTATAGCCCCAATAGCGGTCGATGTCCGTGGCGAGGCCGCGATAGCCGAAATAGAACCACGCCATCGGCGTCACCTCGGCGCGCCAGTTGCCGCCCAGGTCGAACGCCCGGCCGGCACGGACGAACACACGGTTGACGTCGACCGAGTTGCTCACCCCGCCGCCATTGCTGTCGTGGCGATAGCCGCCGCCGACCGTCAGGCCATGGGTGCCGACCGGCATGTCGACGAACAGCTCCGGGCTGTAGGTGGTCGCCCGAATCGGCCCCGACGGCCGGTCGGTCGCCCACAGCATGGTCTGGCTATAGGCGAAGTCGAGATGCGGGCCATCCTCGCGGCCAAGCAGGCGGAAGTCGAAGCTGACCTGCAGCTTGCTGCCGGCATCCCCCGCCCCCATCACGCCATAGGTCGGCGCATAGGGGTGCAGGCGGTCGAGAAAGCCGCTGCTCGTGCCGGCCGAGGTGGCGCTCGACTGCTCGACCGCGCGCGATGGCGCCGCGGCGGGCGCGGCCGTGGCGACCGCCACCGGCGGCGCCGCAGCGGCGGCGGCGAGGCGGTAGCGGACGCGGGCAAAGGCGCCCGGCGCGACCGGCGCCTCGCCATCGGGGGCGGCGACCAGATGGAGGTGCGTGCCGTCCTTCGCCACCACGTCCATCTCGGCCGGCCCCTGGGCCGGTTGCGGCGCGGCGCCTTCGTTGAGCAGGAAGACCTCGACCCCGTCCTTCGCGGCGTCGGCGGAGGCCGGCGGATCGAGCAGCGGGCGCAACTGCGCCGCGGCCGGCGTCGCCGCGAAGGCCAGCGCGATGGCGATGATCGATAGCGTCCGCATGAATACCCCCCGGCACTCCCTCTGGCATCCCTTTGGCAGGGCCGCTAGGCGGGGGCAATGCGCGTAACCCAGACCGATCGCGATTTCGCGAACCAGCTCGCCGACGCCGCCGGAGCGGCGATCCGTCCCTATTTCCGCAAGCCGCATGGCCTCGAAACCAAGGCGGACGCCTCGCCCGTCACGCTCGCCGACCGCGAGGCCGAGGCGACAATGCGCCAGCTGATCGAGGCGCGCTTTCCCGACGATGCGATCATCGGCGAGGAATATGGCGTGCGCGAGGGCACCAGCGGCCGCGCCTGGGTGCTCGATCCCGTAGACGGCACGCGCGCCTTCATCGCCGGCCGGCCCCTGTTCGGCACGCTGATCGCGCTGGTCATGGAAGGCTGGCCGATGCTCGGCGTCATCGACCAGCCGATCCTCAAGGAGCGCTGGCTCGGCAGCGTCGGCCGGCCGACCATGCTGAACGGCACGCCGGCGACGACACGGGCGTGTCGCGAGCTCAAGGACGCATTGCTCGCCACCACCTCACCCGCCTTGTTCGGCGACGACCAGCTCCATGCCTTCGAACATCTCGACGGCGCGGTGCGCAGCACGGTGCTGGGCGGCGACTGCTATAATTATGCCGCTGTCGCCTCGGGCTGGCTCGATGTGGTGGTCGAGGCCGGGCTCAAGATCCACGACTTCGCCGCGCTCGTCCCGGTGGTCGAGGGTGCCGGCGGGCGGATGTGCGACTGGCAGGGCGACCCGCTGACCGCCGACAGCATCGGCGAGGTCATCGCCGCCGGCGACCCGGCGCGGATCGAGGACATTCTCGAGGCGCTGGCCTGTCGCGGGCACTGAATTTTCCCTGTTCCCTGCCGCGATTTTTTTGCTCGGCAGCCATAGCCTTATATTACAGTGGCTTATGCCGAACCAGTTGGAGTTGGCAGGGAAATTGGCAGGGAATTGCGGGCGACACGGCAGGGAAATCGCCGGTATCGGCGCGAAATATGGAGAGGCCGCGCGTGCCACGCGGCCTCGATCGATCGACGATGAGAAAGAGCCATCACCGTCATGACGGATCTGCCGCGTTCTTTGAATCGCGATCAGAATTCCCTCTCCCGTCGGGAGAGGGAGGGAGCGCCGTAGGCGCGGAAGGGTGAGGGCAGCAAAGGAGCATTACGCTCGCGGCAGCCCTGCCCTCATCCGGCGCTACGCGCCACCTTCTCCCAAAGGGAGAAGGATTTGCTACTTCTTCGCTGGCGTGCCGTGGCCGACATCGTCGCGTGGCTGGCCTTTGGTGGTGCGCTGGGCGCGGGCCGTGGCGCCGGCGAGGACCGGGCCGCATTGCGCGCTCTTGGCGTCGCCGATGTCGATGAAGGCGAGGATGCTGGCGAGCGGGCTGGCGAACACGCCCAGGCCCAGGCCGACGCCGGCGCGGGCAAGGAGTTGCGGGCTGATCACGTTGATCCCGGGTTTCGCGAAATAGCCGTTCACGCCGACCGGCGATTGCAGCGAGAACAGGCTGAAGGTCTTGGCATCGGCGCGCACCGCGAAATCGATCGATTCGTTCCTGAAGCTGAACCCGCCGCGCCCGGTGATGACGTTCTTCTTCGTGTCGATCAGGATCGGGTCGGCCGCCGCCATGCCATTGCGCACGGTGAAGGCGATCAGGCCGCAATTGATCGCGACCGGCTCCTTGAGCCTCTTCTCGAACATCTTCTGGATGAACACGCCGATGTCGAGCTCGGACAGCTGGATGTTGCGGGTCCACATGGTGCCAGCGGGAATGATGATGGCGATGCGGCCATTGGCGGTCGAGAGCGATGTGTGGACGGTATTGCCCTCGCCGGTCATCTGCACCCGGGCCTTGATCGTGCCGGTCGTGCCGGACTGGTCCACGCCATAACCGGCGAGCAGTCGGCCCATCGGCGTCGGCGAAAGACGAATGTCGTAATCGGTATGGACCAGCGGGCGGCGCGCGTTGATCGCGATGTCCGACCAGAGATGACCGCCGGCCATGTCGAAGGTCAGCGGGGTGAGCTTCAACAGGCTGTCGTCGAGCTTGAGCGTGAGGTCGATGTTCGACACCGGCACGTTGCGGGCCTTGATGACGCGGACCTTGTAATGCACGTCGGCGTCGAAATTCTTCAACGCCTCGACGCGCAGCGGGGCGTCGGGCAGCAGGCGCGGCGTACCCCCGACCTGACGCACCACCGCCGCCTTGCCGCGCGCCGCCACCGCATCGGGATTATAACCGATGAACGGCGCGACATCGACGATGTCGAGGCTGCGCGTCGCCAGCGTCGCATTCAGTTTGATGCGTGGCTCGGCATTGATAACGGTCAGCCTGCCGGCGAGGTCGCTGTCGCCGAACCGGCCATGCAGGCCGGTGAAACGATATTCGTCGCCGGTCTTGGTCATGTTGGCGTGCAGCACATAGGCGCGCGTATCGGGTACCGCGACGCCGATGATGGCGAACATGTCCTGGAGATTGTGGCCACGCGCCGCGACCCGGAGATTGGCCCCTTCCAGTTCGGTCGGCCCGTCCAGCGTGCCGGAGACGTCGAACACGGTGCGCGAGGCGTTGGCATGGAGCTGGAGCTGGTTCTTGCCGCCCGAGACGGTGGCGTTGGGCGTGAGCAGCGCGCCCGACACTGTGAAGGGCGTGTCGCGCGCGGTGCCGCTGCCGGTGAAGCGCAGCGCGTTGGCGAAGCGCGTGTCGCTGGCGTGGATCGTCTGGAAGGCCAGGTCGACCGCGACCTTCATGCGCGGGTTGATGTAGCGCAGCGTCGTGCCGGCGACGATCGCCTCGCGGATCGTCGGCAGGTCGAAGGGCTTGGCCGGGCCGTCGCTGAAGGTCCAGTTGTTGCGCTTGCCGTCCTTCGACCATTCGAGATCGGCCGAGCCGTCGACCATGCCGAGCCATTTGACGCGGCGATGGCCGCTGATCAGCGGCAGCGTGGCGATGCGCGTGTCGATGCGCTTCGCCTGGAACAGGTTCGGCTTCGACGCCCAGTCGGGGTTGGAGATCGTCATCCCCTCGGCGACGAAGTGGATGTTGATCGGGTCGAAATAGAGCTGGAAGTCGCCGGCGACCTTGACCTGGCGGTGAGTCCGGGCGGCGACGGTGCGTTCGAACGGGTGCTTCAGGAAGCGGCCCTTGGTGATGTACAATATCAGCCAGGCGAGAAAGATCGTCGCGATGATGCCGAGCACGATGTTGCGCGCGATTCGCCACGGCGACCAGCGGCGCGATGGCGGCTCGGTCGGCGGCGAATCGGCGGGCGGCGACGCCTCCACGGGCGCCGTTTCGTCCGCCGGATCTTCGACCCGCGGCGGGGAAACAAGCGTATCCATGGCGCCTAAAACCCCGCAGGCGCCGCTAAGGTTGCATTTTGGGGGGAGCGCCGCTAAGCGCCCCACCTTCCAGAGCGATGTGCCCAGGAAAAACTGCCCGGCCAGTGTGGGCTGCCGCGGCGGTTTGAGGCTTTCGCCAGATCGAAAGGATGAAAATGCCCAAGCTCAAGACGAAGAGCGGTGTGAAGAAGCGCTTCACGATGACCGCGACCGGCAAGCTGAAACATGGTGTGGCCGGCAAGCGCCACCGCCTGATCAGCCACAACGCCAAATATATCCGCCAGAATCGCGGCACGTCGCTCGTGTCCGATCCCGATACGAAGACGGTAAAGGCCTGGGCGCCTTACGGTCTGAAGTAAGAAAGAGGATCAGGAAACATGGCACGCGTCAAACGGGGTGTAACCACCCGCGCAAAACATAACCGCATCCTCGATGCGGCAAAGGGCTATTATGGCCGCCGCAAGAACACGATCCGCATCGCCCGCCAGGCGGTGGAGAAGGCCGGGCAATACGCCTATCGCGACCGCAAGGTTAAGAAGCGGACCTTCCGCGGCCTGTGGATCCAGCGCATCAACGCCGGCGTTCGCGCCGAGGGCCTGACCTACAGCCAGTTCATGCACGGGCTGAAGCTCGCCGGTATCGAACTCGACCGGAAGGTCCTGGCCGACATCGCGATGCATGAGGGTGCGGCCTTTACCGCCATCATCGCGCAGGCGAAGGCGGCGCTGCCCCAGGCCGCCTAAGGCGACCTGTTGCGCGTTTAGATTTGGGGCGTCGGTGGCAAGCCACCGGCGCCCTTTTTCGTTTGCGTGACGTGCTCCCGCGAACGCAGGAGGCCAGGATTACAAGCGGGGCGGCCCCGACTCCGGGCCGAGTCGGTACATGCCCGGCCCAGCGCCACGTCTTGATTCAACATATCGTACGCCTTGGTAAATTCCTGCTGCCCGCGCCTGCCGCGCGGATGCCAGCAGGAGTGACCCATGATCATCGTACCGATCGAAGAAAACCATGCTGGTGTGTGAAAAGCACGCTTCCCTGACACCTCTTTCCCGCGACGCATATCATGCTATAATGAACATATGGAGAACAAGATTCGCCTACGGCGGTGGTCCATCGGGGTCGGCCTTGGCGCGTCCCTGTTCGCGTTACCCCAGGCTGCTACCGCACGCGGACCCGACGCGCTGAGCGGCAGCGTGGGGCGTTTGATGACGCGATTGCAGGCCGCTGGAATCTGTTCCGAGGTCGAGCGTGATCTGGCGAGCTGCAAGCTTGCCTGGGCGCGCGACACCTGGGTCATAAGCGAAAGGCGTAGCACATGGCATTCGCCGTTCGTGGGATTGGAATTGGAAATTCCACTTGCCGGCCATGACCGGCGCGTTCCCAAAGGAGAGCGCACACGCGGCATGTGGATGACTCACCGCCTGATGCGTTATCTGTTCCCCCAGTGGCGGGGCCGCGATGTGTGGCTCCGTCGCAGCGTTGCGTTCGCCCTTGTGCCTCAGGGTATGGCCGATATCCCTATCATGGCGACGCGCGTCGATGGCTATGTCGTCATGGCGCGGGTGCAGCCCAAATTCGATATGGACGAGATATTCTATGTCCTCGTCGTCTGCCGGCCGTCGGCGGTAGCCGACTATGCTGATGGTTTTATCCTACCGAAAGGATTTTGATCAGCATCAATCATTACATGAGCGGGCCATCATGGGGCGCTATTCGGAGCCGCCCCAGATAGCTCTGCTGTCGTCGAACTTCACCCAGCAGCTTGAACTACGAGCTAACCAATGGTCCTCGCATTTTCACCGATGCCGGACGCAAGTTAAAGGCCGCGACCACTGCGGGAGAAGCCGCAGCGATATTTGCCCGCGGCTATGAGCGCATGCGAAGCGATGCCCAACCCGCCGCGCGCGCCAAGATTGCCGACGAGATATTCCAGCACTTTTTCCCGTCGGAGAAGCGCTGATCAGCGGGGAGAATGGGTAGAGGCGGTCGGCAATGTGCACAAACTCGCCCGCTCATTCGACCAGCATGCGCCGTGTCGGCGGAGGATGCCCAAGAGATTATCGCCGTGCATCGAATGAATGTCAGGGCCATTCCACGTACCTTCGCCCATGGTAGCAGAAGAATTCCTGTATTCTATAAACCCAAAATACGAATAGTAGTTTCTGGGGCGCTTTTGTCCAAATTCAAGTCTATCGCGACTATAACGATACTCACAGACGCCCGAGATGTAGGTTTTTCGATCGACGCGAAGGATGCATCTCTTGATTTTGACGACATCCCCGGGTGTCGCATCTGCCTTTTTGAAGTCAGTTGCTGCGAAGCCGCATAGTAACAGAATCGCGAAAATGCCCTTTCTCACCCTGAATCTCCCGCTGGAAAAATGACGCCACCATCTCCCGATGCCATCTCGTACCGCGCGATGATACGCGAACATATCATGAAGGAGAGGGCGCGATATGCGGTAGCGTCTTTACGGTGTCGCGTGCAATAATCCCTTTATACCGCCAGCCATACACGAAATGAAAGAATTTCTATACGGCGATTCTGACCACGCGCGCATTTTCTGCTTCTGTAATTGCAATGTAGGCTGCTGAAATTGTAATAGTTTGGAGGTTATTGCACGTGTCACGGTAATTCTTATTGCACGTGTCACGGTAATTCCAGCCATATAAATTGTTGAAAAGGCTGCGGGCGCTCATCCCATCACATGAACTATTTGCCGAGCGCGTGGAGCGATAGAGCTCCGCGCGCTCTTTAGCCTTGCCAAGCAAGTTTGCTGAACATATAAGGAACAAATGTGGATTCTGCCGTCGCGAGTCCACCCGGTATTGGGAGAGGGTTTGATGAAGGTGCGAATTCTCGCGTGCTTCTTTCTGCTCTCCGGCTGTGGCGATCAGCCTGTTGAAACATCGAATTTCGTCACGTCCGATAGTAACGATACGATCGATAACGGCGGAAGCGTTGTCGACGGGTTTGATGATTCCAACACCATGGTGCCCGACGTTCACTTGACGCCGGAGGAGCACAAGGAAGAATTGGCGCGCATCGCGCGCGACGAAGAAGAGCGCGCGCGCGACGAACGATGGCGACAAAGCGTTCTGCCAACACCGCGCGACGCCTTCCCTAAGATCGGCACCTGCTATCCGAGCCGTATCAAGGAAATGGAAATCGAGCATCAACGAGCGGTCCCCTATGGGACCATGAAGTGGGCCTGGGAAAGCAATCCAATCCGTGACCATGGCAGCATCTCGATCGCCTACAAGGGTTATATGCTTTACAGTAATGGATTGGAGCAGTGGTTCGACGACACATGGCGAGAGCCGGAACCGCCGCCTTTTGCGAACAGCCGCATCGGCGACAGGGTTCTGATGTGCGTGGTTGCATTGCCCGACCACTGCCCAGCCGGCGTTTTCCGCGGCATCACCTACCGGACACGCAATTTGCGGACTGGCAGGGTTTGGGAGGAGGCCGACGCGCCGAGAGATTGCGCGGATTTATGACGCGAACGTGCGGAAGAGCGAGACGCAGCGCTAGATTGAACAAGAGTGCGCTCACCCTGATGCTCAGCCTTCTGATGGCAGGGCTGCCGCATGCTGTCTTGGCGCGGGCGAAGACCGTCACCGTACGCGAACAGCGCATGGTGACGATTGGGGGCGTCGAGGAAACCTGGCAGTTGGTCTGGCTTGGCACACCCCGCCCCATTTGCCCGCCAGACGATATGGATGGCTCCATGACGGAACCGTGCAGGGGCCTTGCTTATGGCGAATATGGCGATCTCTGGCTGGTGCGCAAACGCCATGGGCATGAAATCGAGAGAATGGACCTGAAGCCTATATTCGGCCGTTTCGGCTATCCGGACTACGACCACCTGAAAGGCAAGGCTTGGCTGCAGCGCCGGGCGATGAAGCTGTCCGATATCGAACGATCGGGCCCGGCGTTTCTCGCCGAGGTCAGGCGGCGTCCGATAGTGACCATCATGAAATTCGCCGACTATGACCGGGACGGTCACGCAACCGAGTTCCTGATCCAGGTCGGCACGCTGGGCGGCGGCGTGCGCCTGTTTGCCGGTGTCGGCGTGTCGGCGCGCAATCCCCACCTCCACGCGCTTTCATCGGTCGAGAAGCCGGGCGTTGCGGTGGAAATGCAATATCGGCCTTGGCGCACCTTGCTCACGGCGTCGCGACCGATGAGGCTGACCACCTGGCAATGTGACGATCACAGCAGCAAGGTGCAACAGGATCTGATCGTGTCGGCGCGACGGGGAAAAATCCACTTCAAGGAAATACTGCTCCGCTGCCCGGTTGCGGAACCACGGAATCGCGTCCGCTGATCACGGCATCGCGGTGATGCAGCTCGCTCCAGATTCTTTGTGGTCGCGTGCTCGATGGCGAATAGCCGGATTTCACCTTTTCGCAGCACGCTCCAGGTGCGTCGCCTGAAGGATTGACCATTCGCGTGCATCCTGCGACCGCCCGGCATTATGCTCTGGCTGCTGGGCGAGAGGCCGCGCGGGTTCACGGTCCGCGTCTGTGCGACGGTGGCTCTGCACCAGGCCGCCTGAGGCGACCTCGCGTGAGATCGGGGGCGTCGGTGGTTAATCACCGGTGCCCTTTTCGTTTTCGCGCGCGGCGTGCTCCTGCGAACGAACGCAGGAGCCCAGGGCTACACGCGCAGCGCCCGTGGCTCTGGGTTCCTGCTTTCGCAGGAACACTGGCCCTTTGACGAAGAGGCTGAAATGAGCGAGAAGATGGCGATCCAACTGCATCCGATGACCGACCAGGACTATGCCTGGCTGCTGGACGCGGCGCCGCGTGGCGATGGGCTGTGCCTGTGCGACGGGGGCATCGCGCCCGACGCGGTGACGGCGATGCTGCGCGGGATCACCGCCGGCCTCGCCGAAAACGACGAGCGCCCGCTCGCCTGGCTGATCGCGGACGGCGACGAGGTCGTCGGCATGATCAGCTTCACCAGACGCGAGTCCGATGGCCGTTATGAAGTCGGCTATGGCGTTGCGCCGGCGCATGAAGCGCGCGGCGTGATGACCGCGGCGATCGCCGCCTTGTTGCCAATCCTGCGCGCGGACGGACATCACGGCTTGACCGCCGCGACCGGCGTCGACAATCCGGGCTCGCGGCGCGTGCTCGAAAAGAACGGCTTTTCGGCGCAAGGCACGCGCGAAGACCCCGAGGACGGTCCGCTCCATCTCTGGGCGATCGATCTCACCACCGATGGAAGGCCCTGATGACCGATCTCGACCAGCTGCGCGACGACCTGCTCGCCGCCGTCGACAGCGCGACGACGCCCGAGGCGATCGAGGGCTTGCGCGTCTCAGCGCTCGGCAAGGCCGGCAGCGTGACCGGGCTGCTCAAGACGCTGGGCGGCATGAGCCCCGAGGAGCGCCAGGTGCAGGGTCCGCGCATCCATGCGTTGCGCGAGGCGGTGACTGCGGCGATCGGCGCGCGCAAGGCGATGCTGGAACGCGCCGAGCTCGACGCGCGGCTGGCGCGCGAAACGCTCGACATGACGCTGCCGGCGAGCGCGCCGCTCGGCGGCACGGTGCATCCGGTCAGCCAGGTGATGGACGAGCTGGCGGAGATCTTCGCCGATCTCGGCTTCGCGGTCGCGACGGGGCCGGAGATCGAGGACGACTGGCATAATTTCACCGCGCTCAACATCCCCGAGACGCACCCGGCGCGGGCGATGCACGACACCTTCTATTTCCCGGAAGGGGAGGACGGCGCGAAGAAGATGCTGCTGCGGACCCATACGAGTCCCGTGCAGATCCGCACGATGGTCAACCAGAAACCGCCGATCCGCATCATCGCGCCGGGGCGGACCTATCGTTCCGACAGCGACGCCACGCACACGCCGATGTTCCACCAGGTCGAAGGGCTGGTGATCGACAAGGGCATCACGCTCGGCCATTTGAAGTGGACGCTGGAGACCTTTCTCAAGGCGTTCTTCGAGCGCGACGATGTCGTGCTGCGGCTGCGACCGAGTTATTTCCCCTTCACCGAGCCTTCGGCGGAAGTCGATGTCGGCTACACCATGGTCAATGGCAAGCGGGTGATCGGCGGGTCCGACGGCTGGATGGAGGTGCTCGGCTCGGGCATGGTCCATCCCAGGGTGATCGCGGCCTGCGGGCTCGACCCCGAGGAATGGCAGGGCTTCGCCTTTGGCTGCGGCATCGACCGGCTGGCGATGCTCAAATATGGCATGGACGACCTGCGCGCCTTTTTCGACGGCGATATCCGCTGGCTGAAGCATTACGGCTTTGCGGCGCTGGACGTGCCGACCTTGTCGGGGGGTGTTGGGGCATGAACCAAGATCCTCAGCTCGGCACCCGCCCCCATGCGGCAGCGCAGGCCAACCGAAAGAGAAGAATGGGGTTCGCGCGGAGGCGCGGAGGCGCGGAGGATTCAGCTTGCGCGGAGCGCGCGCGACCCATCGAAAAGGCTCGTTTGCTGGGTCGAAGCGCGCAAAGGCATCGCTACGGGCTCAATCGCAACGCTGGCCCTAGCCGAGGCACCTCCGCGCCTCCGCGCCTCCGCGCGAACTCCTCTACTCTTCTTCACGGCACGCCCGTACTGCTCAAATATGCGGCCAGCGCCTGGATGACGGATCGTCTGATATGAAGTTCACGCTGAACTGGCTCAAGGAGCATCTCGACACCGACGCGTCGCTCGACGCGATCGTCGAGGCGTTGACGCGGATCGGCCTCGAGGTGGAGGGCGTGGAGAATCCCGGCGAGAAGCTGGCGGCGTTCCGTGTCGCGCGGGTGCTGTCGGCCGAGCGCCATCCGCAGGCCGACAAGCTGCAGGTGCTGTCGGTCGATGCCGGCCCAGATATCAACAATGGGGGCCCGTTGCAGGTGGTGTGCGGCGCGCCCAATGCGCGGGCCGGGTTGGTCGGCGTGTTCGGCATGCCGGGTGCTGTCGTGCCGGCCAACGGCATGGTGCTGAAGGTCGCCGAGATTCGCGGCGTCGAATCGAACGGCATGATGTGCTCGACGCGCGAGCTGGAGCTGGGCGAGGACCATGACGGCATCATCGAGCTGCCTGTCGATGCGCCGGTCGGTACGCCCTTCCCGTCCTATGCAGGGCTCGACGACCCGGTGATCGACGTGTCGGTGACGCCCAACAAGCAGGACTGCATGGGCGTGCGCGGCATTGCCCGCGATCTGGCGGCGGCGGGGATCGGTACGCTGAAGCCGCTGGCGGCGGTCTATCGCACGGACGCGATCGTGCCGGTGCCAGGCGACGGCCCGGCGCCTGACGTGCGCACCGACGACCCCGCGGGCTGCCCGGCTTTCTATGCGCAGGGGGTGTCCGGCGTGACCAATGGCGCCGCGCCGGAATGGATGCGCCGTTTCCTCACCGCGATCGGGCAGAAGCCGATCT
>Ga0163162_10001989_pt1 | contig 19217 bp, 14 predicted proteins | sample S55metaG_FD_115310 | JGI IMG/M metagenome (GOLD analysis project Ga0163162, IMG submission 115310) | Switchgrass rhizosphere microbial communities from Kellogg Biological Station, Michigan, USA - S5-5 metaG | ecosystem: Host-associated > Plants > Roots > Rhizosphere > Soil | place: USA...
GGCCTTTACATGGCTGAATAGCTGGGTGGCGCCATCGGGCCATATCACCCGAACGCTGTCAATGATAACGGCCACGCCCGTACCAAAATGGATATACTGCAGGCTGCTGCTTTCGAAGCCTTTCGTGGTCCCTGCATAATTTAGCTGAATGGCGCCTTTTTGACTTAATATTACTTTCGTGCCAATGCCTGAAGTGTTCAGTCCGGCTCCTTTCAGCTGGAGGTCCAGGAAGTGATGACCGGCCCGGGCGGTGGAATTGTTCCTGTAAATCCCTGCAGGTCCGTTGATACGATTGACCACAATGTCCAGGTCTCCGTCATTATCCAGGTCTGCATATGCAGCCCCATTGGAAAAGCCCGGGCTGTCGAAACCCCAGGACTTGCTCTCGTCTATGAACCGGAGGCTATCCGTGCCCTTGAACAGATAGTTGGAGGCAATTCCCGAAGGCATTCTCTGAATGATCTCTTTGTCTGCAGTGCGTCCCTTTCCGGCGGCATCGGGGGCAGAGGTGCCGGAGAAGAACTTAACGAAGTCCAGGTCATTGGGTCTTCGCAGAATACCATTGCTGATGAAAATGTCTTTTATCCCATCATTGTCGAAGTCGGCAGCCAGTGGAGACCAGCTCCAGTCTGTGGCGGAAATGCCCGCATACAGCCCGATCTCGCTGAATTTATTTCCACTGTCTACATTCATTTGAAGGCAATTGCGGGAATATTGGTAATGATAGCCGAATTTCAGTTTGTACAGGAAAATATCCAGGGGATCGTCTCCTGCGGAGGTTTTTAACAGCCGCTCGTCAGGGGGCAGCATGTCAAGGGTGATGATGTCAGGCCAGCCATCGTTGTTGACGTCCGCAATGTCGCTGCCCATCGAAAAACGGCTTTCATGTCCGAAAGCCTGCCGGTTGCATTCTCTGAAAGTACCGTTCCTGTTGTTGAGATAATAATAATCATTTTCATGAAAGTCATTGCTGACGTAAAGATCGTCCCATCCATCATTGTTCAGGTCTCCGACCGCCACATTCAGTCCGTAGCCAATTATGCTGCTGTAGATGCCGGCAGCGGCTGTCACTTCCACAAACTTCCTTACGCCAGCGGTACTGTCATTCCTGAATAATTTATCTCCGCTGACCTCATTTTTAATGCGTCTGGCCGAGGTGTCGACATACGTGTCGGTGGAATGCACGGCATGGTTTACCAGGAACATATCCAGGTCGCCGTCATGATCATAATCAAAGAAAACGGCCTGCGTGTTGAAGCCTGTGATGTCAAGCCCATAGGTTCGCGCCTTTTCTGAAAAAGTCAGGTCTCCGTTGTTAATAAAAAGCTCGTTACGGCCGTTGAAATTTTTATAGGTGCCCACTTCGGATACATAAATATCCAATAGTCCATCCCCATTGACATCGGCCATTGTTACGCCTGTTTTCCAATTTCCTGCACCTTCTACGCCTGCTTTTGCAGTAATATCCTCAAATTTGAAATTACCTTTGTTAAGGTACAACTTGTTGCTGCCCTGGTTGGAGCTGAAATAGATATCCGCCAGGCCGTCATTGTTGATATCCCCGATAGCGACGCCTCCTCCATTGTAATAATAGAGATAATCCAATATATTCAGTGTGTCCGTATCGGCGATGCTATTCTCAAAGTCAATGCCAGTTGATGAAAAGGGCAGGGAGGAAAAAACCGTATCAGGCTTGCCTGTGCACGACTGAAAGAAGGCAATCGAGATGGCCAGAAATCGGAGAAAAGAATATTTCATTACGATTGAAACTAGTCATTTTCCGGGATAAGTTTAATATAATCTTCAGATATGCATCAGGCATCCGGCGTCTCAGGCTCTACTAAATATTTCGTGCATTTGCCATTGCCTTTAGCGCTTTTTGCATCTGAACGAGTCCGGTGACAAGCAGGGCGATCCCCACCAGCCAGTTAAAAAGGTTTTGGTTCGTACGCAGGAAAAAGATCAGCAAATGCCCGGTGATCCCATAAACCAGGAAGGCAATGGATGTGCCGATGCCAATGGCAATCACATAAACGTTGTAATCCCCCTTCGTATCCGAGAGCAGCCCCTTTGCTCTCAGCACCGCCGTCCATCCCATCCAAAAGGGAAGGTGTAATGGATTGAGCAAGCTCAAGATCAGGCCTGAAATAAAAGATGAGTGACCTGCAAAAGATATGACCGTTCCCGCCTTTCGCATATGCCAGGCAGCGTCCAGGCTGCTATAGGCCACGAGGAGAATGACGCTTCCGGCCAGTATACGGAACCATTTTACCAGACGGGTCATGCCCTCCAGCCGCCTTACAGTGACCAACGCTATACGGACCATACTCACTTCTATGAGGATGGCTCCCAATCCAAAAAGGACGGCTCCCCAAACATCGCCATTGATCACCAGGTCTGTGATGCCCACATTGAGCGTGCCTATCGGTAAAGAACCGGTGAAGCTGATCAAAAAGGCGTATGCAGACAGCCTGAAAGGCTTTCCCGCAGAGGTGGTGGATAGAAGAGGGAGAGGGATCATGAGATAAGCTTTTCGTACCGGTGATAATCCCTTAACATCTTAAGCCCTTCGCCGGTGCTCATCGGGCCAAGCTCTTTCTTTCGGGCGTTGGCCCGGCTGATATCAAACAGGAGCCGCCAGTGCCGGAAGATCTCTTTCCAGGCGAAGAATATAGAATGCCGGGGATCATACATATGTGTCGGCTCGCTGCCGGCGCCATTCAGCTCGATCACCGAGAACTTACGGCCCTCACACAGTTCTTCCCAGCTTTCGAATTTGATATCCAGCCTGCCAAAGTAAAACCCGGGAACCTGGCGGCAAAGCGCGTCGATCTTCTCCTCCAATGCGGGAGTGACCTTATTGCTCCAGTCCAGGAATTTTGCCCCCCGGCTGTGGTTCCCATAGGGCACCAGCAGGCGCTCCTCTCCCTGCGAAAGCGTCTGCCGGAGAAAGTCTCCATACGCAGCCCGCAATGCCGGCAACTGTAACACTTGCCGGTCATTTTTTCGCAGCAACGCTTCCACTGTCGAGAACCCATCACCTTTTATGGTCAGCATTTCCTTGCCCACGATACCGGAAATATGTCCTTTAGGTTCGCCGGGATACCGATAATAGAAGATCCCGGCTTCCTGAGGGTAAGCGATATATTCCTGCAGCAGGAAATCTACTTTGCTCCGGGCGCTGTAGATGTACAAGTCGCATTCATCCCGGAGCAGGCTCACCTGCATGCCCCGCTGCCCAATGTCCGGCTTGGCGATGAGTGGAAAATCCAGTCCCTGTTCCGCCATGGACCGGCGGATATCGACCACCGGCCGGCGCTTGCGACAATAGACGGTTTTGGGATAGGAGCCGTCGGGCATCAGGTCGTAGATCTGTTGCTTGGATTCCATCAGAAAGCCGGCGTTGGTTATAGTAGGGTTCGCCGTGCTAAAGAAAAAGAAGCTTCTGGCCTTCCAGCTCAGCCAGGCCCAATAAAGGAACCCCGGCGCATAAATAACGGCAAATGGCCAGTATTCCCAGGATGTCAGCCGGATGCGGGTCCGTTCCAGGAAATCCGCACGGCTTCTTTTTTTATTTGCAACTTTTACGCCCGACTCATATCGCCGGCCCGCCTGCAGGTCTAAGTATTGTATACTGGCCCGCGTAGGTGTTAAACGGATGGAAGTTATGCTGACCGTGGAGATCCTGCCCTGCGGGTCGATGACAAGCCCGGTCCCCGGTGCTCCCACCGCGACTGTCCGGTGAAAATCCACGATACTCTCCATGTCGATCCGGGAAGTAGTTCCGTACCATTGTCCAAACAACTGTTGCCGGACGTTTGCAGCCTCCTCATCATATAAGGTGGCTGAAGACCAGATACGCGGGACGTTATGATCGAGGCAGACTATATGCTTTTTCTGCCCGTCCCAGCGGCATTCGAACAGGTGTCCCCCGGTGAAGAGCACCAGGGTAAACGGTTCGATCTCTTCCAGCATTGCGCTCCTGAAAGCAACTATGGGGTCGGTCGTGCGGGCGATCTCCAGGAAAACAAGACCCCGGCTCCGCCGGTAGGTCGTCGCACGGTGATGTTTGACAAAAGCCCCATTCAGCAGAACTGCGGCATCCCCGCTATTCTTCAGCGTAATCCAGCTGCCTCCTGCCTCGCCGTCTTTCGGATAGAGAAGCTGCCTTCCGTCTGCACCAGCCTGGCAAGGAAACAAGGCCGGGGCGCGTCCCGGCCGTTCGTCCCGGTTGGAAGTCAGATAAATGCCACCGGACGTGGGTATGAAGGTCACTGTGCACATGTCTGACGGAATTGGATGGTTGAAGCGGCAACGCCGAACTGCGCAGGCAATGTGATCTCCGCCACAGCGGCAATGCCGATCCGCAGCAGGGCCATATGGTGAACCATGTGTTCGATGTTGTAGAGCAATTCCCGGAAATAATTGGTCCGGATGACAACCGGCGCGGTATCCCCGGACACAAGATGAGCCGTCAGCGCCAGGTCTTTGTCCGGCCGGTCAACCGCAAGCGCTGTCTCTGACAGTTGACGGATGGCGTGGGACAGGTTTATTTCCAGGAGATGGCTCCGGCTGCGCCGGTCATAATTTACCATACCGCCGTCATATCCTTTATCCAGTTCCTGGAAGAATTCGACGATGTGCCGGACATGCTGCCCGATGGTCGCACCTGACAATACGTCAATAGGAGCCGTATACTGACGGTCCGTGAGGCTTTCCAATACTTCCTGCAATTGCCGGAGTAGCTGTTGAATGGGGTATTTTAAATGCATATAAATGTGCGTTTGAGGAAGGTCAATTCTGCCTTCCTGCACAAAATAAACAACTCCCTTCCACACTTTTTGTCGGGTGCTTTACTCAAGCCTTATTTTCAACCGCGGCCTGTCGCCAGTCTCTGGTTTATTGTTTAACTTGTCAAAATGGAACTAGCCTTTTTTCAAACAATTTACAATCACCCTTCCCTCGGGCCGGCGGACCATCAACTGATCAGTGAGGCGCATACCAAAATGAATTTTCAGCAGGGAGCCTTTCTATTGGAGATTGGAAAGACCGCCCGGGAATTCTATGTGATAGAAAAGGGACTGTTCAGGTCTTATCTCTATGATTATAATGGCAATGAAACAACCACAGGGTTTTATTCCTCAAAAGAAATATTAATAGAATCTTTTTCACTGTTTCAAAGAATACCCGCAAAAGAAAACTTTCAGGCAATCACCGGTGCGGTGGTTTGGAAGATTGAATATGAGATCTTTCAGGAACTGCTTGGCAGGATCGAAGGATTGAGAGAGTGGGGGAGAGCCTGGGCAACCAGCCAATTATTTGTTCTGAAGCAGCGATCAATCAATGTACTGACGATGAGCGCCACCGACAGGTACCTGGAGCTCATTCGTGAAAGACCGCAAATCATTAAACAGTCGCCGTTGAAATATATCGCATCTTATTTAGGTGTTACTGACACATCATTAAGCAGGATCCGAAAGGAAATTTCCATGAGCTAGCATTACTTGCCATATGGCAAGTCCATTTTTCATTTCGGCAGTTAATTTTGACCTATTATTTCAATCTAAAAGCTAAGGAAATGAAAAATGTATTGAATTGGTTTGAGATCTATACATCAGACTTTGAAAGAGCGAAGAGATTTTATGCAGAAGTATTTAAATGCAAGCTGACAGATCTTCCTGTGGATAGCGAGCGGCATTCACAAATGAAATACGCCACGTTCCCGGGTGATCAAAACAGTCCGGGGGCAAGTGGAGCATTGGTAGAGCTGGATGTAGCAAAGCCAGGCATTGGCGGCACTTTGGTATATTTTGATTCTGAAGAAATTGACGCGGAATTAAGTCGTGTAGCATCTGCGGGCGGCAAAATAATTCGTCCGAAAGTTAATGTTGGTGACTTTGGTTTTATCGCGCTCATAGAAGATACGGAAGGAAACCTGATCGGATTACATTCGAGGAAATAATGGGCCGCATTCCCGATCTCATCTTTAAGAATCTGGGGAAATTACACCCGCTTTTGGATCATTTGATTCACAAATAAGCTATTGTCGTGCGACCTGGCATAAAATTTTAAGTTAGGATCTTTAATGATTCAAACCGTCAAGATGGATACAGAAAAGGTTTTTCCCCTCTCCCTCGACTTCGAAGGCCGGCACTATACCGGCACCATTACACCTTCAGAAGAGCTGGGAAAGAATAAGATGCCCATTTATTTCCGCGTCATGTTGGGCGATGTCTTTTATGCCTACCTGTGCTGCGGCGACAATGGCTGGAAGGAGCGTGATAAGGAAGGGCACCCTCCGGGGCTGGTTCAAGCCATTGGCAACTACATTGCCGACTACTACGAATAAAAAAGCCATCACTTTAAGTAATGGCTCTGTATCATCCACTAAATAAAATATATGTCATTGATCCTAGCTGCTGCTCCTTCTTCCACCAATAAATGACAGCAGGAACAGCACGATAAAAATAAAGAATAAAATTTTGGCGATGGAGGCAGCGCCTGCTGCGATCCCAAAAAAACCAAAAATGCCAGCGATGATGGCTATTATCAGAAAGATGATTGTCCAACGTAACATATGCTAGTATTTTGATTGTTAATAATAAACAGATATATTAAAAAATCATGCCATCGAAAAGGAAGATCCTGTTATGCTATGTCCCATTCATCATCACCGCTCTGCATCGATCATTTAGCCTGCGCTGATATTCAGTAGGCGTGGCATTGAACTGTCTGAAAAACGCCTTGCCAAAATTGCTTTGCGAATTGAAGCCGACCATTTTTACCACTTCGAATATTTTATAGCGGGCGGTTGATATCAGTTCCGCCGCCTTATTCAGTCTCGCCACATTCACCAGCTCGTTGGGCGTCATGTCCGAGACGCATTTTACTTTCCGGTAAAAAGTAGGGCGGCTCATGTTCATCAGCCTGGCCAGCACGTCGACGTTGAGGTCCTTGTTGTGCAGATGCAGGGATATAAGTGCATTGAGCTTGTTGAGGAATGCTTCATTTTCGTCCGGGCAGGTTGCAACGTCCGGCTGGTCAAAAAGACAGCGGTCGAAATAGTCCTTTAACCGGGCTCTGTTGGCAAGGAGGTTATTGGTCTGCGCCTTTAGGTATTCGTCCGACAGCGGCCGCTCGATACACGCGTCTGCTCCCGTTTGGAGACCTTTGATCCTGGAACAACTTCCGTCGACAAGCAGGATCAGGGGGATATGGGAATGATGGGCAGACGATTTGAGATGGGCGCATAATTGGGCGCCATCGGTGTCTGTAAGTGCTGAGCTACTGATAATTAAGTGAATATATTGCGTTTCTATTATCTTAAGCACCGCCCTTTCACTTTTTGCAATGGAAAGTTGGTAGCTATCGGCAAGACTTTTTGAAAGGACGTTCAGTTCCTCTCTGTCCTGGCCGGCTAAGAGTATCCGGCAGGCAGCGCTGCCTTTTTGGAGGGGTGGCACAGGTATCGGCGAGAGGCGGAGGCCAGGCAGCACACCATCGGCGGGAGAGGTGGGTGTTTTTGCAATCATCACTTACAAAGGTATCTTTGTCAGACAGTTAGGGATGCTTTGTTTGTTGAAATTTATAGTACAATTGTTTAGAATTATGATAAAAAGGGTAACTTGTCCTACAGGACCGTAGCAACCGCATGCCGATCAAAAATTATATAATCTCTCTATGCCTTCTACATGTGACGATGGTGATATCGGCGCAGCCCGCCCATATTAATTTTACGTCGCTGACCTCCAAAGACGGGTTGTTATCCAACTCGGTGAATGCCATTTTAAAAGACAGGTATGGACTGATGTGGATCGCCACGGATGACGGGTTGAATAAATTCGACGGTACGAACTTTACGGTGTATCGCAACCAGGCGGGGGATACCACAACGCTCAGGGCCAACGAGATACTGGCGTTGTATGAGGATAAGGCGGGCAACTTATGGGTAGGCACCAGCGGCGGGGCGGTGAGCCTGTATGACAGGATGCATGATAAATTCATCCATTTTCCGGCGGATGGGGGCAGGGATGGGTTTTTATCCAATGCCGTCGTCAGGAGTATCTGCAGCGACTACGAGGGTAAGATCTGGATGGCTCAGTTCGGAGCGCCCTATGTGCTTGACCCGGCGACGGGGCATATTTCAAAGATGGATCTGACGCCGTACGACCACGGTGGTCCTGGCATATTGTCGCTTTATTGTGTTTTTGAGGACAGCCGCCGGAGGATGTGGATCGGTACGGACAAGGGGCTTTTCCTTTATAGCAGAGGAACGCGATCTTTTAAGCAATACAGCCAAGACAATGCGGATAGTTCCAGCCTGTTGAACGACCATGTAAGGACATTAGCCGAGGACCGCGAAGGGCATTTATGGGTCGGGACGGAAGGAGGACTATGCATGATGCGTCCGGATGAGAAAGGATTTATCAGCGGAGGTAAGATAAATGGCGGAGATATGGTGCTGAACGGGGGAGGGATCAATGCCATCACAGTGGACAAGGACGGGATGTTATGGATGGCGACGATGGAGGGGGTACATGTGCTGGACCCTCATTCGGGACGTTCGCTAGCCTACTTGCCGGAAGAAGGCAATTCCCATAGCCTGACCAGCAGGTCCATCCGGAGTCTTTACATCGATAACGAGGGGATTTACTGGTTCGGGACCTACCGGGGCGGCATCAATAAATATGATAAGAACCTGAATCTTTTCAATGTCAAACTCAGCGCGGCCTTTTATGACAATGGTGCACAGACATCCGTGGTGACTTCGTTTCAGCAGCGGGCCGATGGAAATATGTGGCTGGGCACGGACGGAGGCGGGCTTTATATATTTGATCGAAAGACGGGAAAAATTCGGCCTGATAACATCAGCCTGGATGGCAAACCCGCAGGAGGGTTGTCCATCCAGGCCTTGAAAAAGACAGGAAGCGGTGCCTTGTATATCGGGACTTTGACAAAAGGCCTGATCATCCAGGACCCTGTCAGCGGTAAGACACAACACCTGAAAATGGGGCCGGGCCGGGGGGACCTGAATGCAAACGATATTTATTGCATCGGGGAAGACAGCAAAGGACAGGTATGGGTAGGAACGAACGGAGCCGGGGTCGATGTTTTGAAGAATAACAAGGTCATCGTACGGTATACGCCTGCGCCAAAAGCGCCAGGTGATGTTCTCTTGCCGGCAAATGGTTATATCAGGGCCATCGAGGAGGACAGACAGGGAAATATGTGGATAGGGACGCATGGAGGCGGTGTCGCTGTTTATCACCCTTCAACAGGAAAATTCACCGTATACGATCAGTCCAATAGCAATCTGCCCAATGACAAGATCTATTCCCTTTTATTGGATAGCCGGGGATTGATGTGGCTGGGTACATATGGGGGGGGATTAAGCATGTTCGACAACAGGACCGGGCAGTTTACGAATTTCACCGAGAAGGATGGACTTCAAAATGCCACCATCTACCAGGTGGTCGAAGATGCGTGGGGACGGATATGGGTAAGCACGAATACGGGGCTCAGCAGCCTGGATGTATCAACGAAGGCTTTCCGTAATTTTGCGAGCTACAATGGCATTCAAAACAATAATTTCGTCCATGGATCGGGATTACGTGCGACCGATGGGGAATTGTTCTTTGGGGGACTCCAGGGGTTCAACTATTTTAATCCGGCGGCGCTTACGACCAACCGCAATGTCCCTGCGGTCTTGCTGACGAACCTGCAGATAGCGAATAAGTCTGTTGTTGCGGGCAATGAGTCACCGATCAAAGAGCATATTTCCGTCGCCAGCGAGGTCCGGCTGAGCTATAAACAGAATTTTGCCCTGAGCTTCGTTGCACTGAACTATACATTGCCCAGGCAGAACCACTATGCATACAAGCTGGAAGGGTTCGACAAGGACTGGAACTATGTAGGTGCGATGAATACGGCCTATTATACCAACCTGGATCCGGGAGCGTACGTCTTTCGTGTGAAGGCCAGCAATAATGACGGCGTGTGGAGCGCTACGGACACGTCGATCAGGATCTATGTCAAGCCTCCTTTCTGGCGGACCACGTACGCATATGTATTGTATGTGCTGGCCGCCGGAGGTCTCTTGCTGTACAGCCGGCATCGGGGGCTTTCGAGGCTGAGAAAGAAGTTTGCATTGGAGCAGGAGCGGCAGGAGGCCCGGCGCATCCAGGAACTGGACAAGCTGAAATTGAAATTCCTGACAAACCTGAGCCATGAGTTCAGAACGCCCATTTCTCTCATTATGGGGCCGGTGGATCAAATGCTGTCGGAGGGATATGGTCAGCCATTGCAGGACAAGCTGCAGATGGTGAAGCGGAATGCGCGGCGGCTGCTGAACCTGGTCAATCAGCTGCTGGATTTCAGGAAAATGGAAGAGCATGAGCTTAGGCTGAACCTTGAGAAAGGCGAGTTTGTGTCTTTCGTAAAAGATGTTTGTCATTCATTTACAGACCTGTCCGAGAGGAAACACATACGATTTATCTTTGAGAGCAGCTTAGACAGCATGTATGTGCTGTTCGACCGGGATAAGATCGAGCGGATCCTCTTCAACCTGCTGTCCAATGCATTTAAGTTCACGCTGGAAGGAGGGAAGATCATGCTCGCTTTGGATGAGCTGGAAGGGGAGGGTGATGCAGATACGAGGTGGATATCCATAAAGGTGACGGATACAGGCATAGGAATACCGCAGGATAAAAAAGAAAGGATATTCGAGCGGTTTTTTCAGCATGCCTCTGCTGCCGCCATATTGAACCAGGGTTCGGGGATCGGCCTTTCCATTACAAAGGAATTTGTAAAAATACATGGAGGTGTAATAGAGGTGGAAAGCCAGCCGGGTAAGGGAAGTGATTTTATGATACGGCTGCCATTGACAAGAGCTGTGGCTGATGCACCGGAGGAGGAGGACATCACTGTTTCAGAAGGTGAGGATCCGGAGAGCAGCGGCGGCGAGACTGCAGGTGCGCCTGTGATGGTCAATGCCATTGGAATGCCAACGATCCTGCTGGTGGAGGATAATGAGGATTTCAGGTTCTATCTGAAAGACAATCTCAGGAAGAAGTATAAGGTATTAGAAGCTGCCAATGGCAAAGAGGGATGGCAGAAGGCCCTTTCTGGTCATCCGCAGCTGATCGTGAGCGATATCAGCATGCCTTATATGGACGGGATAGCGCTCACCCGCAAACTGAAGGTCGACAAGCGGACAAGCCATATCCCCGTGATCCTGCTGACGGCCCTGGTGGAGGAAGAGCAGCAGCTAAAAGGACTTGGAACGGGAGCCAATGACTACATCACCAAGCCTTTCAACGTTGATGTGCTGCACGCCAGGGTCAGGAACCTGCTGACGCTAAGGAATACATTACAGACCACGTATACCAGGCAGATCAGGGTGCTGACACCTGAAATAGCCATCGAGTCGGAGGATGAGAAGCTATTGAACAAAGTGGTGACCTATCTTGAAAAAAATCTAAACAACCCGGGATTGTCCGTAGAGTCGCTGAGTAAAGAGGTGGGTATGAGCAGGAGCTCGCTGTATGGCAGGCTGCTGGAGCTCACCGGAGAGACTCCTGTGGAATACATCCGCTCTTTTAAATTGGGGAAGGCAAAGGTCCTGCTGGAAAAAAGCAGTCTGACCATTGCGGAGATAGCCTACGAGGCAGGCTTTTCCACCCCTAATTATTTTACCAGGGCATTTAAGGCCAAGTACAATATATTGCCATCGGAGTACGTAAGTACGAAGAAAGAGAACTAAAATACTGATTAGTATGGACAGCCCCAAAGAGGTCACCATTTATGATATTGCCAGGAAGCTGAACGTGTCCCCGTCCACTGTGAGCCGGGCTTTGAAGGATGATCCAACTGTCAATAAAAATACGAAGAAAAGGGTCTTCGACAAGGCTGCTCAGATGGGCTACCGGTCGAACCCTTTTGCCAAAAACCTGCGGCAGCAGCAGTCCCTGACCATCGGCGTGATCGTTTATGAGTTGAACAGTCCATTTATCACTTCGATGTTGTCGGGTATTGAAAAAATTGCGGGCGAGGCCGGATATGGTGTTATTATAACTGACTCGTCACAAAGTGCAAAGAAAGAGGCTGCCAATGTGCAGAGCCTTTTCCACCGGAGGGTTGATGGAATAATAGCATCATTGGCGCCGGATACAAAGGACCTGGATCATTTCAAGCCGTTGGTGGGGAAGAACATCCCCATACTTTTTCTGGACAGGATAGAACATATTGCTGAAAGCACGTCTGTGGTCATAGACAATGTTAAGAGCGGCTATATCGCCACTAATCATTTGATAGAACAGGGATGCCGGCGGATAGTGCATGTCACGTCTTCGCTGCAGCACAACATCTATGCGCAGCGGTATAGCGGTTACCGGGATGCATTGGAACAACATAATATTCCCTTTGAAGAACCGCTGCTGGTGATCGCGGAGCCGACCGAAGAAGCCAGCGAAATTGCCGCTAAAAAGGTTATGAGCCTGCAACCCATGCCTGACGGCGCATTTGTCACCAGCGACTTTGCTGCCGCGGTTTGTATACGCACCTTCCAGGAGAATGGCCTGCGTGTTCCGGAAGACATAGCCGTGGTAGGGTTCAATAATGAGGTAATAGGCAGGCTGATAAAGCCCACCCTGAGCACGATCAACTATCCGGGCAGGGAAATGGGAGAGGTGGCCGCAAGGAGCCTTGTCAATCATCTGCAGGGTAAGGATAAAATAGGCAGCATCAGTACACTGACGATACGCGCCGACCTGATCGTCCGGCAATCTTCCCTGAAGGCCCGCCGATGACACTTTTTTATCAAAATTTGGTCATAACGTCTCATTCTCAGGTAAAACCCGTCCGGGCGGGCTGACTTTTGCAAACAAACTATTAAATTACCGGGTAATAAAAACGATGTGCTCATGCCAGACAAGACGAAAATCCTGGGCGTAATAGTGCCTAAGCTGGATAGCTATTTCATAACTTCCGCGCTGAAGGGCATCCGGGAGGTGGCGGCCGGGAAGGGATATGAGCTTATTATCACACATTCCCAGGAGAGCATGGAAAAGGAGATAGCGAATGCGCAATTGCTTTTTGACTGGCGGGTGGATGGGGTTATTGCGTCGTTGTCGGCAGAGACAAAGAGCCTCTCCCATTTTACGGCATTCACGGATAGGGGTATCCCTCTTGTATTCTTCGACAGGGTGGAGCGGACGGATCGCAGCGATTCGGTAGTGATCGACAATGCCCGCTGCGGGTTCATGGCAACAGAACACCTGATCAAGCAGGGATGCAGGCGTATTGCCATCATTACATCCAATCTGGAAAGAAATGTTTATATCCAGCGCTTCAAAGGTTTCCGCGAAGCGCTGAAGGACTATACCATACCATTTACGGAAGATCTGCTCATCCTCGGTGACATCGAAAGGGATGGCGGGGCAGAGATTGCCAGCATGATCAGGGAAATGCGTCCGATGCCGGACGGACTTTTCTTTACCAACGATCTGGCAGCTGTGCTGTGCATGCATAGTCTGCAAGAGGCGGGCGTCCGGATACCGGAGGATATTGCCATCGTAGGCTTCAACAATGACCCGTTGGGCAGGCTTGTCACTCCCGCGCTGACCACTATCGATTATCCCGGGCTTGAAATTGGCAGAACGGCGGCCAGGAGCCTGCTGTATCAATTGTCGGGCTCTCATGCGGCGGAGTGCAGGACTGCCGTCGTGCCGGCGGAGCTGATTGTCAGGAACTCCTCTTTAAGGGTAAAAGCTATTCATCTATCGTGAATGGAGCAGCAGCTGACCTTCTCACTCATTTCGTTAGGGTTGTTGTTTTGCTGCAATAATACTGAAGTATGCTTTCTTGGGGTGGCAGTTCCTGTCGAACGGCAGGGGATAATTCGTGCGGCCGCGGATGGGAAAATCGTTGAGCCAGGACATACCGTCGTCAATACCCCAGAAAGTGATACGGCTGATCCTGCCTTTATACCGGAGGAAAAGATGGAACAGCTCCGCATAAGACTTTGCCAGCAGGTCCTGGGCCGAATCAGGCAGGCCATTGGGGTAGGGGTTCATGCCGGCCCTGTTCGCGGCAGACTGTCCAACATCGGCCGTATTATGATCCCGGGGATCGGGTAATACGCTAAGGTCAAGCTCGGTGAACATTACCTCGATACCAAGCGCGGAAAACTCCCGGATGCTGGCTTCGATGTCTGTCATGGGGACTTTGCCGGAACTCCAGTGACCCTGGATACCGACGCCATCAATGCGTACGCCGGCCGCCTGTATCTTTTTGATCAGGGCAATGGCGCCGGCCCTTTTCTTCGGCTGTTCGATATTGTAATCGTTATAGTACAACTTTGTATGCGGTGCGGCTTTTTGCGCAAGACGAAAAGCTTCGACGAGGTAGCCGGGCCCCAGATTTTGAAGGAAGATCGAATTGCGCAGCGTGCCATCTTCATTCAGGGCTTCATTGACAACGTCCCAGGAATAGACCTTCCCGTCATAACGGGACGCAATGGTAGAGATGTGGTTGATAAAATAAAGGCGGACGGAGTCGGCATCCTGCATCCTGCGCATGAAGGCGGGCAGCTGGCTATGCCATATCAGGTTGTGGGCGTTGATCTTGCAATTGTTCTTTTGAGCATAGGCCACCAGCTTGTCGGCGAGGTCGAAATTGTACCGATCCCAGTCGGGATGTATTATTCCCGCCTTCATGATATTTTCAGGCGTGAGGGCGTTGCACTGCTGAGGGATCAGCCGGGCGGCAGCGGTATCTTTTTCCTCTATCTGCCGGGAGTTGATCGCTGTGCCGATGAGAAAGTCGTCCCGGAATGCTTCTTTCAGCGCAGGGGGTTGTGCCGACCCGTGCAGGGCCGCCAGGACTGAGCATGTCAGCAATGCTTTGTGCATAATGTTTTTTTAGATCGATAAACGCTCAACGAAGCTAGAATTTTTTTATATGATGCGTATTTATTTCAGCATCGCCGCATGGACATTACTATCATTGGCAGGACTTACATCGAAGGCGCAGGACGGTCCTCCGGATTCGACGGACTTCTATGACCGGGTGAAAACCTATGTCAACCCGGTCTTACCGGGGGATCATCCCGATCCAACGATGGTGAAGATGGGAGATGACTTCTATCATTGCGGATCGAGCTTTCACTTTACACCCTATTTGCCTGTTTACCATTCCAAAGACATGGTGCATTGGGAGGTCATTAGCCGGGTGGTACCTCCTTCAAGGGCAGGATTCGTTGCCGACAGGCCTTCCGTGGGCATCTGGCAGGGGGCCATCACACATTTTTACAATTCGTGGTGGATCTATTTTTCTTCGGGCGGACAGTGGTTCTGCAAAGCGGAGACGCCTTACGGGCCCTGGTCGGAGCCGGTGAAAGTGCGTACCAATCCCGTTACGGGCGATCTGGGATACGACAATTCCATATTTGTGGACGATGACGGTAAGCCGTACATGGTGATCAAGAATGGCCAGAAGGTCAATCGCATACAGGCGCTGGGGCGTGACGGCCAGCTGACGGACACGGTGATCAACCTTGATTGGATGAATGCGCAGCTGCAATACAGCTGGGCGGAAGGTCCGGTGATGTGCAAGCGCAACGGTTACTATTTTTATTTCCCCGCCGGAGATGTATCCGGTGGTCAATATGTCCTGAGGACGAAAGAGCTGACCAGTGACTCCACGAAATGGGAGAGGCTAGGAGACTTCTTCAGGACGGTGACAGATCCGGCAACAGGCTTCCGCCGGCCTAATCATATTTCCGCACCGCTGCAATTGGCTGACGGCAGCTGGTGGACCATCGGGCAGAGCTATGAAAAACCGCAGGGGGATGACTGGTCCGGTACGGGCAGGCAGACAGCGTTATACCCGGTGATCTGGGAAGGGGACAGGCCCTGGGGAATGGCATCGGTGAGCACGCCGATCCTAAAGCCGGAGCTGTCGTCGGCGGGTATTCCATGGAGAAGCGTTCATACAGACTATTTCGACGGGGATCCGCTGGGGCTATGGTGGCATTTTTTGAACAGGGACGCCGCTGGTGAGTATTCGCTGTCGGCGAGGAAGGGGTGGGTACGGCTGTCGCCTGCGGGTGGAAGGGCGCACCTGGTGCAGAAAGAGACAGACCACTATTATACGGCCGTCACGCGGGTGGATCTCAACGCGGCGGATACAGCAGACAAGGCGGGTATTTATCTGACCAATGGGAACCAGAAAGTGATAGCGCAATTATATACGGGGTACGAAGGCGGGAAGCGTATCTTTTTCCGTCTGGATACGGCAGTCCGCAGTGCAGCCAACCCTGTGAATGGCCCCGTCTGGCTGAAGCTGGAACGGGAGAGACATGCGTTGAAAGGATATTACAGCGGGGATGGCAGCACATGGACGGCGCTGGGGGCTTCCATCAGCGCCGTTGCGCTGGACAGGGTTCAGCCGAATTTCAATTCATGGGTCGGTACCAGCGTAGGAATGTTTGCGGAAGGCCGGCCGGCGGACTTCGACCTGTTTGTCAGCAAGGATGGGTTTTCGCCACTTACAGCTGCGGGATATAGTAATTATTTCGGGGTGGAGACGGTAGACAATGGCGGGGGCAGGGCCGTGACCAATACTTCTCCTTATGGCGGGTGGTTCATGCTGTCCGGGGTGTCGCTGGGTGAGAAGAAAGGGCGGGGTGCGCAGGTACAGGCGCTTGTCTCTGCCCGTAAGAGCGGAGTAGTAGAGATCTGGCTGGACGATCTGAAGACGGGCAGGATGATCGCACGTATGCCGGTGACGCCGACGGATGGTAATTGGATCACCTGCAGGGCGGAGGTGAAGGAGCTCTCAGGCAGTCACGATGTGTTTGTAAAATTCCCCCGAGGGGGCGATCATGAGATCTATATCAGGCAATTGACCTTTACACGAAAGAAATAAATGTTACTATGACCAGACTGATCTTTTCTGCGGCAGCACTGTTGGGTTTCTTATGGACCCAGGCCCAATCCATCGAAAAACACGCTCCTCCGGGATTCGATTCATTACGCGCGGATATTGCGTATGGCAGGATCGACACCATTACCTGGTCATCGAAGACCGTGGGGACCCAGCGGCGGGCACTGATCTATACGCCTCCCGGTTTTTCCAAAAAGAAAAAGTATCCGGTGCTCTACCTGCTGCATGGCATCGGCGGCGATGAAAAGGAATGGCTGAATGGCGGCAAACCGCAGGTGATCATGGACAATTTGTATGCAGCCGGCAAGGCGGAGCCGATGATCATCGTCATGCCGAATGGAAGGGCTATGAAAGACGACAGGGCCACAGGCAATATCATGGCGCCGGACAAGGTGCAGGCGTTCGCGACTTTTGAAAAAGACCTGCTGAATGATCTTATCCCTTACATAGAAAAGAAGTTTCCTGTATATACCGACAGGGAGCACCGCGCGATAGCCGGATTGTCGATGGGCGGTGGACAGTCGCTGAATTTCGGGCTGGGCAACCTGGACATGTTTGCCTGGATAGGCGGATTTTCTTCGGCGCCCAATACGCGGCCGCCCGGGGAGCTTGCGCCGGATCCGGAAAAGGCAAAAAAAATGATAAAGCTGTTATGGATCTCCTGTGGAGATGCCGACGGGCTCATCAGCTTCAGCCGGCGGACGCATGAGTATCTCAATGCGCATGGTGTTCCCCATATCTATTATATAGAGCCGGGCGTGCATGATTTCAAGGTCTGGAAGAACGGTTTGTATATGTTCTCACAGCTGATCTTCAGGCCTGTTGATGAATCGCTCTTTAACAGGTACAGTGTGCTGGGCACACCTGCCTCCACCGATGTGCGGTCCGCGAAGTATCCGCAGGTCCTGCCGGACAGCCGCGTTGTCTTCCGCGTAAAGGCGCCCGACGCGCAGCGGGTACAGGTGGACCTGGTGAAAAAATATGACCTGGCAAAGGACACAGGCGGTTATTGGATGGGGACCACGGACAGCATCAGCGAAGGCTTCCATTATTATTCCCTGCTGATAGACGGTGTTGCGCTGGCCGATCCGGCCAGCGAGACTTTCTATGGAATGGGCCGGATGGCCAGTGGGATCGAGATCCCGTTCAGCGGGGGCGGCTACTATGAGCAAAAGGATGTACCTCATGGCGATGTGCGGATCAGGAATTATTATTCTCCCATCCTCAATGCATGGCGTCGTATGTATATCTATGCACCTCCCGGCTATGATGAGCATTCGGAAGCGTCATATCCTGTGCTCTATATTTTGCATGGCGGCGGCGAGGATGAGCGGGGCTGGGCCATGCAGGGGAGGACGGACATGATATTGGATAATCTCATTGCGGAGAAAAAGGCCAGGCCAATGCTGGTCGTCATGCCGGATGCCAATGTGAGCACCCCTGGCTCGCCGTTCGGTGAGAATGGGCTGCGGCTGTTCGAGTCGGAGCTCAAGCGTGTGGTCATTCCCTTTGTAGAAAAGAATTATCGTGTAAAGACGGACGCGGGCAGCCGTGCGCTGGCGGGCCTTTCGATGGGCGGCATCCATACCCTGTACACGGGGATGAATAATACGGATATGTTCGCTTATCTCGGGGTGTTCAGTTCGGGCTGGATCCTGCCTATGCAGAAGGACCTTTCCGAAGCGCAATACGATCTGATGAAAAAAAGAGGAGATACGATCAATACCAACCTTCGACAGCTGTGGATCAGCATGGGCGGCAAGGAGGACATCGCTTATAAGAACTGTCAGCTGATGCTGGGCCGGCTGGATGAGATGAAGATAAAGTATTCTTATAATGAATATCCGGGCGGCCATACATGGCCGGTATGGAGGAATAACCTGTATAAATTCGCTCCATTGTTATTTCAATGATCATGAAAAGAGATCTCCTCTGGGGGCTTTGTCTTCTTTTAACAGCGACTGGCGGATGGGCGCAGGCCCGTAACCCCATTATTTATGCCGATGTGCCGGACATGTCCATCATCCGGGTGGGTGATACCTACTATATGAGCAGCACTACCATGCATATGAGTCCCGGAGTGCCGATGATGCGATCGAGGGACCTGGTGAATTGGGCGCTTGTCGGCTATGTTTACGATGTATTGGACAAGGTGGATGAACTGGACCTGAACAATGGCAAGAGCTCCTATGGCAAAGGGTCGTGGGCCAGCAGCCTGCGCTATCACAATGGGCGCTTCTATGTCAGTACTTTTTCAGGCACCACGGGGAAGA
>Ga0163162_10001995_pt1 | contig 19192 bp, 12 predicted proteins | sample S55metaG_FD_115310 | JGI IMG/M metagenome (GOLD analysis project Ga0163162, IMG submission 115310) | Switchgrass rhizosphere microbial communities from Kellogg Biological Station, Michigan, USA - S5-5 metaG | ecosystem: Host-associated > Plants > Roots > Rhizosphere > Soil | place: USA...
CGGTGCGCGCCTTTCGCGTGCTCGAAACGCTCGCCGAGGCCGGTGTCGGCCACCGCGCGCTCGGCCAGCAGCCGGTTGCGCTCGGGTTCCATGATCGCCCACGCGGCGGCGTCCGCTGCCGTGTCGAGCGCGTCCTGCCCGGCGAATTCGAATGCGCGCTGCGCGGCGCGGGCCCGCGCGACGAGCTCCGTGACGACGCGTGCGACGTCGCCTTCGACACCGCCTTGCGAGACCTCGGCGGGTTTGGCTCTAACATTCATATGGTTGCTCCGGCTGGAAGGGTCTGACGATCGGGTGCCGTGTAGCGGCGTAGGAATCAATCTAGTCAGCCCTGAGCTACGCGCGGTCCCGTTTTGTTGACTATCCATTGCTGCGCAGTCCGGAGCAGCGGAAAATGCAATTTTCGGGACCTGCACGAGTCCCGAAAAACGATAAAGTCGATGCAGAATAAAATCGACACACGATGTTCAGGAGACGGAATGTCGGCATCAAATCAATCCAACGCAGCGGCGGTGCGCGCCTTTCGCGTGCTCGAAACGCTCGCCGAGGCCGGACAGCCTCTTTCGATGACGGACCTCGTCGGCGCGCTCGGCCTTCCCAAACAAACCGTGCACCGTATCCTCGTGCAGCTGATGGACGCGTGGCTCGTCACGCGCGGCGCGGGGGACCGCCTGTACGAGTGTTCGCCGCGCGTGCGCTCGCTCGCCGTCAACGTGCTGATGCACGCGGGGCCGGCGGCGGCGCGACACGCGCTGCTGGAGCAGCTCGTTGCGGCGGTCGGCGAGACATGCAATCTGACGATGCTCGCCGGCAACGACGTGGTCTACGTGGATCGCGTGGAAACCGGGTGGCCGTTGCGCATGCATCTGCAGGCGGGTTCGCACGTGCCGCTGCATTGCTCGGCGAGCGGCAAGCTCCTGCTCAGCTTCCTGCCGAAGGACCGGCGCGAGCGCATGATCGAGACGCTGCCGCTGCGCGCCTATTCGGAGCGCACGATCACCGACCGCGACGCGCTGCGCCGCGAACTCGCCACCACGCGCCGGCGCATGCTCGCGATCAATAACCAGGAGCATCTGCAGGGCCTCATCGCTATCGCGGTGCCGGTGATGCTGGACCGCAACCGCGCGTGCGCGGCGATCTCGGTGCAGGCGCCCGTCGGACGGTTGAGCCTCGATGACATGCTCGCTTTCGTGCCAGACCTGCGGCAGGCGGCGCTTGAGACTGCACGGACGTTTCAGGATTGAGATGGACGGGTTGTTCGCTGGCGCTTGGGGTTGGGGTTTTGTTCGTTTGATGCGCTTGCGCTTCTATGAAACTTGCTTTGATATTGGTCTATTGGCTTCGCCCCTGTGCGGGGCAGCAGTCGCTTTCTTTGCACGCTGATGTCGCTGGCGCTTGGGGTTAGGATTTTGTTGTCGAACCGTTTGATGCGCTCGGGCCTTCATGAAACTTGTTTTGTTCTTGGTCTATTAGCTTCGCCCCTGTGCGGGGCGGCAGTCACTTTCTTTGCTGCTGCAAAGAAAGTAACCAAAGAAAGCAGCTATGGGGCAAGCGGTGTTAGGAGGTGACCACGCTTTATTCCTTCGGAGTGGCCCGACCGCGGGAGTGTCCACCTCGATTCGTTGAGCGGATAGGTACGCGGACCCACTGTGTCGTCGCGCAGTCAAACGGAGTGGTAAGGCAGTCATACATCCGTCCGCGCTTTGCTCGGACGTACGGTGCGCCGCAACCAATCGCTTCATTCTTCTTCCACGCATACCCAAAGATGCTTCGTCGTAACGCCACGCCTGCTTGACCACCATATGCGCCTTACGTCGGCACGCAGTGCCGAGACGGATGAATGATTGCCTTACCACTTCGTTTGAAGGCGCGAGCGCGCAGTGGGTCCGCGTACCTATCCCCCAACGAACAGAGGTGGACACTCCTACGGTCGGGCCACTCCGAAAGACTCAAACGTGGTCACCTCCTAACACCGCTGACCCCATAGCTGCTTTCTTTGGTTACTTTCTTTGCAGCAAAGAAAGTGACTGCTGCCCCGCACAGGGGCGAAGCTAATAGACCAATATCAATGCAAGTTTCATAGAAGCGCAAAAACATCAAACGGTTCTACAACCGCCCAACCCCCGACCAAGCATCAGCGCCAAAATCCCTGTCCGCTCTGCGCGAGTAACGAAGCACGTGAACGAACAACAAAATCAGGCAAACGCGCAAACATCAAAACGTAGCAAGCAGGAAACGCGAAGAAAGCGCAAGAACGAGCCGAACGTTGTAAAGCCGGTCCGGCTCCAGGACCACCAAAGAAGGAAGCGTTTATCCACGCCGCCCCGAGACCTGCGCAGTCTGCGCCTCAACCTGCCGGGTGTCGAACTCCGCGTCCCCCTTGCGCCAGCGGTTGCGCTGCCAGAACACGATGAGCAGCACCGCCAGACTCGCCACGCCGAACCAGAGCGGCTTGCGCTGATCGGGTATGAACGCCATCGCGACGATGATGCAGACCATCCCCGCAATCGCCACCCACGTAAGATACGGAAAGCACCACATCCTCACGCGCAGCTTGCCCGGCGCGTCGCGCTCGAGGCGCGCACGCAGCTTCAATTGCGACAGCGCGATCAGCAGATAAACGAAGATCGCCACCGTGCCGTACGAGTTGACGAGAAACGCGAATACCGTGTCGGGCGACACATACGACATGACCACCGACACATACCCGAAAAGCGTACCCATCAGGATCGCGCGAACCGGCACGCCACGCCCATTGACCTTCGCAAGTGCGCGCGGCGCGTCGCCACGGCGCGTGAGCGCGAACATCATCCGCGACGCGGCATAGAGCCCCGAGTTCAGTGCGGAGAGCACGGCCGTGAGGATGATCGCGTTCATGAGGTGAGCGGCAGCCGGAATGCGCATCGCTTCGAGCGCGCTCACATAAGGCGTTGCCATGCCCGGCGAATTCCACGGCACGATCGCGACGACGAGCAGGATCGATCCCGCATAGAAGAACAGCACGCGCGTGATCACCGAATTGGTCGCCTTTGCAACGGCGCGCTCGGGCTCGTGTGCCTCGGCGGCGGCGATCGTCACGATCTCGGCGCCGAAGTAGAAGCCCGTCGCAGCAACCGCGCCGCTCAGCACCGGCCCGATGCCGTTCGGCATGAAGCCGCCGTGGGAGGCGATCGCCGCAATCGGCAGCGTCGCGTGATCGGCGCTCGGCCACATGCCGAACACGAACAGCGTGCCGACGAAGAGGAACACGATGATCGCCGCGACCTTCACCGATGCGAACCAGAACTCGAACTCGCCATAGCTGCCGACGGATACGAGATTGGTCAGCGTCAGCGTGACGAGCAGAACGAGACCGATGATCCACGCCGGTACGTCCGGCAGCCAGAACTGCACGAGGTGCGCGCCCGCCACGGTCTCCACCGCAACGACGATCACCCAGAAGTACCAGTACATCCATCCCGTCAGAAAACCCGCGAGCTCACCCGACTTGCGCCGCTCGCCAAACGCGAGCCGCGCGTACTCATAGAACGAGCCGACGGCGGGCATCGCGGATGCCATCTCGCCCAGCATCCGCATGACGAGCACGACGAGCCCGCCCGTCAGCAGAAAGGAGATGATCGCGGCAGGCCCCGCCTGCCGTATCACCACGCCGCTGCCGACGAAGAGCCCCGCTCCGATCACGCCGCCAAGCGCGATCATCGTCATGTGCCGCTGTTTCAACCCGCACTTCAGTTCGCTTCCGTTGACTGGTTGTTGCATGTCGCCTCCATATCCTGTTCGGTACGGCGTGTTCGCGAGCCGCGTCTCATGCGCGATTCGTCCGCCGCCGTACATGAGCGTGCGCGGGCGCGGCGGGTACGGGCTCACCTGCACCCGCGCAACCGCCGCACCCCGCCCATGACCACATGTTTTTATAGGGTGTGAAAAGACCCGCGCGCTAGCGTTGTTCGTCGCGCAGGTAGTACCAGTGGTAGAGCATCCGCTGGCCCAGGCGCCTGAACGGGGCGAACATGTGCCCCGGCAGCGGCGAGTTGAAGATGGGCAGCGTCTGCTGCGCGCCCTTGCCGGCGATGCGCTCCGCAAGCCGGCGTCCCGCCTGCGCCGAATACGACACGCCGTTGCCGCCGTAGCCGAGCGCGTAGTACACCGTCTCCTTCGGATCGGGCTGGAACACGCGCGGCATCATGTCGTGGCTCACATCGACCCAGCCCCACCACGAGTAGTCGATCTGAATGCCGCGCAGCGCCGGGAACTTGCGATACAGGCCGTTCACGAGCAGGTCGAGGTGGCGCGCGTTAGGTGCGTCCTGTCCCGTGATCGCGCTGCGGCTGCCGATCTGCACGCGGTTGTCCGGCAGCAAACGGTAATAGAAGCGCAGCGTGCGCGTGTCGGTGAGCACCTGGTTCGTGCGGAAGTTGCACGCGTCGAGTTCGGCGGGCGTGAGCGGGCGCGTCACCATCGAGTTGGAGAGGATCGGCATGATCTTGCTCGTGAGCGAACGGTGCAGCCCCGGCGCGGTATAGGCGCCCGTCGCGATGCCGACCGAGCGCGCGCGCACCGTGCCGCCCGGCGTGCGCAGATGATGCACGCCGTTGATCGTCTGCCAGCCGGTGACCGGGCTGCCCGGATGCACCTTCGCGCCATGCTGCCGCGCAAGCTTCAGGTAGCCATACGCGAGCTTGAGCGGATGCACGCCGATGCCCTCGGGTTCGTGCAGCGCGCCCGCCGCCTCCGAGTCGTTGACGAACTCGCGGCGAAAGCTCTCGGCATCGTACAGTTGCGACGGATAGCCGAACACGTCCTTCCAGACCTTCGACTCGGCCGCGAGCCCCTGCATGATGCGCGGCCGGTGCGCAATCAGGAAATGGCCGCCGGGCTGCGGATCGCAGTCGATCTGCGAGACGAGCGACTTGAACGTATGGAAGCCTTCGTAGATCTCGTGATGCATCTTGAGCGCGACGTCCTTGCCCCAGCGCTCGATCCATTGCGAACGCGAGAGGCGCCCCGATGCATTCTGCCCCTGTCCGCCGTTGCGGCTCGTGCAGCCCCAGCTCACCTTGTTCGCTTCGAGCACGACGGCCTTGATGCCGTGCTCGCGTGCGAGAAAGAGCGCCGCCGCGAGACCGGTGTAGCCGCCGCCGATGATCGCGACATCCACATCGATGTCCTGCGTGAGCGGGCCGTCGTCGGGCGGCGCGACGCCGGCCGTCGCGGCCCAGTAGGTCGGCGCGTACTGCTTGCCCTGGCCGGGGCCGGGCGAGACGAGCGGATCGTAGGTCGGGTCGTAGCGGGTGTCGGCGCCCGCCTCGCGGCTGAACGGACCCGTCGCATCCAGGTGGATCGCACCGTTTTTCATGCGAGTCTCCTCAGGAATCAGGCGGTTTGCTTCGGACGTTCCTTGCGGAACGCGCGCTTCACCGCAATCAGGCCGTCGCGGAATTCGAACAGATCGCAACCTTCGGCCTCGATGCGCCAGCCTTCCGCATGCGTGCCGGTGAATACCCATTCGGACACGCCGCATTCACCCGCGACGTAGTGGCGGCCGTGGCCCCAGTGCGCATCCGGAAAGGTCCGGAAGACGGCTTCGAACGCGGCTTTCACCGCTGCGCGGCCAGTGAAGCGCGTGCCGTGGACGTCGTTGCCGCCGGCTGCGTCGAACACGCAGTCCTCGGTCATGAAGCCCATCAGCGCGTCGGCGTCGTGGCGGTTGAATGCGTCGGAAAAGGCGGCGAGCGTGTGTGCCGTGACGGCGGGCGCCTTCGTGAGCGTGTCGGTCATGCGTGTCTCCTGTCAGATGATTCGCGACCCGCACGCCTTTTCGATGCGCGTGCGAAGTCCTCATCCACACGTTAATCAGCGCTTACGTCCGACGGTAGCTCCAGTTGCCGGGATTCGCTTGGGCCAGCGGCGAGGCGCGGGGCCTCGGGAGCCGCGCTCAGGCCCGCGGGCGTTGCGTCCGCACGAGTTCGGCGAGCGCGCGCACGCCGGCGTCGATCTTCTCGAGCTTGATCGAAGAGAAGCCCATCCGGAAGCAGTGCCGCTCCTCCAGCCCGGCCATGAAGAAGACGTCGCCCAGCTCGATCAGGATGCCGTGGTCCTGCGCGTCGGTGGCAAGGCGCCTGGCGTCGAGCCACGGCGGGCCTTCCACCCAGCACGAGGCGCCACCCGTGATCGGCACGTGGCGCGCTTCGGGAAGATGCGTGTCGAGGGCGCTCATCAGGGCCTGCGCCCGCTCCTTGTACGCATAGGCGAGGCGGCGCAGCAGCGCGTCGTGATGGCCGAGCGAGAGAAACGTCGCGAAAGCGCGCTGGATATAGGCCGCCGGATGCCGCACCATCAGGCGGCGCAGCGCGCGCAATTCGCGGATCAGCTCGCGCGGGGCGACCACGTAGCCGAGACGAAGGCCCGGCGCGAAACTCTTCGACAGGCTGCCGACGTAGATCACCCGGTCCGCCGTATCCAGGCTCTTGAGCGCCGGATGCGGCGCGCCGGAGAAGTTGTTCTCGCTTTCGTAGTCGTCTTCGATCAAGACGAAATCGTGCTTCTGCGCCAGTTCCAGCAGCGCGTGGCGGCGCTCGAGCGGCATCGTGACGCTCGTCGGGCACTGATGGCTCGGCGTCACGTAGACGTAGTCGCATTGTGCGAAAAGCGCGCTGTCCTCGACCGGCCGCACCCCGCCGCCGTCGACGGGCAGCGGCAAGAGCGGCGCTTCGCGGTTCTGGAAGATGTTGCGCGCGTCGGGATAACCCGGGTTCTCGAAACCGATCGTCGTACGCTCGTTCGCGAGCAGATCGGCGATCAGGTAGAGCGCCTGCTGCGCGCCGATCGTGATGACGATCTCGTCGGGCATCGCGAACACGCCGCGGCGCGGCAGCACGCGCGTGCGGATCTGCTGCACGAGCGTGTCGTCGTCGCGCTCGATCAGATCGGGCGCCCAGTTGCGGATCTCCATCACCGAGAGCGCCTTCATGCAGCACTCGCGCCAGTCGCTCGTCGGAAAGAGCGCCTGATCGAACTGCCCGTAGATGAACGGATATTCGTAGTTCTGCCAGTTCGCCGGCTTGACGATATTGCGCTGCGCGGACGGCGAACGCGCCATGCGCGCGCCCCAGTTCGGGCGGCCGAGCGCCTCGGTCGCCGACTGCGCGGGCGCGAAGCCGTGCTGGCCCTCGAGCATCGCCGGATTGACGAAGTGGCCGCTTCGCTCGCGCGAGATCAGATAGCCCTCCTCCACCAGCTGCTGGTACGCGAGCACAACCGTGTTGCGCGCCACGCTCAGTTGGTCGGCCAGTTCGCGGCTCGACGGCAATGCGGTATCGGCGGGAATCTGGCCGTCGAGTATCGCGGCCACCAGCATCTGGCGAATCTGACCCTGCAGGCTGATGGTCGATTCGCCCGGCCGCTGGAACCGCTGTGTCCACATTGCCGACGACATCCGGCTTGCCATGCTTTCCTCCTTTTGTTTTCGACTGGAATTGATGCGATGCGCAACGATAGTGCACGCCGCGGACCGGAGCCCGCGAATGTGGACTCAACGATCGGCGGCGTCTGGTACTAACTCGCGTGATTTTTAGTTGACGATACTCGAATCGACACTGCATCGGCGATCGGGACAAGCCCGGTCGGTCCCCGAAAAGAACCGCGTGTCAGCCACGCAGCCAGGAAAGGAGACCCGAAATGCGACACCTTAAGCCGTCAAAATTGCCGTTGCGGATTGCCCGCACGATGCAGCGCATCATCGTCACGTTCGCGGCGCTCGCCGCATGCGTGATGCAGCCGGCGCACGCCGAAGAGAAGGAAGTCACGATCGCCTACCAGCAGATCGTCGATCCGTGGATCGTCGCGATCGCCGATGGCTCGATCGAAAAGGCAACGGGCTACAAGATCAAGTGGCGTCAGTTCGAATCGGGCGCGAAAGTGGCGACCGCGATGGCCTCCGGCGACGTGAAGGTGGGCGTGATCGGGTCGAGCCCGCTCGCGGCGGCCGTGAGCCAGGGGCTCGACCTGCAGCTCTTCTGGATTCTCGACAACATCAATCAGGCGGAGGCCATGGTCGTGCGCAACGGCTCGGGCGTGACGAAGCCCGCCGACCTGAAAGGCAAGACGATCGGCGTGCCGTTCGTTTCGACCACGCACTATCACACGATGTTGGCACTCCAGCACTGGGGCATCAACCCGTCCGACGTCAAGATCCTGAACATGCAGCCGAACCAGATCGTGGCGGCGTGGGAGCGCGGCGACATCGACGCGGCTTACGTCTGGAACCCCGCGCTCGCCGAACTGAAGAAGAGCGGCAAGGTGCTGGTCACGTCGGGCGATCTCTCGAAACTCGGCAAGCCCACGTTCGACGGTATTGCAGTCGATCGCAAGTGGGGTGAGGATCACAAGGAGTTCATGGCGAAGTTCGTCAAGGCGATCGCCGACGCTGACGAGCAGTACCGACGCAATCCGTCGCAATGGAACGCGGGCTCGCCGCAGGCCGCGGCGATCGCGAAGATGATCGGCGGCAAGCCGGCGGACGTGCCCGAGTCGCTGTCACTCTACGCGTACCCGACGCTCGCCGAGCAGGCGTCGCCGAAGTGGCTCGGCGGCGGCGGCTCGGGCCGGGCGGCGCAGGCGCTCAAGGACACGTCGGACTTTCTGAAGGAGCAGAAACGCATCGGCGCGGTGGCGCCCGACTATTCGAAGTTCGTCACGCCCGCGTACGCGGAAGCGGCGCAGAAACTCAAGTGAAGCAGCACGCCATGGCCATCGGCCAGGGGGAACTATGGAAAGCATGAAGGTCAGGAACGTCAGCGTGGTGTTTCCCGGGCGTCGTGCCGGCGAACAGGTCCATGCGCTCGACGACATCAATCTGACGATCGACTCGGGCGACTTCGTCGTCGCACTCGGCGCTTCGGGGTGCGGCAAGACCACGCTGCTCTCGCTGATGGCGGGCTTCATCGCGCCGACGAGCGGCGAACTGCTGCTCGGCGGCGAACCGGTCGCCGGGCCCGGTGCGGATCGCGGCGTCGTGTTTCAGAAGCACGCGCTGCTGCCGTGGCTCAACGTGATCGACAACGCGGAATTCGGCCTGAAGCTGCAGGGCGTGCCGAAGTCGAAGCGTCACGAGATCGCGGTGCGCAATCTCGCGCTCGTCGGGCTGCAGGATTTTCACAGGCACATGATCTACCAGCTCTCGGGCGGGATGCAGCAGCGCGTGGGCATCGCCCGTGCCCTGACCTGCGATCCGGCGATGCTCCTCATGGACGAACCGATGGCCGCACTCGATGCCCTCACGCGCGAGACGATCCAGGAACTCCTGCTCGACGTCTGGAAGAAGACCAACAAGATGTTCTTCTTCATCACGCACAGCGTGGAAGAAGCGCTTTTTCTGGCAAGCCGGCTCATCGTGATGTCGCCGCGGCCGGGGCGCATCACGCACACGTACGACCTCGATTTCAACCGCCGCTTTCTGGAAACGCGCGATGCGCGCGCCGTCAAATCGAGCCCCGACTTCATCGAGATGCGCGAGCGCGTGCTCGGCATCATCTACGGCGACGAAAAATCGCACGGCGCACGGCAGGAGGTGTCGCATGTCTAGTTCCAAATCCGCCCACGCGATCCACACGCTGCTTCACGGACGATCGCCGATCAGCGCCGACACGTCCGACGGGCCGCCGCGCAAGCCGCGCGGCCGTACCCGCATGCTCGCGAAGAAGCCGGTCAAGCCGGGCGACGCGTTCGGCGTGCCAGGGCATGGAAGCAGCATCGCAACCAGCCTCGTCACCATCGTGGCCTTCATCGGGCTCTGGTTCGCGGTGACCAACCTGCATCTGATCAAGCCGCTGTTCCTGCCTTCGCCTCAGGCGGTGTACGCAAAGTTCCTCGTCGTTGCCACCGACGGCTTCGCCAATTCGACGCTCTGGCAGCACACCGGCGTGAGCCTCATGCGCGTATTCGGCGCGTTCATCCTCGCGTGCCTGACGGCGATTCCGGTGGGCGTGATGATGGGCGTGTCGCGCTTCGCGCGCGGCGCATTCGATCCGCCGATCGAGTTCTACCGCCCCCTGCCGCCGCTCGCGTATCTTCCGCTCATCATCATCTGGTTCGGCATCGGCGAGTTCTCGAAGGTCCTGCTGATCTATCTCGCCATCTTCGCGCCGCTCGCGATCGCCGCGCGCGCGGGTGTGCGCTCGGTGTCCATCGAGCAGATCCACGCCGCGTATTCGATGGGGGCATCGCGCACGCAGGTGGTGTTCCACGTCATCATGAAATCGGCGCTGCCCGAGATTTTCACCGGCATGCGGATCGGCATCGGCGTCGGCTGGACGACGCTCGTCGCCGCGGAGATGGTCGCCTCGACGAGCGGTCTCGGCTTCATGGTCCTCAACGCCGCGGAGTTCCTGGCAAGCGATGTCGTGATCATGGGCATCATCGTGATCGGCTTCTTCGCGCTGTGCTTCGACGTGCTGATGCGTTACGTCGAGCGCGTGCTCGTGCCGTGGAAGGGCAAGGTCTGAGCGGCATCGGTGGTGAAAGCGGGCGGGTGCCGCGACGGCATCCGCTGCTGGCTTGATGCGGGCATGCGGTGCAATGCCGCGTGCGCTCTCGCGGGAGAAGTCGACCGCGGTCAGGACGATTGGCGTGCGTTTTTTTGCATCTCCGTTTCGACGGCGGCCGCGTGCCCATGCGGGCGTTCACGTCTGTCGGGTCACCAGGGTCAGGCCGTTCAGCGTCGCAAGTCCGGCTTTGCCGTCGGCCTCGGCGATCGCGGCATCGTGCGTGCGAGCATCGTGGTAGGTCAGCTTCCTCGTGAGCGTCGCACGATTTTCGGCCCGGCCGGACGTGATGGCCTTCCATCCGCCTCACGCGCCCCCGTACCCTGCCCTGCCCGGGACGTATGAATCGTGAAGGCTCGAAGAATTCGAAGGCGGGGAATTGCGAGACCGTTAGTCGCATTTTCACGTGAACGTCTGGATCACGGTGATGTTCGACGTCGGCCTCGTGTCGGGCTGGAGTCATCGCCTGCTCGTTTGCTGCGACAGTGTCGCAACCAGGCAATCTGCTATCGTAAGATCGGAAAACAACTAATCGACCGGCGATAGCGGGCTCGAATGCGCATGCGGTTGGGAACGCGGACAACGGCAGATCCGGCTTCCTGTTCGGCGGCGCTCGCGCAAAGCCTGCCCCAGGTCCACTTCGTACAGCAAAGGCCCGCGATAAGGGCCTGACGAGAGAGGCCGAATGATGGCGAAGCACAACCCAGCGCTTTATCGCAGGCCAAAGGACCCCATGACGCCGGGGCGCCGCAGGCTTCTCATCGTGGGCGTGGTGCTGCTGCTTACCGCGCTGGGCTGGGCACTCGCGGCGGTGCTCAAGCCCGCCATCCACCGCACGATCGTCATCACGACCGGCGCGGACAAGGGCATCTACCGCGGCTTCGCGGAACGCTACGCCCCGCTTCTCAAGCGCGACGGCGTCACGCTCGATATTCGCGCGTCCTCCGGCTCGGTCGAAAACTATGAGCGGCTGAAGGATCCGGACAGCGAATATGAAGTGGGCTTCATCCAGTCCGGCACCACGAATCCGAAGGAAACGGACGGCCTGGAGACGATCGCCGCTGTCGCCTATGAGCCGATCTGGGTGTTCTACCGCGGCGACGCCACCATCAACCAGCTTGCGCAACTGCGCGGCAAGAGGATTGGGGTTGGCGTTCCCGGCAGCGGCCTGCTCAACGTGTCCCTGGTGTTGCTCTCCTACAGCGGCGTCACCGCGGACAACACCACGCTGCTCGAAGTGGACGCCAACTCGGCATATCGGGCGCTCGAAAGCGACCGGCTGGATGCTGCCTTTTTCATCGGCAGGCCCGATGCCGTCATGCAGCAATCGCTGCTCAACAGCGGTCTGAAGCTGATGAGCTTTGCGCAGGCCGACGCGCTGGTGCAGAAATTCCCGTCGCTCTCCAAAGTCATTTTCCCGCGCGCGTCGACCAGCATCATCGAAGATCTTCCCCACGCCGACGTCACGCTGCTCGCCGCCACGGCTCTGCTCGTGTCGAAGGACACGCTGCACCCCGCACTCGTCTATGTGCTGCTGGACGCGGCCAGGAGCGCGCACGGCGGCGAGGACTACTTCACGCCGCTCGGCACCTTTCCGAACCTGCATACCGACGAGTTTCCGATCTCCGACGAAAGCGTCCGCTACTTCAAATCGGGCCGTCCGTTCCTGCAGCGCTATCTGCCGTTCTGGCTGGCGAGTTTTATCGAAAGGCGGTTGCTGATCCTGGTCCCGTTCCTTGCCGTGCTGCTGGGTCTGTTGCAGGCGCTGCCACGCATGGCCGAGGGGCGGATAAAGAAGCGGCTCGTGATCTGGTATCGCGAAATCAAGTCGCTGGAGGATGAAACCTGGAAAAACAGGCAGCCGAGCGCAAAGCAGATTGCGCAATGGCTCAAGGACATCGACACCATCGACGCGCACGCCAACGAAATCCGGATGCCGCAACGCTATTTTCAGGACGTGTACGCGCTCAAGCAGGCGATTGGTGTCGTGCGGGAGCGAATTCACCAGGTGGCGGGCAAAGCGCAGGCAGCGGAAACCGAGCGGTGAAGAAAGCGGTTCTTGCCGGTGATCCCTAAATCGATACGCTAAGGTTGTATTGTTTACTACAATATACGTAACGTTCGAAACGTTTTGCGCCGGAGAGTTGTGAAGCAGTTCTTTGGACGCCTTTCACTCTCCAGACGCCGATACTCGCGGCGACAAACCGTGAAACAAAATTCAGTTTACGTCGCAAATTATTGAAAATAAACGATTTTCTATAATTCAAAACGGCGCTTCGTTGTTCCACGGTCGCGTTTTACTGCATCGTGAACAACCAGCCTGTTCGGCTACACGCGACCGGGTTGCCGGGTCGAAACATAGTCTCCGAACAACGGCGACGCACGCGAGGCCCCGGCGTATGTCACGAGACCGGGCCACGCGTCGCCGGGCTCAACAAATATTCAGGCTCGCATTTACGCGCGTCGATGGTGTGTGCATCTCGACGAATGCGCTCGAGCCCCGAATCGTGCCGTCTTGAAGGTCAGAGGAACCTCCGCGAAGGCAATTCCACTGCTCGCGAAACCCCTCCTCCGCCCGAACTGCGTCGAAGCCGGCGATTAGGCGCGCGGCCGCGCAAAAATAACACTTCAGAGTTTACTTGAGGTTTACCGGTTCGCCGTTTATTCTTCGGTTTGCAGCAGCTTCTACACAAACCGAAGAATTTTTTGCTTACCTAGGCCTGCCAGTGACTGCGAATTCAATGTTAAGCGCTCGGCTTCCCGAAGTCGACCAATCCGTTTCGATTGAAACGCTCCTGGGAGTGGCTGCTCAGGCCACTGACATCCTCAACCAGATTCGCGATGCGATGCTGGAACCGTATCCGCGGAAAAGCGCGCCGACCTACACCAGCGCCCAGGTCGCGTCGCTGTGCGGCCTGGACAAGCAGCGGTTCCAGTATCTCACCACGAAGGGCGACCTGCCGCCCGGGACGTCGAAAGGCGCCGGGCGAAGCAAGGAATTCACGCTTGAAGAAACACTCACCTGGGTGAGAGCAACCAAAGAGCGTGTGGCGCGGCCCGAAGGGCAACGAGGTCGGATCGTCACGGTTGCGAACTTCAAAGGCGGCGTTGCCAAGACGACGACGGCGGTATCGGCCGCGCAGGCGCTCACGCTCCTCGGCCGAAAGGTTCTTGTAATAGACTGCGACCCGCAGGGCACGACTACGCAACTTTGCGGCTGGGCTCCCGACGCCGAAATTTCGGACGACCAGACGCTGCTGCCGCTCATCTACGGCGACCAGACGACTCTGCATTATGCCGTCCAGCAGACATACTGGCATAACCTCGATTTGATTCCTGCGTCGTCGTCGCTGTTCGATGCGGAGTTCGAGATCCCCGCCAAGGTGCTGAACGACAGCACGTTCGAGTTCTGGGAAATCGTGCGCAAGGGACTGACGCCGCTCGCGTCCGAGTACGACGTGATCGTCATCGACACGCCCCCCGCTCTGAGTTACCTCACCATCAACGCCCTGCTCGCATCGGATGCGATCCTGCTCCCCTGCCCGCCGGAGGCGCTCGATTTCGCCAGTTCGACGCAGTTCTGGCACCTCTTCGCCGATATTGCGAAGAAGCTTCCGGGCGTGCTCGAGCAGAAGCGTTTCGATTTCGTGAACGTGATCATGACGAAAGCCAAGTCCGACGACGTCTCGCGCGTCGTCCGGGGCTGGCTGAAAAAGGCATACGGCGACCGCGTCCTGCCGTTCGAGATTCCCGAGTCCACGGTTCCCAAGGGCGCGTCCGCCCAGCTATCGACGGTGTACGACCTCTCGAAACCGGATGGCAGCACGGCCGCGTACAACCGTTTCAAGGAACCGCTTGACCGGCTGGCCGAACACCTGGACGCGCAGTTCGTCCGCTCGTGGAACAAGGGAGAAGCATAAATGGGCATCGGCGACAGATTACTGGCCAAGACGGCAAACGTTGGAACAAAGCCGACCGAACCGGCGCAAGCCAGGCCGACGGATTCCGAGCCGCGCACATCTCCCGGACGATTGATGGATGCGCAGAACCGGATCAATTCGGCCCAGGCGCGCATCAAGGAGTTGGAGGCGCAGCTTGAGGACAAGGCGGCACTCGAAGTGAGCCTCGACTCGCTGATCGAAGTGAGCGGCAGGCGCCGAAAGCTGACGCCGGAGCAGTTTCAGGAACTCAAGAACAATCTCGCGCAGCACGCACTCGCGACACCCATTTTGGTTCGTACGCTCCCCGGGGACAGGTTCGAAATTGTTGCAGGGCACAATCGGGTTGCAGCGTATCGCGAACTCGGTCGCAAGTCGATTCGCGCGAATATCGCGTCGATCGAAGAGGGCGAGATCGAATTCGCAGCGTTCTTTTCAAATTTGCTCTCGCCCTCGCTCACCGATTTCGAGAAGTACTGGAATTTCAAACGACTCCAGGAACTGACGGGGTTGTCACGAACGGAGATTTCTGAGAGCGCTGGACTCAGCAAGAGTCACGTCACCCGCATCTTCTCTTTCGACCTTCTTCCGGACGCTGCGAAGACCGCTCTATCGGAGAAGCCCGAGCGTTTGGGCAGCAACGCTGCGCAAAAACTCGCCGCTCTGACCGAAGCAGGAAAGGCAGAAAAGGTGACGGAGGCAGTACGCCGACTGGTCGACGACGAAACCTTTACACAGGATCGCGCCGTCGCCCTCGCGACCGAAAAACAACGAACAACGGCGCCAAGCCCTACGGTGATCAAGATGGGAAAGCGGAAGGTTTGCGAGGTTTCGTCGCGAAACGGGGTGGTTGGCGTACGTTTCTTCGAGAAGAATGCGACGGAAGCGGAAGAGTGGGCGCAGCGGATAACGGAATTTATAAGCAAGAGCCTGGGTGAATCGTCCGGCGATTGAGTTTCTACTAGGTTTTGGTTGTAAATCAATAAGTTAGCTTCGCGGAAACTTGAGAAGTGCAACTGCTCTACTAGAGTTTTCTGAGAAATCAATGAGTTAGCTTCTACCCACGTCAGAGATCGATCATGAAATCGTAATTGGCTTCAGAAAGACAAAAGCCTTCGGCGCCAACCGAAGGCTTTTGAATATCGGGCTTACTGTTGCTCGCCCGTTACGCTCCCCGACGCCAATCGGGTCACGAGTGCACACCTCGAAGTGTAACGAATAGCGATCGGCAGTCAAGCATTTGTCTTCCATTTTTTGCAAATGGACGCAATGGACATGCTTATCGCGCAACTTCGAGTTGCTGGCGAGGAAGACGATTGTCTTGCCGCTAATACAAACCGCCCCGCGATTGACCACGAAGCGCTGGAAGAATACGCCTGCGATCGATCGAACCTGCCCTGGGTGATCTTCCGCGCTGCGCACCGTGCCAATCACATCGCCGCCCTTCCGGCCCGCGCACGCGCTCTGCTTGCCGCCCTCGCCCGCACCGTGGACGCCGATCGCCCCTACGCCGCCATCTTTGCCCGCCGCGAACTGCTTACGGGGCGCGCCTTGCAATCGATGCGTACCTTCTACCGCAGTCTCGACGATCTAGAGGTTGCCGGACTCATCACGCGTCCTCCTCAGAAACGATACGTCAGCGGGGGACTGTTCGGGCGCGCCTATTTGCATCTCACCGAAAAAACAGCCGCGCTCCTTGGATTGGTCCAGGAACCGGCCAGCCCAACGTCACGGCAGAGCGCTGCCGAACGGCCCGCGCATGCCGAGCAGGCCACCTCTTTGATCTCTCCGAATGCCACGGTGGCAGACGGCCCTATATATAAGGATCTATCCCCTAATACTCAAAAGAGACAACCAGCGCGACTGCCTCAGGACCTTCAGCGCCTCTTGAATTTGGGTTTTCATGAATTTCTCATTTTTAAACTCATGCGCGAAGCCAAGCAAAACGCCAAGCTTCTATCTGACGTCGTGGAAGCAACCTGGGAACATTTGAGCCGTGCAAAGCGACCGATCAATTATCTGCGAGCGCTCCTTCGCTCTTCGGTCGACTTCAGCCATCAGATTCGAGTGAGGGACACCGCCCGCATCGAAACAAACCTTGCCCATGCGAGAGCTGCGAACGCGCAAAGGACCGCCCGCGCGCACGCGGGGCAAGCCTTTTTCGACCCGAAGAATGCGCGCCGCTTGGAGGTTTCCGACGATGGGTCCACGCTCAATGTCTGCCACCACCAGGAGTCCCGCCCGCGCATTCGTGCCGGCGACTGGGCAGCCGAGTTTTCCGAAGCCCTGGAAGCGGGTCTCATCCTTCCCGCCACCCCCGAGAGAGAGGCTGCCTTTGCGTCAAAACGCACGGTGCATCTCAACCTGCCGAAACCAGCCTGCAATACACAGCAATCGCGTCAACCGCGACCGATCCGCACACCCGAAATCGCATCGCGGTTGACCGATCTCAAACGCCTATTGCGATCCGTCTGTGTTGGAGGAGGGAGTGTGCCTATCAAAACGCAGTGATTCACTAAGCCTTGTGAGCGTATTGGCAACGCACCGTTTGAGCTCACCAAGGTGACACGACGTACGCGCCGATGAGGCGCGCGAGCCGAAAACGCCAAGAGAACCGCTCACAAAACCAACCCCACAAGTTAAGCCTATTGCGATGTATCCATCAAAAGCATCCCGATTGGTCCGCCGGGAAAGCGAAATATGATGCAACTAACGGTCGTTTATTGCCTAACCCATCAAACACAAAGGTCGGTCGGCCAGTGAGCAATCATCGGCATTCCAGTTCTCAGGATCAAGTAAAAGGACAACGCCCGCTCCGCACTCGATAGCCATGACGGGCGGCGAATCTCGGCTTCCACATCAAGGCACACGAAGGCCACACCTAGCGATTCACTGCTCAAATTGAGATTGCAGGGTAGATCAGGCACTCCGCTACAGCGCCCCGACCGGTCATCTGGCAAAACCACCGCATGTCCGCCGAAGCAGCATCGACTGTTATTAAACGCAAAGAGGCGCGCCGATAGTGATAGTAGGGCCCCGGACAATCGCGTACGCACTCATTCGCGCTAACTACGACATCCGCCCCGACCCAAATCAGTGAAAGTTGAACCGATCTTCGATCTTAGCTTGCTGCGACGCACCAAGCGCTGCTATACTCGCAGGTTGCGTAATTCGTACGCAGTCAAACACGGCCCGCCTGTCGAGCGGGCCGTGTTCTTTGCTCGTTGCGATTCCCAGCAAGTCGTCTGCGTCTCTAGACGTGGCCTCCCGGCCCGTCCGTGGCGCGCAGGCTGGAATGCCTGTGGCCATGGGTTTTGCCATCGCCGAGCGAACCCGTCGAGGAGAATGCATTGGCAAGTTTTGATCGGGAAGATTTAGGGCCGGACACGGCCGCAACCGCGCGGAAAGGCCCGCCCCGGCGCGCATCGAAGGGCAAGGCATCAGTCAACGCTGTACCCGTCGATACCGTCTATACAGCGCAGCAGGACGAGGAACGTCAACGCCAGATGCGCGCGCTGATCCAGCTTGGCAAGGAGCGTGGCTACCTCACCCACGCCGAAATCAACGATCACCTGCCAGACAACTTCGCGCAAACGGCGGCTATCGAAACGATTGTCAGCACGTTCAATGACATGGGCGTGTCTGTCTACGAGCAGGCGCCGGACGCAGAAACGCTGTTGCTCAATGACGCAGCGCCCTCTGTGGTGTCTGACGAACAGTCCGACGAGGAAGCGGAAGTCGCGCTCTCCACGGTCGATTCCGAATTCGGCCGCACCACCGATCCCGTGCGCATGTACATGCGCGAAATGGGCGCGACCGAACTCCTGACCCGTGCCGGTGAAATCGCGATCGCGAAACGCATCGAGGACGGGCTGCACGAGATGATCCAGGCAATCGCCGCCTGTCCCTCGACCATCGAAACGATTCTCGGGAACGCCGATCAGGTGGCCGCCGGTGAACTGCGCATCGACGAACTCGTCGACGGCCTCAACGAAGACACCGAGGAGCCTGACGTATCGGCATCGGCATCCGACTCGAGCGCCGAACAGGACACTGACACCGACACGGACACGAGCGATACCGACACGGACGACGACGACAGCGATCTCGAAGCCACCGATTCGGCCGTCGCAAACGAAGCGCGTCTCAAGCAGCTCACGGCCGACAGTCTCGCGATCTTCGCTCGAGTGCGCGAACAGTTCGAGCAGATCCGCGCCGCGCAGCTCAAGAACACGATTACGTCGGCGGCGCTCGAGCGCGCGCGTCGCGAGATTCAGCGCGAACTCGCGCCGATTCGCTTCACCGCGCGCACCATCGACCGGCTGTGCGCAGACGTGCAGCAGCAAGTCGCGCAGGTTCGCGCGATCGAGCGGCGCATCCTGCAGATCGCCGTCGAGCGTTGCGGCATGCCGCGCGAAAAATTCGTCGAATCGTTCCCGGGTCATGAAACCGATCTCGGCTGGACCATGAAGACGGCGGCGGGATCGCGCGCGTTCGGCGCGGCGCTCGAGCGCAGCCTTCCGGCGATCCAGGCCGAGCAGCAGAAGTTGATCGACATCGAAACGCAAGTCGCATTGCCGCTGCAGCAACTGAAGAAGATCAACCGTCAGATGACGGCGGCCGAAGTCAAAATGCGGCAGGCCAAGCGCGAAATGATCGAGGCGAACCTGCGTCTCGTGATTTCGATCGCGAAGAAGTACGTGAACCGCGGCA
>Ga0163162_10001996_pt1 | contig 19189 bp, 11 predicted proteins | sample S55metaG_FD_115310 | JGI IMG/M metagenome (GOLD analysis project Ga0163162, IMG submission 115310) | Switchgrass rhizosphere microbial communities from Kellogg Biological Station, Michigan, USA - S5-5 metaG | ecosystem: Host-associated > Plants > Roots > Rhizosphere > Soil | place: USA...
CTTACGCGTGGAAAGCGCGAGGTACCGGTTCGGCAAATACAGTGAAGCCGGAAAACTGGGCTCTCTTTGACGAGCGTCTTGAAAGGTCCAACGAGATTCTAATTAATGCTTCTACTCTCGAAGAAGAGTGTCCTGAATGGTATCTTACGGCCCTTCTGGCAGCGCGCGGACGAGGTGGCGATCGCGAAGCTTTTGAAAAACTCTACGAACAAGGCGTCGCGCTTGAACCAACCTATTACTATCTGCACCAGGCCAAAGCGGGCCACCTCTTACCGCAGTGGTATGGTGAACCTGGTGAGTGGGAGCGCTTTGCTGAAGATGCGGCCAACAGAATTGGCGGCGAACAAGGCGATATTATTCTCTTCTCGATCTACAGCGACATGATGTCGTTCGGCACCCTGGAGTTCATGAATACACATCAGCAGATTGCGCCGCGCCTTCTCGCGGGCTTCAGAGCGATTGACAAGCTCTACGGCGCATCACCACAGCGCTTAAATGAAGCTTGCTTGATCTCGTTCTTTACAGGCGACAACAAGACTCCCGCCGAATTAATGAAGAGAATCGGAACCGACTATGACTTGACTGTATGGAGGGATGACTCGACCTTCAACATTTTCCGTCAGGAGGCCCTGATGAGAACAGGCGAGCTACCTCGGTATCGTCAGTCTACGGGTGCTCAAAAGCAATAAACGGAACTTCGGTAGTGCCCTAATTTGATTTCAATAAGTGCTCTTCCGTGCTCTAAATCTTAAATCTTCACTCGCTTTAGTTCGTGTGAATTCGTGGATCGTTTGTGCTCAGAAAAAATACGATCCACGAAACCACACGAAATAACATAAGTGCTCTCCGTACTCTAAATCTTAAATCTTCACTCGCTTTAGTTCGTGTGAATTCGTGGATCGTTTGTGCTCAGAAAAATACGATCCACGAAACCACGCGAAATAACACGAATATGAAATCACGCGAAATGACGAGCTACAGTCGGTTGAGCCCATTCTCAAAACTAGCGCCGCCTCCGCCCGAACTTTCCCAACTCTAATTCCATTTGTCCTCTCTGACAGTCAGTACCACAGCGCGGTAGCGCGTGGCAGCCTCAAAGTTCCAAATCCATTTTTTGCCAGGTATTGAGTTCGCATGATTGAGCCACCCATTACCGCGCTGTGGTACTGACCTCCCCGTCAGCGCAAGAAACTGATAAATCCAGCAAAAATAGGGAAGAAGTGTTGGTGATGTTCTGTAACCTCCACGTTCGGAGCCGTAGCACCCGTGAACACTGGAGTCAAATTTCTGCTATCAGAACACTCACCTGCCATGATCAGGCAGAGTCCGTTATTAGTACCAGGTGTCCACAGTGTCGCTCAATACGTCTCAAGAGGTGACGCTTGGTAGATCTATTGAAAAACCTCGAGATAGCTAAAGTTGGTAGCAGCAAGTTCGCTCCATCTGTTCTCCCGCTTTACGTTATCGCATTTCTGTCAGTCGCAATCGCGTTAGCAATCGCGACCTTTCTAGATTCCCATTTTGTAACTGCCCCTGTCTCATTATTACTTTGCGCAACCATGTTTAGTGCCTGGTTTGGTGGGGTCAAACCAGGAGCCGTCTCCGCGGTGCTTTCGGTCCTCGCCTTTGACTATTACTTCGTTGCTCCTATCGATTCGCTCATGGTGGAGCTTCAAGAATTGCCGCGTTTTATCATCTTCGTTCTGTCAACGCTCTTTGTTTTCTTGCTCTGCGCGGCGCAAAGAAGTGCTAGAGACTCGTTGCAGAATGCGCGAGACAAGCTGAGCGAAGCCGTTCAAGAGCTGACGAAAATCAATGAAGCTTTGCAAACTGAGAACGCCGACCGCACGCGGGCGGAAGAGGCACACAGACGCAGTGAATCTTACTTGGCAGAAGCGCAGAGGCTAAGTCTCACGGGTTCATTCGGGTGGAATGTTTCAACGGATGAGATCTACTGGTCAGACGAGACGTTTCGGATTTTTGAGTCCGATCAACGAACTAAGCCGACCAGTGCGCTAATAGTGAGTCGGATCCATCCTGACGACAGGGAGCTGGTTGAAAAGACATTCACCGACGCGTTGCGCGAAGAGCGCGATGTTGATCTCGAGCATCGCTTGCTGTTACCTGACGGCTCGATCAAATACATACATGTTCTCGCCCGTCCGACTTTAAACTCCTCTGGCGAGATCGAATATGTTGGCGCGGCGATGGATGTTACGGAAAGGCGGCACGCGGAAAACAAAATAAAGGAAAGCGAACAGAAGTATAAGGATCTACTAGACCTTTCTCCTGAAGCGATTTACATGTCGGACCCAGACAAGAAGTTGGTGCTGGCAAACCGCGCGGGTCTCGAATTGTTGGGCTGCACAGCAGAAGAAATTGTCGGGTATTCACTGCTCGAAAGTTATTCGGAAGAAGAGCTAGCAGCTGCCGAGGAACGCATGAAGACTGTAAAGCTCGGAGAGCGAGTGCGTTTCGAGCGCACCTTTGTTCGGAAGGATGGGAGCAGCGTTTCGGTCGAAGTATCTGCTGCCTATATGCAACCGGGATATTACTTAAGTTTCCTGCGTGATATCAGCGAGCGAAAATCTGCTGAGTTGCAGTTGCGACGCAGCGAAGCCTACCTGGCAGAGGCGCAGAAGTTGAGCCGTACTGGGAGTTGGGCGGTTCGTGCGGATTACTCCACATCAATCTACTGGTCGGCAGAGATGTACCGAATAATGGGATTTCCTCCCGCAGATACCCCGCCCCCATCAGAGGTATTATGCGCCTACTTTGGTCCAGAGACCTGGGACAGTCTGATCCAGCTGTTCGAAACTATACGCCGGGAAAAAACCACGGGTGAAGGTGAATTTCCAATTCGCTTCCCTGATGGAGCAGATCGAATAATCCGTGTTGTCGGACATCCTATCCTCGACGAAAACGGTGAAGTCCTTGAATTTTTTGGAACAACTGTGGATATCACTGAACGGCGTCAGGCGAGGCTTGAGCTGGAAAGGGCTCTGGACGAGATCAGCAAATCCGAAGATCGCCTACGCACAATCATCGACACGATCCCAACCTCTTCATGGGTCACTGAACCCGATGGCTCGGCGCATTTTCTTAGCCGTGGATGGCTTGAATATACAGGACTCTCAATGGATGAGGCACTGAATTGGGGCTGGGCTGTTGTGCTTCACCCACAAGAGTCAAAGCAGCTGTTAGACACGTGGCTGTCATCCGTCAAAACCGGTGAACCATTCGAAGCGGAAGCACGGTTTCGACGGGCGAACGGAACCTATCATTGGTGTCTGTGCCGGGCTGTGCCTGTGCGAGACGATCGGGGAAAGATTATCAAGTGGTATGGCACAACTACAGATATCGATGACCGGAAGAAAGCTGAGGCCCTGCTCGCCGGAGAGAAACGCCTCCTCGAGATGATCGCCAGAGGGAACGATCTCGATTTAATTCTTTCTGCACTGTGTCGGCTGGTCGAAAAAATCTTGCCCACCGATTCAAGGTCTTCGATTCTGTTGTTGGATGGTAACCGTCTGTCACACGCCGCCGCGCCAAGCCTGCCCAGGAGTTACAGTCAAGCAATCAATGGCGTCGTCATTGGGCCCTCTGCAGGGTCATGTGGGACTGCCGCTTATCTTCAAAAGTCAGTGATTGTTTCTGACGTAGAGACTGATCCACTCTGGGCTGACTATAAAGAGTTAGCACTGGCGCACGGCTTAAGAGCGTGTTGGTCAATACCGATATTGTCTTCGGATGATCGCGTGTTGGGGACGTTTGCCATCTACTCGCTAACACCTCGCAGTCCGACGGCAGAGCAGCTAAATACCGTCGAACAGGTCACTCACCTGGCGAGCATCGCGATCGAGCGCAAGCAGGCTGAGGATCAGTTGCTCAAAGCACAGGCAGAGCTGGCCCACGTAACGCGTGTGGTGACGATGGGGGAGTTAGTCGCTTCAATAGCGCACGAGGTTAATCAACCACTAGGCGCGATAGTAACCAACGGCCACGCGAGTTTGCGGCTGTTGTCGCGGTCGTTACCGGATGTTGAAAAGTCGCGCGAGGTTATCGGGCGGATAATTAGCGATGGGATGCGAGCGAGCGAGGTTATCAAACGGATTCGGGACTTGATGCACAAGACTCCCCCTAAAAAGGCACCGTTGCAGATTAACGATACGATTCAGGATGTTATTGCCCTGGTAAGCAGCGACGTGCAAAGAAGCAGGATTGAGTTGCACACTGAACTGCAAACTGATCTGCCCCTGGTCGTAGGAGATCCGATTCAATTGCAGCAAGTTATTCTGAATCTAATATTAAATGCCAAAGACGCAATGTCTCAAGAGCAGCTGCGAGCTCGTGAAATGCAAATTACCACTCGTACGACTGAATCTGGTGAAATCGTGGTTTCGGTGCGCGACACTGGCAACGGGTTTGATGAAGACGTTGTGGGTCGCATTTTCGATCCGTTTTTTACTACCAAGTCGGACGGGATGGGATTGGGGCTATCCATAAGTCGGACAATCATTGAGGCGCACGGAGGCACACTTTGGGCTACGCAGAACGACAGTAAAGGAGCGACAGTACAGTTTACGCTTCCCCTTGAAACGAGGGTGACATCATGAAGAAAGCGGATCAACTTGTGCTCGTGATCGATGATGATCCATCGATGCGCCTGGCGATCACCGAGTTGATTGAAGCAGTCGGCCTAAGCTGCCGGACCTTTGGGTCCGCACAAGAATTTCTCGAAGCCGAACTTCCAGACGTGCCAAAGTGTCTGGTACTTGATGTGCGATTGCCTGGATTGAGTGGCCTCAATCTTCAGCGCGAATTGATTGAGCGAGATATTCAAATACCAATCATTTTTATCACCGGCCATGGCGATATCCCGATGACGGTCCAGGCTATGAAAGCAGGTGCCGTAGAGTTTCTGACAAAACCCTTTAGAGATCAGGATCTGCTGGACGCTATCGAGCAGGCGACCGAGCGGGACCGGTTGGCACGCGGCCAACGAACGGAAATGGCCGAACTAGAGAAGCGGGCCGACACTCTTAGTCCACGCGAACGCGAAGTGATGCGATTGGTTGTCTCCGGGCTCCTTAACAAACAGATTGCTGCTGAGCTGGATATCAGCGAGAAAACGGTGAACATTCATCGTAGCCAGGTGATGCAAAAAATGCGCGCTGACTCTTTGGCTGAATTGGTCCGTATGGCAGAAAAACTGCGCCTGCGCTCCAACGGTGCGCAAGCGCATTAGAATTTGAAGGATTCCAGGTTTGTCTCGCAGGGTATCAAGAGGCTAGGCAATCGATTGGCTGTAACTTGGTTGGGTGATCAATGCGCGCAACATTGCTCTGCCTTTGTGTACTTGTGACTTCGATGTTCCCACAGATCGCCCTCTTATTTCAGCGATCTCTTTATGAGCGAGTCCTTCAATATCGTGCAGGATGATCGCTTCACGATAGCCTTCTGGCAATTTCGCCATCACTTCTGATAAGAGAATGCGATCGATGACTCTGATTTGCTTCGGATATTGGGTGTCAGCCTCAACCTGAACCGGTAGTTCTCCGCTCTGAGTTGTGCACTCGAATCGGACCCTTCGTTTGCGGAAATGCATAAGCACGATATTGACAGTTAAACGATGTAGCCACGTAGTGAATGCGGATTCTCCTCGGAAGCTTCCGATCGTGCGAAACAGGTGAATGAACACCTCTTGTGTGAGGTCTTCAGATTCTGGGACGCTCTGAGTCATGCGAAAACAGATTGAATAAACGCGGCGATGATGTTTTTGATACAGGTCGTGAAAAGTTTGCCGGTCAATTTCGGTGAGTGACTGGGGATGGTTTGGGTTCCTCATAAGTTCTCCTTACCCTGAACTCCAGGCCGCGTCATAAAATTGACGCCGCAGCAAATCAAAATCCTGTCGGGCATCTTGTTTGTAATCATTGTATTGAGAGCAGGTTGAAATCTTCTCGAATTCTGCCCAAAGATTCCGGAAGTTGCTCTTTACCACTGGTAGAACCACCTGATGTCTGTGAGTCGGCGGTATCGAGGGTGATGTATTCGTGCTCAGTTCTTAAGGGATGCTGTTTAGTCCAAAAAAAAGAGTGTGGGTGGACCTGCCCCTGGCCCACCCACACCAAAACACAGGAACCCCCTTGTAACGATTAAATCCTGTGTTCCATTTGAAGAATGTCCATTACCTTAACGATCGTCTTCAATGGCGACAGAATAGTCCACAAACAGGTCTCATTCTTTTAATTTCCTGCCCGTTCTATCAGAAACTTGCGTAAAGTTAGCCACCCTGGACTCTGAAAAGTAACCATTTGGCTTCAAAACACAAGTGCCTTGAATCATCTGAGCAATCCTCATTTCTTTTGAGCAACGAATTGTAAGAATTGGCTCTTACTCTAATGCAAGATCAGCGACGAAGAGGTTTCCCCACAATTCCAAGTTCGCTGTGAACCACTGCTACTCGCTGAATGTCTTGTTGAGCGATTTAACTCACGTCAAGCAGGGAAGTGATACGGTTCAGAAGGGTAAGATCATATGGTTGTGAGTCTAGTTAAATTTCGTCGTCTAATTCAGGCAGCTGTGACCATCGTCATGCTTGCCTGCGGAATTTCAATACATGCACAAGTGACCACCGGCACAGTGCGCGGTTTGGTCAAGGATCAGACGGGGGCCGTAGTTCCTGGAGCCTCGGTTACCATCACGGATCCAGGTACAAAGACCTCGCAAGCGGCCGAAAGCGGCAGTGGAGGACAATTCCAATTTAACAATCTGCTGGTCGGCACCTACATCATAACTGTGGAGCCACCGACAGGATCAAACTTCAGCACACTCACGGTGAATGATGTGCGAGTAAAGCTGAATGAGGTCACGGACGTAGCGGCTGTGTTGCAGCCGGGACAGGCTACGGCGTCGGTTACGGTATCCGCCGGCGGGGCAGAGTTGGTTGATACGACCTCGCTCAATCTATCTAAAGATTTCTCTTCGCGTCAGGTCATAGATCTGGCCCAAACAGGAAATGTAGCCGGCACGAACAATGGCGGCATTTACAATCTGGCTCTGATTTCTCCCAACGTGGTGAGCTCCGGCGGAGTGGGATTGGGCACGGGTGGTTCCGTAGGTGGTCAGCGACCGCGCGATAACGATTTCATTGTCGATGGCATCGACAACAACGACAAGACAGTTTCAGGACCACAGATCTATATCTCTCCAGAATCTGTGGCCGAGTTCAATATCTTAACTAATCAGGCTTCGGCGGAATTTGCCCGTTCGACCGGTGGACAGTTTGTCACTGTTACCAAGTCAGGCAGTAATGACTTTCATGGCACGGCTTACGAGTTTTTCCGCAATAGAAAATTGAACAGCCTGGATAACCTGCAAAAGCTGGCGGGTGTTACGCGAGAAACGAACCCTCGCTTTGATCAAAACCGTTATGGATTCAACATTGGTGGTCCAGTTTACATACCGCGGTTTGGTGAAGGCGGTCGTCGTACGTATCCCTGGAGTGGTAAGAACAGACTCTTCTTCTTTTTCGAAATGGAGAACATAGGCCTGGGTCAGGCATCCTCGCCGGGCAACGTTTCGTCGCCGACCGCGGCCGGGCTTGCGACGCTGCAAGGACTCTCTGGTATTTCGCAAACCAATCTGGGCGTTTTTACGCAATTCGTTCCGGTCGCGCCAACTAACAATGCGGGAACAATCCCCATCTGCGCAGTTGCTCGCGATGCCGCTGGTGCCTGCCCGAGTGGTAGCCAACTGAATGTACCTATAGGCAATATCTCTTTTGCGGCGCCAAACTTCCAAAACAACCGAAACATTGTCTTCAATGTGGATTTCACTCAAAGCGACAACACGGTGCATCACGCTCGCTTCATCTACAATCGCCAGCACTTGATCGACAATGCAGCACCGTTTCCTGAGTTTTTTGCTCTGGTTCCGGTAGATGGACGCTTATTCTCCTATACGTTAATCCACAACTTCACTCCCAACCTAACCAACGAAACTCGCCTGGCTTACCGGCGCTTTGTGCAGACCTTTCCTACTCCCAACGTTACGTTTCCAGGCTTGGACCAATTCCCGAATATTGACCTCGACGACCTGGGATTCTCACTTGGACCAGATCCAAATGCTCCGCAGTTTACGGTTGAAAACAGTTACCAGGTAGTCGACCAGGCGACGTACACAATGGGCCATCACTCACTGAAGTTTGGTGTGGATTGGCGTAACATCATTTCGCCGCAGTCGTTTGTCCAACGCCAGCGAGGTGACTACGAGTATCCGAATCTCGATCTCTATTTGCGCGACGTTCAACCGAGCTTTGGAGAGCGCACGGTAGGCGCGTCTCCGTACTTTGGCAACCAACATATCTTTTATGCGTTTGCTCAGGACGACTGGAGAGTCCGGCCGAACTTGACTCTTAACCTGGGGGTGAACTACGTCTACCAACAGGTTCCGCTCACAGCCCGTCAACAAACGCTCAACTCAATCGCATCTGTGCCCGGCTTGATTGAATTTAACGAGCCCAAGGTTCAGAAGAAGAATTTCGCGCCACGAGTCGGCATTGCGTATGCCCCAGATTTCAAGAGCGGAGTCATGCATCGCATCTTCGGTGATCCAGACCAAAGCTCGATCCGCGCGAGTTTCGCGATGGCCTATGACACGATTGTTGACAACCTCTACATCCTGTCATTGCCGCCGCAGTTAAATCAGACAATCGACGTTGGTACTAACTTTCCCGGCACCCCGTTGGTGACGCCAAACTTTCTCGCAAATGGGGGTATTCCACCAAATGTACTGCCAGGCGCGACAACAGATCCCATAGCGGCACGGGCGGCTACGTCCGCTTTTATTCCTGATCAACAGGTTCCGTATTCGATATCATGGGGGCTGACTTACCAGCGCGAGTTTCGCAAGAACTACGCTCTCGAAGTGCGCTATCTTGGAAGCCGGGGCATTCACTTACCCACTCAGAATCGCATCAATATTCAGAACCGAGTGACAAATGTGGCCGGCGGTTTCCTACCGACCTTCTTATCGACTCCGTCACAAGATACTATTGACGGCCTGACTACTAGTCTGGCTGATATTCAAGGGCGCTCAAACATTCTCCCGCAGTTTCTGGCGGCAGGATTTACATCACCCATCGCGGCCTTCCTGGCTAATGGCAATTCGAGCTATCACGCCGGCTCGGCTTCGCTCACCAGGCGTTTCACCAACGGTTTTCAGCTAACGGCTGCGTATACCTGGAGCCATTTGATTGACGACAGCACGGCAGAAGTTAACAGCACCGTGCTTACTCCGAGACGAGCTCAGGATTTTCAGAACATGACCCCAGAGAAGTCTGATTCTGCTCTTGATCATCGTCAGCGCTTTGTGGCTGCTGCTCTTTACGATTTACCTTTTTTCAAGAACCGCACGAGCGGCTTTGCCCGATCGATGTTTGGAGGTATCAGCGTGGCAGGGACGGTGAGCTTTGAAAAAGGTGAGAGGGCAACAGTCTTGAGTAACATTGACTCGAATCTGAACGGCGATCCTGCAGGCGACCGTTCGATTATCAATCCAGCCGGCGTAGCCAATACATCAAGCCTGGTTACGCCCTTATTAAGAACTTGCACAGCCCTGAATCCAGACGGTAGCTGTGCAACGCCCGATGACCAGAGAATTGTGGGCTACCTGGCGACAACACCAGGAGCTCAATACATTCAGGCGGGATTGGGCGCGCTGTCAAACTCCGGTCGGAACACCCTGCTGTTGCCGGCGATTCAGAATGTGGACCTCTCGGTGTTCAAGAGCTTTGCCATCGGTGAAGGTAGCAAGAAGATCCAACTACGGGCGGACTTCTATAATGCCTTCAATCATCCGCAATATACTCCCGGTTCGGTAAACGGTGTAGAACCAATCCCAACCACGGGTGTAGCCCAGATCAACACTGTGGGCCAAACGGACTTCAGTGTTCCGTCCCACGTCTTTACCAGTCATCCACGCCTCATCCAGTTGGCTGTTAGATACAACTTTTAATTAGCTTTAAGATTTCGCGCAAGCGCTTTAGGAGGTAGTCGAAAACGGCTACCTCTTATTCTTGAACTGTTTGAATGCGTGCGATGCTTTGCACGTATAGGAAGGATAGGAAGTTTAGGTCAGCGCATTGGACGTTGACGTAAGAGTATTGGACTAACACCGAGATTCCTTCGTGAATTGACTAGCATCCTGATTAGAGCTGCCCTCGTATAATGAGGTAGACAAGGAGGGATATCATGAAAGGAAAAAACTTACTGCACAGAATTGGCGCATTCGTCCTGGGAGCATTATTAGTTTGCGGGGCTGCAATAATGTCCAGTACTGCTGTTAGCGCCCAAGGACGCGGTGGCGGCTTCCACGGTGGTGGCGGCTTCCACGGCGGAGGTGGGTTCCATGGTGGTGGATTCCGTGGTGGTAGGTTTCACACTCGCGTTTTAATTGGACCAAGGTTCGGTTGGGGATATCCTTATGGGTACTACGGTTATCCGTACGGGTATTACAGCCAGTATGTCTTTGGTGACAGTGAGGCTGCTAACAGCCAGGGTTACCATGACGGGCTAAAAACCGGTGCTAATGATGCGCATCGACGTCAAAGCTACGATCCTCAAAGATCGCATTACTTCAAGGATGCCGGCTTTGGCAACTTTGCACAGGATTACAGAGAAGGCTTTGACCGTGGTTACAAGGAGGGATTTAACAGTTAAGCATCTCTGACAGGTCATTTTTACTCGAATGCCGCGATGCAAATCGCGGCATTCTTTTTAATGCACTTTCAGGAATTCAGCAATAAAGAGAAATATCTGGCAAATGGAAGAAAGAAAGGTCCCGAGGCGCTTCTTAAACTTCGATGGGCGTCGCGTGCCTACTAGCGCTGGACAGCCAAGTTTATGAAGACTGCGCAACAAGAAGGAGAAGAGTGCCGATGCCAGGCTCCAATCCCGACGAGCTCCTCGTTCCAGGCGTGCTCTTTTGACGAGCACATGGAGAAAGAGTTTATTGATCACACCTAGGAAGGAGGCACGTGGGACTTTCAAATTAGAATCATCGTCGCAGCACATGGGGGAAGGCTCGGGGCTACACAAAACGAGGACAAAAGAGCGACAATACAGTTTAACTTTCCAGCTGACAGTGGTGAGTAAGAAAGCAGAGCAACCAGGTGTGCAGTGATCTATTTTGATTCCTGAGAGAGGCTAGGGTATGTCGGAGTCCGATACTTTGGCGCAGCGAGCATTGCCTGTTGTTTTGAGGTACGGCTTAGGCCTGTTAAGTGTTGCAGTCGCGCTGATCTTTACGCTGCTGGTACATCCTGATGTGCTTGTGTCGCCGGTCTTCCTCCTGGCTATCATCGTGAGTGCCTGGTTTGGCGGCATCGGGCCCGGCTTGATTGCCGCTCTTTTGTCGACCACGGCAATTGCTTACTTCTTCCTGCCTCCGTTCTATAGCCTTAGATTTGATCTTTCTCACGTGCCTCATCTTCTAATCTTTTTTGTGTCGGCGTTGCTCATCAGCTCGTGGGGTGCAGTGCGGCGCCGCTCCGAAGTCCTGCTCCGCCGCTCGCGTGATGAGATGGAGGTCAAGATTCAAGAGCGTACATCCGACCTCAGGACCAGCAACCAGAAATTACAAGCGGAGATTGCCGAGCGTAAACGGACTGAAGAGGTGCTCCAGAAGCAAGCGCTGGAATTGCACGACCTGGCCCAACTGCTTGAACTTGCTCACGACGCCATCCTGGTCCGCGACCTCGCAAGTCAGATTGTGTTTTGGAACCGGGGCGCTGAAAGAATGTATGGCTGGCAAAGGGAAGAAGCTCGCGGTCAGATTAGTCACAGATTTCTAAAGACAGTCTTTCCGACATCAGTCGAAGAAGTCGATGCTGAACTCATGAGTCTGGGGTATTGGGAAGGGGAACTCCTCCATACGAAGCAGAATGGTTCCCGGCTTGTGGTTGCAAGCCGGCAGGTTTTGCAGCGGGCCAGCAGCGGGAACCCCGTTGCAATTCTCGAGATCAACAATGACATCACCGAGCGCAAGCGTGCCGAGGATGCAGTCCGTGAACAGGCCAGCCTTCTCAACCTCACGCACGACACAATCTTCGTTAGGCGAATAGACGATGCAATCACGTATTGGAATCGTGGGGCTGAGCGGTTATACGGTTGGAAAAGAGAAGAGGCCGTCGGGCAGATTAGTCATCAGCTCATGAAGACGATCTTTCCCGCACCGTTGGAAGAAATTAATAAGGAGCTGCTAAGCACGGGTCAGTGGGAGGGAGAACTCATCCATACGAAGCGAGACGGCACACAGGTCGTGGTGGCTAGCCGATGGTCATTGCAGCGTGACGAAGAGGGAAACTCCCTGGCAATTCTAGAGACTAACAACGACATCACTGAGCGCAAGCAAGCTTCGGATGCGCTGCTAAGAGCGCAAGCGGAATTAGCACACACGGCGCGAGTTATGACCATGGGGGAACTGGCAGCTTCGATAGCCCATGAAATTAATCAACCGCTCGGCGCCATCGTGACAAATGGTCATGCGTGTGTACATCTGATTTCTCACCCGACACCAGATCTCTGTAAGGCGCGCGAAGTTATCGAACGCATGATCGGAGATGGCATGCGTGCGAGCCAAGTGATTAAGCGCATTCGCGACCTTTTGCACAAGGCTCCACTCGAAAAGTCACCATTGAATATCAATGAGGCGATCCAGGAAGTGATCGCGCTGGTAAACAACGACGTACACAGCAGTAACGTTGAATTGAAAGCCGAACTGGCACCTGATCCCCCGGCGGTTGTCGGAGACCGAATTCAGCTACAGCAAGTAATCCTGAATCTGATTCTAAACGGCAAAGATGCTATGAGCACCGTACAAACTCGTCCGCGCGAGCTGCTGATTACGTCGCGTGAAGGCAACGCCGGTGAATTATTGGTGGCAGTACGTGATTCAGGCAACGGACTGGACCCTAAGAATGTTGAACGGATCTTCGACCCATTCTTTACTACTAAGGCCGAAGGCATGGGACTTGGGCTTTCAATCAGTCGCACGATCATCGAGGCGCATGGCGGAACGCTTTGGGCGACACCGAACAAGGACCAGGGAGCAACGATACAGTTCGTCCTTCCACCAAGCACTCAGGATGCATGAAATGGGCGACCAGGTCATTCAACACTTGGTGGCTGTTGGGGTACGACTCTTCATGAGATGGGGTTGCCGCTTTTACACGGAGAGCCTCTGAAATAAAATGGAGGATGGTTATGAGTTTCGCTGTACAAACAAATCCGCTCGTCACCGCGCTCGAACAAATTGGTCCGCACGACCATTTCTGCTCGATATACGAGAGCCCTGAAGAACATTACGCGGTCGCTATTCCCTTCATCCAGATCGGGCTCGATCGCGGCGAAAAATGCATTTACATAGCTGACGATGGCACGGTAGGCGAAGTCCGTGCAGCCATGGAGTCCGAAGGAATTGATGTAGATCGAGCGACCGCGACCAATGCTCTAGTGCTTGCAACCAAAGAGGATGCATATCTCGAGCACGGATCTTTCCAACCTGATTGGATGTATACTTTCTGGAAGCAAGCGACGCAAATGGCTATCAGCGAAGGTTTCTCTGCCCTTCGCGCGACCGGCGAGACTGAATGGGTTCTGCGAGGAGGCCGAGGTCTCGAGCGTTGGATGGAATACGAAAGCCGCTTGACTCACACCCTCGCGGAACACAACTGTTCCGCGCTTTGCCAGTACAATCGACGCCTCTTTCCACCGGAACTTATTCTCGACGTCATCCGCACTCATCCGACGGTCGTGTACGGCGGCACGGTTTGCCGAAATCTTTACTATGTGCCGCCGGATGAATTCCTGGGTACCAATCAAACCGCTCGCGAAGTTGAGAGGCTGTTGACCAATATCCGTGAACGCGAGCGTGTAGAGGAAGCTCTGCGAGAACAACTCACAGAGCGGAGACGAGCTGAAGAGGAACTGCGCCGCAGTGAAGCTTACCTGGTGGAAGGTCAAAAAATAAGCCACACAGGAAGTTGGGCCTGGGATGTTGTCACCAAAGAGGTGTTTTGGTCGCAGGAACACTTTCGTATTTTTGGCTTCGATCCCGTGACGGCCAAACCGTCTTATGACATGTTCCTGAACAGGGTTCATCCTCAGGATCGAGGTTTTGTTGAACAGACAATTGATAACGCAGTCCGCGAAAGCTGTGATCTTGAAATGGACTATCGCATTGTTCTCGCGGATGGATCTTTAAGGTACCTCCAAAGTCTCGGACATCCAGTCACAGGAGCCAACAATGTCGTCAATGGATTTATTGGTACGGTGATGGATGTGACTGACCGGAAGCTCTCCGAAGATGCGTTACATAAAGCACATGCAGAGCTGGCCCATGTTACGCGAGCAATGACCATGGGGGAATTAGCAGCCTCGATAGCTCACGAAGTGAATCAACCGCTCGGTGCCATCGTCACGAATGGCCATGCGTGTGTGCACCTGCTTTCGCGCGAAGCGCCCGATCTTGATAAATCACGCGAAGTTGTTGAAAGGATAATCAGAGACGGCATGCGTGCGAGCGAAGTGATTAGGCGAATTCGCGATTTCTTGCACAAGACTCCTTCCGAGAACGGTCCATTGAATATTAATGAGCCGATTCAGGAGGTTATAGGTCTAGTACGTAAAGAATTGCTGATAAGTAGGATTGAGTTGAAGGCGCAACTGGCAGCTGATCTACCGCCAGTCCTTGGAGATCGGATTCAGTTGCAGCAAGTAATTCTGAATCTGATTCTGAATGCCAGGGACGCGATGAGCGGTGCCCAAACTAATTCACGTGAGCTGAGAATTACTTCAGGAAGGAATAGCGACGGCGCTGTAAGAGTTTCTGTACGTGACTCTGGTCCTGGGTTCAAGCCAAAGGACATTGAGCGAATTTTCGACCCGTTTTTTACTACCAAGGCAGAAGGCATGGGACTGGGACTCTCAATTAGTCGAACGATCATCGAAGCACATGGAGGGACGCTTTCTGCTGCCCAGAACAAAGATCAGGGAGCGACGATACAGTTTATCCTTCCAGCAATGTGCGAGAGTTGAAGAAGCAGACCAGGTTGTATTTGTGAACGACGCCGGAACCGCATGTATGTTCGGAATTAGTTTGGCTGGGGGAAAAACCACGCATTTCTTACTTCCAGACGCAATTACATAGGAGTTTTCTCCAATAACACTTCGTTAAGTTCCCATCCTATTACCTCACATTCCAATGGTTATCCAATCGCGTCCCCAATACTCTGTCTCGCAAAGAGACGGCCAGCGGAAACGGTTATGAGCAATAAAGCAACTGTTCCGGACGTCTCGGATGTCCAAAAGCCCTAACTTTTCGGAAAAAGGAATATGCAAGATAACAAGCTGCCCACGACTGCAAGGATTTCAATAGTGGACGATGACGCATCAATGCGGGAAGCGATCAACACGCTTATCAGTTCCCTTGGATTAAGCGTTGACGAATTCTTATCAGCTGAAGACTTCCTGAAATCGGGTCAGGTTCACGCCTTCGACTGTTTGATCCTGGACGTAAGAATGCCTGGGTTAGATGGTCTGGAGCTCCAACGTAGATTAATTGCCGCCAACATTACCATACCAATCGTCTTTATAACTGCTCATTACAGTGAAGACCAGCGAAGGATAGCGATGGAATCCGGGGCCATTGCCTTTTTGAGGAAGCCATTCACAGAGCAAGAGCTGCTTGATGCTATCGACGCTTCACTATCAACCCGAAACAGGAGTGTTGATGGCGAGGATGAAGAGCGCGTTTAGACTCCGTTTCACAAGTAGAAGGGGAGGGTCATGTTGCAAAGCTTTACGGAACATACACTTTGGTCCACAGCATTAGCGGATTCAATTGTAAATGGGCCTGAAACGTGGAAAGGAAGTGTAGACAATAAGGGAATAGCCGATCGGCCGCCACCATCAGACAAAGATGTGGTAAGTCTTTACCCGGACGCAGTCGTTGCGTCGAGTGATGATTTGGCCTGGCAGGACATTCGGCTAATACATTTGAACTCCAACTTGAAAGAAATGGTGGTACCGCCTTCCGATACTCACTGTCTCGTGTTGAACCTGAGCGCAGCTTTTAACCTGAACGCTCGTTTCGGTAAACATAATTTTGAAGGAAGAGTGCTGGAAGGGGAGGTCGCAATTATCCCGGCGCATACATCCTGGTCTTGCCAATCTCAGAGTTCTCACCTGGGCAACACTCTGCTTCTGTTTCTTCGCCCTCTTTTTGTCCGAAGCGTGATAGAAGGAATTAACTTCTCGCAGGGAGAACTTGTAGTAACGCCACAGATCGGATTTCAAAGCAAGCATATCCAGCACATCGCTATGTCCCTTTTGGGAGAACTCAACGAAGCGAACGTTGTCGGCCGTCTTTACGCTGATTCGCTGGCTACTGGTTTAGCGATGCAGTTGATCTGGCACTGCAGTGCTTTGCGGGACGTTCAGCTTGGCCATGGAGGAATGGCCCCACACCGATTGAGAAAGACTATCAGCCTAATCGATCATCATCTAAGCAGAGAAGAGGAAGGAAGGGTAGCACTTCGATCAGTAGCAAGAGATGTTGGCATGAGCTACTTCCACTTTTCACGAGCCTTCAAGCAGTCGATGGGAATGACTCCGACCAACTATATTGCCGAGCGCCGAATTGAACGGGCTAAAAAACTGATGCAGGAAACAAATTTGCCGATTTCTGAGATTGCGCTACGTTCAGGCTTTTCCAGCCAGAGTCATTTTACAACCTCCTTTCGTCGTTTGGCTGGAGTCACACCCAGGTGTTTCAGAAAAGGAATGTAGCATCCGACAAAGAATCAAAAATCAGACCAGCAAAGGATGCACGCACTTAAGACGGACCACAAAGGAGGTGATCGTTCATATATCGAAGAAAAGCATGTTGGTAAATAGAGCAAGCATTTAAGCTTTGACCAATAACAACACCTCACAGTCCCGAACCTGGATCAATTCTGCACTAAAGACTCATAAGTAGTTGTCCTTTCATAGATTGTTTTCTTCTGCCTGGATTGAATATCAGGCGCCGCTTTTGGACCATTGAACAAAAAAACTCATCTGGTCCAACTCAATACCATCTGCGCAAGAAATCGTTATTCGGAGCAAACACTGGGAAGCAGTCGAAAGACCCGAAGTCTAAGATGCGAACCTACAGACGTTTTAGTGTTCAGCCGCTTCCGGGCAAAGATTTTGAGCTGGGATTGAGCTGCACCTTAGTGACTGGTCACCCGAGAACCAGCACCCGCGACGTCGAGTTCAAGCAGGGCACAAGATCAAGGAGGGGATAACGTGAAGTTCGCAAGTCAAATTCATTTTTCGCTTTTAGTGATCGCATTCGTCGCACCCACGATCCTTTCACAAACGTCAACAGAGAAAGAGTCTCAGCAATCGAGGGTAGCTAATCTCAAGTTCTCAGATGTTCGAGCGCCAAAGGAGGACTGGACGGGCCCAGGTAGCCTGATCGATCCAGCGACGAGTATCAACAGTTCTGAGAACGTGGAACCCGGGGCGGGTGCCGTTGAATCCGCAAAGAACTATTATCGCGCCGGCGCTGCTCGTATAAACGATGGCCATTACAAAGAAGCAATAGCTTCGCTGAAAGTCGCTCTTGAGCTCGATCCCCACTCAAGTGCAGTGTATGAAGAACTCGGGTATGCCTACTTTGGCCTGGCCGAATATGAGGACTCAATCAAAGCTTACGAGCGCGCAGTATCACTTGGACCAACCTCGTTATTCACTCGAAGATCTTTGGCGATCGTTTATTTAACTTCGAAAAAACCTGAGCAGGCAATCCCTCCCTTGCTGGAGGCGTCGCGTCTCGAACCGAAGAATGCTCTCAATCACTACCTGCTCGCAGTGGCTTATGATGACTCGGACCAGTTGGATAATGCGATTGATCAGTATTTGCGGAGTCTTGCCCTTGATCCCAACCACTATCGTTCCTACATTGGTCTGGGTGCGATTTACACCCACCAGTCCCGCAGCAAAGAGGCGATTGGTCTATTTAGGAAGGCGATTCAACTGAAACCAGAGTTGGGGGAGGGCTACATCGCGCTCGGCAATGTATTGAACTCCACTGGGAGCCTCAAGGAGGCGATTCACCACTACGAGTTGGCTGTTAAACTGAATCCAGAGGACCCACTTGCTCAAAACAATCTGGGAGTTGCTTATCTGAATATAGGCAAGAAAAAAGAGGGCCTGGCGGCTTTCAAGAATGCTGTCACGCTTCGCCCGCAGGACGGCCAGATACATCTGAATCTAGCCCGAGCATATCTTCACGTGCGAGACAGGGATTCTGCGCTTGCAGAGTACAACGTGCTAAGGGCGATCGACTCTTCACTGGCCAAAATTATCTACGGTGAGATTTTTCAGAACCGAGTCTTGAAGGTACGTGACTAAATGATTTCTTATCTCTTCGGCCCAACCACAACAAGCCGTCGATTATCAGTCGATCCTGAATTGTGTTGTTAAGCGTATACGACAACGTCTTGTTGGTGGCGTCATACTTGTGTTCATAGTCGATGTCGTTGTGACCCATATTGAGATAGAGCATTTTGTAGTTCTTGTTGGTCCAGACCACGGGATAATACCCGCTGTGCCAGATCTCGTTCTGTTTTGGCCCGGTGCCAAGCGGAAAGCTGCTTGAGTCTATGGAGAGCAGGATTTCTATGTCAGGATTCTGTCGCAGATCTTTCTCCCAACGGTACCACTCGTTTGGCGAAGACTTGAAAGTCTCAGGCAGATTGTGAGTCGCCGGATGTCCGCGGTCTTCGACACGTAGAATCGCCGACGTAGGTCTCCATGTGTTGCTGACGTATGAGCCTGACCCGAGGAAGGTGTTTTGGTACCAGTCCCAGTTTGCCGGATACTCTGAAGGAGTCAGTGCAAAGCCGGCAAAGTGAAAGCCCATCCACGCTCCGCCATGCTCCATGTACATCTTAAACGCGGCTCGTTGTGCCGGATCTTCGGGACGAGTGTCCAGGAACACAACCACCTGATATTTGGCAAGAAAGTCTGAATTCAGATTCTGCCAATTGGAGGTGGTGTCATAGCTGAAATCGTATTTTGCCGCCATTTCAGGAAACCACGAGCGGGCTTCATTTACAAAGCTGATGTGCGCCTGA
>Ga0163162_10001997_pt1 | contig 19189 bp, 17 predicted proteins | sample S55metaG_FD_115310 | JGI IMG/M metagenome (GOLD analysis project Ga0163162, IMG submission 115310) | Switchgrass rhizosphere microbial communities from Kellogg Biological Station, Michigan, USA - S5-5 metaG | ecosystem: Host-associated > Plants > Roots > Rhizosphere > Soil | place: USA...
CCCGCTCTCGCCGCAGCCCGATGTGCTCAACCACAGCTGGCGCGAATACGGCAACCGGGTCGGCGCGTGGCGTTGCCTGGAGCTGTTCGATGCGCTGCAGCTGCCGGCCGCGGCGCTGATCAACGCCGCGCTGTACGACCACTGCCCCGAGCTGGTGGCGGCGTGCGTGGCGCGCGGCGACGAGCTGGTGGGCCACGGACACAGCAACGCCGAGCGCCAGGGCGAGCTCGACGAGGCCTCCGAACACGCGCTTCTGCTGCACTGCCGCCAGCGCATCGAGCAGGCGAGCGGCGTCGCGCCGGCGGGCTGGCTGTCGCCGTGGATCTCGGAGAGCCTGCTCACCAGCGACCTGCTGGCCGAAGCCGGCTACCGCTACACGCTGAACTGGTGCCACGACGACCAGCCGACGCGGCTGCGCACGCGCAACGGGCAAGGGTTGTGGGCAGTGCCGTACCCGCAGGAGCTGAACGACATTCCGATGATCGTGACGCGACGGCTCGACGCGCAGGACTTCGCGCAGATGATCGTCGACCAGTTCGACGAGATGCGCGAGCAGGCGCACACGCAACCGCTGGTGATGGGCATCGCGCTGCATCCCTACCTGATGGGTCAGCCGTACCGGCTGCGACACCTGCGTCACGCGCTGCGTCACCTGACCGACGCACGCGGGGCGGGCGACGTGTGGTGGACCACGCCGGGCGCCATCTGCAGCCACGTGGATGCGCTGGCGCGCGAGCGGCCGGCCGCCATCGGCTGAGCGCCCGCGGCCGCCGATGCTGTCGAATTCGCAGCGCCTCGCGCGTCGTGGCCAGTAGGGGCCATGGGAGTCACCTGTCGACATTGCGGCTTGAGCACCTGGGCATCAGCCGCACCGCTTCCAGAGGAGCACACGATGTTCAAGAAGATCCTGGTCGTGCTGGTGGTGGCGATCGGCGCCGTGCTGGCCTACGCGGCGATGCAGCCCGACCACTTCAGCCTGCAGCGCAGCGCCCGCATCGCCGCGCCGCCCGAGCAGCTGTACCCGCTGATCGCCGACGCGAAGGCGTTCAACACCTGGAACCCGTGGCTGCGCAAGGACCCCTCGAGCCGGGTTAAGTACGAAGGCCCCGCCAACGGCGTCGGCTCGGCCTATGCGTGGGACAGTGCGCAGCTCGGGGCCGGCCGCATGGAGGTGACCGACCTCACGCCGGCGCAGCGCGTGGCGATGAAGCTGCAGTTCTTCAAGCCGATGGAGGCCACCAACCAGGTCGAGTTCACACTCAAGCCGCAGGGGCCGCAGACCGACGTCACGTGGACGATGAGCGGCCCGATGCCGTATCTGTCGAAGCTGATGTGCGTGTTCGTCAGCATGGACCGCATGGTCGGCCCCGACTTCGAGGCCGGGCTCGCCAACCTGAAGGCCGAGGCCGAAAAGAAGCAGTAGGCCGCTTCAGGCGGCGTCGTGGAAGATGATGCCCGCCGTGTGGCGCAGCCCGCTGTGCACGCGGCTGACGCCGTGGCGCAGGTTGACGCGATAGACGCCGCGCGTGCCGCGCACCGGGCGCTGGTGCACGGCGATCACCGCGGCGTCGCCCTGCTGCATCGCCAGCACCATCGGGCGCGACTGCATGCGTGGCCGCTGCTCGGTCATCACCAGCTCGCCGCCCGAGAAGTCGCGCCCCGGCTGCGACAGCAGCAGCACCACTTGCAGCGGGAACACGTGTGCGCCGTACAGGTCCTGGTGCAGGCAGTTGTAGTCGCCCGCCTGGTATTGCAGCAGCAGCGGCGTCGGCAGCGTCTGGCCGGCAGCGTGGCAGCGCGCGATGAACGCGTCGTGCGCGGCGGGAAACCGCGCCGGCAACCCCATCGCCGCGTGCCAGCGGTTGGCCAGCGGCGCCAGCGGCCCGTAGAGCGCGTCGCGCAAGGCAGCGATCAACGGCGGCAGCGGATAGCGGAAGTAGCGGTACTCGCCCTGCCCGAAGCCGTGGCGCGCCATCACCACGCGGCTGCGGAAGACCTGGTCGTCGTCGCGGTACAGCGCTGCGAGCTGTGCACACTCGGCGGGCGTCAACAGCTGCGGGATCACCGCGGCGCCCTGGGCGTCGAGGTCGACGCCCACGCGCGGCCATTCGATGCCTGCCGCGCGCGCGGCCATCGGTGGCGAGGGCTGGTCTTGTGCGGCGCAGACGCCGCGCCCGTCTGCGTCGGTGTCGAGGGTGTGCGAGTCCATGGGTGCAGCGTAGCCCGCGCTGCGGGCGCGGGCTCGCCACAATCGGACGGGCAATTCGCGTGCGGCACCCGAGGCCGCCAGCGTCAGCGGGCCGCGCTCAGCCGCCTGCCTTCACCCACGCCAGCGTGTCGGCCAGCGCGCGCTGCGCGCGCTCGAACATCGCGTCGATCTCCGGCTCGCTGATGATCAGCGGCGGCGAGAAGGCGATCACGTCGCCGGACAGCGAGCGCGTGATCAGGCCATGCTGCTGCGCGCGCCGCACGAAGTACGGGCCGACGCCGCGCTCGGGATCGAACGGCTTGCGCTGACGCGGGTCTTGCGCCAGCTCGATCGCGCCGATCAGCCCGAGGCTGCGCACGTGGCCGACCAGGTCGTGGCCCTCGAAGCGGCTCAGCGCCTGCTTGAAGCGCGGCGCCACGCGCTGCACATGGCCGACGATGTCGTCGCTCTCGTAGATCCTCAGGGTCTCGAGCGCCACTGCGCATGCCAGCGGGTGGCCGCTGTAGGTGTAGCCGTGGCCGAAGCTGCCCACGCTGGCACTGGCGTCGGCCACCACCTGGTAGATGGCGTCGCTCACGTACAGCGCCGACAGCGGCACGTAGGCCGACGTGATCTGCTTGGCCACCGTGATCAGGTCGGGCTTGAGGTCGAACACCTGGGAACCGAACGCGCGGCCGAGGCGGCCGAACCCGGTGATCACCTCGTCGGCGATCAGCAGGATGTCGTGCTTTCTGAGAATGGCCTGCACGCGATCGAAATAGCCCGGCGGCGGGATCACGACGCCGCCGGCGCCCATCACCGGCTCGGCGATGAAGGCGGCGATCGTGTCGGGACCTTCGCGCTGGATGGTCTCTTCGAGCTCGCGCGCCAGCCGCTCGACGAACGCCGACTCGCTCTCCCCCGCTTCCGCGAACTGGTAGTGGTGCGGACAGCCGACGCGCACGATGCCCGGCAGCGGCAGGTCGAAGTGCTGGTGCATCATCGGGATGCCCGACATCGACGCCGCCGCGGCGGTGACGCCGTGGTACCCCTTGACGCGCGCGACGATCTTCTTCTTGTTCGGCCGGCCGCGCGCGTTGTTGTAGTAGCGCACCAGCTTGAACGCGGTGTCGTTGCTCTCAGAGCCCGAGTTGGCGAACAGCACGCGCGCGCCCGGCATCGGCGACCAGCGCGACATCGCCTCGACGAGGTCGGTCACGGGCCCGGGCACCTTGCCGGAGAACGTGTGGTAATACGGAAGCGTCCTCATCTGACGCGCCGCGGCATCGGCCAGCCGGGTCTCCGAAAACCCGAGCGACGCGCACCACAGCCCCGCCATGCCTTCGATGTAGCGGTTGCCGTGCTCGTCGATCACGTGCACGCCTTCACCGCGCACGATCACCAGTGGCCCTTCGCGTTCGAGCTGGCGCAACTGCGTGTACGGATGCAGGTGGTGCGCGATGTCGCGCTGCGCGGCCGGCGTGAGGGTTTGCGTCATGACGGGTCTTCCCGGTGGTCGAATTCATTATCGGCAAGCCACCGCCACAATGGCGCACCTCGCAGCCGCGGTGTTTCAGATGAAATTTGAGAGCTCGTCCGGTCGCGTCGATGCGCGGCGCCGCCGGGTGCTTGCACTGGTGAGCCTGGCCGCGGTGCCGGACATCGCGCCCGCGCAGGCGTCCGCCGACACCGCGCCGCTGAAGCTGATCGTGCCGTTCACGCCGGGTACCGGCATCGACCTGATCGCGCGCCAGGTCGGGCCGCGTCTGGCCGAGCGCCTCGGGCGTGCCGTGGTGGTGGAGAACCGCGCCGGCGCCTCCGGCAACCTCGGCACCGAGGCGGTGGTGCGCGCCGCGCCCGATGGTTCCACCTTGCTGGTGACCGTGAGCACGCTGGTGATGAACCGCGCGCTGTACCCGAACCTGAGTTTCGACCCGGTGCGCGACCTCGACCCGGTGACGCTCACCAGCTGGGGCCAACTGGTGCTGGTGGCCTCGCCGAAGTCCGGCATCACCAGCGCGCCGGATCTGATCGGGCGCGCCAGGGCCAGGCCCGGCGCGCTGAACTACGGCTCGCCGGGCAACGGCACGCCGCACCATCTGGCGATGGAACTGGTGAAGAACCAGGCCGGCATCTTCATCACGCACATTCCCTACCGAGGCACCGGCCCAGCGGTGACCGATCTGCTCGGCGGGCAGATCGACCTGATGTTCCTGCCGATCCACGTGGCGCTGCAGCACGTGAAGGCCGGCCAGCTGCGCGCGCTGGCAATCAGCAGCGACAAGCCGCATCCGCTGTTGCCCGACGTGCCGCCGCTGCGCGCGCTGAACCTCGGCAACCTCGACATCGACATGTGGTACGGCGTGCTGGCGCCGAAGGGCACGCCCAAGCCACTGGTGGAGCGCCTGAACGGCGAGCTGCAGTCGATCCTCGCGCTGCCCGAGGTGCGCAGCGCGTTCGAGACCCAGGGCATGACGCCGGCGCACAGCAGCGCGCAGGAGTTCGGTGCACTGATCGAGCGCGACGCGCAGCGCTGGGCCCAGGTGATCCGGGCGCAGAAGATCTCCGCCGACTGAAGTGGCGCCGATGAGCCCGCGGCTCGACATCGCGATCATCGGCGCAGGGCTCGGTGGCCTCGCAGCCGCCGCGACGCTGCTGCGGCGCGGGCACCGCGTGCTCGTCTTCGAGCAGTCGCCCGTGCTGGGCGAGGTCGGTGCCGGCATCCAGATGAGCGCCAACGCGATGAAGGTGCTCGATCGGCTCGGGCTGCGCGCGCAGCTCGAAGCGCATGCCGTGCGACCGCAAGCGTTCGAATTTCGCCGCTTCGACGATGGCGAGCTGCTGCACCGCCTGCCGCTCGGTGCGCCGCACGAGCAGCGCCACGGCGCGCCGTACTTCCAGTTGCACCGGCACGACCTGCATGGCGCGCTGCGCGCAGCGGTCGACGCGCTCGACGCACACGCCCTGGTGCTCGACGCGCGCGCGCTGGCGGTGCACGAGGAGCCGCAGTCGGTGAGCGTCGCCTTCGAGCGCGGGCCGGCGTGGCACGGCGAGCTGGTGATCGGTGCCGATGGCATCAAGTCGATGGTGCGGCGGCACACCGCAGGCGCCGACGATCCGGTCTTCACCGGCCAGGTGGCGTGGCGCTGCACGGTGCCCATCGAGCGCATCGCACCGGCGCTGCGCACCGACGTCGTGTCGACCATCTGGTGTGGCCCGCGCAACCACGCAGTCACCTACTACCTGCGCGCCGGAGCGTTGCTCAACTTCGTGGGCTGCGTCGAGCGCGCGGCCGACGAGGAGTCATGGACCACGCGCCGGCCCTGGCATGAGCTGAGCGCCGATTACCTCGGCTGGCATCCGATGGTGCGCGCGGTGATCGACGCGGTCGACCGCGACCAGTGCTTCCGCTGGGCGCTGAACCGCCGCACGCCGATCGAGCGCTGGAGCAGCGCGCGCGTCACGCTGCTCGGCGACGCGGTGCACGCCACCCTGCCGTACATGGCGCAGGGCGCGGCCATGGCGATCGAGGACGCCGCGGTGCTGGCGCGCGCGCTCGACCTCGACGCGCCGCTGGCCGAACGGCTGTCGGTCTATCAGCGCCACCGGGCCCCGCGCACCGCGCGCGTGATCCGCGAGTCCGACGAGATGGGCGAGCTGTACCACATCGCCGACGCCGCCACGATGCGCCGGGCTTTCATCGACCGCGACATCGCGCGCTCGCGCAACGAATGGCTCTACCCGTACGATCCGTGGACAGTGCCGCTGGCGTAGCTTGAGCGCGCCTTCGACGATTGACGCGACGACCATTGTGAGGCGGCCGCCAGGCTGCTCCGGGGGTGGGCTAGTACTTGCTGTTGATACCGGCCATGCGCAGCAGCCAGTTGGCGCACCAGGCGACGAAGCCGCGCAGCACCACGGGCCGCCAGCCGACGCGGCCGTCCGCATCGGTCACTTCGCGCGAGGCAGCCACCGCGACGTCGAAGCGGTGCGACAGCTCGCGCGCGAACGCCTCGTCGCGCACGATCACGTTGGCTTCCAGGTTCAGCAACAGCGACAGCGGGTCGATGTTGGAACTGCCGACGGTGGCCCAGTCGCCGTCGATCACCGCCACCTTCGCGTGCAGGAACGCCGGGGTGTACTCGAAGATGCGCACGCCGTGGCCGCGCAGCTCGTCGTACAGCACCTGGGCCGCCAGCGCCGCGAAGCGGTAGTCGATCTTGCCTTGCAGCAGCAGGCGCACGCGCACGCCGCGCTGCGCGGCGCGGATCAGCGCACGGCGGAACAGGCGTCCCGGGTAGAAGTACGCCACCACCAGGTCGACGCGCTCGCGCGCGCGCAACACCGCCTCGATGTAGGCGCGTTCGATCGAACGGCGACGCCGCAGGTTGTCGCGCACCACGAAGGCCACGTTCACCGGCGCGGGAGCGCCCGCCGCTGCTTGGGCCGACGACGGCGCCACCAGCCGCAGGCGCTGCAGCACGCGCCGCGCGCGCGCCAGCGGCTGCGCGCTGCGCGCCAGCGCCATCATCTCCTCGCGCCAGTCGGAGCCGAGCGCGGCGCGGCTCCACACCGCGCGCGCGGCCTGCGTGACCTGCGCCGCAGCCGGCCCGCGCAGCTCGACCGCGAAATCCAGGCGTGGTGTCTCGGACAAGCCGTGCCGCAAGTCGAGCCGGTCGTCGATGATGTTGATGCCGCCGACGAACGAGACCTCGCGATCGACCGCGCACAGCTTGTGGTGCAGGCGGCGCAGCTGGCCGGGCTGCAGCAGGCTCCACCAGCGATCGAGCGGGCGGAACACCACCAGCTCGACCTCGGGCGGTGGCATCCACTCGCGCAGCCGCGTCAGCGTCGCCTTGGAGCCGAAGCCGTCGACCACCACGCACACGCGCACGCCGCGCCGCCCTGCGTCGAGCAGCGCGCCAGCCATCGTGCGCGACGCGTCATCGTCGTGGAAGATGTAGGTTGACAGCCAGACTTCGTGGCGTGCCTGCGCGATCGCCTCGCGCATCGCCGGAAACAACTCGTCGCCGCCTTGCAGCAGGCGCACGCGGTTGCCGCTGGTGAACTGCGGGGCGCCGCGGCGCGACCACGCGGTATCGATCGCGGGTTCTGGCATCGACACTGAATCGCCGGCCATCGACGGATCAGTCGAGTTCGAGTTCGACCACCAGCGGGAGATGGTCGGACATACGCGCCCACGCCGCGCCGCGCGGCACCTCCTGCGTCAGGCAGCGGAAGCCGCGCATGTAGACGCGGTCGAGCGCGAACACCGGCACGCGCGACGGAAAGGTGGGACGCACGCCGCCGCCGTGCAAGGTGGCGCGTTGCAGGCCGATGCTGCGCATCGGGGCGTCGAGCCGCTCGTTCCAGTCGTTGAAGTCGCCCGCCACCAGCAGCGGCGCGCCACGCGGCACGAATTCGGCGACGAAGCGCGACAGGTACTGCACCTGCTGCAGCCGCCCCGCGTGCGTGAGCCCGAAGTGCGCGACCACCGCGTGTAGCGTGTGGCCCTGCCAGGTGACCGGCACGTGCAGCAGGCCGCGCTGCTCGAAGCGGTGCGCGCTGACGTCGTGGTGGTCGACGTCGCCGAGCGGCCAGCGCGACAGCAGCGCGTTGCCGTGCTCGCCGTGGCGCGTGATGGCGCTGGTGCGGTAGGCGACGTCGTAGCCTTCGGGCGCCAGGTAGTCGGCCTGCCCCTGCTCGGGCCAGCCGAACCACGTGCGGTCGAAGCGCCGCGACTCGCGGCGGTGGAACAGCCTCACCTCCTGCAGGAACACCAGGTCGGCATCGAGCGCCTCGACTCCGAGCCCGAGGTTGTGGATCTCCAGCCGCTTGCGCGGCCCGAGCCCGCGCACGCCCTTGTGGATGTTGTAGGTCGCCACGCGCAGGTGGTTGGCGTCCATCTGGGTGGACGCGGCGAAGCGCGACGTGGTCGACGTCAGGCGGCCCGGGCGGGTGACGGTGGCGTTCATCGAGGTGGCAGAGGCGCGCTGCCGATGCGCGGCAGGTGCAGGATCGCCTCGGCGTTGCTCGGCGAGAAGCAGCGATCGGCCGCTTCGCGGTAGGGCAGCCATTGGTGGCGCAGGTGCTCGCGCGGGTTCAGCGCCACCGGCGTGCCGCTGGGCACCGTGAGCCCGAACACGTGCTCGGTGTTGTGCGTCACGCCGGGCGCATAGCGATGGCGCCAGACCGGGTAGATCTCGTACACGTTGACCAGCTGCCAGTCGCGCAGCGCAGCGCGGGGCAGCGCGCTCGACCCGATCACGATGCCGGTTTCTTCGGCCACCTCGCGCACGCAGGTGTGGGCCAACGGCTCGTCGATGCGGTCTTTCGAGCCGGTGACGCTTTGCCAGTAGCCCGGCTTGTCGGCGCGCTCGATCAACAGCACCTCCAGCGACGGCGTGTGGATCACCACCAGCACCGACTCGGGAATCTTGTGGCCGGCGGTGCCCACGTTGCGTCAGGCTGGCTGCACGCTGCGCAGCCGGATGTGCAGCTCGCGCAGCTGCGCCTCCTCGACCCGGCTCGGCGCACCGGTGAGCAGATCTTGCGCGCGCTGCGTCTTGGGGAAGGCGATCACGTCGCGGATGGAGTCGGCGCGCGCCATCATCGTGACGATGCGGTCGAGGCCGAACGCGATGCCGCCGTGCGGTGGCGCGCCGTACTGCAGTGCGTCGAGCAGGAAGCCGAACTTCGCCTTGGCTTCCTCAGGCCCGATCTTCAGCGCGCGGAACACCTTGCTCTGCACCTCTTCGCGGTGAATCCGCACCGAGCCGCCGCCGATCTCCCAGCCGTTGAGCACCATGTCGTAGGCCTTGGCGATGCAGGCGCCCGGGTCGCTGTCCATCAGGTTCTCGTGGCCGTCCTTCGGTGCCGTGAACGGATGGTGCACCGCGACCCAGCGCTGCGCTTCCTCGTCGTATTCGAACATCGGGAAGTCCACCACCCACAGCGGCGCCCACTTGTCCTCGAACAGCTTGTGCTTGCGGCCGAATTCGCTGTGCCCGATCTTGACGCGCAGCGCGCCCAGCGAATCGTTGACCACCTTGGCCTTGTCTGCGCCGAAGAACAGCAGGTCGCCGTTGCGTGCGCCGCAGCGCGCGATCAGCTCGGCGATGATCGCGTCGTTGAGGTTCTTGACGATCGGCGACTGCAGCCCTTCGCGACCCTTGGCCACGTCGTTGACCTTGATCCACGCCAGCCCCTTGGCGCCGTAGATCTTGACGAACTCGGTGTAGCCGTCGATCTCGCCGCGGCTCAGCTCGCCGCCGCCGGGCACACGCAAAGCCGCGACGCGCCCGCCCTTGGCCTGCGCGGCCGACGAGAAGACCTTGAAATCGGCCTCGCGCATCACGTCGGTGAGCTCGGTGAACTCCATCTTCACGCGCAGATCGGGCTTGTCGGAGCCGAAGCGCCGCATCGCGTCGCCGTAGGTCATCACCGGGAACCCGGGCAGATCGACCTGCATCACGTTGCGGAACGCCGTGCGGATCATTCCTTCGAACAGGCCGCGGATCTCCTCTTCGTTCAGGAACGACGTCTCGATGTCGATCTGCGTGAACTCGGGCTGGCGGTCGGCGCGCAGGTCCTCGTCGCGGAAGCACTTGACGATCTGATAGTAGCGGTCGAAGCCGGCCACCATCAGCAGCTGCTTGAACAGCTGCGGGCTTTGCGGCAAGGCAAAGAACATGCCGTCGTGCACCCGGCTGGGCACCAGGTAGTCGCGCGCGCCCTCGGGCGTGCTTCTGGTGAGCATCGGCGTCTCGATGTCGATGAAACCGTTGCTGTCGAGAAACTTGCGCGTCTCCATCGCCACGCGATAGCGCAGCAGCAGGTTCTTCTGCATCGTCGGACGGCGCAGGTCGAGCACGCGGTGCGTCAGGCGAGTGGTCTCGGACAGGTTCTCGTCGTCGAGCTGAAACGGCGGCGTGACGCTGGCGTTCAGCACCTCGAGCTCGTGCGCCAGCACCTCGACCTTGCCGCTGGTGAGGTTGGTGTTCTCGGTGCCAGCCGGGCGCGGCCGCACCGTGCCGATCACCTTCAGGCAGTACTCGTGCCGCACGCCCTCGGCAGTCTTGAACATCTCGGGTCGGTCGGGGTCGCAGACGATCTGCACCAGACCCTCGCGGTCGCGCAGGTCGATGAAGATCACGCCCCCGTGGTCGCGCCGCCGGTGGGCCCAGCCCATCAGCGTGACGCTCTGGCCCATCAGCTTCTCGGTGACGAGACCGCAATACGTGGTTCTCATGGAAACACTCCTCGAACTTCTTGTCGGTTCGCGCCGCGGCGCGAGGGGTCCATTGTTGGCGCTTGTGGGATGCGGCAGTGTGACGTGGCTGCCAAGGGCCGCTCGCCCGCCGGGCGAGTAGCCCGCTTCAGTTTCGCGCCGTCACGGCGGCGCGCGGCGCCGCCGGCGCAGGCGGCGCCACCACGCCCATCGAGATGATGTACTTGAGCGCCTCGTCGACGCTCATCGCCAGCGGGACGACTTCGCTGCGCGGCATCATCAGGAAGAAGCCCGAGGTCGGGTTGGGCGTGGTCGGCACGTACACGCTGACGTGCGGCGCGCCGAGGTGGCGCGCCACCTCGCCGCTCGGTTGCCCGGTGACGAAGGCGATCGTCCACGAACCGGCACGCGGGTACTGCACCAGCACCGCTTCGCGAAACGCATTGCCGCTGCTGGAGAACAGGGTGTCCGAGACTTGCTTGACCGAGCTGTAGATCGATTTGACGATCGGAATCTTGTGCAGCAGTCGGTCCCACTGGCCGACAAACCACTGGCCGAAGATGTTGGCGACGAACAGGCCCGTGAGGTACAGCACCAGCAGCAGCGAGATCACGCCCAAACCCGGCACGCCGCGCAGCATCTCGATGCCCTCGCGCATGCCGGCGGGCAGCACCGCTTGTGACAGGCTGAGCAGCCACGAGAACAGCCCGTCCATCAGGCCGAGCACCCACAGCAGCACCCACACCGTGATGGCCAGCGGCATCCACACCAGCAGGCCCGTGATCAGGTGCTTTCTCACGCCGGCAATCCGGGGTGGCGTGCGGTGACGTCAGTGGCAGGCACAGGCGCCACCGCAGCCGGCGGCCTTGGGGCCCGACGAATCGCCACCCGAGGTCGTGCCCGACGTTCCGCCGTCGCCGGATTTGGCGGGCGCGGCGGAATCGCCCGACTTGGCGCCGTCGGTCTTGGTGTCGGTCTTCGTGTCGGACTTGCCGTCGGTCTTCGAGTCGTCTGTCTTGGCGCCGTCGGCCGGCTTCTTCGCGCCGTTGCCCTTGAAGTCGGTGGCGTACCAGCCCGAACCCTTGAGTTGGAACCCGGCCGCGGTCACCTGCTTGGCGAACGACGCGGCGCCGCACGCCGGACAAACGGTCAGCGGCGCGTCGGACAGTTTCTGAAGCACGTCTTTGGCATGGCCGCACGACGCGCATCGATAGGCGTAGATCGGCATGACCAGGGCCCCAGTGCAAAGCGCGAAATTATAACGATGCGCCTCGAGCGCCCTGCCCCGCAGACCACTCGCGCGCTGTGCCGCCAGATATGGGCGGCCGCCCGAAACTCAACCGTGCACGCCCACGATGTGGTGGTGTGAGCCGTGGCGGTTGCGCAGCGCTTGCGGCCCGAGCGATCCCACCGCCATGCCGACCATCGCCATCAGCAGGCCGGCCAGTTGCGGCGGGAACTGCTCCTTCGCCGGGCTGTAGAGGAAGATCAGCCACGAGCCGATGCCGAGCACGATCGAGAAGATCGCGCCTTGGGTGGTGGCGCGCTTCCAGTACAGGCCGGCGGCGAGCGGCACGATCGCCCCGACCAGCGTCACCTGGTAGGCGCCGGACACCTGCTCGTAGATCGACGTGCCCTGCAGCGCGATCGCGTAGGCGCAGACGCACGCCGAGAAGATGAGCACCGTGATGCGCATCGTGCGCAGTTCTTTCTTGTCGCTGACGCGCGGCACAAACTGGCGCCAGATGTTCTCGACGAAGGTCACCGACGGCGCCAGCAGCGTCGCGGAGGCGGTGGACTTGATCGCCGACAGCAGCGCGCCGAAGAACAGCACCTGCATCACGAACGGCATCTTCTCCAGCACCAGCGTCGGCAGCACCTTCTGCGGGTCTTCCTTGATCAACGTGCTGGCCTGCTCGGGCATCAGGATCAGTGCGCTGGTCACCAGGAACATCGGCACGAAGGCGAACACGATGTAGCACAGGCCGCCGATCACCGGGCCGCGCGTCGCGGCGTGCACGCTGTTGGCCGACATGACGCGCTGGAAGACATCCTGCTGCGGGATCGAGCCCAGCATCATCGTGATGCCGGCAGCGATGAAGAACATCACCTCCTTGAAGCTCGGCTCGGGCAGGAAGCGGAACATGTCCTGGCTGACCGCCAGCGCGATCACCTTGTCGGCGCCGCCCGCTTGGTTGCCGGCGAACACCGCCAGGACGAACAGGCCGCACACCAGGATGATCATCTGGATGAAGTCGGTGACCGCCACCGACCACATGCCGCCGAACAGCGTGTAGGCCAGGATCGAGATGGTGCCGATCACCATGCCCTGCGGCGGGCTGATCGCGCCGGCGGACAGCACGTTGAACACCAGCCCCAGCGCGGTGACTTGCGCCGACACCCAGCCCAGGTAGCTCACGATGATGATCAGCGAGCACACCACCTCGATGGTGCGGCCGAAGCGCTCGCGGTAGTAGTCGCTGATCGTCAGCAGCGTCATCTTGTAGAGCTTGCCCGCGAAGAACAGCCCGACCAAGATCAGGCAGGTGCCGGCGCCGAACGGGTCTTCCACCACGCCGTTCAAGCCGTTCTGCACGAACTTGGCCGGGATGCCGAGCACGGTCTCGGAGCCGAACCAGGTGGCGAACGTGGTCGTCACGATCATCACCAGCGGCAGGTGCCGGCCCGCGATCGCGAAGTCGGCGGTGTTCTTGACGCGCTTGGCGGCCCACAGGCCGATCGCGATGGTGACCAGCAAGTAAGCTATGACCAGGGTCAGCAGCATGGCCTCGGGTGCTCCTCGACGTTGGCGCGGGGATTATCCCCGTGCCGCCTGCCGCGACACGGCCTTCAGCGTGGCCAGAGCGTGATCAGTTGCATTGCCAACACACCCAGCACAAAGCCGAGGCCACCGTAGATCAAGCCGCGCAGCATCCGGTTGGTGCGGCGCTGTTCTGCCAGCAGCGCGTCGAGCACGGCGGGGTCGCGTTCGCTGCGCCGCTGCAGGGCGGCATGCACCATCCGCGGCAGCTCGGGCAGCAGCTGCGCGTAGCGCGGCGCCTCGTTGCGCAGACGCTCGAGCAGGCCGCGCAAGCCCACCTGCTTGCTCATCCAGCGCTCGAGAAACGGCTTGGCGGTGTTCCACAGATCGAGGTCCGGATCGAGCTGGCGCCCCAGACCCTCGACGTTGAGCAGCGTCTTCTGCAGCAGCACCAGCTGCGGCTGGATCTCGACGTTGAAGCGACGCGAGGTCTGGAACAGGCGCATCAGCACCTGGCCCAGCGAGATGTCTTTGAGTGGCCTGTCGAAGTGAGGTTCACACACCGCGCGGATCGCGCTCTCCAGCTCGTCGACGCGCGTCGTGGGCGGCACCCACCCGCTTTCGACGTGCAGCTCCGCCACGCGCTTGTAGTCGCGCCGGAAGAACGCCAGAAAGTTCTGCGCCAGGTATTCCTTGTCGAACTCGGTGAGCGTGCCGATGATCCCGAAGTCGAGCGCGATGTAGCGCCCCTGGGTGGCCGCCTCGACGCTGACCTGGATGTTGCCGGGGTGCATGTCGGCGTGGAAGAAGCCGTCGCGGAACACCTGCGTGAAGAAGATCGTCACGCCGTCGCGCGCCAGCTTCTTGATGTCGATGCCGCACTGGCGCAGTCGCTCGAGTTGGCTGATCGGCACGCCCTTCATGCGCTCCATCACGATCACGTTGTGCTTGCACAGGTCCCACACCATCTCGGGGATCAGGATCAGCTGCAGATCGGCCATGTTGCGGCGCAGCTGCGCCGCGTTGGCGGCCTCGCGCACCAGATCGAGCTCGTCGTGCAGGTAGGTGTCGAACTCGGCCACCACCTCGCGCGGTTTCAGCCGCTTGGCATCGAACCAGACGCGCTCGACCCAGCGCGCCAGCGTGTGCAGCAGGTACAGATCACTCTCGATCGACGCCAGCACACCGGGGCGCAGCACCTTCACGGCCACCTCGCGGCCGTTGCGCAGCACCGCGAAATGCACCTGCGCGATCGAGGCGCTCGCCACCGGCTTCGTGTCGAAGCTGGTGAACAGCGCATCGATCGGCGCACCGAACGCGCGCTCGACGATCAACGCCGCCTGCTCGCCGGGAAACGGTGGCACGCGGTCCTGCAGCTTGGCGAGTTCCTCGGCCACGTCGGGCGGCAGCATGTCGCGACGCGTCGACAGCACCTGACCGAATTTGACGAAGATCGGCCCCAGCCGCTCGAACGCCTGGCGCAGACGAGCCCCGCGGGGCTCGTCGAAGCGCCGGCCCACCGTGACCACGCGCGCCAGCGCGCGCACCCAGCGCTGCCGGAAACCCGACAGCGCAACCTCGTCGACGCCGAATCGCAGCAGCGTGAAGGCGATGAACAGCAGGCGAGCCAGCCGCCTCATGGCCGCGGGCTGCTGCCGCGCGCATCGGCGTCGGCGCGCGGCTGCAACCACGGCGCGCCAGCCAGGCCGCGCAGGCCTTTGGCCAGCGCCGAGCCAAGCCGCGCCAGCTGGTGCGCGACCAGCGGTCCGAACAGCCGCTCGAGGTCGCCCTCGACGTCCCAGCGCAGGTTGTCGACCAGCCACTGGATGTCGGTGGCCAGCGCGGCGTGGCCAGACACCTGCAGCGGCGGCGCCTCACCCCACAGCGCGCGCGCGAACAGCATCGCCGGCTGGGCCGCCTGCACCTGCACCGACAGATCGGGTGGGGCGGTGTCGTCGAGCCCGCACCATTCGAACAGGCCCGCAGGCGTGATGCGCAGCTTGAGTTGCGGCGGGCTCGGCAGCCACGCCGGCCACTGCTGCAGCTCCAGCGCGATCGCGCGGCCGCGGTGCGGTACCAGCCGCGCCAGCGCCACCGGCTCGGCGCCCACCACGTGGTTGACCACCAGCACGAGACGCTCGAAAACGGCCGGAACCAGCAGCGCTTGCAGGGGGTGCAGCATGGCCCGCTGATTGTAGGGGGGCGTCCCTCGCGACACGCCCGATAAGATCGGCCCGTGCCTCGCATCCTTTTGACCGGCGCCACCGGCTACATCGGCTCGCACACCTGGCTGGCGCTGCAGGAAGCCGGCTTCGACGTGGTGGGCGTCGACAACTTCGCCAACAGCTCGCCGCGCGTGCTCGAGCGGCTGGCCGAGCTCGCTGGGAGGCAGCCGGTGTTCGAACGCGTCGACGTGTGCGACGAGGCGGCGCTGCACGGTGTGTTCGAGCGCCACGCGATCGACGCGGTGGTGCACTTCGCGGCCCACAAGGCGGTGGGCGAGTCGGTGCAGAAGCCGCTCCAGTACTACCGCAACAACCTGGGCGGACTGATCGCGGTGGCGCTCACGATGCAAGCGCGCGGCATCGAGACGTTGGTCTACAGTTCGTCGGCCACCGTGTACGGCCATCCGGAGCGCTTGCCGATCACCGAAGACGCGCCGCTGGCGACGACCAATCCGTACGGCACCACCAAGCTGATCGGCGAGCAGCTGCTGCGCGAGCTGGAGCGTTGTACCCCGCAATGGCGCATCAGCTGCCTGCGCTACTTCAATCCGGTGGGCGCGCATCCGAGCGGCCGCATCGGCGAGCACCCGGGCGGCGTGCCGAACAACCTGATGCCCTACGTGCAGCAGGTGGCGGTGGGCGCGTTGCCCTATCTGCGCGTGTTCGGCGACGACTACGACACGCCAGACGGCACCGGGGTGCGCGACTACATCCACGTGCTGGACCTGGCGGAGGGTCATGTCGCCGCGTTGCGGCACTTGCTGGCTGGCGGCAGCTCGCACACGGTGAACCTGGGCACCGGCCAGGGCAGCAGCGTGCTGGAGGTGGTGCGCGCGTTCGAGGCCGCGAGCGGCCGTCCGGTCCCTTACCAGGTGCAGGCGCGGCGCCCTGGCGACGTGGCGGCATGCTATGCCGATGCCACGCTGGCCCATCGATTGCTCGGCTGGCGCGCGCGCCGCACCCTCCAAGACATGTGCATCCATGCCTGGGCCTGGCAGCGCGACAATCCGCAGGGCTACTCCAATTGACCAGGCGCCGGCACGGGCGGCCCATCCACAACAAATGACGATTCAACTCCAACCGGTGATCATGGCCGGCGGCAGCGGCACGCGCTTGTGGCCGCTGTCGCGCAGCGGCTTTCCCAAGCAGTTTCTCGCGCTCGATGGCAAGTCCAGCCTGTTCCAGCAGGCCGTCGAGCGGCTGGCTGCGCTCGACGGCCACGGCATCGCGGCCGCAGCCCCACTGGTGGTGGGCAACGACGAGCACCGCTTTCTTCTGCTCGAACAGTTGCGCGAGCTGAACGTGGCGCCGCAGGCCCTGCTGCTCGAGCCGGTGGGCCGCAACACCGCACCGGCGCTGACTTTGGCGGCGCTGGCTGCGCTCGAAGGGGGCGCCGACCCGGTGCTGGCGGTGACGCCGGCCGACCAGACCGTCACCGACGCGGCTGCGTTCGTGAGCGCGATGCGCAGCGCCGCCAACCTGGCCGCGGCCGGGGCCATCGTCACCCTCGGCATCGTGCCAACGCGGCCCGAGACCGGCTATGGCTACATCCGCGCCGACACACCGAACAGCGCCTCGCGCGTACAAGGCTTTGTCGAGAAACCCGACCTGGCCACGGCCGAGCGCTACCTGCGCGATGGCAGCTACCTGTGGAACGGCGGCATCTTCGTGCTGAAGGCGTCGATGTGGATGGCTGCGCTGGAGCGGTTCCGGCCCGACATCGCAGCCGCCACGCAGAAAGCCTGGCAGGGCCGTGCGCGCGATGCCGCATTCATCCGCCCAGAGCGAACAGCGTTCGAGGCGGTGCCGTCCGAGTCGATCGACTACGCCGTGATGGAAAAGATTCCGAAGTCCGAGTTGCCCATGCAAGTGGTGCCGATGGCTGCCGGCTGGAACGACCTCGGCGCCTGGGACGCGGTGTGGCAGGTGCTGCCCAAGGACAGCGCGGGCAACGCCTCGCTCGGCGACGTGGTGCTCGAAGACTGCCGCGACACGCTGGTGCACGCCGGCAGTCGGCTGGTGGCCGCAGTGGGGCTGCAGGACCTGGTGATCGTCGAGACGCCGGACGCGGTGATGGTCAGCACCCAGCAGCGCAGCCAGGACGTCAAGCGCGTGGTGGCGCGGCTGGAAAGCGCCGGCCGCGAGGAGAAGAACCTGCATCGCAAGGTGCACCGCCCCTGGGGCTGGTACGACAGCATCGACGCCGGACCGCGCTTCCAGGTCAAGCGCATCATGGTCAAGCCCGGCGCGTCACTGAGCCTGCAGATGCATCACCATCGCGCCGAGCACTGGGTGGTCGTCCAGGGCACCGCCGAGGTCACCTGCGGCGACAAGAAGCTGATGCTCAGCGAGAACCAGAGCACCTACATCCCGCTGGGGGAGGTGCATCGCCTGGCCAATCCCGGCAAGGTACCGCTGGAGATCATCGAGGTGCAGTCGGGGTCGTACCTCGGCGAGGACGACATCGTGCGGCTGGAGGACACGTACGGGCGCGTGCGCTGACGCGGCGCTGACCCCTGCGTGAGAGCGCTGAGCGCTGCGCCTGTGACGGCGGCTGCGCGACGCTCAGCGAGCCAGGTGATCGACGTACCAGCCGACGGCTTCGCGCAGCCCGGCACGCACGTCGTGGCTCGGTGCGTAACCGAGCAAGGTGCGCGCTTTGGAGATGTCGGCCAGCGAATGGCGCACGTCGCCGGCGCGGAACGGCGCAAAGCTCGGCGGCGCCACCGACAGCCCCGGCTGGCGATCGCTCACGCAGGACGCCAGTAGTCCATGCAACTCGAGCAAGCTGGTGCGCTGGCCAGCGGCGACGTTGTACACCTGCCCGATCGCGCGCGCGTCGTCGGTCAGCGCGGCGCGCAGATTGGCTTGCACCGCGTTGGCCACGTAGCAGAAATCGCGCGAAGTCTCGCCATCGCCGTTGATCGCGCAGGGCTCGCCCGCAAGCATCGCCGCGACCCAGCGCGGGATCACGGCCGCGTAAGCCCCCGCAGGATCCTGGCGCGCGCCAAACACGTTGAAGTAGCGCAGGCCGATCGTGGCCAGCCCATAACAGCGGCCGAACACATCGGCATACAGCTCGTTCAGGTATTTGGTGACCGCGTAGGGCGACAGTGGACGACCGATGACGTCCTCGACCTTGGGCAACGCCGGCGAGTCGCCATAGGTCGAGCTCGACGCCGCATAGACGAAGCGGCTCACGCCTGCATCCTTGGACGCGACCAGCATGTTGAGGAAGCCGGTCGCGTTGGCCCGGTGTGTATTCAGCGGGTCATTGATCGATCGCGGCACCGAACCGAGTGCAGCTTGATGGAGCACCAGCTCCGCACCGTCGCAGGCACGCCGGCACACCTCGGGGTCGGCGATGTCGCCCTCGATGAAGCGATGGCGCGACCAGGCTTCCTCACCGACGGCGGCCCGCACCTGCTCGAGATTGCGCCAGTGGCCGGTGGCGAAGTTGTCGAGGCTCACCACCGGCTGATCGACGCGCAACAGCGCTTCTAGCAAATGGGAGCCGATGAAGCCGGCGCTGCCGGTGAGCAACCAGCGGCGCGGCCGTGACGTCAGCGTATCGACAAGCGCCTGCTGCATGCGCGAAGGCCGCTCCTCAGAGGCGCCAGACGTTCACGCCGCGCGCCCGCAAGGCGTGCAGGTCGGCCGTGCACTTGACATCGACATACACGCCGCCGGTGGCCAGCTTGCCGAGCATTTGATCGAGCGAGTGCTCGGCAAACTCCTTGTGGGCGACCGCGGCGACGATGGCGTTGGCCTTGGGCAAATGCTCC
>Ga0163162_10001999_pt1 | contig 19184 bp, 19 predicted proteins | sample S55metaG_FD_115310 | JGI IMG/M metagenome (GOLD analysis project Ga0163162, IMG submission 115310) | Switchgrass rhizosphere microbial communities from Kellogg Biological Station, Michigan, USA - S5-5 metaG | ecosystem: Host-associated > Plants > Roots > Rhizosphere > Soil | place: USA...
ATCCAAAATACTGGAAATTAAAGAAGTAAAGGCATTGCGCGGTTTATTTACAGAGATTAAAGTGAACGAATACTGGGAAGATCATTATAGGTTTGACGTTCAATCCAAGCCATCTTCAAAAAACATGGGCGATGGATCTGTTGATATTTTGTTGCTTAATACTGTGGCCTTGTTCCTCTTTAGTTATGGCAAACAGCATCAACAGCAATATTATATTAGTCGCAGTCTTAAATTATTAGAAAATTTACCGGCCGAAAAAAACAATATTATCGCCGATTTTGTTAACTTAGGAGTGAAAATTGATACTGCGTTTGAATCACAGGCATTGCTTGAGTTAAAAAATAATTACTGTAACTATAAGAAATGCCTGCAATGCGGCGTTGGTAATAAGATACTAAAACTGGCCTGACACCATGCTACAGCGAATACTCACTTTTTTTGAACGGTACTCTTTTGGCGTATGCACCTATCTTGGCGAGCGTTTTAATATTTCTATCTCCAAGATCCGGCTATTCTTTATTTACTCCTCGTTCCTGGCGGTAGGCTTTCCGCTCATATTTTATTTCTTTGCTGGTATTGTATTGGATATCAGGAATTTTATCAAACGTAAACATACCGGGGTTACTGATCTTTAACCGCTGTTTTTTTTGATTTCGCTGATTATTATTTGGGGGATGTCACCGATTTTTTGATTTCACCGATTCCGGATTAGTGAAACCTATATCATTCATTAAACCAGCTTCCCTGTTTTAACGGCGTCCTGTAGGTTACGCACCTTAAATTTGGGAGTATAGCAATATTGAGCCAGTTGTTTAACCCACGTGGTGTTGTAGCCAAACATCAGTTTTATCATCTTTACCCGGGTTGAGCCTTTGGGATAGCCGTATTTATACCAGCTGAATTTGGATGGATCGACATTAAACTCTTCGGCAAAATCGGCAAGAAAAAGATCTATTTCAATATCAAAAATATCCAGATCAAGGTCGATACTGGTATCGAGGCTAAGACTATGTGGATCAATATTGTGAATCTTATACCTGTTGCAATAATCAACAATAAATTCTTTTAAGGGTGGCAGTATCTCTTCCATTTAAACGAATATTAATTTGACCATTTAAGTTATGAGACGTAGCTTTTGAAATAAGGTTGCATACAAATTTACTTTATTTTTAAATGGCTTAAATCCAACCCAATAGTTAATAAATGTTAAATATTTATTGATGCTTAACGGCCCTTTATGCTGCTAAAATCAACCTGATGTATTATTATTGCACCAGGTAAACCAAATACTTCAAATGAACCTAAAAGTAATTGCCTTTGATGCCGATGATACCCTCTGGGTAAATGAACCTTACTTTCAAGCTACCGAAGAAAGGTTTTGCAGCCTGCTCGAAAATTTTTCGCCGCAGCATACCATTTCCAAAGAGCTTTTTAAGGTTGAGGTTGATAACCTGCCGCTTTATGGTTACGGGATAAAAGGCTACATCCTGAGCATGATTGAGGCAGCGCTCAGCATTTCCGAAAAAAACATCAGTGTTGAGGTAGTTGAAACAATACTGCAGTATGGCAAGGATATGCTTAACCAACCCATAGAGATCCTCAATGATGTAGAGCATGTACTATCCTCACTAAAAGACCATTACCGGCTGGTGGTAGCTACCAAAGGTGATCTGCTTGACCAGGAGCGCAAACTCAAAAAATCGGGACTGGCACACTACTTTCACCACATCGAGATCATGAGTGATAAAAAAGAGGATGATTATATCAAGCTGATCAAACACCTTGATATCAATCCCGAAGAATTTATGATGATCGGAAACTCCTTAAAATCGGATGTGATGCCGGTGATCAATATTGGCGGGCATGCTGTTCACGTACCCTTTCATACTACATGGGCACACGAACATGTGGAAACCGTTTTAACCCACGAAAACTTTAAACAGGCTGATAAGATTAGCGAGGTGCTGGAGTTTGTTTTGAAGTCCTAAGACTTAGAACCTATGACTTTTGACTCAGGATTAAAGACTCTAAATACTTTTCTCCATAACAATCAGTTCAATGTGCTGTTTAGCATCGCCAAAACGGCCATGTGCATGAAAAGGCTGGATTTCGCCGGTTGGTTTATAGCCGCGGCGCTCGTACCAGCTTATCAGTTCAAAACGGGTGCTGATCACTGTCATGGTTAGCGTATGGCAATTGTGTTTACGTGCGTAAACTTCCGCTTCTTCAATTAAGGCACGCCCTACCCCTTTATTTTGCAGCAACGGCGATACACTAAACATGCCCACATACAGCTTCGGAAACCTGATCTCAAGATAAACTGTGCCCGTAATATACCCATCCTCGTCGGTATGTTTTAAAATGATGATATTTTCATCATTCATATAAGTGGTAAGTGTTTCTTCATCAATGCGGATGCCATCAATTAAGTTGGCTTCGGTTGTCCATCCTTTTTTGGAGCTTTCGCCACGGTAAGCACTGTTCACTAAAACGTTAAGTTCAGGAACATCAACAAGGGTGGCTTGGGTTATTACAGGCATATGCTTTAATTTAAGGACGCCAAAGGTAGTATTTGCAAACTTTAAATAAAAGGCCGCAGGTCATAATTTTAAAGCCTGTGCAGTTATATCAAATGACATTAAAAAAGCTATTCGTTTTAAAACCAAGCTGTATATTTAGTAGTTAATAACACATCTGTTTATATTAAACCCAGCCATGGCTTTTATAGATTATTACAAAGTATTAGAGCTTGATAAAAATGCATCTGACAAGGATATTAAAAATGCATACCGTAAACTGGCCCGCAAATATCATCCGGACCTTAATCCTAACGACGAGGAGGCCAATAAAAAGTTTCAGCAGTTAAACGAGGCGAATGAAGTATTAAGCGACCGGGAAAAGCGCAAGAAATATGATAAATACGGCGAGAACTGGCAGCATGGTGAAGCATACGAACAACAGGCACGCCAACAGGCCAGCGGGCAAGGCGGTGGTTATGGCGGATTCGGTGGTGCAGAGGGATTTGGCAGCACTGAAGGTTTTGGAAGCGAAGATTTTTCGGATTTCTTTCAGTCGATGTTTGGCGGCGCGGGGAGTGCGCGCGGAGGCAGACAGGCAAAATTCCGCGGGCAGGATTATAATGCCTCGTTGAGCTTAAATCTTCGTGACGTACTTGAAACACATAAGCAAACGCTCACCGTTAACGGTAAAAATATCCGCATCACTATACCCGCAGGTATCGAGAACGGACAAACCATTAAAATAGCCGGGCATGGTGCTCCGGGTGTAAATGGCGGCCCTGCCGGCGACCTCTATATTCAGTTTAACGTTGCCCCGGATGCCAGCTTTAAACGCGATGGAAACAATTTATATACCACATTGAAGCTTGACCTATACACCGCTGTTTTGGGCGGAGAGGTAACGGCAGATACATTAAACGGCAAGGTTAAAGTAAAAGTGAGCCCCGAAACTCAAAATGGCACCAAAGTAAAGCTGAAGGGCAAGGGTATGCCTGTTTACAAAAAAGAAAATGAATTTGGCGACCTGTACCTAACCTACGATATCCAAACCCCAACCAACCTTACCGAAAAACAAAAGCAACTGTTTGAAGAGCTTGCAAAATCCTCAACCTAAATTGAAAACATTATGAAAACAGCAGAATTAATAGCAGCAAACGATTTTTGTGTATATCATAATGTTGAATACACGTTTATTACCTCCTTACATGAAGCGGGCCTGGTCGAAGTTACCATTATCAACGAAACCACCTTCATTCCCCAAACCGAACTCCAAAAGCTGGAGAAGCTGATCAGTCTGCACGAGCTGGATATCAATATAGCAGGTATCGAAGCTATCTCCCACCTGCTTGAGCGGGTTGAAAAACTACAGGAAGATATGAGGTACTTGAAAAACAAGCTGAGGTTGTATGAGGATTAGCTTTTACCGTCTTTAAAAGAAAGAATATATAACGCGTCATTGCGAGGCACGAAGCAATCGCGAACTCTACAGGGCGACTTACAAGGTTGCTCTGCCTGTCGGGGATTGCTTCGTACCTCGCAATGACGCTATCTTAATTAATTGCAGAATCGCCGCCGCCACTACACCAAATACTTATTCATCATCCGCTCGCTTATAATATTAGCTTCATCAGTAACCGGTTCGGGATATCCCATTGATTTGAGGATGGCGATGCCGTTGGTATTTTTAAGCAGGCCCTGTTTCAGGATATAGTCAAACACCAGTACCCGTCCATCTTTTGATTCTGAGAAAGAATACACAACAAAGTCCTCATCCAGCAGCTCGGCCAATTCAAGGTCATGGGTTGAAACAAACACAAAGTTTTGGTTAGCGGTGATATATGAAAGCACTGATTTTGCCGCAGCTATACGCTCAATGGTATTGGTGCCTCTGAAAATCTCATCAATGATCACCAGGCTTTTTACTTCTTCTTTCTGAGAGCTGTTATCGATGATATTTAAAATAGCCGAAGCCTGTGCCTGGAAATAACTCTTCTGTTCATCAATATTGTCGCTGGTTTTGATGCTGGTTTGGATCTTCAGCAATGGCGCTTTATAAGCTTTTGCGCAGCTTGTAAATATGGTTTGCGACAGCAGCGTATTTAATGCCAGCGCTTTAATGAATGTAGTTTTGCCCGCCATGTTTGATCCGGTGATCAACGCTCCCCTATCGGCCTCCGTGGTATACAGCGAGTTGGTTACACAATTGGGCACCAACGGATGAAAAAGTTCAGTAAGCTCTATTTTGCCATCAACACCCGTAAATTCGGGCTTTGAATAAAGTGGTAAGCCATCACGGATAGATTGTATAGCTATCAGCGTATCGGCCCGGCCAATAAATTCATATACTTCTTTAATATCGGTGCTGTATTTAGCAATCTGTTTTAACGACGATGTGTAGGTGTTAGGTTCAATTACAAAAAGCAATTTAAACAACTTAAAAGCCGCATAACCGATATCGCTTGTACTACTCACGAAGCGGCTTTCTAAATTCACAAACTTAAGTGCACGTTTTAAACCTGTTAAATTGGTAAGGCATTGCTTTACCGCTGTCGCCGTGCCAAATTTCCCGTTTTTTACTAATGCCACCGCTACCTTATACATGATCAATAATTGCGGTAGCGATCTGGCATATCCCGAGATTGCCTTGCGGCTGGTAAGATGTATGCCGATGTTGTAAACAAACAACAACACCAAAAAGATAAAGCTATAGATATTGGGTATAACGATGAGCGATATTAAAGCCGCGATGATCAGGAATGGAGAAACCTTTGCATAAAAATTTACTACCGATGAAAATACCGGTTGATGTTCTTTAAGAAAAAGATCGGCTATGAAGTAGGCATCCGGGCTATTAAGCTTTGAAAGTTCCACTTCGAGCCTTTCACGGCCGGGTATATCCATATTAAGGTCCTCAACGCTGTTGTCGAGGTCATGCAAAGCATCGATATCGGTTGTGGGGTGATGGAGCAAATTAAACAGGTATTGCTTACCGGGCTTGCTGTTTGTTCTGTCGATGTAATTGAATACGCTCACCAGATCAAGGTCGTGGGCTGTTTGGGCCGAAAGCTTATTTTTATCTCCTGCCGAATCTAAATAAGTTCTGATCAGATCAAAGTTTCGGCGGCTATCAACGGGCTTGCCCCACTTGCCCTGAATTTTCACCAACCTCTTTTTTGCCCAACGGAACTTATCATAATATGCCTTAATATAAAGCACTCCAATTATGATAAGGACAACTATTGCAGAAAAGACAAAGTAATACATGTCCTAAAAATATAAAATTTTAATTAAACCCAGCCATCAATCCGTAGTCATATTTATGTATTACAACTTAGGTATTAACTAAAATTTAACGCCATGAAATTTATCCGTTTTTCAATAATAGCTTTTGTAATGATGTTTTCATTTCAATTTGCAAAAGCTCAAAGTATAAGTATCAATGCACATTTTGGCCGACCTTATCATAGGGTGGTTTATACAAGGGCCTATTACGGAAGGCCCGCTTATTACGGCCGTGACGTTTATTATGGTCGCCCGGCTTATTATGATGGGCCGCGTTATTACGCGTCAGGATACTATGATGCACCCGTATATTATCACCGGTATTACCGCGTTCATCATTACTGCAGGCACTGGTAAAACAACAGAGAGCCACCGGATTACCGGTGGCTTTTTATTTAATCATGGCTGGCAGCATCACTGGCCATTTCAACAATTACGGCGTCAAGGCGTTCCAATTCTGTTATCATATAGTCAAGTGCTTTGGTGTCGGCAGGATTGTCCTTCAATAATCCCGCAAGGCCTTTTAAATTAGCTACCGGGCTGCGCATATAGTGCGATTGTTTCCAGGCCATATTTTTTATACGGTTGATATGGTTATGGATCCTTTCGTAAGCAACCTTCAGATTATTTTCAATATTCTTTCTTTCGGTAATATCATAAAGGGCCATCATCAGCCCTAATATATTTTCCTGGTTATCTTTTATCGGGAACAGGCGTACATAAAACCAGCATTTTGAACCATCGGCCTGGAGATAATCCACCTCGTAGCTTACATGATGACCGTTTAAAACCTGTTCGGTAAATTCAACAAATTGCGGAAACCTTTCGGGCGGAAAAAAATCAGCAAGCCTGTCATCATTTTGCGGCTCGTGGCGAAACTGACTTCTTACAAACTCAATGGCTTTATGATTGAATGCCAAAACCTTCAGGTTTTTATCAAACACAGCATAAGCAGTATCGGTTGTGTTTAAAATAGTTTGCAGGTTGGCTTCCGATTTTTGAAGCAACTCTTCCGACAGGAGCTTTTCAGTAATATCGTTGGCGACTGAAAGCCGCACCAAACGCCCCTCATACATGATATCCTGCCCAAAAATCTGCACATTGATCATAGATCCATCCTTTTTGCGGTGCCGGGTAGTTATAGTATTGCCCCACACGGGCGCCTCTTCAGCGTAACCCTTGTACATTGCATCCCATTCTTCAGGAGGTCTTACATCCTTTATGGTCATGCTCAAAAATTCCTCGGCAGTATAACCGTAGTGTTTTGTAGCAGCATGATTTACGGCAATGATAGAGAGGTCACTTTTTGCTATCATCCACATGGGCAGGGGGTTGCTGTCAAAAAGGAGTTTGTATTTTTGTTCGGATAGCCGCAGCTCTTCTTCAATTTTTTTCCGCTCGGTTACGTCTATCATTGAGCCAATAATAGCTGGCTCATCATTGATTTGCGTTGCCGTACCATAAAACTCAACCCAGTTGGTTGAGCCATCTTTACATCGGCCCATCACCTCATAATTTACACTTTCCACCTCTCCTGCGAGCCTCGCGCGGACGTGTTCGAGGGTAAGCGCTTTATATTGGTCGCTAATAATAACATCAACGGACGAAACGCCGATCAGTTCATCAGGTTCATAGCCAAAAACGTGTGCAAACCGGGGGTTAACGTATATAAATGTACCCCTTTGAACTATATAAACCCCAACCATCGATTTTTCGGCCAGCGTGCGGAATTTAAGTTCAGCTTCCTCAAGTCCGGCCTGCATAATTTTACGATTGGTAATATCACGCGCCATAACAAGCACACTATCTTTGGTAAATCTCTTTACGTTGATCTCAACGTCAAATACCTGCCCATTTTTCTTCACAAAACGCCGTTCCTTCATTACCGCTGTATGCAGATCATCAGGCCCCAGCAGCACCGGTTCGGCCTTTAAATTTTCGGGGTCGATGATCTGCTCAACTTTAAGCTGCAACAATTCGTCCCGGTTATAACCGGTCATTTTACACATGCTGGCATTTACCTCGGTGAAATGCCCTTCAAAGTCAATTACATAAATAGCATCGGAAGCGTGTTCTATCAGTGAGCGATATTTTTCTTCACTAACCTCCAGTTTAACAACCGTTTCAACGAGTTCAGAGGCGTGATGCTGCATTCGTTCGGTAAGGGCATTATTAAGCTTAATGATCTTATTTTCACTTTCAAGCCTCTTTTTTTCTATGTAATTAAGCAGAATGAGGGCGATGCCGGTTATAATTATGCCCACTATTGTATTGAGCAGCCAGCTTGTTATCAGCAAACAAAAAACAAGCATGATAAGCATGCTTATAATAATAACGAACTTGTTTTTCTGAGGATAGTTCATTCAAGTAAATTGATAAGCAATATTGCCCGTATAAAACGACTATCTTGTTGGTTAAAAAACTGATTTAGGCGTACAAGGTTAAATTACAATTAATCTGTTAAAAATGAGAAGCATCCGTGAAATTTATAAAACAATGCCCCCTCACTAACCAGTCTCCGTTACTTTGACCTATTGTTAAAAAAGGAATACAATGCCTGCTGTGTAAATTCCGACAGCACCAGCTCACCGCTTATGGCGGCACGTTCTTTAAGCAAATCGTCCCAATCGGCAGTACTTTCCCAAAGCACCTCCTTTAAAGAGGTAAGCGCTGCCGGATTATAGGAGGCAAGCTTTTGGGCAAGCTCGTATACAGCGGCATCAAGCGCCGGAAGATCTTCGTAAACTTCATTGTACAAGCCACGTTCTTTTGCCCATTGGGCAGTTTGAAAATCAGTTGCCTTAATACTGAGTTGAGAAAACGCAGATAACCCTATTTTACGGATCACCGCCGGAGCTATTACAAACGGGCCAATACCTATAGTAAGCTCACTTAGCTTTATTGAGGCAGCCTCGCTGGCGAAACAGTAATCGGCAGCGGCGGCGAGGCCTACGCCTCCTCCAACTGCCTTCCCCTGTACCCTCCCGATAATTATTTTTGAACATTTGCGACAGGCGCTGATGACGTTAGCAAAGCTTTCAAAAAACTGTGCGCCGGCCTCTTTATCTTTAATTTGTAACAACTCGTCAAAACTCGCACCTGCGCAAAAAGTACGGTCTCCCCCGCTTTTTAAAACAATGACCTTTGTTTCCGGATCATTACCGGCTTTAGATATCGCGTCGGCAAGCTGTTTTAACAATTCTGATGGCAGGGAATTTTGTGCAGGGTGATAAAAACTAATGGTAGTAACACCATTAGCATCATTTGCAATTGATATATTTCCGTTTTCGGCAGACATATTTTATGCTTTATATCAGGTTTTAGGCCAATATCGAAAGTATTTATGTCAACTGCAATTTTGAGCCGAAATAAACAGACACTTACTTTTGAAGCAAAGGCAGCTCAAAATAAAAAGTTGCACCTTGGCCAAGCTCACTTTGAACACCTATATCGCCATTATGATTATTAATGATGTCGGCCGAGATGTAAAGGCCCATGCCGAGTCCGCTGGCCATAAACTTTTTATCCTCAACACGATAAAACCGTTCAAAGATATGCTCAATTTGCCCGGCCGATAAACCGATGCCAAAATCTGTTACGGATACACGTACTTTTCCATCTGCGCTCCTGGTCTCAACAATGATCTTTTTATTATCTGCTGAATATTTCACAGAGTTGTTAATGAAATTCACAAGCACCTGTTCAAGGCGCCCGGCATTACCGGCTACAAAAAGATCTTTCTCTGATCTGTTAATAAAATCAAATTCGGGGTAAAGGTGAACAGCGTTTTCGATAGTCGAAGCCACAAGGTCGCGAAGGTTCACTTCGTTCATAGCATATTCAAGCCGCCCGGCATGGATCTTACTTACATCAAGCAAATCGTTTACCAAACGCTGAAGCTTATTTAAAGCAACATTTGCCTTTTCAACATATTGCTTTACCATCATTGGTACTTCCTCTTTTTTATAAATGGCGATAAGCTGCAAATAACCTTTCAAACTGGTTAAAGGCGTTCTGAGTTCATGACTGGCAATCCCAATAAACTCATCCTTTAAATCAAGTTGTTTTTTCTGTTCTTCAATATCGGTAGCAGTACCTACCCAAAAAAGGATCTCCCCTTTATCATCTCTTAACGGTTCGGCCCGGTTAAGGTGCCAGCGATAAGTATTATCCCAGCGCAGGTACCTGTTTTCCAGCTCAAAAACTTTCCCGCTGTTCAAGGATGCCAGGTAAACATCCATCGTTTTTTGCAGGTCATCGGGGTGTACTATCTGTTGCCAGCCCCAACCTGCTGTTTCACCATACCGCCTGCCCGTGTAATCAAACCAGCGTTGGTTATGAAAGTTCACTTCGCCACCCGGCAGGTTTGTCCAGGTCATTTGGGGAATGTTGTTTGCCAGCAGCTTAAAGTGTTCCCGGCTGATCAGCAAATCGGCGGTCCGCTCCCTTACAGTGTCCTCGAGCTCATTGTTTAACCGCTCGGCAATATTTTGGGCTTCTTCCAGCTGATCATTTTTGATTTTCAGCTCCCATTCGGTTTCCTTTTGATCGGTTAAATCTGTCAGGATCAAGCTTAAAGCCGTCCCCTCGTCAAGGTCGAGCGTGGTGCAGGACAATAAACAGGGCGTCAGCTTACCATCCTGGCTTGATAACAATACCTCGCCTTTACAGTCGTTATTCCATCCATCCTTTATAACTTCCCTATATTTTCCTGCCGAAACTTCTGCAATAAAAGTGTCGAAATAAATACCGATCACTTTTTCAAGCGGTTCACTAACCATCGTCGCAAAGCGCGAATTGCTATATAAAATAATGCCTTCCCTGTTTAGGGTAACGGCCCCCTCGTTCATTTTCTCAATAAATACACGATAGGTTTGATCGGCCGTTTTCAAGGTATAAAGCTGGTGCCCCTCGTCGCCCTTAACTACAAGTGCGTCAACCTGGCCGCTGCGGATAGCCTCAATGGTATCATTGGCTTCTTCTAACTGAAAACGAAGTTCATTGTTTTCGGCCAGTAACTGCTCATATGTATATTTGAATGATTCCATGATCAACTTTCTGAATATATACCAAGCCCCTTCAAAACCTTAGTGGTGTTTGACATATCCCCTATCAATTTCCGTTCAGCCCCCGGTGATTTTTTGACAAGTAAGGGTAATGCTACAATCTGTTCGGCTTCGGCTATAAGTGGTTGCTGGTAAACATCAATTATTTCCAGCTCGTAATTAGCTTTTATATATTGTTCACAAATATTTTTAAGATTGGTAATAGCCCGGATGGAATTGGGCGATGCTCCAATCACAAATAAACGCAATCGAAAAAGTTGGCTTTCGCTATCACTTAAATTATCATCGGCATTTAAAGGCGATTGGTTTTGCTCCGTCATTTATTTATTATTTACAGGCCTGATGTTTAATCCCACCAACACCTTTTCTTCATTACTTAAATCGCCTATTATTTTGCGAATCGGTTCAGGCACTTTCCTTACCAGCGTGGGTACAGCAAAAATCTGGTCGCCCTCAGCCAGTTGCGGCTGCAGCAGTAAGTCAATAACTTCAATAACATACTGGCCTTTCAAATGTTCTTCACAATATTTTTTAAGATTGGTAAGTGCGGTAACGGATTTAGCCGTTCTGCCTGCCACGTACAATCTTAATTCATAATTTATAGCTTCTTCCAGTTCCATTACTTTTTACTTTTTGATTTACTTTTAGGAGCATTCACATTTCCACGGCGGATATTGGTAATCTCCTGCCGGTTCTTTTCAATGATGTCCTGTTTTAATTCATCCTCAAGGTACATTTTGTTAAGCTCTTCCTCCGCCGATTCAAACTCGGCCTGCAGACTTGCTATTTTCGATTCCAGCATCATGCGCCTGCGCAGGATTTCTTTATCCTTACGGGATACGGCAAAGTCCCTGAGGGCCACGCCGGTTTTTTCCTTTAATTTTTGAGCTTCGCGGGCCGAGCCGGTAAGCACTCCTTCAGGACCAAGGTATACGTCAACCAGGTTTAAGCCATTATCAGTTATGGTAAACTCCCGCACCTGGTTTGAATGGCTCATACCACGTGATTTCATGATGTATAGGCCCCTGTTGCGTTCGCCGTTCGATTCAATATCCCTTACAAGCAGCCACGCATCAACCAAAGATGATACACCCTCGTCAGTTTGTTCGCTAACGATCGTATTTAAACTAAGCGCGGTGAACATAACCGTGATCTGCTCGTCCTGCAAAAAATCTATCAGCCTGATAAGCATAGATTTTACCTCACTCACCGAGCCTACAGTAATCAGGTTGGTAATAGGGTCAAGGATTACGGCTGCCGGTTTAAACCTTTTAATGATCTTATAAATAGCAACCAGGTGCATTTCAAGCCCATATAACGTAGGGCGCGAGGCATGAAATTCAAGCAAGCCATTATCAACATGTTTTTGCAAATCGATGTTGATTGACTTCATGTTACGCAGAATCTGTTTGGGCGATTCCTCAAAGGCAAAATAAAGGCACCTCTTTTTATTGCGGCAAATCTCATTGGCAAAGCTGGCCGCGATACTTGTTTTACCTGTACCTGCCGTGCCCGAAACCAGGATACTGCTGCCCTGGAAAAAGCCCTTGCCCCCAAACATGCTATCAAGCGACGGGATGCCCGACGAGATCCGTTTTGATGATACTTCCTTTTCAAGCTTTAAAGAAGTAACCGGAAGCACCGAAATACCCTCTTCATCAATTAAAAACGGATACTCATTAGTGCCATGCTGTGAGCCGCGATATTTTACTACGCGTAAACGGCGGGTTGAGATCTGGTTAATAACCCTGTGATCGAGCAATATCACGCAATCTGAAACATACTCTTCAAGTCCCTGCCGAGTCAGTGATGCTCCTTCTCCTTTTTCGCCGGTTATAACAGCGGTAACGCCTTTATCTTTCAAAAAATTAAAAAGCCTTCTTAACTCGGCACGCAGTATAACCTGGTTTGACAGGCCTGAAAAAAGGTTCTCCAGTGTATCTAAAACTACCCTTTTAGCTCCAATACTATCAATGGCATAACCTAAGCGGATAAATAAGCCTTCCAGGTCATATTCGCCTGTTTCTTCGATCTCGCTCCGGTCGATGTGCACATGGTCGAGCCTTAATTTTTTATCATCCTGAAGTTTACGCAGATCGAAGCCAAGCGATGCCACGTTCGCGGCCAGCTCATCTGCTTTTTCTTCAAAAGCCATGAATACGCCGGGCTCATTAAACTCGGTAGCGCCCCTGACTATAAATTCAAGCGACATTAATGTTTTGCCGCAACCCGCCTCACCACATATTAGCGTGGGCCTGCCGGTAGGTATGCCGCCACCGGTTATTTCATCTAAACCGGCAATGCCCGTAGGGGTTTTAGGCAATTGCTGAAACGCTGTAAACTGTTGTTTTTTTTGCAATTTGGTCATATAAATCCAATTTGTTTAAATCACCTGCATGCCACAACCATCAAGCATACAGGTTTTTGTTTTATTGGTATGGTAATAAAAATACTTGTAAAATTGTTTTGGTGCATTTGATTTTGTGACGGTAAAAAGTCGAAAAATCACGATAAACTTACCTTGCTAATAATACGAATAAATAAATCCCGATCAGTACAAATCGTCAAAAACTCCTACAACCAAATTCTCTGAAAACAGATTTAAACATTTGTACAGATATACTGTTTGACAGAAACAGGATCATACTACTGCGCCTCGTTTTATTAACGATACAACCACTGGCTATGATCATTTAATTGAAAAGCTATTATGCATAAAATTGGCGCTTTAACCTTAATTATTATAGAGTATATTTATCCCTGTTATCTATATAATGAATAGCCAGGCCAACCTTAATCAACAACTAAACGAAGATATTTTCCGCATTCTGATCAGGGAATCTCCTACGCCGGTAGGGTTATATATTGGCGAAGGAATGGAGATCAGGATAGCCAATAAGGCCATTATTGATATCTGGGGCAAAGGCGATAATGTCATTGGCCGAACCTACTTTAACCTGCTCCCCGAACTTGAGGAACAGGGCTTCCATGCCATATTATTAAACGTTTATAAAAGCGGCGTAGCCTACGAAGGAAAAGAGCAAAAAGTTGACCTTGTAGTAGATAACAAACTTGAAGAGTTTTACTTCAATTTTACTTTCAAGCCCTTACGCAATGACGCTGGTGAAGTTTGGGGTGTTTTGAACACCGCGGCAGATGTTACCGAACTGGTAACAACCCGCCAAAAGCTTGCCGAAAGCGAGCAGCGCGTTCAGTTTGCCCTGCAGGCAGCCGAATTAGGTACCTGGGATTTAAACCCCAAATTGCAAACCGTAATATGGGACGACCGCTGTAAGGAGCTTTGCGGCTTTCAAAAAGATGACGAAATAAAATATGCCGATCTGCTAAAATTTGTGCATCCGGAAGACGAACAACGGCTGCGGGCAGCGGTCATGCAGGCGTACAACCCTGTTAGCGGCGGTAATTACGATATGATCATTCGCACCGTTGACCACACCGGGCACCTGAAATATTGGATCCACCTGAAAGGAAAGGCCTACTTTAACGATAATCATGAACCTATCCGCTTTGCTGGTACTGTACAGGATATAACCCGTGAAATTTTAGACAAGCAGGAACAACAAAAATTGCTTGCACTTATTGACAATACAGCCGATATGGTTGCTGTAGGAAGTATGGACGGCTCAGTAACCTATATCAACAAAACAACCTATGCCGTATTAGGTATCGGGAGTACCAAAGAGGCATTAAAGCCCGGCGTTGAATATTTTGCCGGCAACGAAAGAGACAGAGTAAATAGTGAGATAGAGCCCGCTGTACAACAGTATGGTAAATGGGAAGGCGAAATGCACTACCGGCATTTTAAAACAGGAGAAAATATCCCGGTTTACGTTAACTGTTTCAGAATTGATGATCCATTAAACGGCCTGCCTATTGGCATGGCATCTGTAGCCCGCGACCTTCGCCCGGAAAAAGCGGCAAGAAATGAACAGTATAAATTATTATCGCTCATTAATCACAGTTCAGATTTTGTAAGCCTTTCGGACCTGGATGGCAATGTAACTTATGTAAATACCGCAGGGCGAAAAATGCTGGGGATCAAAGGCGGCAATGAGCACAGGAGGCATAACAGTGAGTTCATCATGCCCGATGAGCTTGTTAAGCTAAAGGATAAAGTAACCCCGGTTTTAATGAATCACGGTAAATGGAGTGGTGAGATCCTTTACCGTCATTTCCAAACGGGCGAAGCTATACCAGTATACGGCACCACCATGCTGGTTTATGATGCCGTGACCGGCTTACCACAGGGCCGGGCTTCAATTGCCCGCGACATGAGGCGGGAAATTGCCGATAAAAAAGCCCTGACCGACAGTGAACGGTTGCTCAAAAGCATCACTAATGCGTCGCCTACGGCGCTTTGGATGGCAGATGGCTATGGTAATATTACCTACGTAAACCAAACCTGGATTGACTGGACTGGTATTAAATACGAGGATAATATGGGCTCCGGATGGACCTATGCCATTTTAGAAGAAGACAGGCCCCGTGCTACAGAAAAGTTTATATCCGATTTAAGCGCGCGCCGGTTTTATGAAGTTGATTTTAGAATTGCACGCAGGGACGGTGAAACAAGATGGTGCATAGCAACCGGTAATCCGCAATATAACGAACGCGGGGAATTTACTGGCTACATAGGTGCCTGTACCGATGTTACCGAAAAAACACTTGCCGAACGTGAGGTAATATTACGTAACAGGGAATTGAATGACCAGATCAGGCAGTTTGAGTTTGTCACCGATTTTATGCCGGTACAGCTTTGGACAGCCCGTACTGACGGTGAGCTCGATTATGTTAACCAGCGGGCTGTAGATTATTTTGGCATAGCTGCCAATGAAATAGCCGGCCCCGACTGGCTCAACGGGATCCACCCTGATGACAGGGAGGGTTGTATTGAAGCCTGGACCAATGCATTAAATACCGGCAGCGTTTATCAATGTGAATTTAGATTAAAAGACAAAGACGAAAATTACAAATGGCACCTGGCCAGGGCTTTACCCTTTATAATTGATGGTAAAATCATTAAATGGTTCGGCACCAATACTGATATTGATGAGCAGAAACAGCTTCAGCGTCAAAAGGATGACTTTTTAGGCATTGCAAGCCATGAGCTAAAAACCCCTGTTACCAGTATAAAAGCATATGCCCAGGTGCTCGGCGCTATGCTTACCAAAGAAGGCGAACAAAAAAAGGCCGAAATGGTGCTGAGGATGGATGCCCAGATCAACCGTCTTACCAATCTCATCGGCGATTTACTGGATGTTACCAAGATCAACTCGGGCAGGTTACAGTTCAATAAAACCTGGTTCGATTTTAATGAAGCCCTGCAGGAAACGATAGAAGATCTGCAGCACACAACCCAAAAACATAAACTCGTACAAAACTTTTCCCAAACAGGCAGAATCTATTCAGACAAAGACCGGATCAGCCAGGTTATTACCAATCTGATTACAAATGCTATCAAGTATTCGCCGCATACCGATACCATCATCATTACCACCCGCCGCGAAAACAATGAGGCCATTGTTTGTGTACAGGATTTTGGTATCGGCATCCCCGAAGAAAAGAAGGACAGAGTGTTTGAACAGTTTTACCGGGTAAGTGGGAATAAGCAGCATACTTTCCCCGGTTTGGGGTTAGGGTTATACATCTCTTCAGAAATTATTAAGCGCGAAGGCGGCAGAATGTGGGTAAACAGCGTTGAAGGCAAAGGGTCTACTTTTTGCTTTGCATTACCTGTAGATGATACTAACAGTTAATTTTTGGCTGGATCATTTTACAAGTAGGTTAGTTTATTACATATAATTTCAGAGGGTTTAACCAAGCCCTTACGCCTAAGATGGATACAAAGAACAAAAAAATCATGATCGCAGATGATGATCCCGGTATTGTTGATGCCGTGGAAATGCTGCTTGAATTTGAAGGCTACGAGGTAACATCAACAGTTGACGGTACTACCGTGCTTGAAATGAAAAAAAATCTCCCCGACCTGTTGCTGCTGGATATCTGGATGAGTGGCGAAGATGGGCGCGATATCTGCAAAAAATTCAAAGAAAGTGAGCTAACCAAAGATATTCCCGTTATCATGATATCGGCAAGCCGCGACGTACGCGAATCGGCGATTGCGGCTGGCGCCAACGATTTTTTGGCCAAGCCCTTTGAAATGGACGAGCTACTAAAAAAAGTAGAGCAGTTTACTCAAAAGCAAAACGTTGCATAATCACAAGCTTAACACATCAACTAAATAAGTTTTACCCCTCCTCGGGATGAGCCCTGACGGTGGCCGTCTCATCCGGCTGCCGATTCATCCCGTTGTATGATTAAATGATAACCCAACGAATGAACATATAACTAAAATAAAAAAACATTAACCCATAAGCTATGTTATTTATTTATAACAAAACAACAACAGCCATGGGAGTCCTACAACACGTACAACACCAGATCTCAGCATTGAACGATCTGATCAAAATAAATAACGACAGGATAGCCGGTTATCAGAAAGCAGCCGAGGCTGTTGATGAAACCGGATTGAATTTACTTTTTAATGAGTATATTGATCAAAGCAAAAGTTACGTTAGTGAGATACGCGAATACATTCATGTATTAGGCGGCGATCCTACAGATGGCACTACCCTTTCGGGCAAGTTTTATCATACCTGGATGGATGTGAAGTCGGTTTTTGTTAACAAAGACAAGCATGCTATCCTCTCAGATTGTGAATATGGCGAGGATATAGCTAAAAAAGCTTACCGCGCCGCACTTGATGATAAAGAGCTGATATGGGAAGACGAGCAGGTTGTAGCCCTGCTTAATAACCATTTGGAAGGTTTAAAAAAAGCGCATGACACCGTTAAATCGCTAAGAGATACGGTCAATGCCTGATGATAATTAATAGTTATTTAAGCAGATGAACAATTCGAGTCAATCATTTTTTTCGGCATGCCGCGTGCCTGATCAATACGCTAAGGTTACCTGCACCCAGGATAAGGTGATCTACACGCTTTCGCAGTTAAAACAAGCTACCGTTGCCGATATCGCTGTAAAATTGAAGGAATATGAACCATCGGTAAATACGTTTACCCATGAAAAAAATGCTGCTGAAGTGCTTGATTATTTGTTTGCCCGTGGCATGGTAAAGATCACCAAACAAAACGGCGAATTAAACTACAACCTTGTTACTGTTTAACCAAGGTTGTAGCTTAATATTTTATTACATACCTGGCGCAAGTGGTTTGGCCGAAACCACGCTATCTACCACAAAAACGCTTACGCCTCTCCATGGCAGCGTGTGCAGGTATTCTTTATAATGAAGTTCTAAAAATGAGCCGGCGTTACTACTCAGTTGCTTAGCCACCTTTTCGTCTGTTACAGAAAACATAAATTCATTGGAGCCAATTGTGCCACCGGTTACCTGTGTGCGGATGCCGCTTTGAATTAACCGGCCTTCGTAGGTTTTAAAAACGTATCCTTTTTTCACAAAATAGTTCATGGTGCCGGCCTTGGTTCCTTCGCCAAAAACAAAATAATAGCGGTAGTAAAAGAAGCCGGCCAAAATCAACAGTAATATAAATACGATAATAAATTTTGTTTTTGCTTTCATCGGAGGTTTTATTTGTTAACTAAGCTACAAAAACTTAGCTGCCCGGCAAATATTTATATGCCTCAACAAGCTTGTTCAATTTGCCTGTTTCTCCCCCTCTTTAATTTTTGTAAGACCTACTTTTTTGAACGACTCCACTAAAAAGTTCACCAAACCGGTTAGGTTAAAAGGCGGGTCATTGGTGTTTATGGTAAGCTTATCTTTATTGTTTTCAAAATCAATATCCAGGTAATAATTGGCAGCATCTGTAACCTGGCTCCCCTGTTTCCAATCGTACATCTTTTTTAATTCGCTATGTTTCAGCCAATAGTTCAGGCTATCGAGTTGGAGTTTGGTGAGCTTGCCTGCATAATCTCCCTTATAAGGATCAGCAAATTCGCCTCCTTTTAGGCGATAAGTACCATCCGCCCAAATATTGATGAGCAATTGGGGGCAACCGCCATAACAGGTTGAGGACATGAAACGAAGCTTTGAAAATTTGATACCGTTATCAAAACTGGCTTTATAATTTTTAAACTGTAAGGGAGGCCGCCCGGCTAATTTTATGGCACTTTCATTAACAGCCTTAATAGTTAATTTTTTGCCGTCGAAATAATTGATAATAAATTTAGAAACATCAATATGCTGTTGCTTAAAATTATCTGAACTGGTAGTATAAGTATCAATTATTTTAAGTGTATCATGCTCTATCTTGTA
>Ga0163162_10002000_pt1 | contig 19179 bp, 17 predicted proteins | sample S55metaG_FD_115310 | JGI IMG/M metagenome (GOLD analysis project Ga0163162, IMG submission 115310) | Switchgrass rhizosphere microbial communities from Kellogg Biological Station, Michigan, USA - S5-5 metaG | ecosystem: Host-associated > Plants > Roots > Rhizosphere > Soil | place: USA...
ATCCATTTGCGGTGCCGAAGTTTCCGCCGTCCGCGCCGAAGCGCAATTCGGGAACAGGCGTGCTCCCGGTGCGGGTAAAGACTTGTACGACGCTGGTCATAGCGTCTGAACCGTAGAGCGTGCTCTGCGCCCCGCGGACAAACTCCAGGCGGTCCGCACCAGTCAGAGGCAACACGCCGAAGTCAAAGATTCCGCCGGGATCGTTGACGGGAACGTCATCGACAATCACCTTGTTGTAAGTCGATTCGCCACCGCGTACGAACAGAGACGACAGCCCGCCGCGCTGTCCGGCGGTGCTGACCACTGCTCCGGGAAGAAAATGCAGCGCATCATCGGCGGCCACGGGACGCATCACTTCCAGTTGTCCGGCGTTCAGGCTTTCGACATCAGCGCCAGCCACATTGGCAGGAACCAGGCTACGTGTGGCGCTAACGTTCACGGTCTCCGTAGTTGGAGCCAGTCGAAGAGCGATTGTGATTGTGTCCGAGGTGGACGAAGAAATATCCATCGTCTGCTCGGCAAAACCCGCAGCCAGCACTCGGACGCGGTAGGACGGGGCATCCGGTGCACGCAGTGTTGCTAGTCCATCGGGTGAAGTGATCTGAATGGCAATCGGGGTAGACGAGTCGCTGCGGAACAGTTCCACTTGCGCACCGGGAACCGCCGCTGATTGAGGATCGACAATTTTGATTTTGAAATCGGCAGCCGATGCCGCTGTGAGCAGGAATAAGGTAGAAACGAAAATTCCGAAGAACCGCATGCACTCCTCCTTTGTCACGCGAAAGGGGTTGGGGTGGACGGTTCACGCCGGTCTCCTGGCTTGCGAGTAAGGACGTGCTTCTCGTGTCCGAATAAATACAACCGGCCTTCCCGGGTCTCCCCAGTGATCGGCTGCGATTTCCTCGCTTACAGTTGCGCGGCAGCGCGGGATTTTCACCCGCTTCCCTCCTCGTTGTGTAACGAGGGTGCGCGAACCAAAGAAATTGTGAAAGAACTGAACTGATGTGGTTGGGAAAATTTACTCGCTCGGGAGAGTGAAGTCAAACGTAGGTGGTAGAAAAGGGACCGGCACGTCTGCTTTCTTTGAAATTAATAAAGCGAAAGCACTGTCGAGCTTTGCTCGACCTGGACGGGTCCCTTCAACTTCGCTCAGGGCAGGCTCCGACCCGTCCCTACATGGGCTGTGGTGGTTACAGGGTATGGAGATAGGCCAGCAGATCCTGGACCTGTGGCTGTGACATGGTTTGGCCGAAGGCTGGCATCATGTTGCGGCCGGTGACGATCATTTCGCCGACGCGTTCGTCGTTTGCCGGCATTCCGCTTTCTGACAAGAACTTTTTCTTGAATACGCCCTGCAGGCTGCGGCCCTTCTTGTCGCGGGAGGAGTAGGGCTCGTGGCAGCGATCGCAATATTGATCGTAGAGCCGGCGTCCGGCGGCCTGTTGAGGATTCAATCCGAGCTCGGCATCGCTCTTGCGGCGCTGCACGTCGCAGCCCGTCACCAGCATCAGGAGAATGCCCGCCAAAACGAGAGCTCGATATTTCCGAAGCAGTGGCGCGAACGCGGAAAGGCGGAACGCTTTCATTGGCCCCTCAAAAACCAGTTCAGACAAAATGCCAAACCTGACGCAGAAGTACAATAGTAGAGCACACCCATGGCTGCCGCCATTCAACGCGTCACTGTCAAGCGAGTCTACGAACCAGCCGCGCGCGGCGATGGTTATCGCGTTCTCGTGGACAGGCTGTGGCCGCGTGGAATCAGCAAGGACCGCGCCGCTCTTCACTCGTGGTTACGCGACCTTGCTCCCTCGGACGAATTGCGGAACTGGTTTCATGCCCGTCCGGAAAACTGGCCGACGTTCCGAAAGCGTTATCTCAAGGAGTTGGCGTTGCCGCAGGCCGCAGAGTCTCTTGAGGAACTTTACCGGCTGGCGCACCGGAAGAAAAACCTCACGTTGTTGTTCGCCTCGAAGAATGAAGAACACAATAACGCGGTAGTTTTGAGGGATCTGCTGGGAGGGATGCGCAAGCCGCCGACCGGGACAGGTCCCGGCGCGGCACGCATGATGCGTGGGCGACAGGCGAAGAGCCGTCCGCGATAATTCGCGGCGAGACTTGTCGCAATCTTTCTTTCGCCCCTTCGGGGCTTGCTCGCGGATCGCTATTTTCCCATGGCTTGCGCCATGGGCTTTATTCTTGCGCCGCTTCGCGGCTTTTTTTGGAGACGTATCAGGTAAGATCACGTCGAATCAAGATCCAAAATCAAAGTCCAAGTTAAAATCAAGATAAAGGTCAAAGGCGGCGGACAGGAGTGTTCGCCCTACAGGCTATTTCTTGGGTTTGTCGTCGTTCAGGATTTCGGCGACGATGTTGTCGATGATTTCGTTAATGCGTTTGTCGGGCAGGTTGAAGTTGTTCGACAGAATGGAAAACGCCACCGTCTGACCATGATTCGTCGTGGCATATCCAGACAGGGTTTTGACTCCTCCCAGGGAGCCGGTTTTGGCGTGGACACGGCCTTGCGCATCCACATTCTTAAACCGATTGGATAGAGAGCCGTCGGTGCCGGACAAGGGAAGCGTATCGCGGAAACTTGCGCCCCAGGGCTGGGAATCGGCGTAACGCAATAGCTGGACGACGGCGTGCGGCGTAACCAGATTCTGCCGCGAGAGGCCGGAGCCGTCGTAAAACGCGTACTGGTCGCCGGTGACCCCAGCCTGATTCATAAATCCGCGCAGCACTTCGAGACCGCCCTCGACTGTTCCTGCTGTACCCTTTTCCCGCCCCAGCAGGCGCAGCAAAATTTCGGCGTGCAAATTCTGGCTGACTTTGTTGATGACCCGGACATCTTCGATTAAAGGCTTGGACTGATAGTTCGCCAGCACCAGAGGCTGGTTCTGAAACGCGCGAGCCGATTCGTCTCCACCGCGGGCGGCAGCGGAAGCGGTGACCGTCAAAGTGGAAAGGCTGGACAATTCGGTGTGCCGGGTCTTCTGCTTTCCATAAACCGCGATGCCGCGGACTTCCAACAGATGGCGGAAAAGATCGGCGGCAAATTCCGCAGGATCTTCGATGGCGAGGGCCTCGTTGGCTCCGGCGTCGCCGAGCGGCATGTTGCCCCAGAGGGTCAGCGTAGTGGCGCCGGGTTCGCGATTGATAAATATTTTGCGGCCCGTTCCGGCGGGCGTGGTCATGATGCGATTGTCGATTCGGTAGTACTCGGCGAAGGGTGTAATACTGACGAAGGCGCGATCTCCCGGACGATCCGCGGGCAGGATGTTTACGAAAATAACGTTGTCATTAATGGTGAGCGCGGATACGGGAGCGCCGTCGGCCCAGACCAGATCGTCCTGACTCCAACCTTCTCCGTAACGTTCGAAGGCGAAATAGGAATCGTCGGCAATGATATCGCCGTCCACGTACTTCACACCTTTTTGCGCCAGAGTGTCAGCCAGTTGCTCTAGCACCCGAATGGGATGGTCATTGCGCTCGGTGTGCAGCGCGTAGGGTAACTCGCGTCCCGAAAGATTGGGATCGCCACGCCCCACCAGTACCAGATCTCCGGTGAGACGGCCGTGGGTGTCCAGAGTGCCGTTGGTTTCGACCGTAGTGCGGAAAGTGTAGTCCGGCCCAATGAGGGCCATGGCCGCGGCTGTGGTGAAGAGTTTGGTGTTGGAAGCAGGAGTGAACAACTTGTCCGCATCGCGGGCGTAGAGCACTTTTCCGGTGGGGAGCGAAACAACTTCGATGCCCCAGAAACCGCGGGACAGATCGGCGGACTGAAGGATGGCGCCAATTCGCTTGTCGAGCGGCTTGCGCGAGGCGGCGTGCAGTTGCGTCAATAGCAACAGGCACAAGGCAAACCGCGGCAACAAGCGCGTGCAGCGCATCTTGAATGAATTGTACATCGCGGATTGTGTGGGGCGGATAGACATCTCAGCCGCTATTGACGTTGGTTTTGAAGGTATGGACACGCTGAAGGGCAAAATCAAAGTCAAAGGCGGCGGACAGGAGTGTCCGCCCCACACAAACGGTTAGAATCGGTGGATGCGTCCGGTATTTGAATGGCAGATTGGGTCGCGGACTGTGCAACTGGGAAAGCGCACGCTGATTATGGGGGTGGTCAACATTACACCGGACTCGTTTTCCGACGGAGGAGTTCATTTCGATCGCGACCGGGCAGTTGAGTATGCGCTCAAACTACTGCAGGATGGCGCGGACATCATCGACGTGGGTGGTGAATCCACGCGGCCTGGAGCCAAAGTGACTTCCGCGAGCGTGGCCGGAGATGTTTCCGAGAAGGATGAACTGGAACGCGTCATACCGGTGATTTCGGCGGTGAAGCAAAAGAATTCGAAAGCGTTAATTTCTGTCGACACTTACAAGTCGGGTGTGGCCCGCACCGCGGTGAAAGCGGGTGCGGAAATCGTCAACGACGTGAGCGGATTTCTCTGGGACCCGCAAATGCGGAAGACACTGGCCGAACTCAAGTGTGGCGCGATTCTGATGCACATGAGAGGACGTCCGCAGGAGTGGAAGACGTTACCGCCGCTTTCGGATGTAGTCACAGTGGTCAAGCGGGAGTTGCGGGAGCGGGCCGACGCCGCGGCGATTGCCGGAATGAAGCGTGAACGCATCGTGCTCGATCCCGGGTTCGGATTCGGCAAGAACCGGGAAGAGAACTATCCGCTGCTCAAACGGTTCGAGGAGTTCCACCAGCTACGCTTTCCATTGCTGGTGGGAGTTTCACGAAAGTCTTTTATCGCACGCGCGCTGGCGCATAACGGCACGGAGCCAGCCGTGTCCGACCGGCTGTTCGGGACTTTGGCCGCGGAAACGGTGGCTATCATGAAGGGCGCCCACATAGTCCGCACTCATGATGTGCGCGCGTGCGCCGACGCGGTGCGGATCGCGGACCTGGCAACCAGCTAGGATTTCTCAGACCGACAGCGCATTCGCGAACTTTCGGATGATTTCAGATTCCAGTTTTTTATTCCACGCCATTCCGATGTCCCATTCCGCAAAGGAACTGTGGATAGGTGCGAACTTTACGCCGGTCACGTGCATGGCACGGGCCGCCCGCGGCACCAGCGATACGCCAATTCCGGCGCTTACCAGATTGAGGATGGTAAACATATCGTTGGGCTCGTAGACAATTCTCGGAGTGAATCCGGAGCGGTCGCACAGGCTAATGCAATGATCGTGATAGGTCGCGGACGCTCCGCGATCGATGAGAATAAAAGGCTGATCCTGAATGCCTTTCAGCGTTAGCGGCCCAGCGAACTTGTCTGACGTGGCGATGGTGAGCCGCTCGGTGAGCACTTTTCGCACCGCCACCTGAGGATGCTTCACCGGCAGACGCACGAAGCCGACGTCGAGGCGTCCAGCGATGAGGGCCTCTACCTGACGGGGCGTGGACATGTCGGCGATCTCGATTTCGACGCCGGGGGAGCTTTCGCGGAACTTTAACAGCGCACGGGGAACCAGACTGTGCACGGTGGACATGCCGACGCCCAGGCGGAGCCTTCCGAGCTTTCCGCTGGTGGCGGCGCGCACCGCCTCGAATGCAATATCGACATCGTGAACGATTCTGCGGGCCTCTTTGTAAAACATGCTGCCAGCCGGAGTCAGCGCAACTCCGCGCCGGTTGCGGGCCAGGAGCGGACCTCCGACTTTTTCCTCGAGGCTGCGAATGCGTTTGCTCAATGCGGGCTGGGAAATATGGAGGCGGGCCGACGCACGACCGAAATGAAGTTGTTCGGCGAGGACGACGAAAGAGGCTAACTCTTCGGTTTCAAGAGCCATAAGCAGAAGTTATCACAGGCTTTCAAATATTTCATTAGACGAATCGACCTCGGGCATCATCTACTAGTATGAAAGAGAGGTATCCTGCATGTCGCTAACCGCCATCATAGGAATCATTGCTGCCATTTGCACCACCGGGGCATTCATCCCGCAGATCGTGAAGCTGCGCAAGCAGGGCGGCGAAGACCTTTCCTTTTTCATGTTGTTCCTGTACCTGACGGGCGTACTGCTGTGGCTGGCCTACGGCATTCGGGTCCACGCGGTTGCCGTGATTTGGGCGAACGCGCTGGCCGCAATACTTGTGCTGATTTCGATTGTGCTGAAAGCGAATCCACCGAAGCGGAAGCTGGATGCGGGGACGAAGAGATTGCGGATCGCCGTCGATATGGACGAAGTCATAGCCGATGCTTTCGGCAAACACCTGAACCACTACAACCAGCGGGTGGGCGCAAACCTGACGCCGGAGATGGTCAGCAAGAAAGGGCTAGCCGCACTGATTCCATCCGAACTGCGCCAGGACTACCATGCTGTGCCCCACGCCGATGGATTCTTCGCGGACCTGAAGGTGATCGAGGGCAGCCAGGAAGCGCTGTTGGAGCTCTCGCGAAATCATGATGTTTACATCACCAGCGCCGCCATGGAGGTTCCCAGCTCATTCGCGGACAAATATCAGTGGATGGAAATGCACTTTCCGTTCATTCCCCCCAGCCGCATTGTGTTTTGCGGAGACAAAGAGATCGTGAATGCCGACGTGCTGATTGACGATCGTTCGCGGCACTTCAAGGGTTTCCGCGGCAGGGGCATTCTGTTTACCGCTCCGCACAACGCCAACGAAGCGGCGCCTTTGCGGGCAAACAATTGGAATGATGTTCTTAAGATTCTGGGGAACGCCACGCCGGAACCCGCTGGAGCGGAGCAGCTTTCTAGAAAACTTTCGATGAATCCAGCAGGATCGTAACCGGGCCATCGTTGACCAGTTCGACCTGCATCATCGCCTGGAAGGTTCCAGTCTCGCAGCGCAATCCGGCGGCGCGGACTTTGTCTACAAAATATTCATAGAGTTGGCGCGCCTTCTCGGGCGGAGCGGCCTGGTCGAAAGACGGACGCTTGCCGCGCCTCACATCCCCGTACAGGGTGAACTGGGAGACGACCAGCATGCTGCCTTCGGCTTCACGCAGGGACAAGTTGATTTTTCCGCTAGCGTCCTCGAAAACTCGCAAGGCTGTAATTTTGTCAGACAGATAGTCGGCGTCGGTTTCTGCGTCTTCTTTCGCGACCCCGAGCAGGACGAGCAATCCGTGATCAATTTCGCCAGCAACCTTGTTGTCCACGGTCACTCGGGCATGGGTCACTCGCTGCACGACGGCTCGCATGGATTATTTCGCCGCCGGTATCATGCTTTCCTGGCCGGCAACCGCAAGCCAGCGCTGATCGCGATAAACATAGATATCGGTGAACCGGACTCTGGCGATGGTCGCGCCTTGCGCGTCCACGAGTGTTGCCAGACCGCGAATGTAACCGAAATCGCCGAAGATGTGCGGCGTGAGCTCGCTCAGAATATTTTTCCCGGGACGGCGAGTGGGGATTTGCGCCAGGGTTTCGGCACGGTCGTGAACGGCTCCATTAGGATCAACATCCTGAAATTCGTCCGCCAGGATGCATCCCACGGCACCGGCGTCGCGCAATTCGAGTGCAGCTGCCCAGGATTGTTCGATCTGCACCAGGATCTCGGCTTCCTTTCCCTGGTGACTGGGACAGTCTGCGGCTTGGGCTGGTAGAAGGAATGCCACGAACAAAATAGAACATAACAGGAGTTTCACGTGTTGTGTCCTCTGGGATTTGGTCTGCTCGTTCATGATACCGCGATGTTTGTGAAGGACGGGAGTCCCGCCTGAGAAAGCTCTCTTTCGATTGACGCCATGGGCATCGACTCTTAGAATCGCCCGTTCCGTGTTTCAACAACACTGAGACGCAGGAGTTGTCTCGATGAGCAGAGTTAGCCGATTATCTTGTCTTGCAATCATTGGAGTGTCTCTTCACGTTTGCGCGCAGCAGCCGGTTGCGCCCGCGACTCACAACGATGTCGTGATCAAGAACGCCGTCGTCATGACCGTGACCCACGGAAATATTCAGAGTGGCAGCGTCTACATCAAGGACGGAAAGATTGCTGCCGTCGGCAAAGATGTGAATGCTCCGTCCGGCGCCACGGTGATTGATGCGGGCGGCAAATATCTCACGCCGGGGATTATCGACTCGCACTCTCACATTGCGCTGGATGATGACGTGAACGAGGCCACCAGCCCGGTCACGCCGCAAATGATGATGATGGATGCCTTCGATTATCAGGATAAGGCCATCTATCGCGGACTGGCTGGCGGTGTCACCACTTCGTTGCTGCTGCACGGCTCGGCCAACATGATTGGCGGGCAGGCCGTAGTGATCAAGCACAAGTATGGAGCCGCGCGCGACGCGATGCTGTTTCCCGGCGCCCCGCGTTCCATCAAGTTTGCCAGCGGGGAAAATCCCAAACGCGTTTATGGAAGTAAGGACCAGCTGCCTTCGACCCGCATGGGAAACTTTGCGGTGCAGCGGGCCGCCCTGGTCGAAGCGCAGGATTACATGCGCGATTGGGACGACTACAACGCCAAGGTCAAGCGTGGCAATAACGACGCCAAGCCTCCCAAACACGATCTGAAGCTGGAAGCCCTGGCCGATGTTTTACGCGGCAAGTTGTTGGTGCAGATTCATTGCTATCGCGCCGACGAGCTTCTCACCGAGATGGCGATGGCAAGAGAGTTCGGATACAAAGTGCGAGCGTTCCATCACGCGCTCGAGGCTTACAAAGTGGCCGGCGATCTCGCCGCGCAAGGTGTGGCCATTGCTACGTTCTCTGACTGGTGGGGATACAAGCAGGAGGCCTGGGATGCGATTCCGTGGAACGCAGTCATCTCGATGCGCAAAGGAGTGCGGGTGGCAATCAAGAGCGACTCGGAGGATTTCGCCCGCCGGCTGAATCAGGAGGCGGCAAAAACCATGCGCTACGGCGGCGCCACCGAAGATGAGGCGCTCAAGATGATTACGATCAATCCGGCGTGGATCATTGGCGTCGACGATCGCGTGGGATCTATTGACGTGGGCAAGGACGCTGACCTGGTGCTCTGGGATGGCTATCCGCTCTCGAGTTTCGGATTGCCCGACAAAGTGCTGATCGACGGAGACGTTTATTTCGACCGGTCGTTGCCGGGATTTGGCATGCCGCATTATCGGGAGGGTGAGTAATGGGAAAGCAGTCGTTCAGTCGTCAAGCGTTGGAAACCGTCGTTGGCCGTTGGTCGTTGGTCGTTGGCCAACTGCTTCTGGCTTATGCTGTTTCCTTTCATGCCGAAACCGCTTGGGCGCAGGCTAAAACCGTCGTCCTCAAGGGTGGGAAATTGCTTACGATTTCGCATGGCACGGTTGAGAACGGCGTACTCGTTATTTCCGCCGGCAAGATTGCTGCCGTCGGCGCTGCGGGTTCAGTGAAGATTCCGAAAGATGCGGACGTTATCGATGTGAGTGGGATGACGGTGTATCCCGGGCTGATCGATTCGGAAAGCTACCTCGGGTTGACCGAGATTTCGGCTGAGGACAGTACCAACGATCTGATCGAGACCAGCGATGAGATCATGCCGCACATGCACGTGTTTGACGCTTTTCATGCTGAGTCGGAATTGATTCCTGTGGCGCGATTGAATGGTGTTACCAACGCGATCGTAGCGCCGCAGACTCAGGACACTTTGCCCGGCCAGGACGCCTTCATCCAGCTCGACGGCAAGTCTGCCAACGACATGTTGCGGGAGCGCGACATCGCCCTGCCTCTGAACTTTACCGGTGAACAACGGCGCAACGAGACCTGGGAGAAAAGAAAGTTTCCGCAGACTCGCATGGGGCTGGCGTCGCAACTTCGGCAGGCATTCATTGATGCCCGCGACTATTCAGACCGCTGGGCCGAGTACGAGCGCAAGAAGTCTGACACGACGAAAGCCGACGGCAAGAAAGATTCGCCCTCGCCTCCGAAGCACGATCTGAAATTAGAGGCGCTGGTGCCATATCTACAGGGCAAGAAGACAATCGTGCTGGCGGCGAAGGATGCCAGTGACCTGCAGACTGCTGTCAGCCTGGCCCGGGAATTCCATCTGAAGTTTGTGCTTAACCACATCAGCCACTCGCAACGGGTGCTCGATTACGTTGCCAGCCTGAACGTTCCCGTCATCGTCGGCCCGATCTACGAAGACCCGAAAGACTTTGAACGCTACGATGCGGTCTACAAACTACCTGTCGAACTAAACAAACGCGGGGTGAAGATTGCATTCGCATCGTATGACGCTCACGCGGTTCGCAATCTGCCCTATGCAGCGGGATATGCGACTGCGTTCGGTCTGCCTCATGACGAAGCCCTGCGTGCGATCACACTTACTCCCGCGGAAATATGGGGTGTGTCCGATCGACTGGGTTCGCTTGATGTGGGGAAGACGGCTAACGTGGTGGTCGCCAACGGTGATCCCCTCGACGTCAAGACTGACGTGAAGAGAGTCTTTATTGAGGGAAAGCAAATTCCGATGACCAGCCGTCAGACTGCGTTGCGGGACCGGTATTCAGGGCAGTAATTCCAATTCCGTGGTGACACGAACGAGAGCGCTCGCGTCTACGTTGATGGCAAGCTACTCGTCGATTACAGGATTTGCTAACGTTCCGATTCCTTCGACAGTCACTTCCATGACGTCACCGGCGACTACTGGGCCAACGCCCTGGGGCGTGCCGGTGGGAATCAGGTCTCCCGGCATCAGAGTCATGACCTGGGAGATGTAACGGATGATGGCGTCGAGCGGGAAGATGAAATCTCGCGTGTTGCCTTGCTGACGGACTGAGCCGTTCACTTTCGTTTCCACGCCAATTCCTGCCCAAGGGTCTATTTCATTTGTAACCAGCGGGCCGACCGGGCAAAAAGTGTCGAAGCCCTTGCCGCGGGTGAACTGGCCATCTTTCTTTTGCAGATCGCGCGCGGTTACGTCATTCACACAGGTGTAGCCGAGGATGTAGGCGCGAACATCCTCGTCGGCTGCAAGTTTGTGGCATTTTTTCGCAATCACTACACCGAGTTCACCTTCGAAATCCACGCGCTCGGAAACTCTCGGCCTGCGGACTTGCCCGCCCGGGGGGAGCAGTGAGGACGGCGGCTTGAAAAAGATCAGCGGCTCGGCGGGGACTTCGTTTCCTAACTCGGCGGCATGCTCGCGATAGTTGCGTCCGACACAAACGATTTTCGACGGACTCACTGGCGGGAGCAGCGCAGCCTCTGACAACGCGAGATGGTCCATGCGGCGTGTCGGGACGTCTTCGAGGTCGCCGTTAGAATCCTGAGGAGCGCTTAAGAAGAGACGAGTGATTAGATCCGTGCCGGCTATGGATTCTATGAGTCCGTAGTGAGATTGACTATCCAATTGGAAGCGGCAGTATTTCATTTGGTCCTTTAAAGAAGTTCTCAGTTCCCGGTTCTTAGTTCTCAGTCAGTCCGCGACGAGGTTCTCTGCACTCTCGCACTGACGCTGACACCTGCTACGGCACTTGCTCGCTTGCCTCTTCAGATTTCGGACTCTCGTTGTTGCGTTCGTCGAAGGCCGATACTGAGTAAAAGTATTTCTTCCCGCTCTGAACACTCGAATCTCGAAACGACGAAGTTTTGACCGGCTCGGAGTTCAGTTTTACCGGCGGTTGATTTTCTTCGTGCCGGAAGACGTTATATCCGGCGAGATCAGCTTCGGTGTCGGGCGACCAGACCAGATCGACGAAGGGCGACTGTCCTACTCCGGAGAAAACGGCCTGCAGGCCGGTGGGCACTGCCGGCAGGAAAATATCGTGGGCAAAGACTGCGACCGTTGGCGAGTCATCACCTTCTACTTCAGCCTCGGGCTTACCAGGCGCGGCAACCACCGTCACCACCGTGACGCGGTATTCGTAATTCCTCTCCCACTCGAAAGTCTGATCGAGAAAAGTGGACGAGGGACTCGACGGACAGTCCGAAACATTGGCGTCGCTGACTTTGGTCCCCGGCTGCTTTCCCGGTTCGCGGCGGTAGATGCGCACTTTGTACGTGATGGCATCGGCGGCCACGCTGGCATGCGGGCAGGCCCACGTGAGGAGCACGCCATCGCTCTTCACATCGGCACGGAAGTCTCCGGGCGGAGGCAGTGTCGGCGCGGACGGCACCTGCACAGGATTGGAGAGACCGGCACTGCGTCCACTTTCGTTTTCCGCCGACACGACATAAGTAATCGCGGCAGTAGGATCCTGCTTTTGCAACTCCTCCGTCAACGTGTCGGTGTAGCTGGCTTCAACCTTCGCGGCGGGGACGCCTTTTGCGGTTGACGCCGAACTGGACAACGGAAATCGGCTCGCCGGAATTTTCGTGATCGGATTCTTGCAATCGTCCACAGGAGATTTCAGGCTGCGGCAGACCAGAGTCTCGCCGGGATGCCGAATGGCCTGACGGTCGGCGGTTTTGTAGGGCACGGTCCAGGCGAGAAATACCTTGTCGCCCTTGCGTGCGGCGCGTAGATCGGTGACAGGCTTGGCTAGTTCCAACGACGGCGGAATAGGCACACCCGGCGCGCCGCAAGAAACAAGTACGGCACTGCCCAGTACACACGCCAGAACATTCCAGTCAGATCGTTTCATTGCGAGAACAAACAGGGTATCAGAAGGGGAGGAAATCCCTCCGCGGTGCGGACTGAAGTTTTCTTACAGATTCGAGAACTATCCGACTAATTCTTTCACGGCTTCGCGAAAGACTCGAGTGTGCTGATCGACGTCATCCGGATCGGTTTGGGGCGACATGAGAGCCATGTTGTGGAACGGCGTCAGCAGGATGCCGCGGTTCATGGCATAGAGATGCATGAAGCGCTCGAGTTCGAAGTCCATGGCATCGTGGGCCTGGGCACCATTCTTCGGAACAACTGGAGAGAACTGGTATTCGGCGCGGCAGCCCAGGCGAGTGACGTGCCAGGGGACGCCGGATTCGGTGATCACCTTTTGCACTCCGGTCGCCCAACGTTCGGCCGGGGGAATCATGCGCGCGAAAGCTTCCTTGGTGAGGACTTTGGTCAGCGTTGCACGCATGGCGGCGAGGGACATTGCATTGCCCGCCAACGTTCCGCCGATGCCGCCCGTGTCGCAGTCTTCGAGGTTCTGATTTTTAGCGATGGCCTGCGCAACCTCTTCGGTGAATCCGTAAGCCGCACCCGGAACTCCGCCAGCGATGGCTTTACCGAAGATGAAGAAATCAGGATCGAGATTTTCGGCCCGTGTGTAGCCACCGGGTCCGGCACAAATGGTGTGAGTCTCGTCGATAATGAGCAGCGTTCCGTATTTTTCCGTGAGCTGCCGCAACGCCTGGTGGTAGCCGGGGTCGGGATGCACGATCCCGACATTGGTCATCACCGGCTCGGCCAGCACGCAGGCCACATCACCGGGTTCGAGCGCCTGCTCGAGAGCAGCGACGTCATTGAATTCGACTACCTTGGTGGTGACCGACGGATCGACGGGCGGGCCAATGTTTCCGCGGCGAGCCTGGGCTACGCCGTCGTTCAAAGTGATGAAACTTTCATCCACCGTGCCGTGATAGCACCAGTTGAAAACCAGAATCTTGGGACGCTTCGTGATCTCGCGCGCCAGGCGGATGGCGAAACGATTAGCGTCAGTGGCGGTGAGAGCGAATTGCCAGTAGGGCAGCCCGAAGCGCTGCTGCAATTCTTCGGCGACGAAGATCGCGTCTTCGGTGGGCAGCATCAGGGTGATGCCGCGCTTCATCTGGTCTTCGACAGCTTTGACCGTGGCAAAGGGAGAGTGTCCGGTCATGGCTCCGGTATCGCCCAGGCAGAAATCGATGTAGCGGTGGCCGTCCACGTCGTAGAAGTGCGCACCCTGGGCTTCGCGGACGAAAGGCGGGAAAGCGCCGGCCCATTTGATCATCCAATTCATAGGCACGCCGCCCAGCAACGATTTGCCGGCGCGTTCGAACAAGGCTTTGGATTTGGGGCGCTCGTTCACGTAGCGCGTCTGCTCGCGCTGCATGAGGGACTTCAGGCGGGGGCGATCGATGGCTTTCATGGCTTCGACACATCTTAACCACAGAGGACACGGAGGACACAGAGAAAATCGCTGCTCGGTGTTTTATGTGTCCTCGGTGGTAAATGCTTTACAGGATGTAGCGGGACAGATCCTGGTCTTTCACGATGTCGGCCAGCATTTTGCGGACGTAATCGGCGTCGACCTTGATGTGTTCGCCTTTTTTGTCGGGGGCGTCGAAGCTGATTTCGTCGAGGACGCGTTCCATGATGGTGTGCAGACGGCGGGCGCCGATATTTTCCGTACCTTCGTTGACGCGGAAGGCGTAGCGGGCGATCTCTTCCTGGGCCTCGCGGGTAAATTCCAGTTTCACGCCCTCAGTTTCGAGCAACGCGATGTACTGCTTCACCAGTGAAGACTTGGGTTCGGTCAGGATGCGAATGAAGTCTTCCATGGTCAGCGATTGCAGTTCCACTCGAATGGGGAAACGTCCCTGCAGTTCGGGGATCAGGTCGCTAGGCTTCGAAACGTGGAATGCGCCGGCGGCGATGAACAGAATGTGGTCGGTGCGCACCATGCCGTAACGCGTGTTGACGGTAGTGCCTTCGACGATGGGCAGGATGTCGCGCTGCACGCCTTCGCGGGAAACGTCCGGGCCGTGACCGCTTTCGCGGCCCGCGATTTTGTCGATCTCGTCGAGGAAGATGATGCCTGCATCTTCCACGCGATCGATCGCCAGACGGGTGACCTGGTCCATGTCGATCAGGCGCTGCTCTTCTTCCTGAATCAGATATTCGAATGCTTCGTTGACCTTCATCTTCCGCTTTTTGGTGCGCTGGCCGAAAAGGTTGGGCAGCATGTCCTTGAGATTGACGTCCATCTCCTCGACGCCCTGGTTGGAGATGATTTCGAAGGACGGAAAATTGCGTTCGCGGACATCGATCTCGACCGTGCGGTCGTCGAGTTTACCTTCACGCAGCTGCTGGCGAAGTTTTTCGCGGGTGCGGCTCTGCGATTCGTTACTTGGCGGAGGTGTCGTCGCGCCTTCGATTACCAGGCCTCCGGTGGATCCCTCGGCGGGGCGCGGACTTACCGGGGGGAGGAGAATGTCGAGGAGGCGCTCTTCGGCATTGAGCTCGGCTTTGTCGGAGACGTCTTCGAGCTTTTCTTCGCGCACCATTTCGATCGCGATCTCGACCAGGTCGCGGATCATGGATTCCACATCGCGTCCGACGTAGCCGACTTCCGTGAACTTGGAAGCTTCAACTTTCAGGAACGGTGAATTGGCGAGTTTAGCCAGACGGCGGGCGATTTCAGTTTTGCCCACGCCGGTGGGGCCGATCATGATCATGTTCTTGGGAATAACTTCTTCCGCAAGGTCTGGCGTGAGCTTCTGGCGGCGCATGCGATTACGCAGCGCAATGGCCACGGCGCGCTTGGCGTCCTTCTGGCCTACGACATGCTTGTCCAGCTCGACAACGATTTCACGCGGAGTGAGTTCGTCGAGAGCGATCTGTTCTTCTTCAGCGGCGGCGGGCAGGTAGATAGCCATAATTCAGTCGTCGGTCGTCAGTCTTCAGTCGTCGGCTCAGTCGTTTGCTGAAGACTGATGACTGACGACTGACGCTAAAGTTCTTCAACCGTTACCTTGTCATTTGTATAGATGCACATTTTGCCTGCAATCTTCATTGCTTCTTCGGCGATCTGGCGGGCGGACAGTAGGGTGTGCTCTGCCAGCGCCTGGGCGGCTGCCTGGGCGTAGGGGCCTCCGCTGCCGATGGCTGCAATGCCGCCGTCGGGCTCGATTACGTCGCCCTGTCCGCTGAGAAGGAAAGTCTGCTCTTTGTCGGAAACCAGAAGCAGGGCTTCCAGATGGCGGAGAAACTTGTCGGTACGCCAGTCTTTGGCGAGTTCGACGGCGCCTCGTCCCAGGTTGCCGTGATATTGCTCCAGCTTTGATTCGAAACGGCTAAAGAGGGTGAAGGCATCGGCAGTGGATCCGGCGAAGCCTGCCAGGATCTTGTCCTGATAGAGGCGGCGAATCTTCTTGGCGGAATGTTTGATAACGCCTTCGCCAAGCGTGACTTGGCCATCTCCCGCCATGACGACGGTACCGTTACGGCGAACGCTAAGAACTGTAGTGGAGCGAATCAGACGCTTGGTAGGCATGAGCGCAATTCTTGATTATAGCAGCGCGGGCCACGTGGTGGTTTATTGCAGCGCGATCAGGGGGACGGCTGCCACGGCCGCCAGGATGCCGGCTGTTTTCCAGTACGTGAATCGTTCCTTGAGGAAGAACTTCGCCAGCAACACCGTCAATGCGGGGTACAAGGACGACAGAACCACCACTGAATCCAGCCTTCCGGTCTGATTGGCTCGAATGAACAGGGCGGTGCCGGTGACGTCGAGGCATCCGGCGAAGACCGCGACCGTCGCGTCGCCGCGAAGGAGAGGGCCTTTGTTCCGACGGGACAATGCGATCGCGCCGACCAGCAGCAACGATGCGACGCGGGAGAACACGGACGACCATATGGGAGAGCTGTCGCCGGTGCGACTGATGCAGAGGAAGAATCCGGCAAAACCGATTCCAGCCAAGGCTGCAATGAAAACGCCGCAGGTCTTACCTGAACCATCGGGGCGTGAGATCAGCCAGATGCCGATCCCTGCCAACAGAAAACCAGCGAGACCAAGTTTTCCCGGCAGTCCGTGCGTGATGATGGTGACCGCGGCCGGGATGGCCGCGCCCAGAACGGCAGCCACAGGGGCGGCCAGTCCCATACCCTGCGAAAGAGCTCGATAGAAAAGAAGAAGAGCCAGCCCTCCGGAGGCTCCGGCCGCGGCGGCCCACAGTTGGCTCGAGTGCGAAGGAAGGTCAGGACGGGTCGCGAGCGCCAGACTGAGCATCAGAGTGAAGCCGCCGGCGTGCGAAAGCGCAGTCACGAGAAAGGAATCCGAACGCCGGGATGCATACCCACCGCTGAAGTCGCTCGTCCCCCAACACAATGCGGCAGCCAGGCTGAAAGCAACTGGCACGAGTTGTTCAGCGGAACTCAAGGGTAATTTTTCTCCTTCGAGTTTTCGAGAGTAGCACGCGTTAAGATGTCCGGACAGGTCTGGACTGCGGACGTCGGCTACAACCAGATAGCTGCGAGTTCAAAAGCTTTAACCGCAAAGGTCGCAAAGAGATTTCGCAAAGAACGCGAAGGAACCTGGAATCACGACACTTACCCAATTGAAGCCTATGTTGCTTTAGGACGATGGAGCAGTAATGTCATCTGCGGTAATTCTGGGATTGGTCGGCGGTCTGCTGGTGGTGGCCTTTTTGGCCAACCGGGTATTCGGACTGACTCGCATACCCGATGTGCTGGTCTTGATGATGCTCGGCGTTCTGCTCGGACCGGGACTCGGTCTGGTGCAGGCGGGCACACTGGCAAAGACGACGAATTTGCTGGGGACTCTGGCCATCATTCTCGTGCTGTTCGAAGGCGGGCTCGAGCTCGATCTTCGCGACACCATACAGCACTTCCCGGGCAGTTTTCTTCTGGCCACTCTGGCCTACATTTTCAGCACGGCACTGGTCGCGGTCATCGTGGTGAAAGGCCTCGGCCTGGCCTGGACTGACGGACTGCTGGTTGGAGCAGCACTCGGTTGCACCAGCAGCACCGTGGTGCTGCCGGTGTTGAAGCAACTACAGGCGGAGGAGTCCGTAAGTGTAACGTTAATGCTGGAAGCTTCGTGGGGAGATGTGCTGGCCGTCCTCACCGTAGGTTTGCTGCTTGGAATGCGCAGCCAGGGCGGCGCAGTCGCACAAGGACTGGCGCACGGCTTGTTCAACCAAGTCGGGGTTGCGCTGCTGTTCACCATTCCGGCAGGCATCTTGTGGTCGCGCCTGTTGCGCGTGCTTTCCGAACAGCGATTCTGGCAAGTGCTTACGTTTTCTATCGTTCTCGTTCTCTATGCCGGGATGGAAGCGCTGGGCGCTAACGGATTGATTGCGGTGTTGGCCTTTGGGCTGACTCTCTCGAATTTTCCCGGTGTCGATCCTGACCTTGGACTGTCTCTGCCCGTGACGCAAATGGCTGAGTCGCAGCAGGCGCTGCTTACGTTTCACTCCGAGCTTGCGTTCCTGGTGCGCACTTTCTTTTTCGTGCTGATTGGCGCGGTGGCGGAGTTGGGAATTTTTCGTGAGCACCCGCTGTTAATGGCGGGAACTCTGGGATCTCTGTTTCTGGCACGATGGCTGGCGATTCATTCCAGCCGCTGGGCATGGCGTGGGATCGCGGCGCATCATCGGGAATTGATTTTCTGGGTCATGCCGCGAGGGCTGATCACCGTCGTTCTGGCCTTCGAGGTGGCGCAGCAGCGCGGCGCCGGGATGGCGTTCGTCCCGGGGCTCGCATTCGCAGTTATCCTGATCACGAATGCGATGCTGGTGCTGGCCAGCTTCCGGGCGCGGAAATCAGCGCCGGCCGTCGCTGCAACCGAAGGTGCAGAACCCGCAGGTGATCTGCCTGCGACTCAAGTTCTGGCGCAGCCGGGAACGCGCCGGCGCTTTGTGCTGAATGCCGTAATGCTGATGATGCTGGCTGTCGGCGGGATTGTATTGTGGTACGGAGATCACTCAGACCAGGTGCATCCCACAGGCGTGGTGCAATGGATCAAGACTCATTTGCATCGCGCACAATAGGTGCGGTGAGGCCATGCCGCAAACCTTCTTTCGCCCCTTCGGGGCTCGCTCGGAGCCTGCTATTTCCCACGGCTTGCGCCGTGGGCTTTAATCTGGCGCCGCTTCGCGGCTTTTTGCGGACGTGATGCTCCGCTTTTTCTTGCGTACACGGTTGAGACAAAAACCCGAGAAGCGAATGCAGGCGCATCGCGTTGTCGTGTCGGCGGATCGCGTTGCGGTGGCGGCGCTCAGCTGAGTTCTTGAGCGAGTCCGATGAGAAGGCCTTCGGGCCCGCGGATGTAGCAGAGCCGATATGCGTCTTTATATCGGACCACTTCGCCCACCAGCTGTGCGCCACGCTTGCGGAGCCTTTCTAGCGTCTCGTCGATGTCGTCCACGGCGAACATGACGCGCAGATAACCTAGAGCGTTCACCGGGGCGTTCCGGTGATCCGCGATTGTAGGCGGCGTGAGAAATCGGGAGAGCTCGAGCCGGCTGTGGCCGTCCGGCGTGCGCATCATGGCAATTTCGACGCGCTGACCGGCCAGTCCAGTTACACGTCCGGCCCATTCTCCTTCGATCGTGGCCCGCCCCTCGAGCTCGAG
>Ga0163162_10002001_pt1 | contig 19178 bp, 24 predicted proteins | sample S55metaG_FD_115310 | JGI IMG/M metagenome (GOLD analysis project Ga0163162, IMG submission 115310) | Switchgrass rhizosphere microbial communities from Kellogg Biological Station, Michigan, USA - S5-5 metaG | ecosystem: Host-associated > Plants > Roots > Rhizosphere > Soil | place: USA...
GGCTGACACTGTATTCGCTCCTCGCCGCGCCCCGCACGGCCCTGCCGAGTCGCCGCGCGATCTCATCCCTTTCGCTCGCCGCAACTGGCTCACCGCAATGACTTCCACCACGGGCTGCTAGGGAGTGGATCTCGCGAAGCGCCCGATTACTTCAGGGATCAACTCCCAGAAGGCTGGAGCTTCGAGAGGGGCTGGAGGCTGAAGAGTCTTGAGCCCAGCTGGGGGAGACCCACTCCTGAGTGGGCTGGGTCCCCTCGGCCCTCCCGCTTCGCCTGGCGGCCTCTGGTCTACGCCGGGAATGTCGACCAGCGGTCGAGTTCCTGGCCTAGTCGAAGTCCCGGTGTTACTGAGGCACGCGATAGCGGTAGACGGCCGGGGATAGGTCGTCAGCCTTCGGAAGCCAACCTTCAAGCACTCTGGTGTTGCCGCCAGTTGCATGCGGCCCATCCGGTGTCTGCTCGATCACGATATGCGTGACAAGGAAAAGGTCTGTGCGCCACTCCGAGCCGTGTGCATTGGCTACTTCGCCGGTTGTTAGAAGGATGGCCGTTCCATCTCCCGTACTGCCCTTGACCTCGACACGGACTTCGCCGCCTGGACCCTTGCAGCGGAAGTCGTAGGGCTCCGTTCTCGCCGTGTTGTCAACGGTTGGGAACAACACCCCGTAATACGTCTCAGCGAGATCCATCGCCCTCTGTTCGATAGCCTTGCGGACTCTGGCATCCGAGACAAATCCTTGACCGCCGCGCCCGCTGCCTACTGAGACGCCCTCTTTTAGGGTTTCACCTTCGGGCTCGCGTTCCACTCCGACGGGCCAAAGGCGATCGAATTCCGCGTCGAGCCGAGGTTCGAGGATCGTCTTGTTGGCCACGTCGTAGAACTCTTGCCACACGCGACGATCGGTGGCACTTGCTCCGGCGAGGCCCTCCCGGTCATCCCGTGGGTCTATCGACCGGAAATTCATCACCTTGTTGTAGACACCGCCGACGACACGCCCGATACGTTCGGCGACGGTCGCCACAGGAGACCCGGCTTTCTTCGAGACGGGGCCGCCGTACGTATGGTGATAGGCCCAAAGGCCCGCGAGTGATTCAGCGCGGTTCCAATCTCGGTCAGTGTTCTTCCAGAGTGCCGCAAGCCGTTCGGCCTGCTCTGGCGTCAGCAGATAGTTGGTTTCGTTCCTGAGTCGCAGAATACGTAGGCCGGAGAGAATGTGGTCATCAGTGAGCCACTTGGCTTGAACGACCTCTCCTGGTTTGGCGACGCGATCTAGCATAAACCGGACGCGCAGAGCGACTTTCGGCACAGGAACCGTCCAGAGGCCGACGCCGACAGGATCGTCGGGCTGCTCCCTCGGGTTCTCCGTAAGCCAGCCGCTCGCGACGACGCCGGAGATCGCCTTCTGCGCTCCGCTCGCACGCCAGAGATACATGCGGTCACCCGGCTTCATCTGAGGAGCAAAGCGAGGCTGCCCAACAGTCCACGTGCCCTCCTTGACGAGCCGGAGGTAGGTATCAAGTTGAAACTTGCCTGGGTTCGCTTGAAAGAGCCACGTGTTCATGGGCCGTCCCCCGCCCGGATACTAACCGAACGCAGCTGGGGCGAAATAGGAGCCCGGGCTAACCTCGCCCCGCCGCGTGTTACCTGCCGTGGCGGCTCAACCCAGCGCAGCCAGCGTGTTTCTGAGCTTTGAGGTAGCCAGGAGGGGCGACCAGACGACTCAACCCCCGAAGATCGCCTGGCTTCGTGGGGAGCTGGAGGCCAAGGAATATTGACCCCCGGGAGGGAGGGGAACCAGCACTCGTTCATCCCGATCATGGGCGGGCCCTTCTACAAGCAGCTGTACCTGTATGACTACCTGAAGATGAACGCCATCGCCTTCAATCTCGTCAATCACAATGCGATCGCTGCCGCCGCGGTCAAGATGCTCCAGCGGTTCACGCTGGGGCGCGGGGTGACGTTCAACATCAAGGACGACGAGTGCCGCACGCTTTGCGAGGCATTCTGGATCGGACCCAGAAGAAGCGCCTGAAGCAGATGGCCCGGGACATCACAGGGGCAAGTGCCAAAGGGGACCGCTTGGATCTGGCCAGAAAAGGTTGAAAAGGGAGCAAGAGGAGGCGATGCGAGGAGCGCCAAGGCCTTGCCAGAGGCTGCACGCTGAAGAGCCCTACACGAGGCTAAAGGTCTCCCTGGATTGCAGGCTAAGGCTTCCTCCTGGGCAGCCCTGCTTCGCCTGGCGGGCCTCGGCTGGCAAGTTCAACCTTCGGAACTGAGAGACTGAGATGGTCTTCCGGCAGGCAGGCGACGTGGGCCACGGGGTAGAGCTCGGCACCCGGACCGAGGGAAAGGCCGCATTCGCTTTCACGGCTCATTTTGGAGAAAGCGACGGATCGCTGAATTCAATCCGATCGCCCTTTGCGATAAACACCTCGAGCCGCGAGCGGTCATAGGGAATGATGGTGATGTCGCCGTTCGCGGCGCATTCCCATTGGCGGATTGCAAACCATTCCGTCTTGTCCAGCACGTCGCCAAGGACAGCGCGGTAGCACACCACGCGTCGCGACTGAAGCTCAGCGCTCAGGGCCCACGATACTTTCAGTGGCCGATGGCAATCGAATTGCCACCAATTGATGTCACGGATCCATTGTGCCCATCGCGTTCTGGCCACGCTGGAAGTGGGAAGATGTCGGAACGTGAGCCGGACGTACCAGGCCCAGGGCTTGCCACTGAGTACGTCATACAAGTGCCACCGCTCTAGCGGGACCGTGGGGAATCGCTCGAGACGCGCCGCTGCGAGTTCACGGCGGTAAAACGCGAGCATGTGATCGCGATGGCTGTTCATTCGCCACACTCGACGCGCTGGCGCACCTGGAGATCCAGTCCAGGGATATTCATGGCGCTTCTCCTCTGAGATGTTAAGTAGTCTGGGCCAAGCTGTAGGCAGCAGCGGATCAGGGCGACGGGTGGTGAGTGCCCGTCCTTGGGCGACCGGCGAGAGGGCGAACCGTGGCCGGCTGATCCTGCTCTGACTGATGCAGCGCGGACAGCTTCTCGCCTCCCTCTCGTAGCATCGTCTCGTCCGCGATGGCGTACCGTCTGTAGATGGCCTCAGTCTTATGCCCGACCATCTTCATGGCCGCCGAGCGCGGCACACCAGCGCGTTCAAGGTTCCGGACTGCCGTCCGCCGAAGATCGTGCGGGATCCGACCAGGAACTCCCGACTTCCTACAGGCTGACATCCACGCTCGACGAAACACCTTGATCGGCTTTCCGTCGCGATGAAACAGCCATGGGATGACACGACCGGTCTCGTGCTCCAGCTTCTGCGTTCGGGCGAGTTGTTGCTCAAGAACTGCCCGTAGCTCTGGGGTGAGTGGAAATAGGCGGCCATCCCCATTCTTCGTCTCGCCCGGTTCAAGCCGCAGCCAACCATGCTGAAGATCGACGTGCGACTTCTGCCGAGTGAGCAGTTCGGATCGGACTCGCCAGCCAGTGACATAGGCTGTTGCGAAGACGGGCCGAAGGTCGTCCGGAAGATTCAAGCTGACGGTGCGGAACTCGCCGATCTCGAAAAAGCCCTTCCGGGTGTTGTTCTCGGCCAGCATTGGTACGTACGGCAGGTCGACCACTGTCCCCGAGCGCTTCCCAAGGCGAAACGCCCGCTTCAGGGCCGCCAGCTCTCGGTTAATGGTCGCGGCCGCGGCGCCCGACTCCTGGCGCTTGACGACGTAGGTCGTGATGCGATCGGTCGTGATTTCGACGGCCCGGTACAACCTAAAAAATCGCCGGAGGTGTTGCAGCGCCGTCGTCAATCGTCCGAGCGACTTGCGCTTGTTCATCTTGTAGTCTTCACGGAGCGCCTGATCCAGTTGCTCATACGTCGTCTTTTCGACGTCAGGGCCGACGAGACGGCCTTGCCCGATCTCAGCCAGGCGGCGTCGCAAGAGCTTAAGAGCATCGCGGCGGTCGGTAGAGCCGGACGACTCGCGGTGCACCTCTCTCCACGCCAGCTGTACTGAATCCACCAGATCCGGCCTCGGCGATGGACCCAGCCAAGTCCGCGATGCATGGATCCTCGCGAAATCTTGGCTGGCTTGGCTGCCGCTCGATCGGCATTGGAAAGCAAGTCGGGTCCCTTGTGTCCTTCCAGAGTGGACAGTGGCTAACCATTCATCTTAGAGACGCCGGGACCTTGGCGTCCATGCTGGCGCTAGCGCGAGCCAACTTATGAGTTCCAAGTGACTGAATCGGAGCAACTTCCGGGACAGCCGTCGAGTGAAGGGGAGCCGCCGGTGGTGGCGGTACAGCCACTGCCTCGACACGCCGATGAGCACTGCGGCTTCCTCGGGACTTAGAAGGCGATCCTCTCCCGGAGCGGAAGTCGCAGATGAATACTGAGGATCGAGCAGCTTCGCCCACAGTTGTGCACGAAGCGTCTCAAGTTCACCGAGGAGGACTGGGATATCCTGCCGAGGAAGTGTTGCCTGTGATATCGGCGCGTGAAGCAGCTGGCTGAGCTCAAACCGCGGCTGGCTCATTGCCGGAGCCCCAGATAGCAGGGGGGACCCGGAGAAGGAAGAGCGTCGGGCATATCGATCTCGCGGGTGGGCCCTTGCTCGGACTCCCTGAAGTTGAACTGGCCTCGCGCATGACTGGGCTCTTGGGCGGGAAAAGGAGGCCACTCCTTCTGGGTTGGCCCCCTTTTCGAAAGGTGTTGGTTTTTCAGATGCTTCTCATCCACTTGACTAAAGAGGGCCAACCAGCTCACTCTGACCCCCTTCTCGTGCTCGGAAGCGACCAGTACCAGACGCCGCGGTCGCCGGGCCCGCCCTTCCGGGTCGTGATCACGCCGAGCCGCCGCTTCGCTCGCTTCAGTGTTCGGCGACTGATTCCATGCGCGTCGGCACCCTTGAAGGCTTCGGTCGCGCGTACCGGCCCTTCTGCGAGGAGTTCGGCGAGAAACGCATCGGCCTCGTTCCCGGCGTCCTCCTCGTCGTCGTCGCGGGCTAGCTGTCCGCGGACCGCTTTTTCCACGTCCACGTGATCGACAGGCTCGCTCTCCCAGTGCACCCGTTGATCTATGAGTCGGAAGGCAAGCACCGGTGGCGGCGCTGCGATATTGAGCTTCACGGGGAGAAAGAAGCGGCGCATCTGAATGTTCGGATCCTTTGCGACCGCGAACACGCTGCGGGCGGCTGCGACGAATCCGACGGATCCCTGGCCCCGGTACAGTGCTGCCCGCTGCGTGTCCTGCGTCAAATGCATAACCGTGACAACCGCAGGACCCCGCCGCTCGGCGAGCGCGGCCAGGGGGGCCAAGACCGCGCGTACCTCGGTGTCCTTGAAGGAATCGGTCCGGCCGAGGTAGGCGCTCACTGGATCGATGATTACGAGCACTGCATCTGTATCCGTGACGACCTGCTCGAGGAGGCCGATATCCCGCCCAAGATTGAACGTGCGTTCCTGATTGTTCTCGCGGACTGCCTGCAGTGCCGTTATCCGTGAAGGATCACCGCTAAGCGCATCGATTCGGGGACGTACGGTGTCGGCGAGTCCGTCCTCCGCGGTCAAGATGACGACGTTACCGGGCCGACAGGGTGATCCGTCCGGCCAATCCGCCCCGCGAGTCACCCGAGCAGCCATGTCAAGCGTCACCATGGACTTCCCTAACCCAGGGTCACCCATGACTATGTTGAGCTTGCCCGCTGCAATTCGGTTGATCCACGTCCAGTGCACAGGTGAGGACTGGACGTCTGCGAGATTCTTGATGACCGGAACGCCACCCATACCCGCGGGCTTAGTTCTGGACGGGTGTCGAAAGTCCTCGCGGTCTTCTTGAGTCACCGCATGGTGGGCGATCTCTTCCACTTCACGCTCATCGAGCGGAGGCTGGCATTTCAGGTCGTTCTCTTCTTTGAGAGCAGCGAGGATCGCTTTGTCACTTACGCCTCGGGCATGCAGGCTGCGAGCGAGACGGTAGAGCGTGTCGTTTCGCGCACCCTCGACCACTGCCGCCGGCATTTGGAATGGTTGTGACGCCGATGGTCGGACCAGAAGATCCAGGAGCCAGGCGGGGATCGTGGCGGGCTCTACAAGATGGATCGCCCTGGACCGAATCCAGCGATAGCGGTTGCCACTCGTATGGCGGCTGAACGGCGCGATGACGTATCCGCCGTCGCCTTTGAAATCGACTCCACGAAATCCGCCTAGCCCAGAGGCACTCGGAAGATGTTTGAGGCCGGGAGGCCGCGCGAAATAGAAATGAGGTCCGCCAGAGCCGGAGCGTGCTTCAGCGGTCTTCGGGAGGCGCCCGTGCTTGTCTTCTAGCTCGTCGAGAGCCCGATCGCCGCCATGGCGCGGGTCGATGTCGAGAACGCCCACGCCCGATGTCGAGCCCGTGGCGATCGCGATGTTTGCGTCCGGCCACGTAGTCCACCACTGACGTATAGCTTCTTCGTCGGTCGTCGCATCCTTAACTCCATGGGTCGTCCGCGGGTGCTTTCCGGCATCCCTGCAGTCGCGAGTGCCGCAAGCACACCAGCCGTCCTCGCGGATCTCGTACGCGGGGAAGACGGCGAAGCCCATCTGGGCATACTCCAACGCCTGCTCGACCATTTCTGTTCTTGATTCTGAACCAGAGTCGTCCACGCCATCCCTCCTCATGGATCGGCTTTCGGACGTGCCGAATCATGTCGGAGCGTAGAGGCCCCTCTGGGAACCTGCCTGTAGCGATTTAGTCGGGGGTTTTGGGGGTACGAATTAGGAGGGCGAAGCGGGGGCCTGCCACTGGGCCGGCCACGCGACGACTACGGGAGTGCCACATATCGCGCCGCGAATCTGCCCCCGTACGTCTGGCGTTTCGTCGAGCCAGGTTGAGTATTGGTACCAGGCCAGGCCGATATCCCTTTCCCGGCGAAGCCGGGCAACGATTTCCTTTACGGCCTGTGCGTCGGTCTGCCACCGTCCGGCGAGGAGCAGGCGAGCGACTTCGGCAGGTTCGGTCAGCTCAAGGTCGAGGGTCGAAGCTGGTAGGTGATATTCGTGGCCTTCTACGTCCAGGACTTGTCGACGCTGTACCATCTTGACGAGCCGCTCCCTAAAGCTCTTTCTAGGTTGGGCGATACTCTGGAGACTGGACAGGAGAGCCTCATAGTGGACGAGACGTCGCTCGGGGGCGGTAGTAGGCCAATCCCATACCCAGGGCAGGAACTCCGTCATAAACTGTTGGTGCGCCGGTTCGATCAGCGCGTCGGTCGCACCGGCTAATTCGACAGACCCGTACTGCGCCAAGAGGCTGGGCTTGACCTCCGACGGGCCGGGCAGCAGTTGTTCTGTGATCCACCGCGGCTCAACAATGGCTCCTCCATCCGGTCTGCCCAACACCGACACTTCAAAGGCGACGACCGGGGCATTCATCGTAACCCGTTGGAGAAATCCTGCTAGAGACGGGAACGCCACATCGTGGTCGTAGGACTGAAACAGCTGCGCCTCGTCCGTCAAGAGCGAAGCGATCAGGACCCGCCTTGAATTTATTCGGGCAAGCACCTGCTCATGCAGAGCGGAGGAGTGGAGGTCTCGGACCCACTCACGAAATACCGGGTCGTCAGGATGCGGTGCGAGTCTTAGCGGTCGGCCAACTCGTGATGCTTTGAGTCGTTCAAGGATCTTACGGGTTTTCGGTGGGAGCGGGTCGGGGGTCGAATCATCGGGTGCCACGGGCGTTCTGTCGTCGTGATTGTACGTGAGTGGCAATGCTGGCACCCGCACGTCTTTGACGATTCGTTTCACCGGCTATGACCAGGTTGGGAGAAGCGGCTTGGCCCCTGGCAATTCGGACTGCCACGAAGCGGTGCCGACTAGAGAAGTGTGAACCACAACCTAGAGTGTTTGGCCGTAGCTCGGGAAGGTGATGGTCAGGAGAGTCTGACACAGAACTGACACAGCCCATGCATCTGGTCCGGTAAATCAGTAGTTTAGAAGCGATCCAAGGATTAGAAATCCTTGGCCCTGCCTAAGCGCATCGTCATGCCGGCCCGTACTCTCAACGCCCCTGCTTCAGATCGCGCCGCAGCTTGGCGCGCTGCATGTAGAGCTCGGTGAGCTTGTTCGCGTATTCCTGATGCCGCTTCGCGACGTTGTTGGCCATCTCAGTGGACGCCATTACGGCATCGAGTTCCTGTCGCGTGCACCGCTTCTCCATGTGGCACAGTTTGAATGCCGCAATGGATTTCTCCCTCCAGTCCTCTGCCTGGGCGCGGTCCTGCTTGACGGCATCGGCTCGTGGTTCGAGTCGCGCGATCTCCTCCTCGATAACCTTCAGGATCACACGCGTAGCGTCCGGATCGGCGCTCGCGACGAGCGGTATGGCGAGCAAAGCCGAGATGAGGAGAATTCTCTTCATCCCGCCACTAGCTGGATGGTGCGAATACGTACCGCACGCTTTCTCCGGCTCAGAAAGACGGTGAGCGACCCGATGCTATTACACCGAGACTTCGGAAACCGGCAGAGACTTCGCGAGCATTAAGAAGCACCCACCGCCGGGTAGTTTGACAGTGCGACCCGGTAGACCGGCGGGCACGACGCCGTCCGTATACGCGCCGAGCGTGCGTTGCCAATGGCCGTCGTCGACAAAGCTGTCGGCGAAGTAGGTATCACCGAGGAAGCCGAGATAGAGCAGGACCACCGGGACGCCGCGCTCGGCGACACGCCACGCCCACGCGATCCGGTTGGCCAGTTGATAGTGGCTCGATGCTGCTACAGCGATCCGACTATCGACAGCTGCTCTCATCGAAGTGCACACCTGGTCGATACACTGAGTGATCGCTGAGTGGTTTTCCTTCGATGCGCTGGAAGCGGCGTCGCCGAGCGCCTTGCCACGGCGGTCCAATTCCGACTCGTGTGCTTTCGCTTCCACGAGGAGTAAGCCCGGCCGGCCCTCGATCCGGCACGTCGAGATCAGGTCCCATGTCGGCAGGGTGCCATTGTGGTGTACCCACCAGCCAGCGAAGACGGCGTCGGCGTTGAACCACGAAGGGCAGTGCGTCAGACAAAAGCGGGGTAGCTCCCATTCGGCCGAGTCCGCGCGACCGACAGGCTGGCGCGCGTCTTGGGCGGTGAGGGCGACGCCAGCAGCCGTGAGGATTCCTTGGAGTGTGGACGGATAGTCCGGGGCGTCGAGGAGGTTGAGCAGGTGCTTTCGGCTGCCCCTGAACGTCTTGGTCACTTACGCGACTATAGCCGACGCTCACCTCTCAGCGAAGGACATTGACCGACAAAAGACGGAGGCCTTGGCGACGCAAGGCATCGTAACGGCACGGTGTGCGGCATTGTCAGACCTCGAAGCTGGGCTGGCGGCGCCTTGTCGAGTCTCTACTAAAGAAACTGAGGGCCAGCAACTCTTTAAGCCTTGGGCCTGGGAAAGGGTCTGCGCTAGGGTCAGAAGGAGGCCCTACGCCTTGGGCGCGGCAGTGCTGCCAGGGCAATTGCCTGAGCGATGGTCGAGAAAGGTCGACGCGGCGAACCATGGACGCGAATCGGCGACTCCCTACATGTCTCAAGGGGCCCACTGCGATTTCTGCTGGCCTGCGAGAAATGGGGCGTAAGTGGGCTCACGCGCCTGAGCGGCCACGCATATCTGTCGACACTAAGAAGTGCTGGGACGAGCTCCTTCACACCTGGAGCAAGTCCGATATGCCCCTCATTATCAGAAAGAGCGGCGGCGTCAGGGGAATAGCACTTCTCCACAACTCTGGCCGTGAGCTCATCGTCGCGGATAACTCGCCTGCGCAGTGGTCGTTCGCTCAAGCCTACGCGGGCCGCGCATATGACCTGGACGATGTCCGGCAACTGTTGGCCAAGGATGCGATCCCGTTTGCATTTGCGACCAAGACGGCAGAGAAATCCCAAATGAAGTACAAGCGCACACTGTCTCAGCACGACAATGTCAACAAGTGTGGCTGGAAGCTCTGCCACATCGAAGAGATTGGCCTGGCGACGCGAACGCCTCTGGTGGAACTGCCCCTCGACATTCTGATACGCCATTTCATGCTTCTGCTATCGCCCTCGAACCATTTTGTAGTGCCATTGCCTTGGGGTGGACTTGGCGAGGTGGACGAGTTCATTGCAGAACTCAAGGAGTGTGAGTCTCGCGAAGCTGACTGATGCGGACCACGACATGGGTCGCCACTTGTGAAATCAAAGTGGATGCTAGTCGCGTAAAGGGCAGTTCGGCCTAGCTCTCGTCAATTAGCGTTTGCGGCCCGGATCGAGTGACCCGTGTTGAGTGGAGGAACTGCGCTATCCGACTACTAGCAACGCCAGCCCAACTATCTGCCGCAATCCGCGTCTGTCAGAGGCAGTATCGACAATGGTCGTGGGCCGTCGCGTGGGCGTCAATCGGTCATGCGGCGTGGGAGAACCTTAGAAGGAGCCGTGAGCGAATTTCACGTCTGGCGATCGGGACTCACTTTTATCAGACGCATCCGGACGTTATGGATGTGTTCGCGGGGTTCGAGCACGTTCGTTTTGTTCTGAGGCCGAGCGGAGTGTTTCATCCCAAAATCTATCTGTTCGAAGACGGGCCGGGCGGATGGGTGTGCATCTGCGGAAGCGCAAACTTTACCGCGGGCGCGATGACGAAGAACCAGGAAGCATGTGTTCTCATCGAGGGACGGGATGTTCCAAACTCGCTCCGTAAGGACTTCTCAGACGTGATTGAGCGGGCCTGGCGCCTCGGGAAGGTCCCCACTTCTGACGAGCGGCGCTACTACCGAATGCAATGGCAGCTAAAGCAGAGCCGCATCTCTGAGTTGACTGGGCGGTTCACCCGGCATCCAAAAGGGAGCGGCACTCAGGGACAGGATGCTAGTGATGAGGGCCATGACCTACACGAAATCTCGCTAGTTCGTATGGCGTGGCCGCAGTTCATGTCTCGAGTTCTAAGCGAGCAGAGAGGGCAGGCATACAAAGGGCGACTCTCGGTGCTAGAGGTGGCGCAGAAGCTGTTTTCCAGCCGGCGGAGCTTCGCCGATCTGAGTGCAGGAGACAGGCGACGGATCGCGGGCTTCGCTTCGGCTCGTGAAGAGGACGGGTTGGACTGGAAGTGGTTCGGTAACATGCAAGGGGCTGGGTATTTCAAACGGCTCGTCAATGAACAGCCGGGTCGGATCGCGAGGGCCATTGATGCTATTCCACTGCACCGGCCGGTAACTCAACAGGACTTCGCGCGGTTCGTGGACCACCTCGACGATCTCACCGGTGTGTCCCTTGGCGCTGGAACGCGGCTTTTGACTATGAAGCGGCCTGACACCTTCGTTACGTTTAACACTCAGAGTCGACGTCGACTATGCGCCGAATGTGGCCTCAATACGACGATTGATTGGGAGGGTTACTGGAACTCAGTTATTGGTCGGATTCGGCAGTCGATCTGGTTCCAGGAGCCTGTACCGACTCAGCCGCAAGCGGAGCGGATCTGGCACAATCGGGTCGCAATGCTGGACTCGCTGTACTACGACCACCGGCACTAGCATTCGGCACTCTATAAGACTCGACTGGTCGTCTCACACTCCGCGGGGACTCAGACATGCCTCAGGAGCCCGTGGAAACGTGCACGTACCAGTAGGTAAGGAGTCCCTCGATACCAGCTCTGGTCCCCGCTTAGACCTGACACAGCTCTGACACAGCCATCCCAGGCGTGCTGATAAATCAGCTGGATGCAGATGGCTTAGGGATTGAAAATCCTTGTTCCCTCCCCGTCGAGCTTGAGCAGGCGCAACGGCTTTTGGAGGAGCAAGAGCGGACCGGCCCTCGCCTAGCGTCGGCTGACATCAAGGCTCCGAAGAAGGTTCGCCTTTCGAAAATATGTAGCCGTACACGGACGAGGCTATTTCAGTCGTCCGGCGATCTAAGATAGGCGGGCACGGCTGCGGTTCATTTCTCAAGGTTGACGTTAGCGTACCGCAGTAGACGGCGCGTGTCGGTCAGCGAGATTGAATACAGCGACTTGATCATACCGCCTTGAAGGGCGGGAATGCGGCGGACCTTCGGGTCGCGCTTCTTGAGTGCTCTGCAGACGAGACCCGGCAGCATCACCAAGGGCTTCAAGATGAGCTCGGTATAGTCCGTGTGAAGCCGGTGCTCCACTACTTGAGCTAGTCCAACCAGTTTCTTCCCTGGACGGTCGCTCTGCGAGGCAATGATTAGATCACCAGGCCTGGCTTGGATCAGCTTGGGTACCCAGGTTGTCCTGCCCCAAGGCTTGACCTTGGCGTTTAGGAAGAACTTGTCCCAGTTACCGAACGCCCGCTGGTACGGCAGGTCCTTAGCGTTGTTCTTGTAGATCCAGATCGCAGCGTCGCCGATTGTGAGGGTGAGTTTCACGGCAGCTTCTCCAGTTGGGCGAGATGAGGTTCTACGGGCGGAATCGTCGAATGACCCTTGTCTCGCATCACGGCAAGACACCGCGAGCTCGACCGCGTCCCATGAGGCAGAGTTCGAAGAGAATCGGCGTCAAGTCCCAAAGATTGTCATCGAGGATCGTCTTGAATGCTGGATGCCCCTTTGACTTGCTCACAGTCTTTTTCAGGTTCTCCATTGCCCTCTTTGGCGTCGCGTCCATGTCCCGAAACATTAGATCGATGTACACTGCGTAAGCGTCAGCGGCACGCCCCCATTGGCCGTGACCCTTCGACGGCTGCACGGGGCTGGACGTCAACTTCAATCGGTCCAGCGTTTTCTTGATCCACGCGGTATCCCATACAGGGAAGAACTCAGGAAAGAAGAAGTGGAGCACCTTGGAACCGAGCATCGGGTTCGGGTTCCTTGTGCGCTTGCACGCTGAGACTGTGGCTACGGCGCGCGCCATTCTCTTCACGAGTGCTGCCCTCGTCTTTCCCCTCGCATCCTGCGGACGGTAGACCTCTTTGTCACGCAACCACCTCTGCAACCCTTCGACGACCCGAGGCACGCAGACCTGCAGGTGTCTTCTTGTGGCTTTGCCACCACCGGGTCGGAAAGCCTGCCAGGCCTTCAGGGCTTCGATACACGTCGAGAGGCCGAGCCTGATCGGACGGCCTTTCGTCCAGCACAAGGGCCACTCATTGCTCTCTTCGCTCAGGTAGTTCCGAACCGCCAGCATTGGCATCCGTTCATAGAGGAGATCGTCAACCTCCCAAGGCTTGGCGCGCCACTTCATGTACGCCGTGAGGTTTGTCCGGGTCATGGTGTGGACGTAGCCGTTGTGGGCCACTATGGAATCTCCCTCCGGAGGGCTGCGGCACGTCGTCGGGCCGCGGGTTGCCCATAAAATGACGATAGCAGCGGCTGCCGATGACTAGGCACGACTATCTCGGGCTGGTAGGGAGCTGCCTCAAGACGCTTTTGATTTAGTGGAGCCAAGGAGCGCCATCGCCCTGCCAAGCGAAGGCCGTGGCTGCCAGGCGAAGCATCTCTATCGGAAGTAGGGTGGCCTCCAGGAGGCCCTTGGTTGGCCGCTGGCTTCCCCGAGCTTCGTTCTCCTGCGATTCAGCGACCAAGGATTAGAAATCCTTGTCGACAGCCGCCCTCATCCGGCCGGCGGATGGAACGTTGACCTGCAGTACGCGGAGCCGATAGAGTCGATCCACTCGGCTTCGGTACTCCGGCGCACTCAGGGAGCGCACGCCATCCATGCCGATCTCGCCCTCGGACGCCGTGTCCGATCAATTTTCAGTTCAGCGAGGGAGATCAGGCGCGATGACGGGGACTGTGACGTACTTCCTTGTTCTGTCCTTTGTAAGCGTCTCGTGGGGCAGCGGTGGTGTAGAGAACCGTGTGCGTGAAGTGGCAATCTTTGCGGGCACGTCGTCCCAATGTCAGGAATGGGGAACGAAGCAGGCGAAGGAAGACCAACGGGAGTGGGACGAGAGCACTAACCGGAAGCGCGACACAAGCCCCCACTACTCCGACCGGCGCTATGGCGGTGGTGTTCGTGCGGCACGCGTCCATAGCTTCCTGTGTGCAGAACTCGGAGACGCCAACGCTGTCCGTGACAAGCTGCCTCGTCACACCTGGGCTAACGTCAACCAAGTCGGGCCTGGACGCCCTGACGGGAAGACGTTTGATGAAGTGATGGACAAGTAGAACAGGAAGGCCCGTCGCCGGCACCTAGGCGTGGGGGAATGTCGTCCGCCGCGCGCAAGGCTGTGAGCGCCAGGATGAAGGCGTACTGGGCTAAGCGGAAGGCGACGCGCGGCAGAGGCAAAAGGAAGGCAGCATAGTCCGACCGACCAACTAGTCCGACCAATCCTTCGCACGCGCCCAGGGTCGGGGGTCGACAATCTCAACTAGAGGCGGGAGGCCCAGAGTCCGGGTCCCTGTGCGCCCCAGGATTATCAATCCTGGGCCTCATCTCGCCGTGAGGCAGATCTATGAAGATTGGCTATTGTTAGATCTGAGTGCGTGCCCAGGTTTTTGCCCAAAGCCTGCTTCCCTACGGTTCGTAACACACCTTGCGTGACCATGTGCTTCTAGCGTTCAGCCAGACCGTCCAGCTGTAGGCGGTATTCGGCGTATCCGAACGTTCACTCTTGTATGGCGGTATCGGGCTGGCCCATCATCCACAGCGTGAGAACACGCTGGTGCGCCTGGTGCGGCGGGACCGTAGTCGTCGGCGTCGTCGTTGCCGACATCGTCAACTATCGTGACTTCTGTTGAGCTTTTCGAGCCCGCCTCCTGGGATTATCCTCGGCGCTGCCGCGACATCGAGTGCTAGAACGCTCGACCGGTTGAGTCGGCGATGAGGAGGCTTTGGTTGTTTTACGCGGGCCCTGAAAACGTCCTTGATCGTACTGGCGTGCGCCAGTTTGCCGGCCACTTGCGGTGGAGCTGTACCCCAGACGTTGCGGCGGGCGATGTGGCGATCCTGTATCGTCCGTCACTCGGCAAGATCTCAGCCACCGCCATGGTCGAGGCCTTCGGCATGTCAACCGAAATCGCCCAAACCGTGAAGCGGCAGGCCATCGGCAGTGATCTCGCGGCGGTGTGGCGAGTCACGTCAGGCAATCTCGGGCCACTGCATGACTGGGAGGCCAGCTGTGATGTTGAGCCCGTCGCCGATATTCAGCCGCCGATCACCCTGCGAGAGCTGAAGGCCATTTCGGCGCTGCGGAAATGGGAGGATCTGCGCTGGAACTTTCAGGCTCAAGGTCGAGCCGCACTCTTGGTTCCTGACGTCGCGTGGGCTGTGCTTAGGGACATGATCGGCGACCGGATCGGCGACAAACGTGACCTTCTCCAGTAGGAGGAAGCTCCGACTCGGATTCGTGGGGGGTAAAGCAAGCCTTGATGGGGGCCGGGCCGGCGGCTACGGAAGCCCAACCGGGCAGCCAGATGCCGCCCCGGGCTGCTGGCTGAAGAGTTCTAGCCTGGGGGTAGGGAGAGCCTAGCCCAGGCCGCCCCTCCTTCGGCCCGCTTCCTCCAGCTACGCCAGGCGCGATCTTGGCGTGATGACCTTTCTGAGACGGTCAGATGGCGGGGAGCGGCCCAAAATTCTAGAGAAACCGAGCGACGGCGTCCCCGATGCCGACGGTCAAGTATCCGAGTCGAAGTGCGCTAAGTAGCTGTAAAGGGAGGGACGGGCGCGGCGATCCACTTTGGACGGCGACAGATGCTTACCCAGCTCGATTTGCGTAGGTATTCGCAGTGCAGCCTGACGACAATCGGCGAGGGGGGCTCGAGAGATGGCGTTAGGGCCGTGCCGAGAATGCCGGGAGGAGGTCTCCAGCGAGGCTGCATCGTGTCCACATTGCGGCGTCCCAACACCCACTCGCTCGGCCATCGGGGAGCCGCTGATGACTCGCCCCGGGGGTCCCTTTTCAAAGCCAACGCCTTTGACGCTCAGCCCAACAGTCGTCAAGGCCACTACGAAACGGAGTCAAATCCGTCTTCCGATTGTATTCATCAGCCTGGTTGTCCTCTCTCTCCTCGTGGTTGTCGCTCTCTCGTACGGCTTCTCGCGCCGTGTAAGCTCTGCGAGCCCGAGCGCCGCACTGAAAGACAGTAATCCGCCGGCGACCGCCAGCTCCGAGTCCCCACCGCGGCTTGGCGCAGGCGAGCGACATGCTGCTCAGGAGGCGCTCCGGGCGCTCAAGGGCTTGCAATCGGTGACGAGGGCAGGGGTTACCTACCAGGACTATATGCGTAGGTTGGGTGACACCAGCATTGCTGTAGACCGTGCGGCAGATGGTGTCAAGGATCCGGAACTACGATCGTCGATTGAAACAGCAATGCTGTACTACAGGCAGGTTGGCTCGGTCTGGAACGCCAAGATTCAGAAGTATGATCTTGAAGATTACTTCCGCACTGTGGCCGAGTATTGTTCGGAGGCAAGGGAACTCTTGGACAAGGCTAGATCGGAGAAGTATCCCCATATCCACTTCGAGGTGGGCGGCGTTCAAACAATGATGGCATGTGCGTCAAACAAACTGGCCGACGTCGATCAGCGCTTAGAAGCCACGAAATGATATGTTGCTGCGCCTGTCGGATGCTTGGTCCAATCGATGCCAGCGCGCCAACTGGTCGACCCTCTAAAACAGATGCTCTAGCCGGCAACGCATGGAGCGACACAGTCACCAGGAGGCTCGGTTAAGGGCTCGTAGGGGCACGATATGAGTCTAGGTAGAGGTCGGCGTATCAACAGACGAGTGCGGATATTGCTTCTGCCGTTACGGCCGTTCGTGTGGGCTGGTTCTCTTCTTCAGAAGGGCGTAATCGATCCGCTCATCGGCGATCGCCTGTTCCAGTTTCAGCGGAAGCTAGGACGTAAGATCAGACGTGCGAAGTCGCAGCACGATAGGGAGTAGCAACAAACATGAGGCTTCGCAGTAAGAAGATTGGCGGCCTGGAATGGCAGACGTGCGACGACCGCCGCGGACACCAGCTCGACGCGCAGGCTTCCGGAAGGCTCCAAACCTCTCAGACGGCGACCGTATTGACATCGCTGAGGAGGCGTACCGATTCGGGTTTAACGAGGCGCAAGCTGGTGTGGCGTCCACACCGAATCCGATAGTTCGCGCGATTCAACGGTCTGCGTTGTTATCAATAAGAGATCAGTTTGGGGCGACGCTTGCTGAGTTCATCCAAACGGTAGCAGACCTCCGCTCGGAACAGGATCGCCTCGCCGCGGAGATTCGTGCGCAGAAGCCAACGCCTCGTGGCGCTGTGGGAGGGCGCTGACCGTAGCGGCTGAAAAGTAGTGCGAGCTCCGGTAAGAATCGGTCGCGAGCTCCTGTTGTCCTCGTAGCCTCTATCGTGCCGGTGATACCTGCAGTGGAACTGATCAGGTGGTCGAGTGAGCCTGCTGCTCGCTGTGTCAGAACTGTGTCAGAACCATCGGCCACCATTGGGCGCGATCGGGAGCAGACCGAGCCGGAAATGCCAGCAAGAGCCTGAAATCCCTCTCAATGGTGTCCGATAGTGCCCAATAGTCCCACCCATCTCAAGACCTGAAAATCCTGGTGTCGGCGGTTCAATCCCGTCCCTGCCCACCATTTCTTTCAGGTAGTTGCCGCACACCTTCCGCGGTCGAGAAGTCGATTTGCGTCAGATTTGTGCCCAACTCGGGATCACTCTGGTCATTCCAGCGCATTCGTCCCATTCGACCTGTCCAATGACAACAGCACGCCGGGGTGGGCAAGCCGCATCTCGCCAGCTGCGGTTCCCGTCGCTGATCAATCGCGAGACCGAGATTGTGTTTCCGGTGCGCGGGACGTCCGCTCTTGAAACGAGCCGCGCTCGACGGCAGCAGGCCCGTGACCGACCAGATGGTGGGGACCGGACGGGCTCCCGTTGACACCGGAGGCGAAAATCAGGGCCCGAGTCGTGCAGCCATTTGGCGGCCCGGTACACTCAGAGAGATGTCTACCCGCGAGCCGGCCCATGCCAAGCAGGAGAAGGCGATCTTCGACGCCTTCCTCGTGACCTATCCATCTTTCGCAGGGCAGGTGAAGACGGTCGATCAGCCCGACACCCCATTCCCGGATGTCGTCGTGGAGCTCCTGGACCGCGGATTCGTGGACTTCGAGCTGGGGGAGTGGCTGGACGGTCCCAGACGGGAGCGGCCAAGCGGTACGACGCCGTCGCCGAGGCGATGACGGGCGCGATCGGCCCTCAGGGCACGAACCCCTCGTCCCACTTCCGGGCCGCCAGACGCGGGCACGTGGGCCGGCAAAGTGGTTGGACACGTCTTCTTTCCTGTCGCAGCCACCGGCTACCCCTTCGGATGGAATGCGCTGGACCGCACCGTTACTCAGAGAGGGCCGTGGAGGAAGACACCGCCAGCCAGAGCGGGTAAGCAGACGCTTTCCAGCTTATCCGCCGACTTCTGTTGCTGGTCAATCCCGTGTTATTTTCCTGGCCCTTTTGGGTTGCAGGGTGTGTGCGGCGTGGAGTGCGCAGCTGGCGTCGGCGACGACGGGCCTGTCCCGCTCGTCGGGGCGCTTGAGAAGCGCGGCGATCTGGGCGGCGGGGCTTCTGGGATCGCGAATTGCGCGGCAGGCCCACCACGCGGTTCTGGTCGGTGAGCACCATGACCTCGCCGTGCTCGCCGGCGCGGAGGCTCGTGGTGAATCCCGATACGTCGGTCAGCAGAGGACGTCCGATCAATGTGCGTCTCCGGCGGAGATCCAGCGCGTCCCACTGCCCCTTGTCAAACGCCGACGGCCCACGCGGTGACGCTCGCCACGGCGTGACGTGACGCGTCGAGCGCCCCGCGGTTCGCGTTGGGCCGGCGTCGAGAGTCGGCCGTGCGGCCCACGCGACATGCCACGAGGAGGGAAAGGCCATGAGATGCGCGCCGCGTGGAGGTGGTGTTGACCTGCTCAGTTGCGGACTGCCACTGTCGACACGGGATACCAGTGATCTGAGCGCTTACCGGCGATGGCGAGATCGACGTGCGCAAAGCGGCCATCCTGGGTCAGGATGGCCACATCCAGCGAATAGTTCGCGGGCCGGACGTTCTCTGGCATCGTGACGATGTCTTCCACGATCTGGATGGCTCCCGGCAGCCAGTGCGTGGCGTTGGCCGTACTCACCCACTGGGCCACGACCTCGTCTGAGCTGGATCTGAGACGGTACGCCAGGGGCCAGCGATGGTAAAAGGGAGCGACTCCAACATTCTGCCAACGTGATCGAAGGGGTAA
>Ga0163162_10002002_pt1 | contig 19161 bp, 16 predicted proteins | sample S55metaG_FD_115310 | JGI IMG/M metagenome (GOLD analysis project Ga0163162, IMG submission 115310) | Switchgrass rhizosphere microbial communities from Kellogg Biological Station, Michigan, USA - S5-5 metaG | ecosystem: Host-associated > Plants > Roots > Rhizosphere > Soil | place: USA...
AGTTCATTTTTTTCATTGATACAAACGCCGAAATCAAATGCAATAAAATGCGGGTTTCCTTCTTTACCGGGCACAAAATCCTGTATGGGGATGGCCTTATCTGAATCAGATTTAAATCGGGGGCCGGTGATAATGTCCACGATCGACTCGCAGGCACTTATCATCTTGTCCCTGAAATCAGCCGGTACGAATACCGGAGTTTCGGCGACCCGGAATTCAATGGCACCCGGATGCTTAGCATTCAGGTCGGTCAGGAAAGACTGGTATTTTTCTTCTGTAAAAAAATCATTAAATAATTTACGGAGATGCGGAACCATATTGGTAGACGGTTGACTGTTGACGGTAAATTCAGTTTCTTCCTCTCGCGATATTCAAAAAATTCGGTATAACATGCGAATAGGTTCGTCTTATTTTATCCGGATCGTTTAAATGCTGAATCATGCTTTTCCATTTCTCTTCTCCGTATCCCTCTATCACCGTTTTCTTCTTATCGGCCCTTTGCAGATACATACTCATGCCCATCGCATCGGCTTCGGGATGGAACTGGGTACCCAGCATGAATTCATTAAACCGGATGGCCATGATCGCGCGCTGCAATGGAACATGGGGACGTTCTTTTTCGATGGCAAGTATATGGGCCCCCTTCATTTTCATATCTGCTTTGTCTTCTTCGATAACCTGGTAGTCCCGGCTGTCCACGGCATAAAACGGATCTTTCAAACCATGAAAAACAGCTTCCCGCTTGCCTTCTGTTTTCATATGGATCGGGAAAACACCAAAGGCCGTTGATTTTCTTTTCGTCACTTTACCCGTTTTGAAAAACCGGCACGCGAGTTGAAATGAATGACATATAAATAATACATGTTTTTTATCCGATTCGCCCGCTATTTTATTATGCTTAACAAGATTATGCAGCCAGTCCATGTATTTATTGTCCCAGGATACACCTTCGGTTTCCAACGGACTACCCGGGCCGCCGCTGGATAAATAAATATCGTATGATAGATCAGGAAGTTCTTCTTTTAACCGGACATCGAACACTTTGGAGACTACAGGTAAACCATTAGCCAGACTATATTCCTGCAGGATTTGTTGTATGCAGCGCATACCTTCGTTCGGACGTCCCTCATATAAATCAAGTATAGCAACACGTAACATGTGATTCATCCTGCAAATATCTTCAAAAAAATCTGTTATGTCTGCAGCAAAAAACAAGTCAGTTAAATCATCTGCAAAATTTGTTTCCCGGGTAGAACTTCCCGGAAGTTTCAGGAAATTTCCTTCGGGAAGAAATGTGGGTGGTGTCTCCCTCAACGAAGTTATCGAAGTAATGGTCAAACTCAGGAGAAAGACGCCGATCAGGAATTTTGTAAAAGGGATTGGAACCGGTAAAAGCAAACCCATCAGCCAGGAAGTATTTGACCGGCGATTTGGTGCTTCCACTGAAGACATTGCGCTGGTAGTTGAATTTGCCCGTCAACACGATTTAACGGTTCTGCAAACATCTGTTTCGAAACGTTCTGTTATCCTCAAGGGCCCGGTACAGAAATTCAGTGAAGCCTTCCAGGTTAACCTGGCTAATTTTATCCCTGATTCGGGGATCGGTTACCGTGGCCGGAGCGGCACGATTTATATTCCGGAAATTCTGCGCGAAGCCGTAACCGGTGTTTTTGGACTGGATAACCGTCCGCAGGCACGCCCTATGTTTCATCTCTTGAAAAAGGAAGGCGGATTTGTTAATCCCCAGGCAGCTTCTGTTTCTTATAATCCGGATGCAGTAGCCAAAGCATATAAATATCCCCGTGATGTAAACGGGACAGGTGAATGCATAGCTCTTATAGAACTTGGTGGCGGATTCCGGAATACGGATATGCAAAATTATTTCGCCAAACTAGGTATTTCACTTCCGGACATTACCGCTCAATCCGTAGACGGTGCCCACAATGATCCTTCAACTCCCGACAGCGCGGATGGGGAAGTGGCATTGGATATTCAAGTGGCGGGAGCTGTCGCGCCAGGTGCAAAAATCGTTGTTTATTTTGCACCGAATACCGATAAGGGTTTTCTCGATGCTATTAGTACAGCTCTTCATGATACCATAAATAAACCATCTGTTATTTCTATCAGTTGGGGTGCCCCGGAGTCGCAGTGGACCGAACAGGCGATGCAGAATTACAATGAAACATTTATGTCGGCCGCTGCTCTGGGCGTGACCATCACTGTAGCAGCCGGTGACAATGGATCTTCCGATCGCGAAACCGATGGTAAAGCCCATGTTGATTTTCCCGCCAGTAGTCCATATACTCTAGCCTGCGGGGGGACCCGCTTGCTGGCAAAAACAGAGACAGTCTGGAATGATCAGGATGGCTGGGCTACCGGCGGAGGTATCAGCGATATTTTTCCTGTCCCTGACTATCAGAAAAATATTTCTCTTCCGCCGACTGTAAATGGAAATAAGAAAAAGGGGAGAGGTGTTCCGGATATTGCTGCCAATGCGGATTCTGCTACCGGATACAACGTGCTGGTAGACGGACAATGGACTGTTGTAGGCGGCACCAGTGCTGTAGCTCCTCTGATTGCAGGACTGATTGCGTTGGCAAATCAGAAATTAAAGAGGAAAGTTGGATTCATTCATCCGAAATTATATTCATCAAAAGCTCCGGTATTCAAAGATATTTTAACAGGAAATAATATCACGGCAAAAAGCGGCGGTTATACTGCCGGACCCGGATGGGATGCATGCACCGGGTTAGGCGTGCCCCTGGGAACAGTTATCAGTATTATTTGAGCTATTCAAATTTTCGTCCGTGCGTATACCAGAAATCACGCATTGAAAAAACAAAACTCAAATTCACATAATTTTCCCGCAGCAGGTTATTTTCGGTGGTTCCCCTGATGCCATATTGTAAAACAACCAGTAAGGAAAGTGGTGAGCGTTTGGAATTCGTTCCCATACCAATAGATCCGCCAATATCATTAATGGGTGTTCCGTTCACAATCAGGTAGGTTTTGTTATAGTAAAAACCGGCCTGGAAAAACGAAGCTTCATACAAGGTATTATAAGCAACTTTTTTATTTGATATTTCAAAACCTACCGAAGCACGCTGACTGTTTTCATAAAAAAAATCTCCCGTTGCAGAGCGGAGACTTGACCAGTTCTGAAATTTATAATCGGCTACCAGGGTATATCTTTTATTTCTGGTAATGGAAAAACCAATTCCGTAGCTGGTTGGAATATCAAATGTTCCTGTTGTGATACTATTGCGAAGTACAGCCGAATCCAGGTTTATCACATTTAAATTTGTTTCCGTCCTGATATTTTGCTGGTTGGCAAATGTGGCTCCAAGGGTAAAATCCCAGTGTGAATTGATAGACCCGTAATACTGGAGGCCATAATCCAGGTAGATGCTGTTAAAAAAAGTATTGTTGTTTTTCGACAGGTAAATAGATGTTCCCTGTCCGAACATGATATTTTTATTTGTGATGGAACCGAAGAGATAAGAAGTTGTGATACCAATAGAGAAGTGATTCAAAAATTCATAGCCGTTTGACCAGAATACTTTATTAATACCCCCGTAACCCTGGTTGTACGTCGGGAGTACAGCTCCGCTTCCTCCGATGGACTGATAACCAGTGTATTCATAATTTTCTTCGCTATAAGGCACCAATCCCACGGCACTTCCCCAGTGTCTGAAAATTTTTGTTCCCAGTGCAAATCTTTTAAATGTAATATCAGAACTCTGGTGATTGGTCGGACTTACAGAATTGCCGGTATAGTCAATGTACTGGCCATTTACTCCGATCTCTCCGGCGAAAAACTGATTGTCAAGTGCACTGAGAGAAGCCGGGTTATTTGTAATGATGTACCTGTTATTCCGGTAGGCGAGCCCGGTAGAAGCCAGTCCGCTGGTACGGTTGATAATATTGTCCGTGATATCACCGATGGCATGGATGGAATAGGGCTGATTATTGGTTTGTGCAATACCTGTTGAAATCAACAGCACGGAAAAACCGATGGTGAACCATATTCGCATAAAAGAAAAACCGTTCGGTTTGGTCATATCAGTAATATGAAGCGTAATAGATTTTCAGGGAAATTTGATTTGACTTTTGCTTGTTGAACGAATTGCCTATCACAGCCCGGTTAAACGTTGTATTAAATAAGGCGGCGGGTGTGACCAGAATCAATCCATTTTTTGCATTCACCTGTGAACCCTGCCTGATTGCATTTTGTATGTACCCCGTAATATCATAAGTATAATTCGTATTGGTGCCATACAGATAGTCTATGTTCACAGTCGCGCTGCCACCTGGAAGCTGGGAGCCGATCCCGTTGCCTTCATTGGTTAACGAAAGATTAACCAAAGGGGGTAATGCAAGTGTCGGGCTATAGGTTCCCTGAACGGGTTTGATCACCAATTCGGCCTTCATGACGGCCAGATAATCCGGATAAATGGCCAGCGTACTGATCGTAGGGAAAAGAAGTTTTATGTATAAACTTGATATGGGCTGGAGAAAAGACTCATTACCGGAAGCCGTAGATTGAAGTTCAGGTGTAAAGCGGGTTAATTTTTCTGTAGGTGTTCCGATGCGGTCTGCCTTGATCTGATTGAACTGGGTGGACTGATTTACTATTCCGAAATCTGTCGAACGTTCCGTAACCACAACGCCTGGTTCGTGATAGTATATCCGGAGGTACATAGAATCTTTAAAACCATATACAGCACCAGGTAAACTCGTATCCGGATAAACCGCCAGACCTTTGAAATATCCACGGAAGGTGACCGGATTCGTAATTGTATCAGACTGCCGGTACATCAGGTCGAATAATTCCTCCCCCATGCTATTGGGCATTGCAATTTTAACCGTGTCTCCAATCCGCTGGCTGGTTAATCCTGCGGTGGGATTTATTTTCACATCAGTTGATCCCAGCACAACCGGACTATAGGGTATCGAATTAATGTTATAAAAAGCATTTTGTCCGTTGGGGAAGTTCATGACCTGAGTAAGCTGGCTGACCTGGAAACGCTGGACCTTGGTGGTGTCTCCGTAAAAAGTTCTGTCGATCCGCATGATCAGCTTGATGGAATCATAAACCGTATAGTTCGTAATAACCGGCAATGGAAACGGTGTACCGATGTCAGAATAACTCTGGGAAGTAATGGTGCCAAAAAAAGGGTCGATATAACGGCCGAGCAACTGGACCGGCGTTCCGGAAGTTGTAAATGAATCCAGAAAGACCGTGGAAACCTGCACGGAAAATGTATCTACGGCTACCACATTAGTGCCGGCTCCGGCAGAATAAACAGAATCAAATGCAATCTGTGGTTTGGTGCAGGCGAATACCGCCAGTAAGAAGAGTACCGGTAAAAGATAAACAGATGAAGGTCGCCTGTAATAACATTTACTTGCCATGTTTATTTTCTCCTGATTAAGGATCCGGTTTCGGATAATTGAAAAAAAGAGACTGGACTGGTGCGGTCAGCAGTGTTGTCAGGTATCGGGTTGTAAAAATTCATTTATTCGTCTTTCCGCACTTTCTAAAAGGGCAAAAGTATGTTTTTTGAATTCGATTAACAATTGAAACGCATTGTGTTATTTGATAAATTTTTGTGAAATCACCTGAATTGTCCGTATTTCGCGCTGCAAATAAAATACTTTTATCGCTACAAAACACCGTATTACAATACAACAATATGAAGCGGATCTACTTCCCTGTTCTCTCTCTTTTCGTTTTAGTCACTTTGTTATCCTGTCATAAAAATTCAGTTCCCTATACCCAGAGCGGTAACTGGGTTACTATGTCCCAGCTGAACGGGCCCGCCAGGAGTGAAGCGGTTTCATTTGTTATTGGCAATTTCGCTTATGTCGGCACCGGATGGGACGGCCAGAATAACCGGTATAGTGATTTCTGGAGATATGATCCGGTGAATAATATCTGGTCGCAGGTTGCCAGTATGCCGGATAGTGCAGGGGGAAGAAGTTCTGCCGTGGGATTTGCATCGGGTGATAAAGGATATGTAGGTACCGGGTATGACGGATTTAACTATCTGAAAGATTTTTATGAACTGGATGCGACATCAAATACATGGAGCAGAAAGGCGGACTTCCTGGGAAGTGCCCGCTACGAGGCAGTTGCATTCGGCCTGGGTGCATTGGGATATGTGGGAACCGGTTGGGACGGTAGCAATGCAATGAAAGATTTTTATCAGTATGATCCTGCCACAGATACCTGGACAGATATCGGGTTCAGCGGTAACAAGCGCTATGGTGCAGTTACTTTTACGAATGATAACAAAGCTTATCTCGTAACCGGAGTGAACAGCGGTGTGATGCAGTATGATTTCTGGGTTTTCGATCCGACTTCCGTTGAGGCAAAATGGACACAGCTCCGCAATATCAACAATTCAAGTACGGAGGCATACGATGACTTGTACACAACAATTGCCCGTTGGAATGGATCGGCATTTGTTGCTGGTGGCTATGCTTTCATCAGCACGGGAGACAATATCACTAATAACAATACGACCTGGCAGTATACATTTCCAAATGCAACTGCAAGCCCGGATACCTGGACAGAAAAAACACCTTTCGAAGGACCGCCCACAACCGGCGCTGTAGGATTCAGTTTGTCCAGTTCAACAGGGGGGGGAGGATACATTGGAACGGGAAGAAGCGCACCCGGCCAGGCTGGCGCGTCAGACTATCTGCGTGAGTTCTACCCGACTCAGACTCAAAATCCGAATGACAATTAAAAGAACCTATTCGTTAATAGCAATTGCCGCGCTGCTTATATGCTTCGCGGTAATTTTTTTTAACAGGCATAGCAGTCAGGAAAAGCAGGTGTTTATTTATGCAGAACCTTTTCATACAGAATATGGGTGGGGATATAATATTCTCGCAGACGGGAAAGTGCATATCAAACAACAATATATGCCGGCCGTACCAGGGAAACGGGGTTTTAAATCAGAAGCCGACGCATTGATGGTGGGAAAGCTGGTAGTAAAAAAAATAACATCCAATCAACAGCCTACAATTACTATGCGCGAACTTGACAGCCTTGGAGTTTACAGAGATTCCACTGCACATTAAATACATTTTAAGGCCTAAAGCGTAAAGCCTAAGGCTTAAAGCAATTTTGGAATTAATTGTCTTATGTAATATGGTGCACCGGAAAATTCTCCCAATGATATAAACAAAAAAGCCGTTTCTTTTCAGAAGCGGCTTTTTCAATTCGTTAAACCGGGGTAAAATCAGGATGTAAACTTGATCATGAAGGAGAATAGCTTGTCTAAAGAGTTCCGGCTTTCAACGATACTGGTTTTTTGTTTTCATTCGGAATCGGATTGCTTTCTGATTGGTTTTTTTCGGATCTGGACTGGTTTTCGGATTGGATAGTCGGTTTTTCAGGATTTGGTTTCAGTTCTTCGGTTAGGATTTAGGATTTTAATTCGTTTGGTTTTTCAGGATTTGGTTTCAGTTCTTCGGTTAGGATTTAGGGATTTTAATTCGTTTGGTTTTTCAGGATTTGGTTTCAGTTCTTCGGTTAGGATTTAGGGATTTAATTCTTTTGGTTTTTCTGGTTTGGATTTTATTAGTTTTTTCTGCGCGTTGACAATACAAAGATGCTTCAGAAGCCATCCTTTTCATAACTTATTCGATTAAGGGGAATATTCTTTCGATTTTCGGTGAAAAATAGACGATTAACTGAAAATCTCCATTGCCGATTCCCTATTCCTCAATACTTTTGCCCCTCCTTAAATGCATATAAATGAGACAAATCGCTTACCGGGAAGCATTACGTGAAGCCATGTCAGAGGAAATGCGCCGGGACGACCGGGTTTTTCTGATGGGTGAGGAAGTAGCAGAATATAACGGTGCGTATAAAGTAAGCCAGGGCATGCTTGCTGAATTCGGTCCAAAAAGGGTTATCGACACCCCGATTTCCGAACTGGGATTCACTGCTATCGGCGTGGGTGCCGCTCAGAATGGCCTTCGGCCGGTGCTGGAGTACATGACTTTTAATTTTGCTGTTCTGGCCCTTGACCAGATACTGAATACGGCTTCAAAAATGCTGGCGATGAGTGGCGGCCAGGTTGGTTGTCCAATTGTCTTCCGGGGTCCCAACGGATCCGCCGGACAATTGGGTGCCCAGCATTCTACCGCCTTTGAAAGTTATTATGCCAATATACCAGGTCTCAAAGTGGTTTCTCCCAGTAACGGCTATGATGCAAAGGGGTTGCTCAAGCAGGCTATCCGATATGAAGAGGATCCGGTCATATTCATGGAAAGCGAAGTGAGTTACGGCGACAAATCGGAAGTTCCGGAGGAAGAATATTATATAGAATTGGGGAAAGCCCATATAGCTAAAGCCGGAACCGACGTAACCATTGTTTCCTATAATAAAATGATGAAAGTGTCTCTGGGTGCCGCGGCGGAACTGGAGAAAGAAAATATACATGCTGAAGTGATTGACCTGCGCACGATACGGCCGTTGGACTGGATGACGATTCTGGAAAGTGTAAAGAAAACGAACCGGCTGGTAATCGTAGAAGAACAATGGCCCTTTGCCTCCATTTCTTCTGAAATCGCCTATACGATCCAGAAAGAAGGATTCGATTATCTTGACGCACCTGTTCGCCGTCTTACGGCTGCAGACGCTCCCCTGCATTATGCCGGCAATCTGGTGAATGCCGCAATGCCTTCCGTCGACAAAGTGGTCCGGATGGTAAAGGAAGTTATGTACCTGAATAAATAATTTATCGACGGGTACGCGTAAACTGCGGTCATATGAAATTGTTATTAACGATCTTTTACTTTTCCCTGATCCTGCTTACATGCCAGGCCCAGTCTACTTACCAGCCTTCCCCCGAAAACCTCGCTGCCAGGAAATGGTTTGACAGTGCGCGGTTCGGCATGTTCATTCACTGGGGAGCTTTCAGCGTGCCTGGAGACGGAGAGTGGGTTATGAATAACCGCAATATCACGTTCATAGAATACAATCGTCTGCAGACTATTTTCAATCCTGTCCGCTTCGATGCAAAAAAATGGGTGTCGGCCGCCAAACGCGCAGGTATGCAGTATATCACCCTGATCACAAGGCATCACGATGGTTTCAGTGATTGGGATACCAAACAGTCAGAATGGAAAATCACCAACACGGACTGGAAGAAGGATGCAGTAAAACTCATGGCAGACGAATGTCACCGCCAGGGAATTAAACTATTTGTTTATTATTCCCTGCTCGACTGGTATCGCAGCGACTACCAATATGAAACCGGCCGAACTGGTCATGGTACAGGCAGAACCGCCAAAAGCGACTGGAATCATTATATCGCTTTTATGAAAGCCCAGTTAACAGAACTGCTTACAGAATACGGACCCATTGCGGGCGTCTGGTTTGATGGTTATTGGGACCAGCTGCCGAATGATCATGATAAATCCAATAAACCCGCGGTAGACTGGCATCTGGAAGAGATATATACAATGATTCACAAGCTTCAGCCTCAATGTTTGATCGGGAACAATCATCACCTCAGCCCTATCCCCGGAGAAGATTTTCAAATGTTTGAAAAGGATCTTCCCGGCGGAAATAGTACGGGTTTCGGTGGCGCTTCAGTTTCCGACCTGCCATTAGAAACCTGCGAGACCATTAACAATTCCTGGGGCTTCAACATTACGGACACCAATTACAAATCCTCCAGGCAATTGATCCGCCTGTTGGTAAATGCATCAGGGTACGGAGCCAATCTTTTATTGAATATCGGTCCACTCCCTAACGGCGAGATCCAGTCTTCCTTTACCGAAAGGCTGGATACAATGGGCAACTGGTTAAGGAAAAACGGGTATACGATATACGGTACTCACGGGGGGTATATGAAACCACAAGCCTGGGGTGCTATAACTGAAAACGGGAATCATATTTATCTCCATATTTTTAAAACCGATGGAGACAAGTTTTTTTTGCGGATGCCTTATACGGTAAAATCAGCTTCAGCGGGAGATCAGAAATTAAAAGTGCAGTCGTTGGCGGATCACTATATCATGATCGACATGAAGGGGATCTCTCTCGATCCTATAGATACAATTATTGACCTGGAAGTAATAAAATAGTAATCTCCACGCTGCAAGCGTGGAGATTAAACTTATTTAATGAATAGCTTTCAGAGCTGTTCCCATCACAATCAGGGAAGCATAAGCAAAGCCGATTAATAAAAATCCGAAAACGGTCAGTTTTACAAACACCTTGGCTGGTGTGTTTAGGGAATGTTCAAATTCCTGTTTCATAGGGTTAAATTTTAATACTGGTTTTTCTAAAAATATTGCTGATCACAAAATACTCACAGGAACCGAATCCTGCAACGTATTTTTACGAAAGAAAAACCCCATTTCCATAAAAGGGTTCAAATACCCCTTAATTCAATTAAATTGCGGGCTAATTGGCTGAAAATCCGGCCTTTATTTTTATTGAAAACCGAGAAAATATGTCGAATATTCTGATAATAGATGACGAAAAGGCAATCCGGAAAACACTGAGTGAGATCCTTTCTTACGAAGGATATAAAATTGATGAGGCGGGTGACGGAGAGGAAGGATTCAGGAAATTCAGAGAAAAAGAATACGACGTAATTCTTTGTGATATTAAAATGCCCAAGATGGATGGCATTGAATTCCTGGAAAAAGCAAAAGAAGCAAATCCTGATCTGCCGATCATTATGATATCCGGTCATGGTACCATTGAAACGGCTGTTGAAGCGGTAAAAAAGGGTGCTTATGATTATATCTCCAAGCCGCCCGACCTGAACCGCCTGCTCATTACGATACGTAATGCCATGGATAAAACATCCCTGGTTGCGGAAACAAAAGTGCTTAAACGAAGAGTGAGTAAGGTGCAGGATATGATTGGAGATTCCACTCCGATTCAAAAAATCAGGGAGACCATCGAAAAAGTTGCACCTACGGATGCGCGCATACTCATCACCGGGGAAAATGGGGTCGGTAAGGAACTGGTTGCAAGATGGGTGCATGAAAAAAGTAACCGGGCATCAGGTCCGCTGATTGAAGTTAACTGCGCCGCGATTCCGGGAGAGCTAATAGAAAGCGAATTATTCGGCCATGAAAAAGGTTCATTCACATCGGCTGTAAAACAAAGAATAGGAAAATTCGAACAGGCGAATACAGGAACTCTTTTTCTGGACGAAATCGGCGATATGAGTCCCAATGCACAGGCAAAAGTGCTGCGGGCACTCCAGGAAGGAAAGATCACCCGGGTAGGAGGTGATAAGGATATCAATGTGGATGTGCGGGTGATTGCGGCTACCAATAAAGATTTATTGAAAGAGGTAGATGAAAAAAATTTCAGGCTGGATCTGTACCACCGCCTAAGTGTTATCATCATCCATGTTCCTTCTTTAAATGAAAGAAAAGATGATATTCCCCTGCTGATCGATAAATTCCTTCAGGATATATGTAACGAATATGGTATTGCCCGCAAAGGAATTGATGAGGAAGCCATCCGGGCTTTACAGGAATATAACTGGACGGGCAATATCCGCGAACTGCGCAATGTGGTAGAACGGCTGATTATTCTTTCTTCCAAATCCATTAACCGGGAAGATGTCGCAAACTATGTCCTGCCTAAAAAATAGTCGATTAAAAATTATATAAATGTGCCGAACGGTTCAGCCAATCCAACCTGCGGCTGTATTTTGATGGCTGATAATTATGGAAATATTGACCAAATCTAAAATCGCTTAAATGACCGCACACCAGATCTTCATTCTTATTCTTATTGCCCTGGCTTTATTTGTGCTGCCTGCTTTTGGTTTGTATTTTATGTTCAAAAAAGCTGGTGTTCCTGCTTGGAAAGGATTGGTGCCGGTTCTAAACAGCTATGAAATGGTGCGGCTGAGCAGGCGCCCTGTTTATTTGTTTTTCTTCCAGTTCATTCCTGTTGTTGGTTGGTTTCTGTCGCTGGCGATCTGCGTAGAATTTGTGAAAACATTTGGCAAATTCAGGTTTTATCAACATGCCCTTACTGTTTGCACTGCGGGTTTATATTTTTTATATGTGGGTCTGAATAAAAAGGATAAATATGTCGGACCGGATGCTGCAAAAAAATATAAAAAATCAGCTGCCCGTGAGTGGGTGGATGCGGGCATATTTGCTGTCGTTGCCGCCACACTAATCCGGACATTTGTTTTTGAAGCGTATGTAATCCCGACTCCCTCGATGGAAAAAACATTGCTGGTAAACGATTTTCTTTTTGTGAGTAAGTTTAGTTATGGCCCCCGCATTCCCAACACACCGATCGCGATGCCCTTTGTTCATCATACCATGCCTCTTGTCGATATGAAATCTTATGTGGAATGGATTCATATTCCATATACCCGCTGGTTTGCTGCCCCCGTTAAAAGGAATGATGTGGTTGTATTTAATTTCCCGGCCGGTGATACTGTGATTAATAAGGAAGGATACCAATCTGAACAGCCTTATTATAATGTAGCGCGCATGCTGGGAAACGGAGATATCAATGCGGGCCGGCCGATTATTCTGAATGACCCTGATGAGTATCCGCTGATTGTTCGGCCTGTTGACAAACAGGAGAATTATATCAAACGTTGTGTAGGCATCGCGGGTGATACTTTACAGATTAAAAATCAGATTGTATACATCAATGGCCAGCCGACCCCACTGCCGGAATTTTCTGAAACGAATTATATTGTCGTGACCGGTGGTCAGCAGTTGGATGAAACGGTAATGAAAGAGGAATATGATATTGATATTAACAACGGAGAAGAATTCCAGCAAACTGGTGTACCGAACCGGTATGCGATGCTGCTCACCGCTTCCGCCCGGGATAAAATGCTGAAAAGCGGTTTTGCGAAAAATATTACTCCATACCTGGATAGCAGCAATATGGTATATCCATACGATCCGCAGTATAACTGGACCATGGACAATTATGGGCCGTTCTGGATACCTAAAAAAGGAGCAACTCTTGCACTCAACACATTTAATTATCCTTTTTATGAAAGAGCGATCCGGGACTATGAGAAAAATAAACTGGAATTGCAACATGGAAAAATATTTATTAATGATAAGGAAGCCACGAGCTATACCTTCAAAATGGATTACTATTGGATGATGGGAGATAACCGGCACCAGAGTCAGGACAGCCGTTACTGGGGCTTTGTTCCGGAAGATCATGTGGTCGGAGAAGCATGGATGATCTGGATGAGCTGGAAAAACGGTGTGCGATGGAGCCGCCTGTTTAAGAAAATCAAATAAGGAGCATTTTTCTGATGAAACAAACCAGTCTTAATATTCCGGTTCAAATATTTCCGGATTTCAAATCACTGGAGCCAGCTGATGCCATACTGCTGCAAGCCGCCCGGCAGGCAACAGAGAATGCTTATGCGCCTTATTCAAAATTCAGAGTGGGCGCCGCCATCCGGTTAACTAATGGACATATCCTCACGGGTTCCAACCAGGAAAACGCGAGTTTCCCGGCGGGTCTCTGCGCTGAACGCGTAACATTGTCAGCGGCATCGGCAACTTTTCCAGGAATTGCCATTACTGACCTGGCCTTGACCTATATCAATGAATCCGGCACTGGCAACAGACCCATCAGTCCCTGCGGTATTTGCAGGCAAACACTGGCGGAGTATGAGCAACGTTTTGGCCGCTCAATGCGTCTTATACTGGGAGGAATTTCAGGCGAAATATTTATTCTGAACAGGGCAACGGACTTACTTCCCTTTGCGTTTAGTAGCCAGGAATTGAAGCCTGAGTGATTTTGATTTTTTGTTTTAATATTGCACCCGTTATGAAAAAATTGTTGTTCGTATTTGTATTTGCCGGTCTGATTTTATTTTTTGGTTGTGGAAAAACAGTTCCCGATAATCCAGCGTGTACTTCCAAACCTGTTTCTGCCGATTCAGCAAAGCTGCTCAAATATGCTGCAGATTCTTCTATTACCGTGACAAGAGACAGTACCGGCATGTATTACCAGATTATCGACTCTGGTAACAATAATAAGCCCATATTTTCCTCCAATATGTATGTGAACTATACCGGCAGGCTGATGAACGGGGCGATATTTGACTCCGCAAGTAATACCAATCTTAACGGATTTGGATTATACAAGCTCATCATCGGATGGAGGATCGGATTACCTAAAATCGGCGTGGGCGGGCGAATTAAAATGCTGGTCCCTTCTGCTTATGCCTGGGGATGCACAGGCTACGGCCCCGTGCCGGCGGATGCTCCGGTGTTTTTTGATGTAGAGCTGCTTTCTGTGAATTAGTTTTCCATTAACTTACGTTTCTAAAAAACATTTTTATGAAACGTACGGCCACTGCAATCTGGAAAGGATCCGGAAAAGAAGGTAAGGGAACACTAACCACTCAGAGCAATACTCTAAACAATACGCAGTATTCTTATAAATCCCGTTTTGAAGACGGTGTTGGAACTAATCCGGAAGAACTTATTGCTGCAGCACATGCCGGATGTTTTGCCATGAAACTTAGTTTTGTTTTGCAGGCATTAGGGATAACGCCTGATAGTCTGGATGTAAACGCGGAAGTTACACTTGCTGATGGTACCATCACCTCATCAGCACTTCAGTTAAAAGCGAAAATTCCGGGTATTACACCTGAGCAATTCAAAGATGCGGCTGAAGAGGCCAAACTCAACTGTCCGGTGAGCAAATTATTGAAGACAAATATTACGCTGGACGCATCGCTGGTTTAAGACCAGGGTAATTGTTACAACAGAATAAATCGAAGTCATGTCTTCAAAAAAATCTTCCATTTCCAGGAGAAATTTTCTGCGAAATACAGCTTATGCAGCCAGCGGAATTCTGATTTTGCCGCGTCATGTGCTGGGTCGCGGATTTACAGCACCCAGTGATAAACTAAATATAGCCGGCGTAGGTGTTGGAGGCCGGGCAGAAACCAATCTTCCCCGTGCATATAATAATGGATCCGATAATATCGCTGCGCTGTGCGATGTTGATGACCGGATGGCAGTGAAAGCACGCGGTATGTGGCCCAATGCTCCTTATTATAAAGACTACCGGGTGATGCTGGAAAAGGAAGGAAAAAATATTGATGCGTTGCTGATAACAACACCGGATCATATGCATGCGCCTATTGCAATGGCCGCCATGGAACTCGGCAAACATGTATATGTTGAGAAACCACTTACTCATGATATTTATGAAGCGAGGATGCTCACTCAGGCTGCAAAAAAATATAAAGTGGTTACATCGATGGGAAATCAGGGCAGCAGCGGAGATGATATACGGCTGATTGAAACCTGGATCCAGGATGGTTTGTTGGGAGATGTTCATACTGTACATGTATGGACTAACCGCCCCACCTGGCCTCAGGGAATTCCCACTCCCACAGGTCAGTTTGAGGTTCCCAAAGAACTGGATTGGAATCTCTGGCTGGGTACTGCACCGCAACGTGATTATAACCCTGCATACCTGCCCGCTATATGGCGGGGATGGGTAGATTATGGATCCGGTTCACTGGGAGATATGGGTTGTCATTTTATTGATGTGCCTTATTTCGCGTTGAAACTGGGTTATCCTGTTTCCGTTGAAACCAGTGTGGGATCTGTGTACAAAGGTTTTTTCCAGGAAGTTATTAATACAGACGGATTTCCGCCATCCGCAAAATCATATATACAATTTCCACAACGCGGTTCGCTCGTGCCGGTAAAAATGATCTGGTATGATGGTGGAATAAAACCGGAAAGACCGGCCGAACTGCTACCTGACGAACCGATGGGAGAAAATAGCGGGGGAATGATTTTCGAAGGCACCAAGGGTAAACTGATGGCAGGTATCTGGGGCAAAAATGCTACTCTACTTCCAACCAGCCGTATGAAGGATGTTGTTTTACCTAAATCAAAATTTCCGTTTGTAGAAGGCGGGGCAGACGGTCATCAGCAACAATGGGTAAAAGCCTGCAAACAGGGATACGGAGCATATACCAGTTCTGATTTTGCCATTGCTGGTCCATTGACGGAAACCGTATTGATGGGAAACCTGGCTGTACGCAGTTATCAATACAGTGAAACAGATGCTAAGGGAGAAAAAATATTTCCGGGGCGAAAAAAATTACTCTGGGATGGAGAAAAAATGGAAATAACAAATTTTGCACCCGCGAATCAGTTTGTAAAACGCAACTACAGATCATATTAAGATTAACAGGTTATGATTTATGGCTGATAGTTTCAACTGCTCATTCCATAAACCACCTGCTTTATATCATGTATTAAAAAATATTTTTTGAGATGAAAATGAAAGCGAATAATTCAAGAAGGGATTTTTTAAAATCAACATCACTTGCAGCGGCGGGGTTTATGATTGTTCCAAGACACGTACTGGGACGGGGTTTCGTGGCCCCAAGCGACAAGCTTCGGATAGCCGGTATCGGTGCCGGTGGCAAAGGCGAGAGTGATCTGTTTGAATTTTCAAAAAGCCCTCAGGCGGAAATTGCGTTTCTCTGCGATGTGGATGACCGCCAGATAAAAAAGTCCGTGGAGCGTTTTCCGAAAGCAAAAAGATATTATGACTGGCGTGAGATGCTGGAGAAAGAACATAAGTCCATAGACGCCGTTTCTGTTTCCACACCGGATAACGTACACGCGGTGGCGGCATTGGCAGCTATGCAATTGGGGAAACATGTGTATGTACAAAAACCTTTGACGCATGACATTTATGAAGCCCGTATGCTCACGGAGGCAGCTAAAAGATATAAAGTAGTTACACAAATGGGTAACCAGGGATCTTCCGGCGACGGGGTACGTATCATGCAGGAATGGTATCGGGCCGGTCTTATCGGAGATGCAACAGAAATTCAGGTTTGGACAAACCGCCCCATCTGGCCGCAGGGGTTGGGCACGCCGCCTGGTACGGACACTGTTCCCGCCGAACTCAAATGGGATCTTTGGCTGGGGCCTGCACAAGAACAAACATATCACAAAGAATATGTTCCCTTCAGCTGGCGCGGTTTCTGGGCTTTTGGCACCGGGGCACTCGGAGATATGGGTTGCCACCTCATCGACCCTGCGTTTAAGACTGTAGGCCTTGGTTATCCGAATGCAGTAGAATGTAGTCAGGTCGCCATTTTTGAAAAAGCCTGGACACCGGAATATTTTCCCGAAAGTTGTCCCGCAGCTTCTTCAGTCATCCTCAACTTTCCCGGCAAATCCGGAAAACCCGATGTAAAAATGCACTGGATGGACGGAGGTATTATTCCGCAGAGACCCGAAGAGCTCGGAGCCGATGAACAATTCGGAGATAATGGTGGAGGAGGCGTTCTGATCATTGGTACCAAAGGAAAAATCATGTGCGGTACGTACGGAGCTGACCCTACGCTTTTGCCAACATCCAAAACAAAAACTGTAAGTGTTCCGCAGACCTTAGCACGAGTTCCGGAAGGCCATTACGTTCAATGGGTGAATGCCTGTCTTGCAGGTTACGGACAAAAAGAGGTGAGTTCACCATTTGAATATGCAGGGCCATTAACCGAAACGATTCTGATGGGCAATCTCGCCTTGAGGACCTGGAATATAAGGATCGAAAAACCTTCTACTAATGGCAGGAAACAATTTTCTTATCCCGGCAGAAAAAAATTATTATGGGACGCAGTAAATATGAAGATTACGAATTATGATGAAGCGAATCAGTTTGTGAAAAGGGAATACAGAAAAGGGTGGTAGGAAAGTATGGGAGTGTGGGAGTGTGGAAGTGTGGAAGTGTGTAATTAAGCCATAACAATTTCGTTCTTCGAAAATGAATCCACAATATCCAGCATCAGTTCATTCCGGATAGTGCCCACTTCAGACATATCAGGAACCCAGAATTTGATTTCATAGTTAACCATATTATTGGCAAACGTATCCACCGTAACCGCAGGTTTAGGATCACGCATGATTTTTTCATTTTTGTTCAGTTCTTCCAGGATCAGTTCCCGTGCTTTCCGGAAATTAGATTTGTAGGGAACACTGATGGTAACCTTAATTCGTTTATTCCGGTTATGCAGGGTCCAGTTGATCAGCTGTTGGGATAGAAGGTCTCCATTGGGTACGATAATATTTGCGCCTTCTCCGTTGTTGATCTGGCTGGATCTTACGCCGATCTCCTGCACAGTTCCGGTTTTTCCGCCAACCTCGATTGTATCCCCGATTTGAATTGGTCTTTCAAACGCAATGATAATTCCGGATACCAGGTTGTTGACCAGGTTCTGCAACCCGAATCCAATACCCACGCCAAGTGCGCCGAGCAGTATTGAAATCTTGTCAATCGGGATGCCGGCGGCAGCAGTAGCAATGAGAAATCCCGCGGTCCAAATTGCGATTCTGACCAGTAAGGCTATTGAACCCAGCTTTGTCTTTTTTTTCGGACCCGGGTTGTGCTTTTCATCAAAAAAGAAATTTACGAATTGCGAAAGCACGGAGGAAATCCAGATGATAAGTAAAAATAATATCCCGCTGGCAAAGGTAAAAGTGAAGCTTCCGATGGCCCTTGGTTTATTAATAATAAAAGAAAATATCATCATGGCCCGGTCACTCAGCATCAGGTTTCGGAGCAGTGAAAAAATCCAAACCACAATAGCCAATACCCAAAGGATTCTTCGAAGTTTATTTTTCAGATCAATAAAATTCAGGAAGGCAAAAAACCGATTCTGAAACACTTCCGTTTGCGTATAAATGGCATCAATAAGTATAGTGCAACAAACTTTTAAGGCAACAGCCAGCACAAGTCCGTTGATGGCGCTGAAGGCTAATAGTTTACAAATTGTTAGTCTTCCTGTCAGGTTGCAGACAATAGATATCAGGATCTGGACCAGGGTAATAGCAACTATCCATTTGCGCGCGGGGGAGTCTTCCAGTTGATTAAAAAGAATGTTTTTTTTGCGTAAAAGCCAAATACAAAGTACGACCATGCCGATGGCGCAGATCATCAGTTCCCACCTTTCGCCATAGGCTGAATCAAGCAAAAGATCATCGATGGCAAAAATGATCCAGATAACCGCTATAAAGAGCCAGGCCAATTTGCCTTTTTTGGTGAGATAAGGGAACAGAAGTATAGAAAGTAAAAGGAGGCGGAAAAGCTCAACGATATGTACATAAGCAGCCGGA
>Ga0163162_10002007_pt1 | contig 19142 bp, 21 predicted proteins | sample S55metaG_FD_115310 | JGI IMG/M metagenome (GOLD analysis project Ga0163162, IMG submission 115310) | Switchgrass rhizosphere microbial communities from Kellogg Biological Station, Michigan, USA - S5-5 metaG | ecosystem: Host-associated > Plants > Roots > Rhizosphere > Soil | place: USA...
GCGCATTGCACCCGCTTTAAGGTTAGGAATATCCTGCCCAACTATGGTTATTACCTGTTTTGGGCTTTCGCCTGCAATACAAAACAGCGCCTGCTCAATGGCAAATGTTTTACCGCTGCTGGTGCCGCCCTGGTTAATTACTATATGCGCAGTTGACTGGTAATTTTGTTTGAACAGAACAGAGCATTGAAGGCCTTCAGGTTCCTTTAATGTAATATCGGGGCTTGTTTCTTCATTGGTCATTGTTAGTAGTTGTTAATTGGTTAGCCTGGGTTTAAATGGATCTGTGTTATAGTTGTACATCTTTTTCGCTATCGGCAGGGGGAGGGCCCGAGTTGAAGAGCTTTACATTTAATATGTTCCCGGCTTCTGTGTTGGTTGGTGACGGTTCGCATTTCTCGTTCCATCCCATATTTTTTAACGCGAACATTGCCCCCGTTGCGTTTTGATGCAAATGAGCTTCATAGCAGGCTTCTACACGTAAGATCCCGTGTTTAACCGCAGGTGCAAACCTCCCGTTCTGTATATAATTGTTAAACTCCTGCCGACTGCTAAAGCCAAGGGCAAGGGCCAGCCCTGATAAAGTTGCAGGCTCCGGTTCACGGTCCCAAACTTTGTGTTCAATAGTTTCTGCATTGTCTTTACTGTTTTTTACAGGTTTTTGTTCATGGTGATATTCACCTTTTATATTGTCGAAATATTTTTCAATGAGCCGCTTAACCTGGGCGGCGTTATTGCAGGAAGATATATTGGGTTTCATTATGTTTGAAATGCCGATTGGCATAAAAGAATAATCAAATGTCGGAAATATTTTTTACAATTGCTAATTTTATTGGCAATATTTTAATCAAGCCGAATAGATAAGCAGGAGAGAGGTGAGAGATGAATAAAATGTAAATATTTTCTTTTTTAATAGAAAGTATTTACATTTGTATATGAGCAAAGCAATTAAACGTAGTACAGCTATTGAAGCCAGGCAGGGGCAGGCTGCATCCCGCCCGTATGTATTTACTGACGTGCCTTTGCAGGCATTTAATGATCTGCTGGTGCCTTATGAAACCTATTTTAAATCGCCTTTGGCTAAGCTTGGGGCTATTAAACAAGGGTTACGCTCAAACGCTATCACTGATTTATTAAAGGTAACCGGGGCTACTCAAAGCGATATTGCCAAATGGCTGCATATTACCGAGCCTACGTTGCGCAAACATTTGCAAAGCGCGCATGAGTTAAACCAGGGGCTTAGCGAGCATATCATTCAACTGTTTGAACTTTTTGATAAAGGCCTTGATACCTTCGGTGCTCTTGATCAGTTTAAAGGCTGGTTAAAACAATATAATCCTGGTATTGATGCTGTTCCTTATGATCTGCTTGATACCATCACAGGCATTAGCATTGTAATAAGCCAGCTTATCCGCATTGATTACGGCGTGCTTGCATAAACAATGTTTTTTTGATGCGATTGTTTGTGATCTCTAATTAGTTTATTAATCTATCTCACCTGTCTTTTGAACGTTTACCGGATAAGTCAAACCAAATATGCTCATGACCGTAAGGGCTCTGGAATTGATGGGCGTTGGAACTCATTAGGGCAATATATGATCTATACAGGCGGTTCGTTAGCGCTTTCATGTCTTGAAAAACTGGCACATTCGCCGGGTACAGCCTTATACGCCGGGGACTTTTCGGTTATTATATTTCAGATACCCGATGATCTGCCCGTTTTTGAAATCACTGTAAGCAAACTCCAAAAGCTTAATGCTAACTGGCACAAGGTGATCAACTATCCGGTTACTCAATTACTTGGCGATACCTGGCTTCGTAAAATGGAAACTACTGTTTTGAAAGTGCCATCGGCAATTATCGACCTTGAATATAATTACCTGCTTAATCCTGCCCATCCCGATTACAACAAAATAACTATTAGTAGTGTAAGCAAGTTTACTTTTGATCCAAGGCTTAAAGCTCAATAAAACCTGATTCAAACAAATAACTTAAATAATTATTTTATAATTGCAGGGTTAACCTTTACGTTTCCTGCATCGAATAATTATAATGGGTATTAATAAAACAGGCATTTTAATTTTTGCAGGCTTACTTATAGGTATTAGCGTACATGCCCAGGATAAAAGGTACATACCGATAGGGCATACTAAATATAAAGATACCGTACTGGTTACCCATCCTGATACTACCTTTGAAAAAGATATTTTTGACGTTATCGGATCTGTTTTTGGCGAAAGTAAGAAACCCGGTAAGGTTGATTCTGTAACTTCAAAACCTGTAATATCAATTATCCCGGCTGTGGGGTATACTTTACAAACAGGACTGGCCGGTACTATATCAGGCAATGTGATCTTCAGGTTAGCTCCCGACACTCGGATCTCCACCATAACAGTAAATCCTGCCTATACTCAAAATAAGCAGGTGATAATCCCTATACAATCAAATATCTGGTCGGAAAATAACAAATATGATTTTATAGGTGATTTCAGGTTTTACAAATATCCGCAGAGCAGTTTTGGCTTAGGCAGTAATTCTGACAGGGATAATGAAAATCCGTTGGTTTATAGTTTTTTTCGTTTTCATGAAACTGTTTTGCGCAATATAGCCGGTAATTTTTATGCCGGTTTGGGCTATATTTTTGACGACAGGTGGAATATGTACGAGAAAGGGCAGTTAAATGGAAAAACATCTGACTATGAGCGATATGACCCTGTTAGCCGCGCTATATCAACAGGGATAACCTTTAGCGGATTGTATGACAGCCGCGATAACCCTATCAACGCATCACGCGGATTTTACACTTCTTTACAGTACCGGGATAATTATACATTTTTAGGAAGTACAACTGCCTGGCGATCTCTGATTGTTGATGTGCGTAAATACTTTAGGTTCCCCGAAAGTTCAGATAATGTATTGGCCTTTTGGTCGTACGACTGGCTGGTACTTAATGGCAGGCCGGCATACCTTGATCTACCTGCTACCGGACACGATCCCAGCTTTACCACAGGCCGCGGATATATACAGGGCAGGTTCAGAGGCGCACAAATGGTTTACCTGGAAAGCGAATACCGATTTAAAATAACCCGTAATGGTTTGCTGGGCGGTGTAGCCTTTGTAAATGGCGAATCGTTTTCGGCCGCCCCAGGCACAGCTTTGCAAACTATGCAGCCTGGCTTTGGCGGCGGTTTAAGGATTAAACTGAATAAAGTATCCAAAACCAATATCGCTATTGATTATGGTTTTGGGCGGGAAGGATCAAGAGGCTTGTTTATTAATGTGGGCGAAGTGTTTTAATGGCAGTGTATTAATTTGATTGACAGTGTATTGTCAGTGATTTCTATTTTGATTTTTGCATTTTTTAGTCCTGAAAATCCCCTAAAAAGGGTAGCCGGTAATTTGTTTTTACATTTTTATTAAAAGTGCTTTACGGCGCAGAAACCGGTAACTTTAGCAAGAATATTGACGTATATCATACAAAGGTTAAAAAAAGTTAAAAAATTAATTTGTTTAACCATATTTAATGAGATTTGTAATTATTTATTGCTATGTTTATTCGCCAGTAAGCCTATGATCCGTATCAATTTTACTAAGTGGTTTGTTTTACTAAGTTTATCCATTTCGGTGGCTTTAACTTCTTGTCAAAAAGATGAGGAAGTGAAGGATATAAACGCGGTTAAAACATCTGCAAGTAAAGACAGCGTATCATCAGTAAACATCATCAATACTCCGGGCAATTTTCTTGCAGGAAAAGGCACTTTAAAAGTTACCATCGAAGATTCAACTTACACTTTTGATGCCAGCAGAGATTCGATAGCATTCATCAACGTACATAACGGCGACGATAAATATTTTGGCATCACCGCAATCAACAAGGCACATAACATGAGCTTTGGTATCAGTTCATTAGGGTTAGCTTCGGTAAAGACCAGCAGTGACGTGGCCGGAAGTCAGTTTTTATTCAAGGTTGATGAAAAAAAACCTTTACTCCAATATACGCTTACCAAATATGCCGGGCAACAGGATTTTGGTAAGATAGATATGGATCAGTATAACCATGAAAATATAATTGCAAAAGGCACTTTCTTTACTTTTTTAGCTAAAGATGATAAGTCCGACTCTCCCTTTTACCGTGTTGAGGGCAGCTTTGAGCTACAGCTTAAATAGCTTCCTTGTCTATTTCCTAACGCAGTTTTGAAAATCTTTCATTCAGTAATATTAAGGTAAAAAAGCCATTACCTAATGATCATTAGTGCCCGAAGAGGCTGTAATGCGGCTCTTTTTTCGTACCTTTATGCAAATTTTAAAAACATTGATGAAAGTATTTATTGCAGGTCTTCCTTTAGAAGTAGATGAGGCCGAATTAACAGCTGTTTTTGGTGATTTTGGGCCGGTTAAATCGCTCAGAATTATTAAAGATCGCGAAACAAAAGAGAGTAAGGGTTTTGGTTTTGTGGAGATGGTTAACGAGGATGAAGCGAAAGAAGCGATACGTTGCATGAATGGAGCAAGTTATTATGGCCGCAGGATCACGGTTAACGTAGCCGAAGACAAAGGTCCTGGCTTTAACGGTGGTGGCCAAAAAGGTGGCTTCAGGCGTAATTAATACCAGATAAAACATTATTCTTTTTTTTCAAAATATTAGCCGGCTATGCCGGCTTTTTTGTTTTAACAGGTAACATAGAATTGTATAGTTTAAATCATGTTAAATTAATTATTTGATTAGCGGTTATCGGAAAAAGCTTATTTTAGTATAAGCTATCAGCAACTGATGAGCTATTGAAATAACCGCATTACTATAACCTTACCTGCAATTTAATGATCAATTATAGTTACTATACTCCGCGCCCCTGGATTCCTGAACTTGATGGTAATTTAAAATAGCTGCAATGGGCCGCACCTTTTTGAAATCGGCAATGATAGCACTTGTGCTTTGGCTTGCAGCTATTTCAGCTTTTGGCCAGGCGCCTGATATTACCTATACTACCCCAAATGTTTACATTATTGGAACTGCAATACCGGCATTGAATCCTTCAAATACCGGAGGCGCTGTGCCCGCTACAATTTATGGAGAAACTAAGGTTATAGCAGGCACAGGTCAGTTTGGTAATGTAAATGGCGATGCAGCTACCGCGCAATTTAAACTGCCATATGGTATCAGTATGGATGCCGACGGAAATACATACATAGCTGAAAGTGGGGGAGGGATCCGCATGATAAGCTCATCAGCACAGGTTTCGTCAATAGGTACAGATGCGCTGCCCGGGCCACCTTTTAACGTGCCTAAGCTTAACAACCCCCGTGGAGTGGTTAAGGATAAAAGCGGCAATTTATTTGTAGTAAACTACAGTAATCATAATATATTAAAAATCACTCCCTCTGGTATCATTACTGTTTTTGCCGGTATCAATCAAGCCGGTACTGCAGATGGCCCCGGCGATGTAGCTAATATTATCAATCCTAACGGTATTGCTATCGATAAGGATGATAATCTGTATGTGTCGGATGGTAATAACGCAATTCGTAAAATTTCCCCGTCGGGGTATGTATATACACTTGCGGGGCAGCCGTCGGCTGGGACTTTAGATGGTATTGGGCCTGCTGCAAAGTTTAACAAGCCTGCCGGACTCGCAGTTGATAAAGATGGGAATATCTATGTTGCAGATCAGGGTGGGTTTGTAATCCGTAAGATCACTCCTAACGGGCAGGTTACAACAATAGCAGGCAGTGGTAACTTCGGAACGGGCAATGATGGAGTCGGGGCAGCAGCTAACTTTCAATATCCTGTAGGGATAACGGTTGATGCTTCCGGTAATTTATATGTAACTGACGGTGGAGTGGGTACCGTGCGACGGATCTCGCCGGATGGTGAGGTTAAAACTATAGCAGGGGGAGGCCCGGTTGGAGTTGAAAACGGGGTTGGCACCGACGTTCATTTTAGCAGCCCAAGTGGTATAACAATAGGCCCGGATGGTAATTTATATGTGGCAGAATATGGTAAAAATTCAATAAAGAAGGTTACAGCAACCGGCTACACTATTGACAAAGCTTTACCTGCCGGCCTTGTTTTTGATCCTAAAACAGGAATCATAAATGGTACGCCTACGGTATTATGGCCTGCTACCAATTATACAGTTACTGCATATAACGCCGCCGGCAGCAGTAAGTTCATATTGAGTATAGAGGTTGATGATGTGACAAAGCCCATTATCAATAGTAATAGCGCCAGTGGTACTATTACAGCCTGCGTTGGGACGGCATCTGCAGATTATCAAACGTTCATGGTTGCGGGAATAAATCTTACCAGCGATGCAGTTGTTATAGCTCCTCCCAACTTTGAAGTGTCGTTGACGCCGGTTGGCGGTTATAGCAGTACTGTTACTATACCGCTTGCTGATTTGGAGTTGCCACCTGATGGTGACGGAATTGCCGTGTATGTTCGTTCTGCAGCAACAGCACCCGTCGGAAATCTAACCGGTAATGTGCTATTAAAGTCAACCGGGGTAACGGATATTCTGGTGCCTGTAAGCGGGGTAGTAAACGAGATCATGACACTGGAAGTGAGCATTAATCAACAAATTTTAGGTTGCCCCGGCGAGCAGGTGATACTTGTGGCGTTAACACCCAATCCAGCCAATAATTTAAATTATCAGTGGTATGTAAACGGAATCCCCACTGGTCCCAACAGTGTAAATTTTATAAGCTCTGAAGTTACCAGTACTGATGTAATAACGGTAACCATGACTAATACCGTTGATTGTACGACTTCTCCATCTGTTACTTCTGCCCCGGCTTCACCCATGTATATACCATTGGTAAACACGGTGGTAACAGTAGAGCAACCGGATCTGGCTTGCCCGGGGCAGCCGGTAACATTTGTGGCAAATACTCATGGCACGGAGGACGTTAATTCTGTTTATAACTGGCAGGTTAACAATGTGGATCAGAGTAATCACGATAAAACATTTCCGGCACCAGCCAGCATTACCGCTACCGATAAAGTAGCAGTTACCATGATCAATCCAAGTAACTGCGGCCCTCTGAGCGCAACTTCCGTCCCGGTATCGCCTGTGTATAACTCACAAGTACCTCCAATAGTAACTGTAGAACAACCGGATCTGGCTTGTCCGGGACAGACTGTGACATTTGTGGCAAATACTCATGGCACAGAGGATGTTAATTCTGTTTATAACTGGCGGATCAACAATGTGGATCAGGGTAATCACAATAAAACATTTCCAGCACCGGGCACCATCACAGCTGCCGATAAAGTAACGGTTATCATGACTAACCCAAGTAACTGTGGCCCTCTGAGCGCAACTTCCGTTCCGGTATTGCCTGCGTATAACGCACAAGTACTCCCAATAGTAACGATAGAACAACCGGGTTTGGCCTGCCCGGGACAGGCTGTAACATTTGTGGCCAATACTCATGGCACAGAGGATGTTAATTCTGTTTATAACTGGCAGGTCAACAATGTGGATCAGAGTAATCACGATAAAATATTTCCGGCACCGGGCACCATCACCGCTGCCGATAAAGTAACGGTTACCATGACTAATCCAGGTAACTGCGGCCCTCTGAGTGCGACTTCCGTTGCGGTATCACCTGCATATAACGCCCCGGTAGCTCCAATAGTGGCTATTTCTGTCCCGTCGATTTATCCTGTTTGTGAGGGGGAATATCAGACTTTTACAGCAGTGTCACCTAACTCAGGTAGTAATCCAAGTTATCAGTGGCAATTGAATCATGTTAACGTTGGTGAAAACAAGGATAAGTTTACGAGTAATACCCTGAAAAACGGAGATATGTTAACATGTACAATAAGCAGCCCTGCGCAGTGTACTGTACCGGGTACCAGTAACGAGTTTGTTATTCAAACTAAAGTGCTGCCTACTGTGGCGTTTAACGGAGATGTTACCATTAAAAAAGGTGAAAGTATTATCTTATCGCCGGTTCTATCAAATAATGTTACAGATTATAGCTGGTCGCCGTCCGTTGGGTTAAGTAATTCTGCTGTCTCGACCCCAACAGCATCGCCAACAGTAACTACTACTTATACATTAACAGTAACAGCAGGGGGAGGATGCCCGGCATCGGCCGTTATTAAGGTTAATGTGCTGGAACAAATGGTTATTCCTAATACTTTTACGCCCAATGGCGATGGCGTTAACGATACATGGAGTATTGCCGGGCTTGCCGCGTATCCAAATTGCACAGTTAACGTGTTTAACAGATATGGTGCCGGAATATTCCGTTCGGTGGGTTATACTAAGAATTGGAATGGAGCTTTTAACGGATATGTGCTGCCCTCCGGTACTTATTACTATGTGGTTGACCTTAAAGATGGCAGCAAGCCATTATCGGGATACGTTGTTCTTTTAAAATAATGATTTAATAAAATGCTCAGGCAAAAACTACTATATGTAAGCCGCCGGGAGAATTATATAGAACCCTTTTGTATAAAGCATTAAACAATATGGATAATCAACTTAGCTTTATGTTTTTGGCATCCCGCTTTTAGCTTGAATACAAGTTGTTGTTAAAAAAGAAATTACGAAGCCTGTGCCAGCGAAATTTTACCAGGATCAAGGTTGTTGAGTAACGTGTCCAGCTTAAGATTGAACTCTTTTAATTGAATATCGCCTTTTTCGAAAGCTTTGGTTAATTGTGTTAGTTCTTCTTCAAGGTGTTGAACAGCAGTACTATTTGTGTCAGTACTATGTTTTTGATGATCCTCAATAACTTCTATTTTATACTCAGCGGCTTTAAGTAAATATGCTTGTTGAACATCAAAAGTGATGTGCGTATTATCGCTCACTTTTGCTTTTTGTTGTTTGTTAAACTCCACTAAAATTATAGCAGCAATAATAGCAACAATTACCAACGTCATTATAGGATCCATCTTCTTCTCTTTTTGTTACGGCTTTATGATCTCAGGCAGAGGGCCTGTGGTTTATAATTACTATAAATATAGCTGAATAAAAAATAAACTAAAAGGCAATTGTTGATAAATTACCCATTTGTGAATAACTATTGAGAAAAGATTGTGGCTTTTATGTGAATATGTGAAGTTTTAAATGGGCTAAAGTGGATTTAGCTATGTTAGGGGTAAATTTGGCTTGTTATGAATGGTTATTTGAGCCGTTTCTCATAACATAGAAACCTTAAGCCGGGTCTTATAGTTAAACTAATTTCGCCAGCCAAAACATAGCCCCGCTTTGGGAAAAGCTTTTGTGTTGCCTGGTTGGCAATATTGGTGTCGATCCTTAATATGTTAATTGCACGCCGTATAGCTTCATGTTCGGCTTGCTTTAAAAATGCCGTTGCAACGCCGCGCCCCTGGTAATTAATATTTACAGCAAGGCGATGCGTAACTATAGCGGTTTCAGTAATGTCGAGCCCGGCCTGGGCATATTCAGCGTCCTGATCGGTAGTTATGGCAGCTACACCTGCTATTGCTCCCGCAATCTCGGCTATCCAAAGTTGGTTAAGCTCAATATCCTGGGTAAATACCTGTTTATTGGGATAGTCATAATCCCACTGAAAGTTGCCTGCTGTTTTCATAACAGGTATTACATCGGCTATAAGAGTTAATATTTGCGGTATATCGTTGAGTGTAGCCAGTCGGATTATCATATTATCTGTAGATGGAAATTACAGCTAAAGTATATAAGTTTTAATGTTAAGGAGTTCGCTTTTGCAAATAATCGGCTTATTTAAATACCTGCCGTATTTTTAACGTAGACTTTATTTGCATAATAACAGTCCAGGATAGCAGTAGCAGTAAACTATAAAATGCCAGATTTTGTGCCCAGTTGCCAACGCTGAGTTCATCAATGATCTGTTTTAATATTTTACTTTGCATTGTTGGAAAATTACCTGCCTGGTATCCTTTAGATTTTGATTGCCTGAGCCCTTAAAGGTTTAATAAAGACGTCAAAATAATAAGCAGGATCAGCCTGTATAAATATTAACTGTTGAGTAGTAAGAATGTTGTTAGATGCGGGATGTTTTTGACTTGGTCAGATAACAATAGCGGTGCAATTTGTTGTTCTCTGAATAAATTGCACCGCCAGGAGAGGGATTAATGATTGTGTTTTTTGTGGATGTCTTTAACCAGGCAAAGCTTTTTGATGTCGGCTACCTTTATAATGAAGGGCGCATATTTAAGCCGGTTGCCAACCATTTCGGTTGTGTTATCCGAATGTGCAATTACTTCATCGGGGATATCTCCGGCAAGCAGGCGTTTATACATGCGATAATCACCCCATTCAATATAATAAACCTCGCCGGGTAGGATTTTTTTGTCATGAATTATTTTTAATGCAACCCAGCACCCATTTTCAAGGTAGGGGTACATACTGTGCCCCCAAACAGGGAGCGCGAAATCGCAATCTTCAATGCCCGGGAAATTCATATGGCCAACCGGCTGCGAATCATTGATATCGTTATATACTTCTACGCCCGAAGCGGTTGCAGAGATCTCATACATTGGTATCCCCTCGCTGTGTTTAGATATAGGCTTTGGTTCAGAAATATTCTGTTTTTTTTCGCCTTTTATGTATTCTTTGTATTTTTCTTTAAAAATACGGAGTTTTTCTGTGTCTATGTTTTGCCGGCTCTTTATTATTTCAGTGATGGAGCTTGGAGAGTTAAAGCCTAATGCTTCAGCTAATTGAGCATTACCATTGAATGCTTTTCCTTTAAGTTGGTTATAAAGTATGATAAACTCCAGCGTTTCGGGCCGTACAATCTTTATTTTGCCTGGTTTTACTTCGTCTTTCATGATAAAAAGATAATTAAAGATTTTTCTTGATTTTTATAAAGATTATTCTGTATATTTGTTTCGTTGATAATTGCTAATATAAGTCAAATTATTGATAAATCAAAATGATTAGCTTGTTTTATAAAGAGTGTTCTTTTGTGAGAATACAATATTCTGTAATTTAAAATCAAGAAATAATAACGATAAATAACCGATAATAACACTATCATGTATATAGCATTTTCAGCGCTTCAGCAATCAACAGGGGAGAATCACAATCAAAAGAATACTTTAATTGAACATGAGGCTTTGCAGCGCTTTGAGGCTTATAGGGCCGCATGTGAAAAATATAGGGATGAAATTATCGCCATCCAAAAATATATGCCGGGATGGATGCCTGCTTTTAACCGGTAACAATCCGTTTGCCGGTGTGTGTATTAATTAAAACAATAAGCAATCAATAAACTAATTACAATGATAAAAATTTCTCAAAAACTTAAGAGCCACCTTTGGTGGCTTATTATATCGGTTGATTATGACTACAGCCGGATCAGTATTGCCGAGCATGATCTTACAGACGAAGCGCTTACTTTGTGGCTGGAGGATAAACAGGACTTTAAAAATTCAATTGATGAATGCCTGCAGGTGGATATCCGGGTGCGTGATATGGCCCGCGTCATTAAAGCTGAAAATCTGAATAGCTACGAGGGGACTAAATTGCACCCAACTAAAAACTTTGCTTATAAAGCACGTATAGAAATTAACGCCCCTGTGCAATGGTATAAAGATGATGCGTCAGTAGTTGAACAACAGTGGACCCGTGAAGCTATATTGAAAGCCTTGCTTACACAACTTGTTGAGGCGGGAGCGGCAAGTGATTATGAATATTAAATTAGTTTGAAATTATGCTATTTGGCATTTATTGCATAACTAATAAGACCTTTAAAACTGCTTTAAATTTAGTTGATAGCTTTTTGTAAAAGCCTGTTAAATTCCGCAGGGTTTTCAATCATCGGGAAATGTCCGGTAGCATGTATTTCCAGTAACTGATAGGGGATTCCTGCTTTGATAAACCCAATGGTATCATTAGGCGTATAGTCGCTGTTAATAAGGTGCAGTTTGGTTTTAGTGGCCCTGAGCTTGGCTACCGTGTTAAAACTATTATCCTCCATACTTGCTATGGCAATGGTACTATCGGTATTGGTCACGTCGCTAAGTATACGCTTCCTGATGGCTGCATTAGTTGTTTTATAAAATAGATCATGGTTAAAATAGGCTGTAGCTACTGCTTTGAAGTGTTTTTTTAACATAGCTATAGCTTCTGCATAATCGGCCTTTGCTTTTGCGGTTTCTGGTTTTCCGTCAAAGCCTTTAAAGTTATCAATACCTACAAGTCCTATTACCTGGCCGGGGACATTGAGCTTAGCTTGTACAATAATTTCGCCGGCCATTGAGTGGCCAATGAGTATGACATTTGTTAACTTAAGGGTAGTTATTACCGAGGCTACATCGCCGGCAAAATCGTTCACTGTCCAGGAGTTACGGTTTTTGCCTGATTGGCCATAACCAGGCAGGTCCATAGTAATAACCCGGTACCTGTTACCGAAATATTTTACCTGCTCAGCAAAGTAGCTTTTGTTAATGCACCAGCCATGTACAAAAAGTAATGAGGTATCGCCCCTGCCGGTATCTGTATAGGCAATATTAACACCATGATTGCTGATTTTTACATGGGTGAGATCAGTTGCTTTTTTGCTTTGCGGATGCTGAATGCAGGCGTACCATAAGCCAATTGAAGTTGCCAGTGAAAACAATGCGGGTAGCTTTTTCATACGGATAGTTTTATGCAACGGTTTCGCTATATAAATATCCGTTTATGAATAGGTTACGGCAAAATGTTTAACTTATTTTAACAAAGTAAATACAGTAGTTCAGTCAATGGCTCGTGCTATTTAACCTTTACCAGTTGTTGTTCTTTTTCAGGTTGTTCAACAAGTTCCAGCTCCTCGTTAACGGCTTCAGCCTGCGGGCTGGCATAGTTTAGTTTACGGAAACGCCACTGGGCAAAGGCAGGTTCCTGGAAACGGTTTATCAGTTTAAAAAATTTCGGAAAATTGTGCACTTCTTCTAACAATAGGCCGGTTACTATGCCGTTGTTGTCAAGTATTTCGCGTATGGTGTATTCCTTATCTTTGGTGATCCATATCTCGAAGTCCTGCCGTATTTCAGCCATCTTTTCAGGATCTATTTTGTCATTTATACAAATTACCTTATCGCCCGGTTTCATAATGATCGCAAATTTTATGTGTCCCTTTTGTTAAGGGATTATGAATGTAAATGTCGGCTTTTTAAGCGTATTTTAAAATTTGTACCCGATGTAATTTTAACGTTAAAAGAAATATTCAAAAAAGTTTTAAATATTATGCAACCTTATTTTATAGGCTTCGTATTAAAATGTATAATGAACGTTTAATATCAGGGGGGTATGGATTATTTTTATTTGTTTCTGATAGCAGGGCTGGGGCTGGTATTTGTTATTTTACAGTTTGATAAACAGCAGCGGCGCAGGGTTGATTCGTTGCTGAAAAATGCAAACGATGTACAACCGTTGCTTATGCAACGGTGTATGGATCAGAGATTAAATAAAATTAATGCTGAGCTAACTGCTAACGCGTCTTGCCTGAATAGGGGTAATGATGTAAAGCAAAAAGTAGGGGCAAACCTGCAACAGATAACCGTTGATTATAATACAGGAAAGATCAGTTTGTCTGTTTATAATAATAAACTTGGCGAGCTTGTTGAAAAGTTAGGAAATAAATAATTTTTGCTTTTAACCTAAGCTTATTTTTATTGTCATATATAGTTTTTGTTGGTTAGTTTTACTTTAAGGTCATTTGCTGTTGGGGCATTTGACCTTTTTTGTTTTGAGGCTTGTTCAATAAAGTAATTATATATTGCACGGATAAACAAAATGATTATTATTGCAGTCACTTATGTCTGACGAAGCGATTATAAAACGGTTAAAGGTTGTTGTGAAAGAGCACGGCGGCCAGTTGGGGCTTGCCGGCGCCATTGGTGTTGACCAGGGTTTTATTAGTAAGGTGATCAACAAAAAGCAGGATATTAGCTATTATCTGATCCGTAAGCTGTGTTTTCAACTCAAATACTCGCCAGAATGGTTGATCCTTGGCACCGGCGAAAAAATGATTAACAAGCCCGAATCTGCCAAGCTCATTACAGAAATACAGATGATGCGTACCGAGGTTGATATTTTGCAGGCTCGTATGCGTGCCTACGAAATGGAATTAAAGGAACTGCGCGGGCAATTGCATATTGAGGATAAAAAGGCTGTATAGTTCAGATAAATTCCCGGTAAATGTAAAAGCCCCTTGCGGGGCTTCGTTTGTATTTATAGATCAGTTAATAGTTACTTATTATACGGGTATTGTAAATATAAAGTTATAGTTATTTACAATATTTTGCTATTGAATCTGCCGCTTCTTTTGAGCCCATGCTTAACGCTTTATTCATATCTGCGCAGCCACCTGTTTTATCCTCAAGAGCTATTTTTGAAAGCCCTCTTTGTAAATAGGCCCGGCTATTTTTTGCATCGAGGTTGATAGCAGTATTGCAATCCAAAATTGCCCCGTTAAGATCTTTTAAATTTACCTTAGCAGTAGCCCTGTCAATATATATGTCCGGGTTATTAGGGTTAAGTTTAAATGCGGCGGCAAAATCATCTTTCACGCCTTGGGCGTCACCAAGGTAACTTTTGGCGATACCACTATGTGAATAAGCTTTTATATTAGCTTCATTCATATAGGTGGCGTTATGATAATCATCGGCAGCACCCGCATAATCCTTTAAAATTATTTTGATATCGCCCCTGATTAAAAACGTTTCGTCGTTTGAGAAAATTGATACGGCACGGTCAAGATCAGTAAGTGCACCTTTATAGTTTTTAAGTTTGGCTTTTACAAAACCCCTTGCCTGCCACACCAAAGCTGTTGAGTCGGATAACGAATCAATTTTCAGTGCACTGCTTAGGTCGGTGAGAGCGCCGTTGTAGTCTTCGGCGTCAGTTTTGGCTAAGCCACGCTTTAGTAATAACGTGATATTTTTAGGTGCTTTAAGTGCGCCGGCATTATAATCGGCCATAGCTCCTTTGGCATCACCTGCAGCGGCTTTTGCTTCACCGCGATAAAGGTAAAAATCGGCAATTGCCGGGTTGAGTGCTATAGCCTTGGTAAATAACTGTATGCCATTATTGGTGTATTTGTAAAAGTTGTTGATTTTACCCAATCGCAAATAGCCATTTTGCTGTTGAGGAGCAATGCTGATCAGTTTTTCAAGATCTTTTACAGCAGCAGCATAATCGCCCAGTTTGGTTTTTTCGATAGCACGGTTAAAAAAAGCATACGTATAAACCGGGTTTATGGCAATAGCCTTAGTGTAATCGTTAATAGCAGCGAGCGGAACTCCTAAATCGCGGTAAGCATCGCCTCGGGACAGGTAAGCTTCATCGCTTTTACTGTTTAGGTTAATCGCTTTTGTTAAGTCGGCAATAACACCTACGGTATCTTTAATAGCCATTTTAGCTTTGCTCAGGCTCACGTAAGCGCTTATGCTGTTAGGATTTATGATAATAGCGGAATCTGCATCAATTTTGGCGCCCTCGTAATTGCCCAATGCAAGCTTCGAAAATGAACGACTTTGATATGCGTCTCCATTTTTAGGGTCGAGTGCGATAGTTTTGTTAAAATCCTCCAAGGCACCCTGATTGTCCTTTTTGTCGCTTTTGATAATCCCGCGATACATGTACAGGTTTGCATTTTTGGGAGATTGCGCAATGGCCTTGTTAAAATAATCAAGCGCACCGTTGGTATCGCCCAGGCCGCTTTGGGCGTTGGCCATGTAAAGCAAAAGATTTTTTAGGTTGGGATTTATAGCGGCTGCTTTTTTATAGTCGTCAACAGCTCCTTTAAGGTCATTTAGTTTTGCCCTGGTGTTAGCCCTGTAAAAATAAGCTTCGGCGTTATTTGGATTAAGTGAAAGTGTTTTTGTGTAATCGGCAATAGCGCCGTTATAATCATTCATGCTGGCCTTGCTGCCGGCCATATATTGGTAGACCTCGGCACTATTAGGGCTCAGTTTAACAGCCGTGTTGTAATCGGCAATGGCCCCGGCAAAATCGCTATTATTGTTTTTGGCTAAGCCACGGTATTTATACAGATCGGCATTGTTGGGGGTAAATTGAAGCGCTGTTGTGAAATCAGCTATTGCGCCTGCATAATCGCTCATATTGCTTTTGGCATTTCCCCGGTAGTGGAACATGTCGGCTGTTTTAGGCCCCAAAGTTATAGCCCTGTCAAAATCAATAATAGCGGTTTGATAATCTTGTATAGCAGCCTCGGCATTGGCTTTGTACAGGTAGGCGTTGGTTAGACCGGGTGTTAGGGCAACTGCCTCTGCATAATCATTAATGGCAGCTTTATAGTCTTTAAGGTTACCGTATGCATTTGCCCGATAATAAAAAACATCAGCGTTTTTGCTGTTTAATTCTATTGCGTGCGTAAAGTCTTGTATTGCACCTTTGTAGTCCTTGTTATTGGCTTTTGAGTTTCCCTCCTGGATATATGTACTTGCCGTTTGGCCAAGTGAGCATAGCGGTAAAAAAAGTAGAAATAGAATTTTTTTCATGAACGCGGCAGCGGTTTATCAAATATCAATAAAAAAACTATTATTGACTATTGCAAAACCTGTACCATCGTTAAATACCTTATAACTAATAAGGAATAAGCGGGAGGTTACTGTGGGCTTGAAATAAAATTGGGGCATAAAAGCCCCAATTTCAAAGCAGATTATGAGTTAGAAAAGCTGCCTGAGCTATTTCTTTGCTTTTTTAAGATCAATGATCAGGAAAAAGACGCTTCGTTTGTCCTGGCCTGGTTACGCCTTTTACCGTATGTTATTGCGGCAGTGCAAAGCGCAATACAAATCAACAAAGCTACCTCTATTATGAGGTGAACTACGGGAACCTTGCCTGGGTAATTTGACAATAAAATACCGGCATCGGGTAATAATAAACCAACCAGCGGGAAGCAAAAGAACATTCTCAATATTATTAATTTTTCCATAATTATTAACATTTAGTATGACAATACTAAGGTACGGACTATTTCTTTATAATTTAAATAAAATTTAACATTTGTTGATTAAAACTTTCAAAAACGCAGCCTGAAGCATTTTGATGTCTCTATAAAAAGATATCAGTACATTTTTGATAATTAATAATTAAGTACGTCTATTAACACCGAAAGGTGATCATTGTTTTTAAAAGCTCAATTTGCTGATTTGTTAGCGATAATTTTGCATTTATAAAATCCGGCGATTTGTCATTTTAATTATCTTCGGGAAATTTAAACCTTAATGGAACCACTGATATTTAAGCTAAACCCAGAAAGCTATCCTACCGTGCACAAGAAATTTATAGTTCGAATAATATTGCTTATGCTCATAGTATGGGGAGCGGTTTCGTTTTCGATACTAAAAGATGATTACAAAAACGGTGGGGGTACAGCTGTTTGGTTTATGTTGGGATTGGCCTTGTTTTATGTATATCTCGTTTTTAGAATAGCTAAAAAGAGGAAAAAGTTATATGATAGCTACGCTTTAGTTATCGATGATATCAACATAACACGTAGGCAGGAAGGCTTTAAAGATGTACAAATTTCGATAAACGAGGTTTCCATAATTGAAAAGAATGCATCAAATAGATTGACTATACGAGGGAAAAGTAATGTTCCGTTTGAACGGATAGTTATTCCAAGCCAGGTTGATGATTATGACAGGGTAGAAGAGATCCTTGGTGTTATTAAGCCCCTCACTATAAATGTCAAACCTAACTATATGGAAAAGTATGGCCTGCTGATCATAGTTATACTTGTAGCTCCCATTTTAGGTGTGTATGTGGTTGATAATAAGATAGTAGTTGGTATTTGTGCCGTGTTGGCAGTGACATTGCTTGTTTACAATATCTTTTACATGTTGAAGTATAAAAATGCCGTAAAAAGTTGGAAACGTGCTTTATGGATCTATCCCCTCATTGTTATATCAATTTTGATAGTCGCTTACTTCAAGCTGATCGCTTAAATTTAAAGCAACGCCATAGCTACAAGCATATAACGTAGATATTTCTGGAATGATGAATTGCTTTGATCTCAAAGGGAAGAAATAAAATAAATTTTTAAATAAGCGAACGCTCACTTATATTTGTTTTGAAAAAATGAGACCCCGCGACGAACATAAAGAACAACAGATACGCCAGAAAGCTATAGAATTGATAGTTGCTGAAGGGCTCGATGGTTTTGGAGTTAATAAGCTTGCCCGGGCAGCTGGGGTATCACCGGCTACCATTTATATTTATCATAAAGATAAGGAAGAGCTGATAAGCAGCATTTGTGTGGGAGTGGCCGAAAAAATGATGGATTTTAGTCTTCAGAATTTTTCGCCAGATATGGATTTTGCGGAAGGGTTGAGGGTACAATGGCATAACAGGCTTGAGTATTTCATGCAATGTCCGTTGGATATGGAATTTATTGAAATTATGCGTTACACTCATTTTTATGAAAAAGTAACCGCGATGCTTACTGTTAGTTTCGGGCAGATTTTAGGGGCATTTATGCGTAATGCCGAAGAGAAGAAACAACTTGTCCCGCTGCCTTTTGAAGTTTACTGGGCAGTAGCTTACGCGCCGCTTTATCAGCTTATCAAATTTCATAACCAGGGTAATAGCTATGTGAACAGCAGTTTTACATTGGATGACAAACTAATGGAACAAACGCTTGGCCTTGTATTAAAAGCATTAAAACCCTGATCGTTATGCCGGTAACCAGTATAAAACTTAATCATATTAATTTACCGGTGACCGACGTAGCCGACAGTTCCAGTTTTTTTGAGCAATATTTTAGCTTTAAATGCACCAGGGTAAAGGGTAATAATATGCTGGCCATACTGGAAGGCGAGGATGGCTTTATCCTGGTGCTTATGGCGGAAAGTTTTAATCGTGATGGTAACAACCATTACCCCGATGCTTTTCATATAGGTTTCCTGGTAGATAGCCATGAACAGGTAACAGAAATTTACGATCGCCTTATAAAAGGAGGCATCAATGTAACGCAGTCACCGGGCTCCTTGCGCGGCGGTTATGGCTTTTACTTTAATGCTCCAGGTGATATCCTTACAGAAGTTACCTGTTTAGCTTAACAAATTGAATAATTAAGTATCTAAATAAAAATAATCAGTTTATGGTACATGCATCAGCCTATAAAGATCCGCATCATGTGATGCTCTTTTTTGAAGAAGTTAGTAACCC
>Ga0163162_10002008_pt1 | contig 19142 bp, 22 predicted proteins | sample S55metaG_FD_115310 | JGI IMG/M metagenome (GOLD analysis project Ga0163162, IMG submission 115310) | Switchgrass rhizosphere microbial communities from Kellogg Biological Station, Michigan, USA - S5-5 metaG | ecosystem: Host-associated > Plants > Roots > Rhizosphere > Soil | place: USA...
AGCGCAATTTATCCCCCCGAAGTCAAAATTCCATAGCGGCAAGGAGCTGATATGCCCAGCATGACGCTCACATGCCATCTCTGCGACCTCCCGATGCACAAGGGTAAGGCGTCAAAGCCACAGGGCGAGGCTGCGCACAATCGGTGCCGAACTTCCTCTGGTGGACTACGAACGCATGGCGAGTCGGGGTATCGGGGAGGTTGCCGCTGCGCTGCATGCAAGGCCGGGCAGGCCGCAAAGATGCGGGCATATGCAGACTCGTACCGAATGAAGAACGGCATCAACCCGACGACCGCATATCGCAGGGCATTCCGCGAGGCGAACGGCTACTGGCCAAACTCCCGCGGATCGGACTGGATTCACCCCAAGCTCCGTCGAGAACTTTACGAGCGTGACGGCTGGTTGTGCTACTTGTGTGAGTTGCCAGTCGATCGCCTCGGGGATCCTAACGGCAATCACGCGCCATCGCTTGATCATGTCGCCCCGAAGTCACTGGGCGGCTCGGATGAGCCGGGCAACCTGAAGACTGCGCATCGTTCCTGTAATTCTCGAAAGGGAGTAACTCATGAGCTTGTCTGAGGAGGCCCCAAAGGGCCGTTTGGCGGGCTTGATTGCTCTCCGTGAGCGTCTGGCGCTGGAACTCGATACGGCGACGCAGCCAGCAGCGGTAGCGGCCCTGTCGAGGCAGTTCACGGATGTCCTTTTGCAGATTGATGAGCTTTCTGGCGCTACTTCGGCAGCCGGCCCGGTTGCGACTCCGCTGGATGGGCTCATGAAGAAGATTGCCGAGAGGCAGGCTAAGTCTAGTTAGAGGTTGGTGGAGTCGTGGCTTTACGCGGTTCCCAGCTTCCTCGCTATGACACCGCGCCGGCGCCGAAGGGCTTCACGGTTGAGGACGCGGACCTTGCTGTTGCGTTTGCCGCCGCGTATGGGCTGACGGCTGATCCTTGGCAGGAAACAGTTTGCCGTTCCTGGTTTCGCCGCACGAAAAAGGGCACTTGGTGTTCTTCGACGTGGGGTGTCAGCGTCCCCAGACAGAACGGAAAAAACGGTTCGCTTGAGATTGTCGAGTTGTACGGGACTATCGCCCTTGGTCTGAAGTTCTTGCACACGGCGCACGAAATCAAGACTGCTCGTAAGGCTTTCAAGCGGATCAAGTTCTTCTTTGGTGAGAAGGCCAACGATCCCACGGCTAAGTTCCCTGAGCTGAATGCTTTGGTGAAGGAAGTGCGCAACACGAACGGCCAAGAAGCTGTCGAGCTGAAAAACGGCGGCGTAATTGAGGTCGTGGCCCGGTCCAAGGGCTCGGGTCGCGGTTTCACGGTCGATGTTCTAGTGCTGGATGAGGCGCAGGAGCTACAGGAGCACGAGCTAGAGGCGCTACTGCCTACTATCTCCGCGGCGCCGTCTGGTGACCCTGTGACGATTTACATGGGCACGCCTCCGAAGGATATGGGCGAGCTTGGGGAACCGTTTGTCCGCGTGCGCAATGGCGCTGTTGATGGTTCGGATAAGCGGGCAGCCTGGGTTGAGTTTTCTGCTGTTGGCGACGTCGATGCGATGTCGCCTGATGAGCTAATTAAGTTCGTCTCTGATAAGGGGAACTGGGAAGACGCTAACCCGGCGCTTGGATTCCGTATCAACCAGACAACGGTTGAGTCTGAGCTGAAGCAGTTCTCCGCCCGCTCGTTCGCGCGTGAGCGGCTGAATATGTGGCCCGTTGCGGGCAAGACGGCGGCGCCGATTCCCGCGGCCTCGTGGGATGCGCGCCGCCTAGAGACTGTCCCCGAGGATTGGCCCCTGGCTGCGCTTGGCTTGGACATGAACCCTGAGCGCACGAAGGTGACTATCGGTGTCGCCGTCCACTCGCCTGATGGTGTGCACGTCGAGGTTGCCGAGGACGCCCCGTTTACGGATGACGGCTCGACGGCTCTCGTGAACTGGATATTTGCCCGCGCAGGCCGGCGCATACCCGTTGTTATTGACGCTTATTCCCCTATTCGCTCCATTGAGGCCGCGCTGAGGAAGAAGGGCTGCAAGGTCTTCATCCTTGGGCCCAACGAACTCTCCCAAGCGTGCGGCGGGCTCTATGACGCAGTCATGAAAGACAAATCGGTGACCCACTTTGGGCAGGAAACGCTTGATGCCTCACTAGCTGGCGCTGTGAAGCAGAAGTTCGGCGAAGGCGGGGCCTGGAAGTGGAACCGCAAGACATTCGAGGTCGATCTGACGCAGATAATGGCCATCACCGCCGCCCATTTCGGTGCTGTGAAGTTCGCTAAGAAACCCCGCGCCGATGGTGCTAAACGAAAGACGGTGATCCTGTGATTGGTTCGGGTGCTGAGTTGGTGCTTGACCATTCGGATGCTGCCCTTCTGGCCGAGTTGCTGCGGACGTGGGAGGCTAAGCGGCCCCGGAATCTGATTCGGTCGTCTTACTATGACGGTGCGGCGCCGCTGAAGGATTTCGGCATTTCGTTGCCTCCGAAGATGCGCAGTATTGAGGCCGCGCTCGGCTGGATTGCTAAGGGTGTTCACGCGGTGACGGATCGTTCGAAGTTTGAGGGTTTCGTTTCGACGGATGGTTCAGATGACCCGTTCGATCTGTCTGGGATTCTGTGGGATAACCGTTTCCTGGTCGAGTTCCCTGCTGCTGCTGTTTCGTCGGCGGTGCATGGTTGCTCGTTCTTGACGGTGTCGCAGGGTGACGTGGCGTCGGGTGAGCCTGGCGTTCTTGTTCTTCCTCGTGCTGCTGATGCGTCGGCGGCGTTGTGGGATCGGCGCCGGCGTGCTCTGCGCGGCTTCCTGTCCGTGGTTGATACTGACGAGAACCACCAGATTTCGCAGATGATCATGCACACGCCAGAAAAGGTCGTCACACTGACCCGCGGACACGGCAAATGGGTAGCTGATGTACGCCGCAACCCTCTCGGGGTCGTTTCGGTGTCCCCGCTGGTGCACAAGTATGAGCTTGGGCGCCCGCTGGGTCATTCGCGGATCACGCGCGCCGCTATGGGCTACTCGGACTCAGCATTGCGCACGATTGTCCGCGCTGAAGTGTCCTCCGAGTTCTACAGCGCCCCGGAGTATTACCTGTTTGGCGCTGACGTGTCATCTTTCGTTGGCGATGACAAGTGGTCTGCGCTCATGGGCCGAATCAAGGCGATGGACGTTGAAGATGGCGAGGACAAGCCCGACCTGCACAGGTTCACGGGCGCATCCCCCCAGCCGCACACCGACCAGCTCCGCATGTGGGCCAACTTGTTCGCCGATGACCAGGACCTTGACGTAAAGTTCGCCGACTCATCCAACCCGTCTTCGGCTGACGCGATTTTCGCGGCTAAGGAAACGCTGATTACGACGACACGGGATGCTAACGCGATGTGGGGTTATGGCGCGGTTCAGGCCATGCACCTCGCGGTTCGGTTGCGTGACAACCTCGGCGCTGTTCCTGATGAGCTGAGGGCGCTGTCTGCACAGTTTACGGATCCGGCTATTGTGTCGCCGTCCGCTCGTGCTGATGCATTCTCGAAGCTGGCTACCTCAATTGAAGGCTTCGGGGCTTCCGAGATTGGTATGGAATACGCGGGCCTCACTCGTGAGCAGATCATCCGCTTCCAGGCTGACCGCCGGCGGCTGACGGCTGGGAACCGACTGGATGCCCTGGCTGCTGCCATGAACACTCAGACGCAGGGGGCTACGGATGTCGCTGCAACTACTGACACAGTTCGAGCAGGCGAATAACGGCATAGCGGACCTTGTCGAACGGGACTTGCTGGAGTTCTTGGGCAAGATGAACTTTGGTAGGCCGGATCTGGTGCAGGCAGCGCTGTTTGAGTATGTCCCTGGCCTCGTTTCCGAGTATGGGGACATGGCTGCGACTGTCGCGGCGGATTGGTTCGAGGAGTTGCGGGCAGCGGAGGGCGTCACAGGCGCCTTCCGGTCCCCGCTAGCGTCATCCGTGCCGCTCGAACAAGTAAATGCCCGGCTTGGCTACGCTACACGCGCTAGCGGACCGCTCTGGCTCGGAGATAGTGCAACGTTGACGACATTCCTGGGAATGATGGCCAACGAGTACGCCCTCCAGCCGGGCCGCGAGACTGTCATGCAGGCGGCGCACAAGGATAACGCGGCATATGCCCGCGTCCCCGAGCCTGGCGCTTGTAAGTTCTGCCTAATGCTCGCCTCGCGCGGCTTTGTGTACTCAAAATCGGCTGCCGGCGGGACTAAGAAATTCCACGGCAAGTGCCGCTGTAACGCGGTTCCGGTTTGGGATGAAACCAAGGCCCGCGTCCAATACGGTTACGACCCAGATGCTCTCTACGACCAGTACGCCAAGGTCAGGGACGCCAAATAGACCAACCGCCTACGGGTGGTTTTTTAGTGCCCGCATGGGCGAGTAATTCAAATCCAATTCCCTGAAAGTCTGCACAGGTTTGATGGGGCGTTCCCGCATGGGAGAGGAAACAGTAATGAGTGAATCGACGGCTGAGGCCGAAGTAACCCCGACCGAACCGGCAGTGGCTCCTGCACAGGAGACTGACTGGAAGGCCGAGGCCCGCAAGTGGGAATCCCGCGCTAAGGAAAACAGTGGCGCGGCTTCAAAGCTCGCGGAAATCGAGGAATCGAAAAAGTCGGAGACGCAGAAGCTGCAAGAGCAGCTATCTACCCTCCAGGAGCGTGCGGCCACGGCTGAGCGCGACCGGGAGCGGCTTGCGGTGATCGCTAAGCATGGCATTCCGGCGGACTTCCACGACCTTGTTCACGGCGCCAACGCTGAGGCGTTGGAGGCTTCCGCGGCGAAGGTCAAGTCACTCATTACGACGAGCGCGCAGCCCGAGCATGCGGCGTCGTTTGTCATCCCCGACGAAGGCGGAAGCCCGAGTCTCGCACTGAACGGTGACGGCATCGAGTCGGCACTGCGGAAAGCCCTGGGCATCGCGTAAAGCGGCCCCAAACCTACAGGAGTAACAAATGGCAATTACTGCCGCTACCCGGAACTCGGATTTCTCCGGCTTCCTCAACCGTGACCAGTCCGCCGCTATCTTCGAGCAGGCCGCTAAGACCTCCGTGGTTCAGCAGCTCGCGCAGCGCGTCCCGCTGGGCATCAATGGTCAGTCCATCCCTGTCACGACCGGCAAGATGTCCGCCGGCTGGGTCGCTGAAGGCGCGCAGAAGCCCGCCTCCAAGGGGTCGATGGCGCTGAAGACCATTGACCCGAAGAAGATTGCCGCTATCGCGGTCGTCTCCGCCGAAGTCGTCCGCGCCAACCCGGGCGGCTACATGGACCTGCTGCGCCCGCAGATCGCCGAGGCATTCGCTACCGCGTTCGACGCCGCCGCGCTCTACGGCACCGCTTCGCCGTTCTCCACGAACCTCGCCACAGGCTCCTCCACCCAGGAGTTCACGGGCACCGCCCCGGCCTTCACCGCCGTGTACGACGACCTGAATGCCGGTCTGTCCACCCTCGTGAATGCCGGCAAGAAGCTGACCGGCTGGGCGTTCGACAACCGGTTCGAGCCTGTCCTGAACGGCTCCAAGGACACCTCGGGTCGCCCACTGTTCGTTGAGTCCCCGTTCACCGAGACTGCCGGCCCGATCCGTCAGGGTCGCCTGCTGGGCCGCAACGCCTTCATCGGCGATGGCATCTACGACGCCACGTCCAAGACCTACGGTTTCGCCGGCGACTGGTCACAGGCCGTGTGGGGCGCCGTTGGCGGCATCAACTACAACGTCTCCACCGAAGCCACGGTGACCATCAACGGCCAGCTCGTCTCCCTCTGGGAGAACAACCTCGTTGCGATCCTGGCTGAAGCCGAATACGGCTTCCTCGTCAACGATCCGTCCAGCTTCGTCGCCTTCAAGAACGCGGCCTAGTAGCCGATGGCTATCAAGCGGCCCGTCACTACGGCGGATTTGAAGGTTGAGGCAGCGCCGGTAGCCGAGGGCTACACGGTTGTTGTTGGCCCTTCCGGCATCGCTTCGACGGTGCCGGATTCCATTCTTGAGTCGCTTCTCGACTCGGGTTACACGAAGAAATAGCGAGGGGGCGCGTCATGGCTAATTGGACTACAGCTACTGAGGTGGTTGATGCGTGGATTGGCGATGACGCGCCTACCGACCTGGCGAAGGTTGACCTGTGGGTTGGACGCGCCGAGCGGCTGCTGCGGTCGAAGCTTCCGGGCCTTTCCGCTCGCATCAGCGCAGATCCGGTCGAGCCTGATCTGCTGGATAACGTCAAGGACGTTGTCACGTCCATGGTTCAGCGCGTGTTCCGCAATCCGGAGGGTGTGCGAACCCGGCAGGAGACTACGGGGCCGTTTAGCGGTTCGGTGACTCTTGGCGGGGACCAGCCGGGCGAGTTGTGGGTCACGGATGATGAGTTGGCGCGGGTGTCGCCTACGGGCACAAGCAGCGGCGCCTTCACGATTGACATGATCCCCTCAACGTCGCCGTTCTCCGATTCTTACGTCCCGCCGATTGGTGGTTGGTAGTGGCTGAGTCCGTGTTGCGCCTGGCCTATGCGGCGGGCGCGGTTGACGCTTACGGCAACGACACTGAGAGCTTCGCGGATCCGGTCGAGCTGACTGGTTTCGGGTTCGATCCGGGTTCTACTTCTGAGCCGCGCCTGCCTGGTCAGGATCGGGTGATTGTTGAGCCGACGCTTTACGGTCCGTTCAACATGCCGTTCAAGCCGCAGGATCAGGTCATTGTCCGCGGCGTCACTTATGAGGTTGAGGGTGTGGTTCGTCAGTGGCGGAACATGTTCTCGAACCGCGAGGCCGGCGCTGTCGTATCACTCAGGAGAGTGGATGGCTAAGCCGAAGTTCAAGTGGAATACCGCTGGTTTTGAGGCTATCCGCCGCTCTCCGGAGGCTGTGCAGTTGCTCGAATCGAAGGTTGATGCTGCGGCTTCTGCTGCTGGTGATGGCTATGTTGGGTCCGTGGTGCAGGGCGTCGGGCGCGGGACTCTTGGTCGCGCGATTGGGACCGTGTTCACGGGCGACTTCAAAGCGATCCGAGACAACGCGAAACACAACACGCTCATGCTCGTATTCGACAGGCTGGGGGGCTGATGACTGAGGTTCTAGTCACCCCGGATGCCCTCGTCGCCGCTATTAACTATCTGCGCACGGGCCTCGGTGTTCTGGCGGATCGGGTGGCGACTTCGGTGCCACCCGTGATGCCGAACAACATGGTCAAGGTGTCACTTACGGGCGGTTCGCGCACGGGCATTGTCTCGGACACCGCGCAGCTAACCGTTGAGTGCTGGTCTTCGAATGACCCTACTGCGTCGCTCCTAGCCCGCACGGCTCACGCTTACATGCTCGCTGCTGCTGGTGTTGAGGCTGCCGGGCTGTTTGTCCGCAAGGCCGAAACGGTTGGCGGCGTCCAAGACTTCCCGGACCCGGACATCGACAAGCCGCGCTATCAATTCACCGTTCGTTGGCACGTCAGACCAGCAGCGATCTAACCCTTCTCGCCCTCCTTCGTGAGGGCTTTTTCATGCCCAAAACTTGGAGGAAAACCAATGGCAAATTCTGCCGCTAACGTCGTTGCTGGCGTCCCGCTCGCAACTGGTGGGATCCTGATCGGCGCCCTTGCTGCCGCAGCCCCCACCACCGCAGTATCCGCACTTGTCGCGTACACCGCCGCCGGCTACATCGGTGATTCCGGTGTTGTCGAAACCAACGAGCGATCCACGGACAAGATTCGGGCTTGGGGTGGTGACACGGTCAAGGTTGTTCAGACCGAGCACAACGTTTCGTACAAGTTCACGTTCCTGGAGACGTTGAACGCTGACGTGCTGAAGGCCGTCTATGGCGAGGCGAACGTGACCACGACCGCCGCGACCGTGTCCAGTGGCACGCTCCAGAAGGTGCTCGTCAACGGCGCGACCCTGCCGCACAAGTCTTACGTGTTCGAGGTCAAGGACGGCAATGCGAAGATCCGCATCTACGTCCCGGATGGCCAGATCACAGAGGTTGGCGACGTGACCTACTCGGATGGCGAAGTTGTTGGCTACGAAGTGACCCTTGAGGCCTTCGCCGATAGCGCTGGCAACAAGGCGTACAAGTACCTGGATAACGGCGTCTTCTCCGGCGCCTAGTCCCCTCATGCCCCGTGGGGCGGGTTGTGGTGACTCCCCGCCCCACGGTTCCACATGAATTGTCACCCACCGAATCAGTCACCCTACCTTTTGGAGTCACCCCATGGTTTATGAAGTCCCCGCGGCTAAGCGGTCCCTGAAGCAGAACGTGTTCGAGTTCAAGGTTGGCGCTCAGAGCTACAGCGTCCCGAAGTTTGAGCACCTTTCCGTTGGTGTTCTGGAGGCTGTCGAGTCTGCCCCTGAGAACGCTATCGGCCCGTACCTTTCGGTTTTTGGCGAGAAGGATTCGCCCATTGGCAAGGCGATCCGAACCCTTGACAAGGATCAGCTCGCCGCCCTGATCGGCGCTTGGCAGGCTGACAGTGGGGTCACTGTGGGGGAATCCGAGGGCTCCTAACACTCCTTCGGGAGTTCAGGGGAGCCCTTAACTACGACCTTCTGAGCATCGGCTACCGGGTCACTGATGTGCCGCTGCTGCTGTCGTGGGCCGATCTGCGGGATGTGGTCAAATATCAGCCTGCAACGTCTGCCCTGTTCCGGGAGATGCACCCTGACGCGGCGCCGTGGGGGCTGTCTGAGCATCTGCTCGCGGTTGTCGCTGACGCGGTGATTGCTGGGAACTGGATGCAGTCCAGGGACGGGCAGAAGAACAAGAACCGGCCTAAGCAGATCCCTCGGCCTGGTGTCACGCCTGACAGTAAGAAGTTTGGCGGGAACGCCGAAAGCATCGACACGATCCGCGATTGGCTCGGCTGGTAACTACATAGAGAGTTGGTGCCTTGTGGCAACGGAACTTGGATCCGCGTTTATCTCCGTTGGCTTGGGCACCAACACTCTGACAGGTGACATTAAGAAGGCCTTTGGCAGTGCCGAGGTTTCGGGCGCTAGTGCTGGCAAGTCGGCGGGCAAGGGTTTCGGTCTTGGTTTCGGCGGGATCCTGACCGCTGCTGCTGGGGCGCTCTCTGTCGGCTCGTTCGTAAAGGGCGCTATAGCGAGTGCCGGCGACTTGCAGCAGAGCGTCGGCGCCATTGACACCGTGTTCAAGGGTTCCGCTGGGCAGATGCACGACTGGGCTAAGTCAGCGGCTACCGATGTTGGCTTGACTGAGAACGAGTTCAATAACCTCGGCACGCTGATCGGTTCGCAGCTCAAAAATGGCGGAACCGCCATGGACGAGCTTGGGCCGAAGACGAAGGCCCTCATCACGACTGGCGCCGACCTCGCGTCGATGTTTGGTGGCACGACGCAGGAAGCTGTTGACGCGCTGTCCTCGGCTTTGAAGGGCGAGCGTGACCCGATTGAGCGTTACGGTGTCTCACTGAATCAAGCCAAGATCGACGCTGAGGCTGCGGCCCTCGGGTTTACGAAGGTCAAGGGCTCCCTGTCGGCTGAGGCGAACCAGGCTGCAACGGTATCGCTGATCATGAAGCAGACAGCGGACGCTCACGGCAACTTCGCCCGCGAGACTGACACCCTTGCACACAAGCAGCAGGTACTAAACGCACAGTGGCAGGACGGCAAAGCCGCCATCGGCTCGGCTCTCCTCCCCGCGGTCACCGCAATTACGGGCGCACTCTCCTCCGCCCTTGGTCCGGTTATGACTGGCACCCTTGCCGGCATCCGGGGGCTCACTGGCGGATTTACTGCACTAGGTGCGGCCTTTCAGGCTGGCGGGAGTGACATAACGTCTTCCGGCTTCGCTGGCGTCATGGAGCGGATTGGGCTGGTTGCCCGGCAGGCTTTCGATGGTATCGGGCCGCTCATTGGGTCAATTGGCGCGTTCATTGCGCCGCTTCTGCCGATGTTCTCGGCGCTCGTCCCCCAGTTGTTCCAGCTCTACCAGGCCCTCTCGCCTACGTCGCTAATCTTCCAAGCTCTCATGCCTGTCCTCCCGCAGATCGCCGCGGCTATCGGGAGTGTTATCGCGGCTGTTTTACCACTGGCGGTGTCGCTCGGCTCGCAGCTTCTGCCGATCATCACGCAGCTTGTCTCCGCCGTCCTGCCCCCACTGATTTCGATCTTCACTGACATTGTCGCAGCGATTGCCCCGCTCATTACGATCATTTTGGCGGTTCTGATCCCAGTCATTCAGGCTCTCATGCCGGTGGTTGTGACGGTGTTCAGCGCTATCGCGTCGGTGATTACGTCGGTGATGCAGATCGTGCAGGGCGTTATCCAGGTTGTTGCCGGGATTATCACGGGCAACTGGTCGCAGGTATGGTCCGGCATCCTCAACATCTTCTCCGGCATCTGGAACGCGATTGTTGCCGTGGTTGGTGGCGCTATCAGGATTGTCAGTTCGGTCATCGGTGCTGGACTTGGTATCGCCCTTGGCGTTGTCGGGGCCGTCCTTGGTGGCATTGGCCGGTTCTTCTCGGATACGTGGCGCAACGTGATTGGCGGCGTCAGCGGGTTTATTGGCAGCCTTCTGGGCTTTTTCAACAGCCTCCCAGGGCGGATCCTTGGGGCGCTTGCGGTCCTGCCGGGCCTCCTGGTTGGTATCGGTCAGAACATGATTCAGGGCCTCATTAACGGCGTGTCAGGGATGATCAACAACGCCGTCCAGGCCGTCCGGAATGTTGGCGGGGCGATGCTTGACGGGATAAAGGGGTTCCTTGGGATCCATTCACCCAGCCGGGTTTTCAAGACCCAAGTCGGCATGATGATCGGCGCCGGCGTCATAGCTGGCGTGACAGCTTCTGGTGCTGGGGTTACTTCTGCGGTGAATGACTTGGTGTCCATTCCTTCGGTCCCTTCGTTCGGCGCGGGCTCGTACACCGCGGGGCTGAACCCGGCGGTGGCTGGCGCTTCCAGCGGCGGCGCCACATGGAATGTTCAACTTCCCGACCGGGCATCGGTCGGCGACCTTATGGACGCCGTTTCATTCGAACAGCGAAAACAAGCTAGAGGAGGCTCACGCGGATGATGTTCAAATTCAGAGGCGTCGAGTTCGGCGGTAGCGTCGGATCTTTGATTGTGACCGGGTTTAATCCGGGCGCAGCCGAGGTCCGGGGCACCGACCAGCCAAGATCGCGCCGGGATGGTTCGGTTGTCGGCCAGGATTTCCTAGGCAATTCGACGTGGGCTTTCGACATCTCGACCAATCGTGACGACCTGTCAGGCGCTCTGGCGACTGCCGCGGGCCTTGAGGCTGCATGGAAAGACCCGACCGTCCGGCTTGCGGAGAACGCCGCGGCGCCCCTGTCCTACGAGCTGGGTGGCCGGTGGCGGCGCGTTTATGGTCGCCCCGGCCAGTTCGTCGGCGTGTCCGGCGATGTCCTAGCGAATCAGGGCGCCGCGAAGCTTGTGTGCGATTTCCGGGTGACGGATCCGCTGCATTACGACGATGACGACACGTCCGTGACGCTGACGATTGTTCCGGCGACTGTGGGTGGATGGACAACACCGTTCGTATTCCCGCTTTCTACGGTGCGGTCTTCCGCGCCTAGGGCTGGGAATGTCACGAACGCCGGGGATGCGCCTACCGCTTTGAAGGTGAAGTTTCAGGGGCCTGTTACTGACCCGTGGGTTCGTTCGTCTTCCGGGCTGGAGGTTGGCCTGATCGGGACGTTGGCGTATGACCAGTCGGTCACGGTGGACCCACTCTCGGGTGCTGTGACCCGCGAAAACGGCTCGTCGGCGGCGGGCTTGCTGACCCGCAAGACCCGGCTGTCATCCACGCTCCTACAGCCCGGCACGACCGTCCTCAGCTTCGGCGGTACAGACCAGACCGGCACGGCCACGGCAACACTTTCATGGCGTAACGCCTACACAAGCATCTAGGAGGCCCATCGTGGCATTGGACAATACCCCTTGGGCCGTCGGCGGCGGGGCGCAGCTTTCCGTCGAGGTCGCCCGGACCATTGCTTACGCGAGTACTCGCGGCTCTGAGGGCATCGTTGGGCTTGGTGACCTCAAGGTTCAGGCTCAAACTGTGCCCACCACGACCGTCCGCGTCTCCCCCGGCGCGGGCCTTATTCTCAATCGTTACGCGGGCGGCGGTCAGCAGTCTTATGGGCTGCGTAACGCGACCCAGACCGACGTTGCTATCACGGCGACGGGCTCGGGCGGCGGACGCACAGACCTTGTGGTTGCCCGGGTGTTGGATCCTCAGTATGAGGGTGCGGCGCCGGGCGATCCGGTGACGTTCCAGTACGCCAAACTGTCGGTGATTCAGGGCGTACCCTCTGGCACGAAGACGGCGAAGGAACTAAACCTCGGCTACCCGGCCATTGCTCTGGCGAAGATCACGCTGCCTTCCTCGACGGCAACGGTCACGTCCGCGATGATTACCGATCTTCGCCGCGTGGCTCAGCCAAGGCGTGAACGTGCAATGGTCACCATTTTTCCGGACGCCACCCGCACCATGCCTACCGGGTCCTACGCTTCCTGGCCTATCGGTGCTGGGCAGCGGCCTCTCGTGTCGGTCCCGGATTGGGCTACCCGCGTTGACATTGTCGCTCACCTCTCGGGCGTCAAGTTCGTGCAGGGCGGTGGCGCACTGTCGGCGGCGGGCATCAAGACCGGCTTCGGCTCCACGGCGCCAGCACAGAACGGCATCCTCGTCCAAGACGCAGCCGACACAAGCGGACGCTACCACTACACCCTCGTTGGTACGCACATCATCGATTCCTCACTGCGCGGCACGGATCAGCTCATTGACCTGCTGGGCGTGCGTTCGACAGGCTCCGGCGTCTGGTCCGCCGACAACCAAACCTCCATCGTCATCGATTGGGAGTTCTCCGAAGGGGCACAATGAGCTGGCGCTTCCACCTCCTAACCCTCCCTGACCGTGTTTGGGTCGACCGTGACGTTCCGTTGCAGGGCGGTCAGGTTGCGGAGGCTGTGAACGGGCCGGCTGCGATCAGCGGCTACCTTCCTGCCGGGTACGCGAACCGTGCCGCGGTGAAGGAGTGGGGTGCGTTGCTCGTGGCGGAGCAGGCCGGGCGTGACCCTGTGGCTTGCATCATCGACGCGGTCACCACCGATGGCCCCCGGCTCAAGGTAGAAGCCGGGGGCTTCTCCATGTACCCAACGGGTATGCCGTGGACTGACGCCGACTATGCGGGCATCAAAGTTGACCCCATGGACTTGGCCCGCATGATCTGGGCTAGTTTGCAGTCTAAGCCGGGCGGCAATCTGGGTGTGGTGCTGGATGACGCCACCAGTGATGTGAAGCTGGGCATCCCGGAGGATCCGAAGCTGACGGCGGCGAAGGCTGGCGTTGCGGCGGCGACCTCGGCTGAGGCTAGTGCGAAGGCCGCATACAACACTGCGGCTGCCGGGCAGAACGCCGCCAAGGTGGACCTGCTGGCGTCTGCTGGTAAGCCATCAACAGGCCTGGTCATATGGCAGGACTCGGCCCCGAGTGGTGACAAGCGGAACGCTAAGAACCTTTGGATCGACAAGAACGACCTCAACAAGGCGTATGGCTGGAACGGTAAGAAGTGGGTCCTGACCGGCACCAACCAGGCCACCATCAACACCAAACTTGCGACCTACAACAACTCCTCCCCCGCTGGCGCTAAGACTCTTTGGGATGCCCGGAAGAAGGAACTGTCCGCGGCGAAGTCTAAGCAGTCCGCGATCAGTGGTGGCGAGGCTGCCCCGTTTACCCTCACATGGTGGGAAACCCATGATCTCGGATCCGTGATTGATGATCTGGCGAAGAACACCCCGTTCGATTATAGGGAGCGGTCTAGCTGGTCTGGTGAGGACATCACGCACCGTTTGGAGTTGGGTGTACCGGCGTTGGGTGCACGGCGTGAGGATCTGCGGTTCGAGGTTGGCGTGAACGTGACCGTTCCCCCGCCATTGCAGGAACGTGACTACGCCAGTGAGGTTTACGTGCTGGGCTCCGGCGAGGGCCGGGCAATGGTCGTAGCTGGGGCGACAGGCAACCCGGGCCGGGTGCGCCGCGCCACAGTGGTGCAGCGCAAGGACATCGGCAAGAAAGACAAAGCCGCCGTAGCCGCACGCGCCGAACTCGCCGCACGAACCGCCGAGTGGACGTTCAGCACCCTCGACGTTCAAAACCACCCCTTCGCCCCATACGGGTCCTTCCGGCCCGGAGATGTGGTGTACGTGACCGGCGACACCGGCTGGCGGGTGCTGGACGACTGGGTCCGCGTGCTGGAGGTCAACACCGACTGCGTCACCGGAGCTATCGAATTGAAAGTAGAGGCAACATGAGCGAAATCCGCGAGCAGGCACGGTGGCTCTCCAAGGAACTGAACGCAAGCAAGGCCGCCATCAAGGCGCTCTCTAAGCCGCAGTTGGGCAACAGTTCGATTGAGGCCGGCAAGGTTGAGGAGTACGACGCCGAGGGCACGCTCGTCTCTGTTGTTGGTGAGCAGTTCGACGGCACGCACGCGGCGGTTACTGTCGCGGGCCCGCCGCCGCCGGAGCCCATGCCGCCGACCGTGACCACGGGCATCAACTCTGCCGAGGTGCGCTGGAGTGGGAGATTTGTTGACGAAGCACTGTCGCCGATGGACTTCTCCCACGTCACGGTGCACGCTTCCCGGCTCGAGTCTTTCGACCCGGACAACACGACGCAGCGCGCGACGATCACGGGCGAATCCGGCGACGTGGCCACCCTGGCGCTGGATTCCGGCGAGTGGTATTTCCTGCTCGTGGCAGTGTCAAAGGCTGGCAAGTGGTCCAGCCCCTCGGATGCTGTGCTGGCTGAGGTTCAGGACTTCTTGCAGGACGTTGTCACTGACGCGCTGATCGACCTGGACACAAAGTACGACGGCGTCATTTACGACGCCGGGCAGCTTGACGAGCGCCTGGGGACGGCTGAGGGCGATCTCACCGCAAGCAAGGGCCGGCTCGACGCCGCCGAGGGCCAACTCACGGACGCCTTCGGGCAGCTCAACACCGTAGACACGCGCATCGGAACAGCCAAGACGCAGGCGCTCGCCGCCGCGGCAACGGACGCGCAATCCAAAGCGGACTCAGCCCGCGCCGTGGCCGTTGCAGCCCAAACCGCAGCAGACGCCGCCGTATCCCAGGCAGTGAACGCGGTCCCGGATCCCGGGTTTGAGAATGGCGGCGCCGGTTGGATCCCGGACAACACGGGCGTGACGTTCCCGACCGTTCCGGACGGCCACGGCGGCTCCAAGGTGCTGCAAATCGTTGCGCCGACAGGTGCTACCACTGTTGGGCCGAACGCTAACCTGTTCGCCCCGGTCACTCCGGGCGATGTGTGGCAGGTATCCGCATGGGTTCGTGTCGTTGGCACCCTCCCGACTACGGGTGACTTGCGGCTCGCCCCAATCACCCAAACCGCGACGGGCACTAAAGCCTACCCCGGAGTGGTCACGCTCGCGGCGGCTGACATGACAACCTCATGGCAGCGGGTCGTGGGCACATACACGATCCCGGCAGGCGTTGTTGGGCTTTGCTTCCGCATCCGCGGCGACGGTGCCCTCAACGGCGGCACGGTCATCCAGGTTGACGACGTGGACATGCGCGACATTACCGCAGCTAAGGCCGCGCTGGACGCCGCAGCCACAGCTAAGGGCATAGCAGACGCCGCCGCCGCCGCGGCGGCAACCGCTCAGGGTGCGGCAGGCGCCGCGCAGGGCACCGCTGACGCGGCACTCAACATGGCCGGATCCAAGACCAAGAGCTACTACAGCACGGCGGTAGCTACTGGCACCGGCACGACGGTCGGCGACGTTTGGCGGCAACGCAACGCTTCCAACGAAATCATTGCCGAATGGCAGTGGTCAGGCTCCGGCTGGGTCAAGCAGACCGTCTCCGGCTCCAACGTCTCCAACATGGACATCGGCTACCTGACCGCAGGCGCCGCGACCATGAGTCAGGCGCTCATTGACAAGCTGGTAGCCAACACTGCCAACTTCCAGCGGGCGGACATCAAAAACCTGTTCGCCACGTCCGGCACGCTCGACACGGCCGTGATTAATAAGCTATGGACCGACGTTGTCAACTCGAAGAAGATCACCTCGCAGATGATCGCGGTGGGAGACTTCACCAACCTCATCCCCGACGTAGGGTTCCTGTCGCCCGAAGTGACCGCGCTCCGGAACGCCCAGTTCACCAACGGCGGCACAGTGGCAGTCAACGCCGCCGGGGACCTGGCCCTGACGCTGACCAGCACGGGCAGCAGTTACTTCCGCCCAACCGGCATCAACCAGACAGCCGCCGCATACAAAGACTGGATCCCGGTCCAGCCGGGCGACAAGTTCCTACTCGCGGCGAACATCACCCTCCCAGCAGGCGGAACGGGAGACATACGCCTCAGTGGGCGCACCAAGGACGGGCAAGCCACGGTCACAATCACCGGGGCTCCCACGCTCATCAGCGGCGACAACACCTACATGGCGACAATCCCCGCCAACTGCTACTGGATGCTCCCGGAAATCCGATTCTCCGGCGCCGCCGGCACAGCGGTCATCGCGGCGAATAGCCTCATGCTCCGGCGCAGACTCAAGGGTCAGCTCATCGTTGAGGGCGAGGTCACAGCCGACAAGCTGGCATCCAAGATCATCCTCACCTCGGAAATCATCGCCGGCAACCCGGACGGGACGCAAGCAAAAATGACCCCGACAGGGTTCAAGGTGCTAGCCGCTGGTGCAGACGGCGCCGCACCTTCCGAGGTCATCCGCATGGGCACTGACACGGACGATTATTTCGGCGTCACCAAGGCTAACGGGGAACTCGTGGCGTCCATCAGCTCCTCGGGTGCCATGACAGCAACCGGGCTAGACGTGGATGCATACGATCCGCTCACCAATACCGGCGGCCTCTCAATCGACGGGACGCAGCTGGAGGAGTCGCTGTGGAGTATGCCCAAGGGGATCATCGCCCGCGCCGGGCGGTCCCTCAACTCGCTCTATTGGGCGGGCACCACCCCGCAGCCTTACCTTCAGCTCGACTTTGATGCTGCGGCGGGGCGGATGTATCAGGTCACCAGCACACCCATCGGGCTGGACTCGGACACCGCAAACGCCGAGGGTGTGGTCAACCTGCACTACCGGACGGGCGGGCTTGCGGCGGAAACCAGCTCCACGGTGATCGCTTACGGGCAGTCCGTCCAAGGGTCCTCGTCCACGCGGCGCTCACCTGTCACCCTGTCCCGTCCGATCACCCCGCCAGCGGGGCCGGTTTCTCTGCTCGTGTCTTACGGCACTGTCAGTACGGGCCGGTCAAAAATTATTGTCAGCGGTGGGCGCGATGTCCTCCTCACCGTGGAAGACATGGGCGCCGCGCCGGTAGATGTTGGGATCAGCCGCGACGGAACAGGGGACGCCGCCACGGCAGGCACGGGCGGCGGCACCGGCACCGGCATCGCGGCGCCGAAGAACTATGACCGGACATTTACCGCAGACGGCGGCATCCAGTCCTACAAGGGCTCCAGCTTCGGCTCCGGCAAGTACAACTACGCGCCGGCGTACATGTACTCCGGGCCGTCACCGACCGCGGGCAACGGCGACCTGTCCTCTATTGCCGTGTTCCCCGATATCAAATCGGTCATCAACGGCGGCACCGTCACCGGCGTCTGGGTCTATGTGTACTACGACTTTTGGTGGTACGGCTCCGGCGGCGACGCGTACATCGGCTTCCACGGGCAGTTGGGTATACCCGACACCATGCCGGCGAAAACCTACCAGCACGCAACCTCGCTGGCATGGCCGCGTGCTGCGGGGCGCTGGATCAAAATGTCCTCCAGCACCTACGCAGGCTGGGCGTCCGGCCTTCACCGGGGGATCACCCTGGGTGGCAGTGGTGGCGGGTTGGAGCGGTACGGCTACGCACACAACCCCAAGATTCGCGTCACCTGGACAAAGTAAACAAGCACGACGCGGGGCCGTGTGGCCCCGCGTCGGCATCTTGAAAGGAAGTCATGGCAGACATTGACCTGCTGAAATACGCCCGCGCACGGGATGACTACGAGCTGGGGGAGCGCATAAAAGCGGCGCTCATGCTGGAAGCGCTCTACCGGGTGGAGGCCAACCCCAATCAGTCGGTTGAGGGAGTCAAAATGATGAATTGGATTCTGGACAACCCGCTCCAGCCAATCGACCTCATGACCGCCTTTGTTGCGACCATGCCCGAAGTCTCCGCGAAGGTCACGCTCCTCGACGGCGGAGGAATCAACACGTCCGAGGTTAGGGACGCCGACATTCGATACGCCATCGGATCCAAATGGAACGTCGTAGCCGGCAAACGCTTCGCCGCCTAAGCAACAAAAAGATGTGGCCCCGGACTTGCGCTCCAGGGCCACACCCATAAGAACCTACACGACCGCCAACCCGGCAGGTCACAACACGCCGGGAGGCACACTATGCGCAACAAAATCAACGGGCGCAGAGGCGCCTTCCAGCTTGTGTCCGCCGGGGTTTACCTCATCGTTGGTGCAAGCTTCCTACTCACACCGGGCGCAGGTACGCGGCAGACCTCGCTGCGGTGGCTCACAGATTATGTCCCGCTCGAACCGTTCGCCGCACTATGGGTCCTCGCCGGACTGCTCGGCATCATCTCCGCGTTCCAGTGCAGGCCGCGTGACTGGTTCGGATTCGCGGCCCTCGTGTTCGCCCCCGGAGTGTGGGGCGCCCTGTTCTTCATCGGCGCGTTCACCAGCAACCCCGCGGCCATCACATCAGCCGCCGTCTACTGGCTGTTCGCAGCCCTCTCCATGATCGTCTCAGGCATGCAGGGTGAACGCGACAGAGACACAAGGATCACGCATGAGCCCTGACCAAATACTCACACTCGCCGGGATCCTCATCGTTGCCGGGGCCTCCGCATACGGCGCGACCTACGCGGGCCGCACGTCCTCCAAGACGGCCAAAGAAACGAACGCGGTCACGTTCTCCAAGAATTTGATGGACCGCCTCGAATCCCTCGAAGACGACGTAGCCGCACTCCGCAAAGACCTCAACCTCGTCTCCCGCAACTTCTCGACGGCCATCAACTTCATCGAACGAATGGTCTTCTGGGCCAAGGGTGGATCCAAGCCGCCCATCCCCGGCATCCCCGAATCGTTGAAAGCCCACCTGGAC